>OFCG01000001.1_pt1:0-385000 | contig 386147 bp, 322 predicted proteins | sample 1520781 | NCBI WGS metagenome assembly OFCG01 (sample SAMEA2699038, study PRJEB24076) | metagenome | reverse complement strand
CAGTATTGATCGCTATGGCTTCTGTGGTAGTATCGGATCTCTTGATTAAAGATCTGGCCCGAGAAGAGCGTCAGAAGATCGAGGTTTGGAGTGAGGCAACCCGGGTCATGACCAGTGAGAATCCAAGCCTTAATATGAATCTTATCCTAAAAATCATCCAAGGGAATACTTCTATTCCTGTTATATTATGCAGTGAGACGGATAGCGTGGTTTCTTATAATAATATAGAGATTCCGGAAAAGAATGTAGCGCAGTTCATGACGAATAAGGTTAAGGAACTGAGAACCAAAAATCCTCCGATCGTAATTGACATGGAGGATGGTACTTACCAATATTTATATTACGATGATTCGATTATCTTAAAGCGACTGCTTGTTTATCCCTATGCGCAATTATCAGTTGTATTTGTTTTTATATTAATCGCTTTTTTAGCCTTGGCTAGTACAAAGAAGGCAGAACAGAATAAAGTGTGGGTGGGGTTATCGAAAGAGACGGCTCACCAATTAGGAACGCCTATATCCTCGCTAATCGCTTGGGTTGAATATTTGCGAACGAAAGATATAGATCCTTCTCTATTGACAGAGATGGATAAGGATGTGAAACGCTTACAAACGATAGCGGAGCGTTTCTCTAAAATCGGTTCAGATCCGGATCCGGTTCCGACAAATATCGTGGAATCCATCCGTGCGGCTTTGGGATACATGGAGACCCGTATTTCCTCGAAGGTGAAAATCAATACGTATTTACCGGAGCGGCCGATATTGGTCTTAATGAATGATTCCCTGTTCGCTTGGGTAATCGAGAACCTGACGAAAAATGCGGTGGACGCCATGGAGGGGCAGGGTGAGATTTCGCTAAAAGTAGAGGAAAGAGAGAAGGTCGTGCTGATCGATTTGGCTGATACCGGAAAAGGTATCCCGAAATCAAAATTCAAGACGGTTTTCAATCCGGGGTATACGACCAAGAAACGTGGCTGGGGATTAGGCTTGTCCTTGGTAAAGCGCATTATCGAGTCCTTCCAAGGAGGAAAGATTTTCGTGAAGAGTTCGGAGCTAGGGAAAGGGACGACTTTTCGTATAAAATTGAAGAAATATAAGGGTTAAATCGTATTATAGGAAAAAATAAGCATAAAGGTATTGTTTTTGTATTTAGTTTTTTCGTACCTTTGCAAGGTTTTTACACTAAAAGGCTTTGGGGAAATTTAAATTATATAATGTAGATTTGAAAAATCTCTCTCCGGGAGTACACGAATTCGAGTATCTTTTGGAGAACAAGTTTTTTGTGGACATTGACGGAACCGAGGTCCAGAAGGGCAAAGTGAAGGTTCATCTTACCGTAAAACGGTCGTCAATGATGTTTGAGATGAACTTTCAGATAGAAGGGGTTGTTGTTGTTCCATGCGATAGATGCTTGGACGATATGGAAATTCCTATTGATACCCACAATCGTCTGGTGGTAAAATTCGGCAAGGAATATGCCGAGGAAAGTGATGAGGTTGTCGTGATACCGGAAGAGGAGGGCGCTATTAATTTGGCGTGGTTCCTGTATGAGTTTATCGCTTTGGCGGTTCCCATGAAGCATGTACATGCGCCGGGTAAATGTAATAAGGCAATGTCGTCTAAATTGAAGAAACATACCGCCAGAAGTTCGGATGAGACCGAAGACGATTTTGAGGATGACATGGGAGGTGATGATTTGGCGTTGGAAGATGACGGAAACGCTAGTCCTGCCGATCCTCGTTGGGATGCTCTGAAAGGTTTGCTAGAGAATGATAACAATTAAATAAATAAAACAATGGCACATCCTAAAAGAAGACAAGGTAAGACAAGAACAGCCAAGAGAAGAACTCATGACAAGGCTGTAGCTCCAACAATGGCAATTTGCCCGAACTGTGGCGCATGGCACATCTATCACACAGTATGTGGTGAGTGCGGTTATTACAGAGGTAAATTAGCGATTGAAAAAGAAGCTGCTGTGTAAGTTTGTCAACTTATATGGTTTGATGAACAAAAGAAATAGCCCTAAAAGTTTTTTTAGGGCTTTTTTTTAATTGGGATAAGTAGTCCTTTTATTTTTAAAGTTATGGATAAGATAAATGCGGTTATCACAGGAGTGGGTGGATACGTTCCTGAAGATGTATTGACGAATGAGGATATTTCCAAGATGGTCGATACGACGGATGAGTGGATCATGACTCGTGTGGGTATTAAGGAGCGCAGGATATTGAAAGGGGAGGGCGTAGGACTCTCTTACATGGGTATACGGGCCGTGAAGCAATTGCTCGAGAAAACGAACCTGAATCCGGAAGAAGTAGAGGTTGTCTTGACCGCTACGACTACCCCGGATCATCATTTCCCGACAACTTCTTCTATCATCGCTTATCATACAGGTTGTAAGAATGCGATGACTTTTGATATGCAAGGTGCGTGCGCAGGCTTCTTGTATGCTTTGGAGACGGGCGCTAATTATATTCGCTCGGGGCGTTATAAGAAGGTGGTTGTCGTATCGGGTGATAAGATGACATCTATTACAGATTATCAAGATCGTTCTACTTGTCCTTTGTTCGGGGATGCTTGCGGAGCGGTCTTGCTGGAGCCAACTACCGAGGAGTTCGGTGTCTTGGATACTATTTTACGGACAGACGGCGTAGGCTATCCGCATCTGATCATGAAATCGGGCGGCTCGGCTTATCCTCCTTCTCACGAGACGGTGGATAACCGTGAGCATTTCGTTTATCAAGATGGACGTGTGGTCTTCAAGTACGCGGTTTCTTATATGGCGGACGTGGCCGCTGAGATCGCGGAGAAGAATGGCTTGACGCATGATGATATCGCATGGATCGTTCCTCATCAAGCGAACCTGCGGATTATCGACGCTACGGCGAAACGCTTAGGCGTAGATATGGATAAGGTGATGATCAACATCCAGAAATACGGCAACACAAGCGCCGGTACGATTCCTATTTGTCTATGGGAATGGGAGAATCAATTGAAAAAAGGAGATAACCTGATCCTCGCCGCTTTTGGAGCGGGCTTTACGTGGGGAGCGGTTTATCTGAAATGGGGGTATGATGGAAAAAAAGCATAAATCGGGTTTTGTCAATATCGTTGGAAACCCAAACGTAGGTAAGTCTACGTTGATGAATCGTTTGGTCGGGGAGCGGATCTCTATTATCACCTCGAAGGCGCAAACGACAAGGCATCGTATTATGGGTATCGTGAATACCGACGATATGCAAATCGTGTATTCTGACACGCCGGGAGTCTTGCGGCCGAATTATAAGTTGCAGGAATCCATGCTTAATTTCTCTCAATCCGCCTTAGGCGACGCCGACGTGCTGTTGTACGTGACGGATGTCGTCGAGACGATTGATAAAAATAATGAGTTCCTAGCACGGGTACAGAGTATAGAGTGTCCGGTTCTCTTGTTGATCAATAAAATCGACCAGACCAATCAGCCGGAGCTGGAGAAGCTCGTGGCCCAGTGGAAGGAATTGCTTCCGAAGGCCGAGATCATCCCGATCTCTGCGCTTTCGAATTTCAATATAGATTACGTGAAGCGTCGGGTGGAGGAGTTGATGCCTGATTCCCCGCCTTATTTCGAGAAAGACGCCTTGACCGATAAACCGGCCCGTTTCTTCGTGACAGAGATCATTCGTGAGAAAATCTTGTTATATTATCAGAAGGAAATACCTTACGCGGTAGAAGTGGTCGTCGAGTTGTTCAAGGAAGATGATGAGCTGATCCATATCAAGGCGCTGATCATCGTGGAGCGTGATACCCAGAAAGGGATCATCATCGGGCATCAAGGGCAAGCATTGAAGAAAGTAGGTGCTATGGCCCGGAAGGATATCGAACGTTTCTTCGGGAAGAAGGTGTTTTTGGAAATGTTTGTCAAAGTGGAAAAAGACTGGCGTAACCGTGACAACATATTGAAGAACTTCGGTTATCAGCTGGACTAATAATAGCATACGAAAGGAGAATTTATGGGAAATATAGTAGCGATAGTGGGGAGACCCAATGTAGGTAAGTCCACCCTTTTCAACCGGTTGACGGGTACCCGTCAGGCGATCGTGAACGAGGAGGCTGGTACTACCCGTGACCGTCAGTACGGCAAGGTGGAGTGGACCGGCAAGGAGTTTTCGCTGATTGACACAGGCGGATGGGTGGTTAACTCGGAGGATGTTTTCGAGGAGGAGATCAACAAGCAGGTAAAAGTGGCTATCGAGGAGGCGGACGTGATCTTGTTCGTCGTCGATGTATTGAATGGCATCACGGATCTGGACATGGAGGTGGCGCAGATCTTGCGTCGTTGCAAGCGGCCGGTGATCGTGGTGGCGAACAAGGCGGATAATTATGATCTGCATCCGGCCTCGGCGGAGTTTTACTCGTTTGGCTTGGGAGATCCTTTCTGCATCTCGGCCATCAATGGTTCTTATACCGGGGATTTGCTGGATAAGATCGTGGCGACGTTGCCCGAGGAGAAGGTGGAGATACTGGAGGAGGAGTTGCCCCGTATCGCGATTATAGGACGCCCGAACGCGGGAAAATCTTCTCTTATCAATGCTTTTATTGGCGAGGATCGTCATATCGTTACCGATATCGCAGGCACGACCCGTGATTCCATCTACACGAAATATAATAAATTCGGCTTGAACTTCTATTTGGTGGATACGGCGGGTATCCGTAAGAAGGGGAAGGTGAATGAGGACTTGGAGTATTACTCGGTGATCCGTTCGATCCGCGCCATCGAGAACTCGGATGTCTGCGTGCTGATGTTGGACGCTACGAGGGGTATCGAGAGCCAGGATATGAATATCTTCTCGCTGGTGCAGAAGAATAAGAAGGGATTGGTGGTTTGTGTGAATAAGTGGGACTTGATCGAAGATAAGAGCCAGAAGGTGATCGACTCGTACACGACCGCTATCCGCGAGCGTCTGGCTCCGTTTACCGACTTCCCGATCTTGTTTATCTCCGCTCTGACGAAACAACGTATCCTGAAGGTGCTGGAGACCGCCAAGGAGGTTTACGAGAATCGCTCCAAGCGTGTCCCTACGGCCAAGCTGAACGAGGTGATGCTTCCGATCATCGAGAATTATCCTCCCCCAGCATGGAAGGGTAAGTATATCAAGATCAAATATATCACCCAGCTCCCGGCGGGCAGCGTGCCTTCTTTCGTGTTCTTCTGTAACTTGCCGCAATGGATCAAGGACCCGTACAAACGTTTCCTTGAGAACAAGATACGCGAGAACTGGGATTTTACCGGTACGCCGATTAATATATTTATCCGGGAAAAGTAAATACATAGTTACATATATGAGAGACGCTTGGCCATCCTTCGTGGAGGTCAGGCGTTTTTTATGCTGTGTATTTGGATTAATTGTGTATATTTGGGGCATTATCGAATTAAAAACAAAATAACTATGACGAAAGTGAAAGACATCTTTTCCAAAGCAGGGAGAAACCGTTGTCCCGCACGTTTTTCCGGTTCGGATAAATGGAACCCGAACCGTCCCGCTCAATTTACCCAAGAGGAGTTTTTGGAGCATCTCCATGAGATAGAGAAAGGGCCGTTTACGCCGTTGGATATAGCGAATCGTGAGTTTGAGGAATGGAAGGTGGAGTTCCTGAGAAACCAAAAGCCGGATGTACCGAAACATTATCTTGGATTCTCATTTGATCGTTTATCGGATCACTGATTGCCGGATAGAGGTGCTGGACATTATCCATGCCGCTTCCAGCATGAACCGTATCAAGCGTACGAGAAGGATAAAGATAGAATAAAGCGAATGGCCGTCTTTCCTTATGGGGGAGGCGGCCATTTATCTTAGAATAGGTCGGAATGCGTTCCGGTATCGGTGAAAAGCAAGATTAGCTCCGTGTCGTCTTGGCTCCATATCAGCAGCCAGTCTCCTTGGATATGGCATTCCCACAATCCGGCATATTTGCCGATAAGTCATAGCTCTAGCATTTTTTGCTTGAATGCCTCAAAGTTCTCGTATTTGTGTATCCTTCCTGCCTTCACGTCCTCCAAGGCCTCGTCCAATCCGGATTTCTTCTGTGCCTTCACCTTGCCTTCCAGCGAGGTGATGAATTTCTTCAAGATGTCGGCGTATTTCTCGGGGATGGTTACCTCGAATGTCTTTAATGATGTCGTTGTCTCCATATCGCTCTGTTTTAGGAATTTCCTTCGCAAATATACGGAATAAAAAGAGAAGGGGAATTGTTTTCCTTCTCTTTTTATTTCCCGCTTCCGCGTCGGGGGGGAGGGACGTGACGGTTAGATCTCGTCCGGGCTCTCGGAGTCTCCGCCGGGCGTAGGCTCGGGTGTAGGCTCGGGAGCGGGCGCCGGTTTCTTGGCGGAGGCCATGCGCTGGTTGTAGGCGGCGGTGGTCTCGGCGATCAGTTGGTTGAGGGCGGCGATGAAGGCGGTCGCTTTCTCGGACGGCTTCGCTACGCTATGGGACTGGGCCAGCAGGGTGAGATCGTCATAATACATGTCGATCCGCTTGCGCAGGTTGGCGCCGCTTTCCTTTTTGGAGGTGGTCCGGTTTTGGACGCGTTGCTGCGACAGGCGGTCGTAGGCGTTATTCTCTTTCTCCAGTTCGGCGAGGTAAGCGTCGAGGCCGAGCGTGGTGACGTACGGCTTGTTCTCGTCCTTGCGCAAATCCAGCAAGAGGCCCTTTATCTTGGCGGTCTCCTGCGCCATGGGGAGGCGGGCGATGCCGTTATAGGGTTTGATGATCTTGTATAGATACTTGCCTGCGTCACGCTCGGCCTCCAGCGGGAGGGTACCGGCCCGTGAGATGCGGGTGATGATATAGATGGCGAGATTGTCGCGGTTGGTATCGTGCAAAGCCATTTGCTCGGTCTCCTGCGAGGTACGGCTCTCATCCACCACGTCGGCCATGGCGAGGAGGTCTGCCTCGTAGGTCTCGAGGAATTCTTTGGTGAGGCCCAGCTCGGGGATGCCGTCGCTGCCGGTCAGCAGGGAGATCTCGTCGGGTGACTCGGAATCGCCGCCACCGCTGTTTCCGTTGGCTAGGTCGAGGACGTGGTTCATGAAGGAGAGGTACTCGGCGTTGTTGAAAAGAGAGAGAGGAAGTGTCTTGATTTTTGTGTAAGTACTCATGGTAAATTTGATTTAGAGTTTAAAAACTTCTCTAAGTTAGGGATATTTACTGAATAAGGGCTTCTTAGGTCTAAAAAATGGGAATTGAATGGAGCGAATAATCATTTTAGGCCTAAAAAATGACTTTTCAAGGGTGAAAATAGGCTTTTTAGGCCTAAGAAATGGTTTCGCGGCCTTGAAAGTCCCTTCCTATGCCAAGGAAATCACTTTTCACGGTTGAAAAACTATCTTTTAGCCCTAAGAAGTCATTTTTCACCCTTCGAGGGCATTTCTTAGGGCTAAGAGACATTAAGAATCTGATTGTTTTGCGAATGTTTTAAAAAAACACGATCTTCGCGATGTATTGGAAAAATAACGTAGAAGCGTTTCGATATTATCTTGCATTGAAATCTGGACAATTTCAACCCAACAAGATAATGAGAAAGTAGCTCCTGCGCTTGTGCTTGTTATATACTTATCCTAAAGGTGAATTATATGCAATCATAAAGCGTGGGACTATTGTCTTATTATTGTTGGGTGGGCAGTCCAGAGCCTCAATGCAGTGATAAGCGATGGTTCTCACGCTTCTTTTATTTGTTAACCATCTGACCGGAGGGGACACGGGAGGAAAAAACTGTGAGTATGGAAACATTATTAGGATTATCCGCTAATGTGAATTGGGGGTATAATACGAGAAACACATCTTTATTGCTTGATTCTAGTGCGAAATTGTTCAACTATGTTCTTCCTCAAAATAGAGGAGGACAGATTTTGTTACAATTAGAGGGACAGGGTGATACACAGGTCGTAGGTGCTGCATTTAGTTATGGGGCTATTATGTTTGATAATGGAGATCCTTCTGTTAATTCTGTTATGGCAGAGAATGCATTTTATTGTTTAACTAAATCTATTAAGGCTGGAAATAATTATGCGGCTCCAATATTACTAAATATGTTAGAACATAATCCCGATGCTATTTTCGATAAGTTCTATGAGGTTGAAAAAAGTAAATGTTTCGGGTCTCTTAGAGCTATTTCTCATAGTAATTCAAAAGAGGCTGTATATCGGAATAAGTTTTGTGAAAATATTATGTATATTAAATTCTATATTATATCCATTTTTTATGATATAAGAGAAAAAAGATTATTGATACCCGATGATATGTTAAGATCTCCTATGAGTAAAATTAACTCTGTAATAATAATAGCTATGAGGAAAAAGGAATATGAGGATGCTATAAAGATCGGTTCTGATTATTTTGAGAAAATTTATATTGAGATTAATGACACATTGTTAAACTTTTAGATATATTATGATGAATGAGCAATTTGATACATTTCCTGTAAATATATTTGGAATGTTAGGGAAAATAGAGAAAGAGGATTTCTGTTTTCGCTGTTCATATTATAGAATATGGTATAATGGTCAAGTGATACAACAAGGAAATGGTGGTTTCGATGTGATTGGAATTGTTGCAAATGATATATTGCATGTAGATGTAATGACTGGTGACTTGGCTGAATATACGGTTTCTTCATTTGAGATGGGAAAAATTTCGTTAAATAGGGATCGTGTGCTGTGGAGTGCGTTTACAAATTCTCCTTTACAGAAAATGCCAACAGCATTATCTTTGTTTTTTAAGAAAGGAGTTCTGGCTAGGGTTTCGATCACGATTGATTCTCCGCAAATGCTAATAGAGATGGATGGATATCCATTAGAAACAAATAATGAGAGAATTGATAAGAAAAAATATTTGATTATTAGTATTGAAAGTAATAATACAGTTACAGATGGACAGGCTCTTATCGTGAAAGCAAACCCAGTCAGTAAAATAGATGATTTTGATTTTTTATTGGAAAACTTTGGGTCAAAATATTATTCATATTCAACTCAAGAGATACCTGAAACTGAATATTTCTTTTTACCTTGTTCAGAGAAGTTGTTGAATGAGTTGTTGTATATAACAAGGCAATCAGGTGATGATAGATTCTGGGAGCCAGACATGGATTCATTCTATGATGCTAGACTTCAGATAAAAGAAGGTACGATTGTGAAAATGCATAAATCTTGGGATTTTAGAACTAGGAGGATGAATAACAGATAATTCTATGTTTGTTCCTTGGATAGGTCTAAAAATGTAATCTTTCTAGAATATAAGACGCAGATGGATAAAAAATTCCAGCTGCGTCTTATCTTATTTACAGCATATTCAACAACTGATGAATCTCATTTACCATCTGCATGGCGGATTCTTGTGTCAAAAACAAGCCTTCCGAGTGATTTTGGCAACTGCCTTGTTCTGCTTCCCAAGTTTGCCTTTATCTTCTTCCGCTGCCAGCTCTTTGGCGGAGGATATTTTTCTCGAAATCTTGGTAGATTTTTGGCCTGCCCTCAAAGTAACTCTCAGTCTCTTCAATAGAAAGTAGCACATCATAAAGATGTTTCTCGATATATTCATCCATAGATCAGCAATTTTGTATTATCAATATTCTTTTTTAGGATCGGGTTCCGGATCGCCTTGTCCTCCAGCAAGTCGATCTCCCGGTGGAAGATGGCGGACAAGGCATCCCGTAGGTCGAAGAAATTGTTTACATAATCCACCTGCTCCACCTCCTTGTCGAAATCCACCACAAGATCAATATCGCTCTTCTCCGTGAAGCGGTTCGTGAGGACGAAACCTGAAGCGAACCGCCGGCCTTGTCTTAAGCCTCCACCCCATTCCTATACAAGTAATCCGGAGCGAAGTCGGCCCTGTTGTACCATTCGAGCGCCCAGTGGGTGAGCCCGAACTGGACGAAATTCCGGAGGTCTTTCAATGGCTCGAAAAGTTTCCCTTTCAGTAAAGGGAGGAAGTTCACTAATTTCACCTTACCGTTGCTAAATTCCAATCGCATGGTATAGTCCTTGACATATTCCACGCCAGTGACGCGTATTAAATCTATATCTTCAGTCATAACTTTTTCTCTTTTAAATGGGTCTTAGGGGATTTTCATCACGAATATATGGAATAAAAAAGATAAGGGTACGAGTTCGCCTCTCTTTTTTGTCTTTCTTTCATCCACATTTCCTTGAAACCCTTGGAATCCCCATTTATAATCGTACCTTTATGTCTCTTTACCTTAAAAATTAAAAATAATCATGTTTACGCCATCAATGACAAACGAGGAAATAGAGGCAGTGGCCTATAAGGACTTTCTGGAGATCCGGGGAAGAGTGGAAATCGCGAAGGATAAATTCGTACAAAGGGTGAGATGCACGCCCCCGGGATTTTGGGCCTTGCATTCCTTGCAGGAGACACATACCCTTCAAACCCGCTCCAAGAATACATGGACTGTATATTTCTATTATTTGTACACGACACCGGCCGGTGCCGTGAAAGTCTCATCTATGATCTACACCTCCCTGCCGGGAGATGAAGGCACGGATTACCTGTTTATGAATAATCTCGACCGCTTCCGGCTGGAGAGGGTGAGCTCGCATTTCTCGCGACAATACGAGGAACGCTATATCGACCCGAACCAGATCCAACTGAACGGCCTTCTGCCCGCTATCTATTTCATGAGGACTGCCGGCGACCGGAAGATCGCTCCCTACACTCCCGATACATGGACCGAGGAAGAGAAAAAGGACAAATATCTCTTCGTGTCGGAGCAAGGGACCATGGAGGCGAAGCTGGAGGGGCGTGTGGAGACCTACCTTACTTTCAGGAAGCCGGAACAATCGGGTGATTAAATAAGTAGAGGGCGAGGTTGATACCCCGCCCTCCCGATAACTAGGTAGATACCTCCGGGCTTATCTTTTCAGAAGATCGATCCTCTCGCCGGGCAACAGTACCGCATGAACCTTCTCCGTTACCCGCCCCTTCACGTTGAAGGAATCCCTTAGGCGGATGTCGGCGGCGGAGGAACCGATCTGCGCCTCATATTTACCGGACTCTACGACCCAATGACTGGCGCTCTCGTCGAAGGAGGCCAGATCCGTATCTTTCACCTTGAAGATGATCTCACGGCTCTCGCCCGGCTGGAGGAGTTGGGTCTTGGCGAAACCTCTCAACTCTTTCGCCGGCTTATCCATGCTCTTGCCGGGGGCGGAGATATATAGCTGGACCACTTCCTTCCCGGCTACCGGGCCATTGTTCGTGATCGTGCAACTGATGCTGTAGTCCGTATCGCCCATGAACACTTTCAAGCTCGAATAATTGAAAGTAGTATACGACTGTCCGTAGCCAAACGGATAGGAGACGGGCACGCCGAACGTATCGAAGTAACGGTAGCCCACGTAGATACCCTCCTCGTAGTTGGTATAGTCAATATTCTTACGATCCGTATGCTCTGGGCCTCCTCCCATGAAGCCGGCTAACATTTCTTTCAGGTCGATACCCGAAGCGTCCGGGAAATTCTTCGTGGAGGCTACGTCGGCGATGCTCACGGGGAAAGTCATCGGGAGCTTACCGGAAGGATTCACCTTTCCGGACAGGATATCGGCTACCGTGTTACCCCCTTCCTGCCCGGCTTGCCAAGCCAATAGGATGGCGTCCGGTTCCGATTTCCAGCTGGCGGTCTCGATCACGCCTCCGATATTCAAGATTACGACCACCTTCTTCCCTTCCTTATGGAAAGCGTCGGAAACCGATTGGATCAACGCTCGCTCATTCTCCGTCAGGTTGAAATCTCCCTCGATCTTCCGGTCTTGGAACTCTCCCGAGCTACGGCCTATCGTAACGAAGGCGATATCCGCCTCTTTCGCCTTAGCGGCCAGCCCTGCGGCATCCGGTACGAACTCCGGGATACGAGGGTGGTTGAAGAAAGCGGCGGCGGGGCTCGTGTCTTTCGGCTGTTTCGCCTTTTCCTCGGTACTGTATTTCTCGTATAAGGCTTTCACTTCGGCGTCCATGGTATAACCGGCGTTTTCCAGACCTTCCACGAGGGATACGGTATAAGCCTCGTTCACGTCGCCGCTGCCGGTGCCTCCGGCGATAAAATCGTACGAGGTGGTACCGTAAGCCGCTATCTTCTTGATACCCGGGGCCAGCGGCAAAGCATTATTCGTATTCTTTAATAAAACCATACCTTCGGAAGCGGACGCACGGGTTACCTCGGCGTGAGCTTTTAGGTCCGGTTTGTCGGAATAGGCGTATTGGGCAAAGCGGGGGGCTTGAAGGATCAGTCGTAATACACGGGTTACGTCCGTATCCACGTCGTCGATAGAGAGAGAACCGTCCTCAAGCGCTTTTAGGAGGGCCTCTTTCTGGTCCGGCCGTCCGGGCATCAGCAGATCGTTTCCGGCGTGGATCTGGGCGGGGGCGTTCTTGCCACCAAACCAGTCGGTCATGACAAGGCCGCTAAAACCCCATTCGTCACGGAGGATGGTCGTTAGCAAATCACGGCTTTCGGAGGCATACTCACCATTTATCTTATTGTAGGAAGACATGACCGTCCACGGGCTTGCCTCTTTTACGACCATCTCGAAACCTCTTAGGTAAATCTCCCGCAAGGCACGAGGGGTGAGGCGGGCATCCGTTCCCGTCCGGTTGGTCTCTTGATTATTGACGGCGAAATGCTTGATGGAGGTTCCCACGCCATTGCTTTGGATACCGTTTACCATCGCTGTCGCTATCCGGCCCGTCAAGTAGGGATCTTCGGAATAATACTCGAAGTTACGTCCGCAGAGAGGGCTTCGGTGGATATTCAGCGCAGGGGCCAAGAGTATGTCGCAACCGTATTCTTTCACCTCGTCGCCCATGGCGTTGCCTACGTTTTTGACCAATGCGGTGTTCCATGTGGAGGCTAGCAAGGTAGCGACCGGGAATGCCGTGCAATAATAGGTCGCCTCGTTCCCCTCGCGAGTCGGGGAGATACGTAATCCGGCGGGACCGTCGGCCACTACGATAGCGGGGATTCCCAGACGTTCGATCGGGAAGGTCGTTCCGGCGGCTCCCGGCACTATATTTTGCGTGCTGCCGACTACGGCTGATTGGCCGCCGAACCCGGGCATTCCGGTTCCGACTAACAGGGATACTTTCTCTTCGGCAGTCATGGCGGCTACGATTTTCTCGATAGGATCTTTACCCAATTGCGGCAAGGTTTGGGAGTGCCCTACTTGCATGGCCATCGTAAGGCATGTGCCCATTAATAGTTTGTTCATATAGAATGGTTTTTGTGTTTTTCAGTGCCCCAAAAATAGGCGAAGGAATCGAGGCGGACAAAGAAAAAGAAAGGTATCGGAGGTAAGGAGTTCGTTTTTTGATGAATATCAAACATTGTAGGGGCTTGATGATATATTTAGGGGACGCAGACTGCGTGCTCTGCGTAGTCTGCGTCCTGTACTATTTATAATGTATTCAGAAGTTTATGAATCTCATTAACCATCTGCGTAGCGGATTCTTGTGTCTCGGATAAACCTTCCGGAGTGATCTTGGCAACCGTCTTGTTCAACTTCTCGAGTTTGCCTTTAGCTCCTTTCGTTGTCAGCTCTTCCCGGAGGATGCGGATCTTCTCGCAATCTTGTATACCCTCGACCAAACGCTCGAAGCGAATGCTACTGCGTGGACCGGGATAAATACTGTATGTATCGCCTGCCGCCCAAGTGCGGAAACGCGAATCACGCAGAGGATCGGCGGTCCAGCTATTGACAGCCCAACGTAGATAGCCGTCGTAACCACCGGCTACGGCGTGCAAGACCGTCCATGCCGCTTCCGCCGGATCGGAGAAGGTAAAGGTATTCGGGAACGCTTCCGCGCAACAGGTATAAACGGTACTGATCTGTCCCGCTTTATCACGGGCAGCCTTTACGTCTTCTGGGAATTTATGTCCATAGGGAATACTTAAATAGTATAAGTCCGATTGAATTTCCGGATGATAATTTCCGGCCAGCGTGATCTTGAACTCCGGATCGGCTTGCTTGATAACCTTGATCGCCTCACGCATCGCCTCCATCGGACGCTCGTCCATAGAGATAGCGGTTTTCTCGAACCAACCTTTCTTGCGAAGGTGGCGGGAGAAATCTTTTAGGAAAGTACCCCAATAGTCTGCGTAAGCGGCGTCACCCGGTTTAGTGTTGAGGAATTGTACACGATTTGTCGCCTCGTCGTAATAATCGAAAGATAAAGCCCAAGGGATCATGGTGTAGCAACTGATCATATCATCGATACCGATCTCGTTCATCATGAATTCCACCCATTTGTCGAAGACGGCGTAGTCATATACCCAAGTGCCGTCTATCTTCTTGATCCGGGTGATCATACTATCGAAATGATCCTCCGTCTGTCCGGCCCAAGGTTTGTGCATGATACTAGTGGTGATAGCGCGTTGTCCGGCGTTCGCCAACATCTTCATGATCGGGCGCATAGCGTCGAAATGCTCTTTACTCCAAAGAGGAACTTGGTAGTAACGGGCCACGGAATACGGGTTCTGCCATAAGTCCAGATGGAAAGCCCAGTCCTTCGGGGCGGGAAGTGTGCGGTTCAATACGTCCACTTCTATTTGTAATTCCATGGGGGAGGCATTTTTTCCCGTGACGGTCAATGTCCCTTTATATTTACCGGCTTTCGCGGATTGAGGTACCCCGATATTCATCCAGATCGGCTGGGTGGTGCGTGCCTTGATATCACGGATCTTTACGATATCCAATACATCGGCTACGACGGAGGAATCCCATTCCGCCTTATTCTCTCGGTGGCCGCAACCGCCTTTACGGTCTTTATTCAACTCATCGGTCATGACGTATCGGACAAAGTTCGTCGTGATCGCGGAGGATGGGATGATGGAAGAACCGCTCTTCAAGTCGCTCACGGTGATAGAGGCATCCTCGAGTCCCACCTTGGTCCATAACACGGCTTGTGCGTTTACCCGTTCCCCTTTCCATGCTTTCGTCTGCCAGCGATTGCTTTTCTTGACATCGGGAATACTGAGTTTCGGATATCGTATATCGGTCGTGCCCCAGCTTAATTGGGTTGGGGCCGATAACTTGTCCCAGATCTCGTCGCTGTCATGCGGTTTCGTGTCGGTCAATTCCGTATAGTCGCCTAGCGGGTATTTCTCGGATTGCTGGGCTACGGTAAAAGAACTTAGTGCCAGAAAGGCACAAAGGATGAAAGTGTTTTTCATACGATTGCTTATTTTAGAATATTAACTAGGGCAAAGATAGGAATTAGTTGACAGTTGTCAACTGTTAACTAGCCTTTTATAGTGGCATACGAGCAGATTCCCCTCATCATCGTATAAGTGCATCCCGTTGCCTTCGCAATAACGGAACATCTTACAATCCGCGCATTCCCCTTTTTTAGCCCACTGGCGGTTACGATACGGTTTAAACTCATTATTCCAGATATCAATGAAATCGTCTTTATAGATGTTCCCTTGGTGGAAGTTCGCCCGTATACTGGGACAACCGGAGATAGCGCCATCAGCGAGGACAGAGGCTGTATTGATACCGGCGTTGCATTGGAAAATCGAGTCTCTCACCTCTGCCTCATAATTCCCGAGGAAGCCCTCACAGCCGTAGCTAACGTGTATCTTACCCTCTTTCCGGCTGAAGCGGATGAAGTTCATGACCCATGTGAACTGTTCGTTCGTCAGTTGCAAATCCGTCTCAGTCGCAGCACGTCCAACTGGGAAGATCGTAAAGATACGCCACCGTTTTACGCCCATCTCGATCAAAAAATCCTTGAAGAGCATCAAATCCTTGAAGTTGCGTTGGTTTACGCAAGTCACCACATCCCAGATGATCTCCTTTTCCTCGGCCAACATACAGATGGCATTCAGTGCCTTCTCGAAACTTTTAGGATTACGGCGAAGCCAGTTATGCGCTTCCTCGAAACCATCTAGGCTGATAGTCGCCGAGTGCAATCCGGAAGCCAAGAGCGAGTCGAGCCGTTCCCGGGTCATCAGATAACCATTGGAGACGATCCCCCAAGGATATCCCCTGCGATACAGTTCCAACCCGCATTTCTCGATATCCTTACGAACCAGCGCCTCGCCTCCGGTAAAGATGACGAGCACTTTGTTCGGCTCGACGTAAGGCGTGATATTGTCTATGACTTTCAGGAAGTCTTCGACAGGCATATCCGGGACAGAGGCCGAGACATGGCAATCGCTCCCGCAATGACGGCAGGATACATTACAACGAAGCGTACACTCCCAAAAGAGTGTACGCAATTCATGTAATTTAGCCCTGTTTTTCTTGATACTTCGAAAAAGCTCTAGGGCGATACGTTTTTTGATGTTTGGGCGTTTGTCCATATGTGTTATTTTTGTGGGCTGGAATGTACAAGCTGAAAGTTAACCTCTTTCGATCCTCTCCCAATCAGCATCCCTTCCCCGTCTATTAATTCAATTTCGCCGAAATTTACAACAATAGAATCAGTTTTCCAAGGATATTGAGGATCAGAAAAGGATGGTGATAGGCGTGCGTAAAGGGTATGTTCAGTTGCCGGAGCTTGATCATAGGTAAACTGATAGCGCCCGGTCTCATCTGTGACGGCAGGAAAACTGGTGATATCTTCATCTATATTAGGCGTATAGGCCGGAGAGGTATAGATTGTTACGCCCGGAACAGGCCAACCATCTTGATCGGTTACTCTCCCGTAGAAGGTATATAAGGTATAAGGTTCCGTGTGTGTATCGATGTATTCTTTTAGTTGGATTTGGATTTCCTTGGAAGCGCTTCCAAGAGACCAGCCTTCTCCTCCGGAAAAATCATTGCTGTCGAAGGTGACCGTTATCGTATCGGAAGCATATATCGCCTTATTCTTATCCCAATCGATATCCTCTATAATTAATCGATATTCCATGAAAGGGAAATCGGTTTTGCTAAAAATGAAATCTCCGTTTGTATCTGTCTGGAGGGTATCGGTATGTAACCATCCCTGCGGATGAGACTCTCCGCTCGGGTTGATGCGGACTTGTAGGTCGGGGATTGGCTCTCCTTTCATGTCTGTTACTTTCCCTTTTATTTGGAAATTGGCATGGGGACTACCATATTCGCAAGGTATCTCTCCATTCTCACCGCAAGAGAATCCTATGATGGCCAATAATCCGGTTAATAGACAGTTGATCTTTCTTAATAGTTGCAAGTTGATGTTTTCCATGATCTGATCGTTTTTATTTGTTTGCACTATATATAGATGCGAATATACGCAAAATAGTTGCTTACCGTCCGGTATTTGTCTTTTCTCTTTATATAATAGGGGTTGATATAGCTGTACTTTTTGTATCTTTGCCACTTCAATGTAACAGATCAATTTATGAGAGATTTCATACGTATTTTAAAGCGTTTCGTTCCCCCTTACAAAAAGTATATGGTTCTGAACATCGTGTTCAATGTACTTTCCGCTATCTTGAACCTGTTTTCTTTCGCCTTGATTATCCCGATCCTTCAGATCTTGTTTAAGATGGATGAGGGGAATTACACCTTTATGGATTGGAATTTTAACGCGGGAAGCTGGGAGTCGTGGAAAGCCTTGCCGGAGTTGATCAAGAATAACTTTTTTTGGTATGTATCCGATCTGATAGAGGTACACGGAGGTTCGTTCGCCTTGATTATGTTGGGAATCTTCCTGATCGTGGCGACTTTCTTGAAAGTGGCGACCATGTATCTGGCTTTTTATACAATGATTCCGATCCGAACCGGAGTCGTTCGTGATATCCGTAATCAGATTAACAAGAAGATTACGCAGTTGCCGTTGAGCTTTTTCTCCGAGGAGCGAAAAGGGGATATTATCGCCCGTGTATCCGGAGACGTGAACGAGATTGAGACATCCATCATGAGTTCATTGGACATGTTATTCAAGAACCCGATCCTGATCGTGATCTATCTGGTGGGTATGATCGCTATCAGTTGGCAACTTACCGTGTTCGTCTTGATCCTGTTGCCGTTGGCGGGTTACGTAATGGGACAAGTCGGTAAGAAGTTGAAACGGAAGTCCTTGGAAGGACAGCAACAATGGGGATTTCTGATGAGCCAGATCGAGGAGACATTAGGCGGACTTCGTATTATCAAGGCTTTTAACGCCGAGAAGAAGATACAAGACCGTTTCGAGCGAAGCAATGATACTTTCCGTCGGTTGACAAACCGTATCTATCGCCGCCAACAAATGGCGCACCCGATGAGCGAGTTTTTGGGAACCGTTACGATCGCTATCGTACTTTGGTATGGAGGTACGCTGATCTTGAGCGCGAATAGCCCGATCGACGCTCCTACGTTTATTTATTATCTGGTTATTTTCTATAGCATTATCAATCCTGCGAAAGATCTAAGTAAGTCGGTTTATGCGATCCAGAAAGGTCTGGCCTCCATGGAACGTGTCGATAAGATCTTGAAGGCGGAGACGGATATCCATGATCCGGAACATCCGAAGAAGATCGCCTTGAAAGAGAAAATCAGTTATAAAGATGTCTGGTTTAAATATCAGGAAGCTTGGGTCTTGAAAGGAATCAATCTGGATATCCGGAAAGGAACAACCGTGGCTTTGGTCGGTCAATCCGGTTCGGGCAAAAGTACCTTGGTGGATCTATTGCCTCGCTTTTATGATGTGAATAAAGGGAATATTCGTATTGATGATACGGATATCCGTGAGGCCACCCTTTTCGATCTTAGGGGATTGATGGGAAATGTCAATCAAGAGGCTATCTTGTTTAACGATACCTTCTTCAACAATATCGCTTTTGGAGTGGAAGGAGCTACGATGGAACAGGTGGAGGAAGCCGCCCGCATCGCTAACGCTCACGATTTTATCATAGCGAGTGAGAAAGGTTACGATACCAATATAGGTGACCGAGGTGGAAAACTGTCTGGTGGACAACGCCAGCGAATCAGTATCGCCCGTGCGATCTTGAAGAATCCCCCGATCTTGATCTTGGATGAGGCCACATCCGCCTTGGATACGGAATCCGAACGTTTGGTACAAGAAGCGTTGGAGAACTTGATGAAGAACCGTACGACCGTAGTGATCGCCCACCGTCTCTCTACGATCCGTAACGCAGATGAGATCTGTGTGATGCATGAGGGTGAGATCGTAGAACGGGGCAAACACGAGGAGTTGTTGGCTTTGGATGGCTATTATAAACGACTATGTGATATGCAAAGCTTTTAGGGTGATACTGTAACCCGGGTTGCAGTGGATCGCCTCTTCGGCTTTTGATGGAAAAACAATAACAAGGAATAATCGTATGAATATGAAAGGACTTTATTTGATTTTGTTATCGTTCCTTTTCGGTTGTAATTTGCCGGATATGCAGACCGGGAAGGAGGTCTCATATTATTTTGATCAACCAGCGCAGATATGGGAAGAAACTTTGCCTTTGGGAAACGGCCGTATCGGTATGATGCCGGATGGTGGTATTGAGCGGGAGAATGTTGTCCTGAATGAGATCTCCCTGTGGTCCGGAAGTAAGCAAGATACGGACAATCCTTATGCGTATTACTCTTTGGCGAATATTCGTCGCCTTTTATTTGAGGGACGGAATGACGAGGCACAGGATTTGATGTATAAAACTTTCGTCTGCAAAGGGACCGGAAGTAATCTGGGTGACGGTGCGAACGCTCCGTATGGGAGTTACCAATTATTCGGAAATCTAGTGCTGAAATATACGTATCCGAATGAATCGGATTCTATCGCTGAGTATCGCAGGCGGTTGAACCTAAGCGAGGCTATCGCTTCCGTCTCTTTTAAAAGGGGGAATGTGAATTATCAACGGGAAATGTTTACCTCTTTTTCCGGTGATCTGGGAGTGATTCATTTGGTAGCGGATACGGATCGGGCTTTGAATTTCTCATTGGGTATGAATCGTCCGGAACATGCGACGATCTCTTTGGACGGAAAGGACTTGCTGATGCGGGGACAACTGCCGGACGGGGTGGATACGTTGGAGATGAAAGGGATGCGTTTCGCCTCTCGTGTCCGTATCGTCTTGCCGAAGGGAGGAGATTTGGCTACGACAGATAGCTGTCTGTCGGTGCGAAGTGCCTCGGAAGCGATTATCTTGGTAAGTTTAGGTACGGATTATTTCGATAAAGACGGCGCCGGACAATCCTTGGAAAAATACTTATCGCAAGCGGAATCTAAGGATTTCTCCACCTTGCGCCGGGAACATACACTTGCTTATCGCTCCCTGTTCGATCGGGTTTCTCTGGATTTGGGAAGAGGCGAAAGGGATCATCTTCCGATCAATGAGCGTTTGGCCGCTTTCGCTCAAGATAAGAACGATCCGGGATTGGCGGCTTTATATTTCCAGTTCGGTCGATATTTATTGATTTCCTCGACCCGGCAGGGATTACTGCCCCCGAATTTGCAAGGCTTGTGGTGTAATACGATTCATACGCCTTGGAACGGGGATTATCACCTAAATATTAATTTACAGATGAATCATTGGCCTGCGGAGGTCACGAACCTCTCCGAGTTGCACCTTCCGCTGATCGAATGGACGAAACTGCAAGTCCCTAGCGGCGAACGCACGGCCAAGGCTTTTTATAACGCACGGGGATGGGTTACCCATATTTTAGGTAATGTTTGGGAGTTTACCGCCCCGGGCGAACATCCATCGTGGGGAGCGACGAATACATCCGCCGCATGGCTATGCGAGCATTTGTATACGCATTATCAGTATACATTAGATAAGGCGTATTTGAGGGATGTTTATCCGACGATGAAAGGGGCTGCCCTATTCTTTGTGGATATGTTGGTGCAAGATCCCCGGACTAAATATCTGGTGACGGCACCTACGACCTCTCCGGAGAACGCTTATAAAATGCCAAACGGAAGTGTCGTGAGTATTTGTGCCGGATCGACAATGGATAATCAGATCGTGCGGGAATTATTTACGAATACCATTGAGGCCGCCGGGATTTTAGGCGTGGATAGCGCGTTCGCTGCTGAGTTGGCGGCGAAACGAGATCGCTTGATGCCAACGACGATCGGTAAAGACGGCCGTATTATGGAATGGCTCGAGCCGTATGAGGAGGTAGAGCCTACCCATCGTCATGTCTCTCATTTATATGGGCTTTATCCCGGGAATGAGATATCGATAGAGCATACGCCAGAGTTGGCTGAGGCGGCTCGTAAATCCTTGGAGGTCCGTGGTGATCAAAGCACGGGCTGGTCGATGGCTTGGAAGATTAATTTCTGGGCTCGTTTACAGGATGGCGATCATGCTTATAAATTGTTGGGTGATTTGTTACGTCCTTGCGTAGATGAGCATACGAAGGAGGTGAAGGGAGGAGGTTCTTATCCTAATTTGTTTTGTGCCCATCCTCCTTTCCAAATCGATGGTAATTTTGGAGGCACGGCGGGTATCGCGGAGATGCTGATACAGAGTCAAACCGGATTGATCGAGTTTTTGCCGGCTTTGCCTTCCGCTTGGAAAAACGGAAGCTTTAGCGGTTTGAAAGTCCGGAATGGCGGAGAGGTGTCGGCTAAATGGACGGAAGGTCTGCTGACGGAAGCTCGATTGAAAGCGATCGTTCCGGGTATTTTCCGGATCAAGCTTCCGGCAAATTCAGCGAACCTAAGTCTCAAGAAAAATCAGAAACCAGTATCTTTACCCGTAATCGATGGAATGCTAACGGTGGATTTGCAACAAGGAGACGAATTGATATTAATAATGTGAATAATATGCCAATATGCCAATGTGCCCTGCGAATATATCCATTTAATTGGCATATTGGCACATTACCCACATTGGCACATTATTCAATATAGTGGTAATCTATAAATGAAACCGATCGAAAGGCGTGCGGTGTCGTCCAGAGAGGCATCGAGCGCCTTCGCTCGTTCGGATAGGTTATATTTTTTACCTATGGCGGTCAAGAAGATATGTAGATTATCATCGGCCATCGGATAGAACTCAAGCCCTCCTTGATACCCCCATGCCGTACGGTATTTACCTTTCTCGTAAGCATCGTAGGCTTTATAGATCGATGCGCTTTCATACATTCCTTTCGCGAATAGTTGCCATTTGGGATGGAAACGATACTGTATTTCCCCCACCAGCGAAAGATAATCGATGTTTTGCATACGAACCGGTGGTTCCGGTTCCTCCTCTCCGGAGACTTCGGGCTGGGTCAATTCGGTCAATAATCCTAATGGGTCTAATTTTCCTCGTGAATACATGACATCGAAATAAGCATAGACCGGTCCGGCCTCTATACTTTGACCGGTAAAGACGCTATACATATATTTCCCTTGGGCTTGTTCCGCAGCGGATACGGAGTACCGTAAATGAATCAACTCATCCAGAAAGTTACCGTTCCAGTTCAATGTGTAAAACAAGGGAACTCTCGGTTTCTTAAATCCTTCCGGCAGATGTCCATACTCATCTTCCATCGATCCCATACGACTGTTCGTCACCTGTAAGCGGATCTCTTGCGACTCATTCGGCTGATACCCCAGCCCGATTCCCGTAAGGTAGCAAAGGGAGTATTCATTCATATCGCTATACTCATAAATAAGCAAAGGATTCTCGTCGTACTCAAAACCACCGTAGAACACATCTTGTTTTCCGGCGGTTAAGGTAAAACGCTCATTCAGTTTATAGCCGATATACGCATATTCGATCGACTCATTCAAATTCTCCAAGGCTTGTCCCTCATAACCGCCATTCAGCGTTTGGCGATACCAATAGAATAACCGATCGTTCACCTCTCCGGTAACATCAATTTTGACATCCCTGAAACGAAAGGCGGCTTCATCCAGCTTCCCCGAGAAAAAGTCTGCGTTGAATCCTGCGTGCATCTCCAAGTCCAGATTGAAAACCTTGTTGCGTTTCGGAATCTTAGTCGCGTATTCAAAAAGAGATACCGAAGAAGAATCCCGCTCCGGGATAGGAGAATTTGTCTGAGCGTAAGACGTTAACGCGGAACCGCTCAATAAGAAGGCCGACAGCCAAGCCACTGTGAGTCGTTTCATTTACTGATGTTGATTGTTAAAGTGGCCGCGAAGATACGAATTATTGCTCGGTTTTGCCCATATGCTTCATGACTTTAGCGTCCAGATAGAAAATGAGCTCTTCCGCTATATTCGTACAATGATCTCCGAAACGTTCCATTTTCCGGATAACACCGGCCATATATAACCCTGCCAACGCACTACCTTTATGCTCCTCTATATATTTGGCGATAATAGCGGTAGAATTATGATTGATCTCATCGATCAAATTATCCTTCAAGAAGATACGGGAAGCGATCTCTGAGCTTTCTTTCTCAAAAGCCTCTTTGGTGAGTGAGATCATGCTTAATAACTCCGACAGCATTTCTTCTACCCGGGTTTCCTTGACCAGTTGCGGGTCAATCGGTTCCCCCTCGGGAAGGTTTCCGGCGAAACGGGCGATGCTTTCGGCGAAATCTCCCAGACGCTCTAGGTTTGTATTAATCTTATACATCGCCAATACGAAACGTAGGTCGATCGCTACCGGCGCATATAAAGCGATGATATCCTCGCAATCACTGTCGATCTTTAGCTCGAAAGCGTTTACCCGGCGTTCCCGGCTGATTACCTTATAAGCGAGTTCCTTATCTCCGGTAAGCATAGCCTCCCCTGCGTTGTATAATTGCTGGTGAACCAATGCCCACATCTCGCTGATACTATTTTTTAAAGAATGAATCTCCTGCTCTATAACCTTCATACTCTTCTAATTTTCAATTTTTAATTTTCAATTACCCAAACCGTCCGGTAATGTAATTCTGTGTAGACTCTTTCTCCGGATTGGTGAAAATCTTCCGGGTATTATCATATTCAATCAATTCCCCTAAATAGAAATATCCGGTCTTGTCGCTAACACGAGCCGCTTGTTGCATATTATGGGTAACGATTACGATCGTATAATCATTTTTCAGCTCATGTATCAAATCCTCGATCTTGCTGGTTGAAATCGGGTCCAATGCGGAAGTCGGCTCATCCATTAATAGGATGGAGGGCGAGATCGCCAAGGCACGGGCGATACATAAACGTTGTTGCTGTCCGCCGGAAAGAGCGAATGCCGATTCTTTCAGTTTATCCTTTACCTCGTCCCAAAGGACGACCTGCTTTAAAGTCTTGACCACCGTCTCCTCAATATAATTCTCATCGTTGACACCGTTTACCCGCAGGCCATAAGCGACATTCTCATAAATCGTCTTAGGAAAAGGATTCGGTTTCTGGAAAACCATCCCCACGTTTTTACGTAAGCGATCCACTCTCTCGCTTTTCGTATAAATATCCCTTCCATCAATCAGGATCTGACCTTCCATGCGAGTGTCCGGAATCAAATCATTCATGCGGTTGAACAGGCGGAGGAAAGTAGACTTTCCGCAACCGGACGGTCCTATGAAAGCGGTGGACGTATTCGGCTCTATCTCCATGGAAATGTTCTTCAATGCATGGAAATCCCCATAATAAAAGTCTACGTTTTTAGCATCAATCTTTATCATAATTGTCTTATTTTTTTAATTCATTTTTACCTTCTTGGCGAAATAACTACGTAAAGCGTTCGCTAAAAGGTTTACTAATAATACGATGACGATCAGCACGAGCGCCGTGCCATAAGCCATCCCCCGGGAAGCCTCGATATCTGTACCGCTTGTAGAGATAACATATAAGTGGTAAGGTAATGCCATACATTGGTCGAAAATACTTTTCGGCAATTGCGGCAAGAAATAAGCGGCCACCGTAAAAAGGATAGGAGCGGTCTCTCCGGACACACGCCCGATCGAAAGAATCAATCCCGTAATAATATTGGGGAACGCCATCGGTAGCACGACCCTGCGGATGGTCTGCAACTTCGTAGCCCCTAACGCTAGGCTACCGTGACGGAAAGAATCATCGATACTTTTCAAAGCCTCTTCCGTCGTGCGGATGATAAGTGGCAAGGACATCAGCGCCAAGGTAAACGAACCCGCTATAATAGAGTCTCCCCATCCCAAGGTACTTACGAATAGAGACATACCAAATAACCCGAAAACAACGGATGGGACACCGCTTAGGTTATTCGTCATGATACGGATGAAACGGATGAGTTTCCCGTTTGTGGCGTACTCGTTCATATAGATACCACTCATGATGCCGATGGGAAAACTAATCAAGCTACTTCCGATCACTAAATAGAGTGTACCTACGATAGCCGGAAAAATCCCCCCGGAGGTCATGCCCTCTTGGGGTGCTTGTGTCAGGAAATCCCAACTGATCACGCTCGCTCCCTTTAAGATAATGAATCCCAGTATTACGAATAAGATCACTACGACCAAATAACTCAGGAAAGAAAAGAAACCGAAAGCAACCTGTTGAGAGGCCCGTTTCCTCTTGTCTATATTCCCTAAATGTTGAATAGGTGCCATATCTTTAATTAAATTTTACGTTTGGATGAAATATATTCTACGGCGATGCTCAACCCCAAGGTGATGAGGAACAACACGGCTCCCAGCATAAACAAGGCTTGGTAATGCGCTCCACCTGCGGGAGCCTCACCTAATTCCGCTGCTATCGTGGCAGGAATTGTCCGTACCGGTTCGAAGAACGAGGTAGGGATAACGGCGGCGTTTCCGGTTACCATCAATACGGCCATCGTCTCACCGATCGCACGTCCTATACCTAATACGACAGCGGACGTGATACCGGATATGGAGTAGGGGATTATTACTTTGTAGATGGTTTGCCATTGCGTGGCTCCCAATGCCAAGCTGGCCTCTTTCATGGCTCGTGGGGTAGTTCGCATGGCATCTTCCGCTACCGTGATGATGGTCGGCAACGCCATGATCGCTAAAACCACGCTTCCGGCGAAAGCGGTCTCGCCTACCGGAAGGTCTAAGGTCTTTTGGATAAGGGGAACGATCACCACCAATCCGAAGAAACCATAAACGACTGAGGGAATACCTGCCAATAACTCGATAATAGGCTTTAGCAAATTACGGGTTTTTGTATTGGCAATCTCTGCCATATAGATCGCTACCGCTACTCCGAAGGGGAGGGATAAGGCGATCGCGCCTATACTTACTAAAAGTGTACCTAGTAATAGAGGGATCAAGCCAAAGATCGGAGCGGGAGCGGAGGTAGGATACCATTTCGTCCCTCCAAAGAACTCCGAAGGTTTGATCGTGGCTCCCGATATGATTTTTCCCGTAAAGTTCTCCGACTTGTATTGTTCCGGAAAGAATGCGATAATCCCCGGCTCTTTATGGATAAGTTCATTGATTTTCTCGGGAACATATTGAAATTCTTCACCTAGCTCTTCTTCCGTATAATAGTTGGTTAGGTCCGAGAAACGGAAGACAAGTATATCTTGATTTTCTCCGTTTAAATCTTCCCAATTGGTGATATTGGCATCGAAGACATCCATGATTTGCTCGGGAGACAAATGTTCGACTGGATTTTCCTGATTCACAGCCAATATATATCCTTCCTCTACCTCCGGGCTGTTAAAAAGACCTGCGGCCTCTTTAAATAAGAAGACAATGATCAACAAGATCGTAAAGCTACTGACGCTTCCACTGATCAAGAATCCTCCTTCCACTAATTTTTCTATAAACTTTCTCACAATCTTTGCCTATTTATTCTGCTGCAAAGAAAGAGCCTCTATATTAAGGAGAGATTAAACCCGCTTGAAAGAATTGTTTCAAAATTATTACAAATGTATTACGCATTGTCTGCTATGAGAATAGGGCATGAGTTCGGTTGAACCCATGCCCTATGAATTATGCCTGTAATATGTTTGTATTACTTATTATACTTGCTCCAATCCACATTGTGCATATCGCCGCTGGCCGCTAGTTCCTCATGGAAAGCGAAACAGCATTTCAGGTTTTGAGGCGTATGTCCCTTGATACCCATAGCGAGGTATTCTTCCAATAACGGTTTGTAATCCGGATGAACACAATTGTCGATGATGCAACGAGCGCGTTGGATCGGAGATTTACCGCGTAAGTCCGCTACACCATATTCCGTGATAATGATCTTCACGGAGTGCTCGCTATGATCCAAGTGAGATACCATCGGTACGAACGCGCTGATCTTACCCTCCTTCGCTGTAGACGGAGTCGTGAAGATCGATAACATAGCCGAACGGGTAAAGTCGCCGGAACCACCGATACCATTCATCATACGAGTACCGGATACGTGCGTAGAGTTAATATTACCGAAGATATCAGCCTCCAAAGCCGTATTGATAGCAATCAAGCCTAAACGGCGGGCAACCTCCGGATTGTTAGAGATCTCTTGCGGACGAAGCAATATCTTATCCTTGAAGAAATCGAGATTTGCGTAGATCTCACGGATTACCTCATTACTTACGGACAAAGAGCAACCGCTGGCGAATTTAACGCGACCTTGTTTCATCAATTCGATAACCGCATCTTGAATAACCTCAGTATATACATTGAATGCGGGGATAGACTCATTAGCTCCCATGCAGCCCAAGACTGCGTTAGCCACGTTACCTACACCACTCTGCAATGGAACGAATTCTTTCGGAAGACGGCCGGCCTTGATCTCGCTAACCAAGAAGTCCGCTACATTTTTACCGATCGCCATCGTGACATCATCCAGCGGAGAGAATTTTCCACCTTCATTCGGCTCATCGGTCTTTACCACACCAACGATCTTAGCCGGGTCTACTTTTACACAATCATTACCGATCCTGTCAGAAGGAGTGTAGATAGGGATCTCACGGCGTAAAGGAGGATCAGCCGGCTCGTAAATATCATGCATACCGCGGATTTCTTTCGGGTGACGGCAGTTCAACTCAACGATGATACGGTCTGCCATACGACAGATAGTAGGTAAGATACCAACACCTGAAGTCGGAACGATCTCACCATCCTCAGTAACATCGGCAGCCTCTACGATTGCGACATCAATCTTACCCAAGAATCCGTAACGCAAGCTTTGTGCCAATTCAGACAAGTGCAAATCGAAATATTGTGCCTGATGAGCGTTTAATGCGGCACGTAAGTCTCTGTTAGATTGGTACGGTGTACGGAATTTGATGGCGTTAGCGCGAGCCAACTCTCCGTCTAGCTTATCACCAGTAGAAGCGCCGGTAAACATACCGATTTGAAAAGGGTTACCTTTAGCGTGTTCTTCCGCTGCCTTCCGGGCGATAGCTCCGGGAACGACTTTCGGGCATCCTGCGGGTGTAAAACCACTGAAACCTACATTGTCATTATGATGCACATAAGATGCGGCTTCTTCAGCTGTAATAAATTTTAATGCCATGATAATTAGTTTTTATGTTTTTAGGTAAATACTTACTGTTCAATATTTCGGGCGCAAACTTACATAAAATTACGCTGAATCGAATATAAGTGTGGCGTAAATTAATACTTCCGGTTTAGAATCTCCGCACAAATGATCGCTTTCTTCAATTCCTCGATGTCTCTGAAGGTATCTTCTGGCATAAGCCCCGGTTCTTCCTCGATAGCACTCATCCTTACGGATGGCTGGGTCGCGATATGATTCGGGATATTCTTCTCGGCGGAAAGGAATGGAGATGAGGCAGGCGATGAGGTTACGACTTGCGGTTTCTCAACCTTTGACTTTACCTGCTTTTGTCGGGGAGCGGGCTTAGGTTTTTGCGTTTCCTTTTGCATATCCTCCAATATCTCCCAGAAGCCTTTTCCTTCTGTAGGCTGGTCATTAGGCACAATTTCCCTGTCGGGTTGCCCCAATATATCGGGGCGACTCTTCTTCTTTTTGTCTTTCGAACTGAATAAGCCACTGACGGCGGCGATAATCAGGAAAACAATATATAACCAATCTCCTACGTTATCCATAAACTTTGATTATTTTTGCACCTCCAAATGTAAGAAGAATAATTGAGAAGTGAAAAGATGGGAGTATATAAAACATCAGATAGGTATAAAAGTAAATAAGGGTAACTTCACAGCCACCCTTATTCGATTTAACCAAAACCTTAACTATGAAAAAATTTACGTTTTTCGAATGCAAATATAACGGTGGGATTCGAACTATGCAAGCGTTTGCGTAATTATTTTTAAGAATCTTGCTTATTTAAATTATATTAACATATAGTATGGTAAATCAAGAAAACGGTGTGGACTTAAAATCCGCTACCCAAAGCGATGAACGAAAGTTGTTTATCGAGACCTACGGCTGTCAGATGAATGTGGCGGACAGCGAAGTTGTAGCTTCTATCATGAAGATGGATGGCTATAGTATGACGGAGAATATCGAGGAGGCGGATGCCATCTTCGTGAATACTTGCTCCGTACGCGACAACGCCGAACAGAAAATCTATGGGCGGCTACAGTATTTCCAGTCTTTAAAACGGAAAAAGAAGTCCTTAATTGTCGGTGTATTGGGATGTATGGCCGAACGAGTGAAGGAAGATCTGATCCATGTGCATCATGCCGACTTGGTGGTAGGACCGGATTCTTATCTGGACTTGCCGAACTTGGTGGGAGCGGTAGAGCACGGAGAGAAAGCGATCAACGTGGAGCTTTCTACCCAAGAGACCTATAAGGATGTTATTCCTTTGAAGTTACCGGGCGTACATATCTCCGGTTTCGTGTCTATTATGCGCGGTTGTAATAATTTTTGTACGTATTGCATCGTACCTTATACAAGAGGACGCGAGCGTAGCCGGGATATCGAGAGTATCTTGAATGAGATACGGGATATGCACGAGAAAGGCTTTAAGGAAGTTACGTTGTTGGGACAAAATGTAAACTCCTATTCTTTCGAGAAAGAAGGTGAGACCATAACCTTCCCGATCTTGTTGGATCGTGTGGCGAAAGAGGTTCCCGATATGCGAATTCGTTTTACGACCTCCCATCCGAAGGACATGAGCGATGATACCTTGCGTGTGATTGCCGCGAACGACAATATCTGTAAGTTTATCCATCTACCTGCCCAATCCGGCAGCAGTCGCATCTTGAAGGTCATGAATCGTAAATATACCCGTGAATGGTATCTGGACCGTATAGCGGCGATCCGTCGTATCGTACCGGATTGCGCTATCTCGACTGATTTATTCTGCGGTTTCCATTCCGAGACCGAGGAGGATTATCAAGAGACTTTATCCTTGATGCGTGAAGTGGGATATGATAGTGCTTTCTTATTTAAATATTCCGAACGTCCGGGTACATATGCCGCTAGCCATTTGGAGGATAATGTACCGGAAGAAGAGAAGGTACGTCGTTTGCAAGGTATGATCGATTTGCAAAATAAGTTGTCCGAGGAAAGTAACTTGCGGGATATAGGCAAGACTTTCGAGGTTCTGATAGAAGGATTCTCGAAACGTTCCCGTGAGCAATTGTTCGGACGAACCAGCCAAAACAAGGTGGTTATCTTTGACAAGAAGAACTATCATGTAGGTCAATTCATAAAAGTCAAGATCCATAAGGCTTCCTCGGCAACCCTGTTCGGGGAACCTGTGGAGGAATAAGAAAAAGAAAACGCCAATACGTTCCATTTCGAGCGATATTGGCGTTTCTCTTATTATCTTCTATCTTTGGAATATCTCCGGGTATTTGTTGATGAAATAAACCGGCGTGCAACTCCATGCGTGGCAATAACTATTGATCGGGAAAAATCCGTAAGGTGATAATTCGTCATTGTTCGGATCATATACCTCCCAGAATGTATCGGCTCCTTTATTCACCATGCCGCCCCAATAACTGGTTAAGAGCGAACGGGCCTCTTGCCGCATTCCACATTTCAACAAGGCTTCCATTACATAATGATAAGCGTACGGACATCCCGGATAGCATGCGTCGGGCATCGATAGGACGGTGGCCATCGCTTTTGCTCCTTCCTTGGCGGTAAGCGTCTCCGATAGGATCATCCACACTTGTGATAGGTAAGACACCTGACGGTTAGGGCCGCTTACGATCACCCCGTTCTTTTGGTCATAGAATGTTTTCCGGGCGGCTTTCTTTATCTGGCCGGCGATACGAGGCCAGTCTCCAGCCTCCTTCTCTTTTCCCAGCATTTTAGCCAGCTCATAGCTTTTCTCTAATGAGAATGCCGTAAGTCCCTGCATGGATGCTTGGCGATCATAATTATCTTTCCAGTCGAATACCAACCAATAAATCGGCTTCTTTTGCATATCGTAGATCCAATCGTCCGAGTATTGACGCAAGGCCATCTCTATTTGGCGGACCACTACCGGCCATAAGTCCAAGGCGACCTCCTTGTCTCCGGTCTCTTTCAGGTATTCCAGCAACGCTACGTTATACAGCAGGGAATAGTCCAAGCAATGCGTACCGTTTTGCGGATGAGGGGTCGGTGTCTCCAATACGGTGGCGTGCAGCAGTCCTTCATCATTGGCTAGAGCCGCTAATAAATAGAGGCAACGTTTCGTCAAGTCGTGGTTTTTATACGACCATGCGTTCGCTAGCGCCTCCAGATACAAGTCTCCGATCCATAACCGGCGATCCCGTTTCGGGCCATCCTCATAGACGGTCTGCATACATTCTTTTAATGTAAGCAATCCTACCTCATTGATTTTACGGATCAAGGGATCGGTCGTGGAAGCCAGTGGCAATGGAGCCGTCTTAGCCGATGTCTGCGCACGGAACGTTAGCTTGTCGAAGGCGAAATCGAAACTGGAAGCGCCTAGCAACTCTATCTTGAGATACCGAAAAGACACCCTTCTGGGGATGGAGGCCTCGATGGGTACGGTCATTAACGTCATCACCTCATCTTGTAGCCAAGCCCTTGACAGACCGCCCGGATAAGGGTCGAAAGGCGTGTTCAATTCCGAGGGAACTTCGGCGAACGTGAATTTGATACGTACCGGAGCGTCCGAAACCTGTTGGCTAAGGAGCTTGAGCGAGAAATCCAAATACCCCGTCAGATGCTCACCGAAGTCAACTATAACCGATGGATGTTTCTTCAGGGACTCATTGAATAACAGATCCGTGCTTCCTTCGTCCCGCATGCGCCAACCTTGGTAGGCTGACGCATCTTTGATGGAAGTGACCCGTTTGACCGGCTTATGTTCCGTATAGGTTAACACTGGCTTGCAGGCCTCACTCTTTTGAAGCCATGAAGCGCTTTCTTTGAAATAACGACTTTGTGCTGATAGGGTGAATACACCGACACAGCATAGTAAACTTAGCAGGATTTTCATATGTGCTCTTTTCATGATGCGAATATAAGAATAACTTCGTTAATATCCGGGATTTTGTTTAAGCTCGCTGTTCAAGTCGATTTCTCGCAGAGGTATGGGCAACAAGCATTTATCTGGGTTGAACAGATAAGCGTTCGCCACGGGTTGAACACCGTCGGGCCAATAATAAGATTCGGGATTTGCCTTTATCTTTTGTCCATGTCGTGTCATGACTTCCACGGCTCGTCCCGTTCTCAGAAGGTCTGTCCAGCGTTTGTTCTCGAATGCCAGCTCGATCCGTCTCTCTTGGTAGATAGCCTCTCTCAACGCATCTACATTCTGGGATTTGACAGGAGCTAATCCCGCCCTTCCCCGGATACTTGCTTGCCCGAAGGTGTCATTCAGATAATGGATAGCCTCGTCCGGCCTATTCTGCTCGTTGATAGCTTCCGCCAGAAAGAGCAATACCTCCGCGTACCTGTAGACCGGCCAGTTGTCATCCGTGTAATAGGGCTTTATATGCTCATGAAAATATTTTTTGATAAAAGGATAAGCGGTTATTCCCGGAGCTGGCTCATAGTCAACTATACTTTTCACGCCGGTAGCGTCGAGGGCGTAGCTATCGGTGAGCTTACCTTCCACCATACCGATGGATGCGTCCAACCGTTTGTCTCCCTTTTCGTATGCGTTGATTAGATCGATCGTAGGGGTGTTAAACCCACCATGGTCTACGTTGGAAGGACAAGGATTAGGGGTTGTTCCCGTGATGGCAGACGGATTCGTCATATAGGGCAAGAATCTGTATATGAAATCACTTTGTTGTCCTAATGAGGCGTCTTGCATGTATTGGATCTCGAAGATAGATTCCTTATGGTTCTTGTTCGAGATGGAATAGATGGAGCCGTAATCCGCTAATAACTCATACTCGCCTGAGGATACCACCTCTTTCAGCGTTTGTTCTGCTTCCGCCCATCGTTTTAGTACCATGTATACGTTTCCCAATAAGGTCTGTGCGGAGCCTTTGGAAACTCTTCCTACCTCTTGCCTTGATTTTACAGGTAGGAGATCACTGGCTTCTTGTGCGTCTTTCATGATTTGCTCATATACTTCGTCTACGCTCGCACGGGGTTTAAATGCCTCCTCATACACGGTAGAGGGTGTCGTATGCAGAGGTACGCCGCCAAAGTATTGTACTAGGTTGAAATAGCAGAATGCCCGAAGGAACAAAGCTTGTCCTTTGAGGTTGCTTTTTGCTTCTGCGTCAAAATCCGCTTGGTCTATTTCTGAGATAATCCGGTTACATCGTCCGATGATTACGTAGCAGTTATTATACTTCGTACCGACATTACCATTAGTGGATGTCTCAAGGAACTGATCCGGATCTTCTCCGTCTAAGGATGATTTGGCGATATGGATGATATACGTCGTATTATCCGATTTGGCCTCTCCCAGATTCCACTCTTCCGTGTTGTACATGTTCCGTAAAGGTTCGTAAGCTCCATTTACGGCTTGCCTGAAATCCTCCTCGTTCTGGTAGAAGTTCTCGGCGGTGATCTCGCTATACGGCGTAAGATTCAAGAAATCACTACAGGAGGCACAACTACATCCTAAAGCGATGCTTATGGCTATATTGAATATCGTTTTCATATATTTCGTATAATTAGATAGTTAGAAGTTAACATTTAAACCCAGCGTAATGGTCCGTGGAACGGGATAGGTGGTATAATCGAATCCTTGTTGCAAGCTATTCGCCGTTGTTCCCGTATTGCTGATATTCACCTCGGGATTAGCGCCGATGTAGCTAGTGAACGTATATACGTTCTGGAAACTGACGTAAGCTCGTAATCCTTTAATGATATCCCGGTTTCTTAACGGAACTTGGTAGCCTAAGGTGATATTCTTGATTGTCAAGTAGTTTCCGTTATAAAGGAAACGGGAACTGAACCAGTCACGTTCTGGTGCCGTGGTACCCATCTTGGTCGTTCCATAACGGCCGTTACCCGGATTCTCCGGTGATTTCCAGCGATTGTCTACCGCTTTATACACGTTGAACACACCATCCAGATTTCCAGCGAACTGATCTACCATATTGGCTAACTCAAAACCAAAACCGCCGGATACGACAATTGACAAATCGAAATTCTTGTAGGTGAACGAGTTTGTCATGCCTACTATCCATAAAGGGACTGGATTGCCGATGATATCGCGGTCATCCCCTTGGGTAACTTTGCCATCCCCGTTCACATCCTTGAAGCGAATGGTTCCGACATCGGCTTGTGCGTGCTTCGGGTATTTGTCGAATTCTTCCTTGTTCTTGTAGACCCCTTCCCATACTAAGCCGTAAAACTGTCCGATCCGTTCCCCGACTTGCGTGATGTTGTTACCGATGATCGGGGCGTCATCTACACCCAGTTGCAAGCATTTATTGTCATTGTAAGATATGTTCAGGTCGGTAGTCCATTGTAATTTGCCTGTCAGGTTCTTGGAGGATACGCTTAATTCATGTCCCCAGAACTTCAGTTTGCCTGCGTTCGACTGGATGTTGTAGAAGCCGGAAGAGATCGGTACCTCTAGCGAGAACAGCAGGGCGTCCGTTCGCTTGCTATAGTAATCGTACATGATGGATAAGCGATTATTGAAGAAACCGACATCCAGACCGACATCGACTTGCTTATTCCTTTCCCAGCCCAGATTCGGGTTTCCCATTCCCGAGATGCTTCTGCCGCTGGCCAAGGCGTTATTGAAGTTGCTGTTCGTGGTGGTGATCGTCGCCAAATGCGTATAGTTACCGATCTGGTCGTTTCCCACGATACCGTAACTGATACGGGCCTTGAGGAAAGAGATCGTTTTCTCCAATGGTTTCATGAACTCCTCGTCCGAGAGTATCCAGCCCGCCGATACGGATGGAAAATTACCCCAACGATTGTTCTTACCGAAACGGGAGGAACCATCCCTACGCATCGCTGCGCTTAAAAGGTACTTTCCTTTGTAATTATAGTTTATACGGCCGATATAGGATAAAAGGGACCATTCGTTTATGTTTCCATCCGCCGTGATGGTAGGGGCGGCATTGAATGTCGATATTTTATCGTCGGGAAAGTTCGTTCCGGTCACCATCGTATATTCGCTATGGTATTTTTGTGCGGATATGCCGAACAGGAGATCAAAGGAATGATCTTTTATCTGCTTGCTGTAGGTGGCGGTATTCTCCCACAGCCAAGTGTAGAATAGATTATTGGATTCCTTCGCCTCGGGGATCTGATAGGGAGCCTTATAGATCTCTCCGGAGGTGGAGGGCTTGAACGAGTTCCATTTATTCTGTGTCAAGTCCGCGTTGATGCTGGTCTTTACTTTTAAATCTTTGACCGGCTCTACCTCCAAGAAGGCGTTTGCGATCAGATGGGTGTTCTGGGTCTTGTTCTTGTTGAGGCGAACCACATTATACCAGTTCGGGTTATCGAACAATCCCGGCCCACTGGCCACAAGCGGAATACTGCCATCCTCATTCTTATAGGGTGCGAGAGGTGTTGTCAACATAGCTCCTTGCAGGATGGAACCTTTATCTTCCGTCCAGTTACCGTCCGATTGCGGGCTATTATTGATGGAGAAGCTAGGCGCTAGGTTCACGCCTACCTTGACGATCTTCGAGAATACGTATTCCGTATTGGCTCGTGCGGAGAACCGTTGGTAATTAGAGTTTGTCAACACTCCGTCTTGGTTGAAATAGCTGGCTACGGTGGATGATTTAAACTTCCCGTCTCCGTTGCTGTACGACAAACTGTAATTCTGGATAGCGGCGGGACGGAATAATACGTCATACCAATCCGTGCCTTTACCCAGCGCTTCGGGATGCTGGTAAGCGGGATCGACCGCCAATCCGTTCTCTTCAGCGATCTCTTTCCTGAACCGTGCGTATTCGGAGGCATCCATCATATCCGGCCTCCCTTTCTCGGGTACGTATTGTATGCCTCCATATACGTCGACGCTTAGTTTTTTCCCTGATTGGGCAGTCTTTGTCTGTATCAATACGACTCCATTGGCAGCCCGGGAACCGTAAAGTGATGTGGCAGAAGCGTCTTTTAGCACACTGATACTTTCTATCTCGTCTGGATTGATCGTGCTGATATCGCCCACGATAGGCATTCCATCCACTACATAAAGGGGCGTGGTTCCTCCGGACAGTGACGCTTGTCCCCTGATTCGCATGGTCATTCCTTGTCCGGGTTTACCGGATACTTGATTGATTTGGACACCGGCGAACTTGCCTTGCATCTTTTGCGAGATCTGTGCTACGGGCATATCCGCCATCTCTTCCGACTTGATGGATTGCACGGAGCCGGTTACCGCCCTCTTGATCTGTGTTCCGTACCCGACTACTACCACTTCATCGAGCTTCTGCGTGTCTTCCCGTAGCTGTACCTTGATATGATTCTCTCCTGCGCCAACCATAACGTCCTTGCTGTTATAGCCGATAAAAGATACTTGCAGGGTTTCACCATCCGATAATTCGATCGAGAATTTACCATCTAGATCCGTGATTGTCCCATTATTGGTACCTTTCACCACTACGTTCGCCCCGATGATAGACTCTCCGTTGGCGTCAAGCACGACACCTGTCACTTTTCTTGTTCTCTGTTGAGTTACGGAATCATCGTTCCGCTCCGTATACGGGTTCTCTTGTGATGGATTTGTAGCGATAGCCAATGCCGGCGATACGCAGAGGAAGAGCAAAGACAATGATCCCATCGCCACATTCCAAGTTCTCATTTTACTTTTCATACTTTTCATTTGTTCATAATTGAATAGATAATGTTAACTACATACGATAAGTCTGATAGATTCAGATTAACTAATACATTATTAGATATACTCCATAGGCTATATGTTATAAAGTTATTAAGTACCGTAGGAACTCAATGGGTAATTTATGTATAGGATATTAGAGGAGAGTGGTTTAGGATTGATTGCGGATCTGTTATGTCATTTATCTAACAAGAAATGTCATTTTTGTAACCATTTGATTCTTATTACTTCCCATCTTTGCCATATCGAAAGAGAGAGATAGTAAGGATTTAGTTCCTACGGAACTGTGGTTTTTTCTTGCGTATTATTTTATAGTACACGTACGTAAATTATGTTTATAGCTTCCCTTTTCATAATAGCGACAGCTTACCTTGATTTTTATTAGCCGTTCTTTTGGGTTCTTAATGCATTGTACTGATATTTTTCTGGAGTGGTACCTTGAGTATGAAATGAAAAAACTAAATCATCTACCATATCTGCCATTATCTATATAAGTATCTAATTATAAGAAATTTGTTGAATGGTGGTAGATAATAAACATCTACCACTATCAGCTTGCATCTACCACTATTTACTGCTTTTCAACCACTAAATGCAGCCGTTCACTATTCGCTAACCACATTACTCGTTCTGCGAGGGTATGCCAACAGGTTGCCTGCTTGGTTATTTGTATACCTTGTGTACTGATTTAATGTATTGAATAATAGGTATTTATAGTTTTTTAGGCATAAAACAAAAGTTTTCATAGCGGAAAACTTTTGTTTTGTGCTTACGAAACTTTAGTTTTCCCTAGAAGAAACTTTAGTTTTCCCTAGAAGAAACTTTAGTTTTCTCTAGGAGAAACTCTTTGTTCCCCTAAGGGAAATGTCTTTCAAAAATAACACGTTTTCTTATCCAATGCAAAGAAAAAGTATCAATGTCAAGTATAAGTGGTAGATGTTGAATGATAATTGTAGATGTCAGGCTATCTACAACCTATATGTAATGCTTTGATTTATAAAGCATACATGGCGTAGTGGTAGATATTGTAGATGTTTTCATAAAATCAATATTGTAGAATTCCTTTTATCTCAATTATGTATAGTTGCAGTCTGATATTTGGTTAGTTATGCTATTCCACATGCTTTAAGAAGAGAATCTTATAGCTTGTGATGATATAAAGTTTTTATGGTAGAAAATTTTGTTTACGTAAAAATATTTGATCTATAAGTATTCTGTAATAGATAAAAACGCCTAGTCTAAACGATCGTTTATTCTAGGCGTTAAAGATAGGCTATATTTTTGAATAAAACAAAATCCAGAGAAACTTTTAAAAATTGATTATCAACGCATAAACGTAAATATGGACGCTTATGCGTTGAATTCAATAAAACGCCAGAATAAAATGATCGTTTAGACTAGTCGTTTTATAACCGATGATTTCGCATAACTGCTTGTAAATGATGATTATGAGAAGACTGATGTGCTGGAAGCTACAGAGTTTATGAATATAGGGTAAATGTTTTAAATAATTGAATATTACTAACTTATAAAAATTAATCGTATGAAAAGAAGACTACTTTTCTTGTTCGCCGTGTTTATGGTGGCAACGAGTGTGGGGTGGGGACAGACGGATTTGTATGTCAGCACTTCGGGTTCTGATGGTAACGGAGGTGGTGTGGAAGCTCCTTTGGCTACAATTGCGAAAGCGATTGAAAAAGCCGCAGATGGGGCTACCATTCGTGTGGCAAAGGGAATTTATCCCCAAGTTTCACCTATTGTTATTCCAAAGTCTATTACAATTATTGGCAGTGATTCGACAAATTGTATTATAGAAGGGCAGCTAGATATTCAACGGGATGAGGAAGAGAGCGTAATCAATGTCAATTTGCGGAATTTACAGATTACAAAAGCTACAACATTAAGCCAAGGCCTTATTAATGTGATGTCTAAGAATGTGAATTTGAATTTGTCTGGGGTCCATCTTCATCAACTAACAGCAGGTAGTGGTGATGGTTGGGGTAAAAGTTCTATGGGCATTGTTAATCTGGGAAAAAGCTATGATTCTAATAGTATTTGTGATAATGTGAATGTATCTCTTACGAATTCTTGTATTTATTTAGAAGGGTCTTACAATCGAGGGTTCTCTTCGTTTGGAAATACGACTAAGGTGAAAAATACTATTGTATTGGATAATTCTCATATTCTTTCTGCGGTATATCCGAAGAATGGTACTTATAGTAGAGGAATAAGTTTCTCAAATATGAATGGATCGTCCATAGAAATGAAAAATAATAGTACTATCAAAGGATTTTATTATGCAATAAATGTAACAGCGCTAAATGATAATCTTTCGATTTCAATTGTAGATTCAAAAATAGATTCATGGGCGGCACTCAATATTTGGTCATCTAATAATAAGTTTAAGATAGCTAATTCAACATTGGAGTCTCATAACTATCAACTTAAAGGATCAAATGATTTTGCTACGATTGTATTAAATAAAGATGAAGAAGACAATGCGATTAACAATTCCTTTGATATAAAAAATGCTAATTTGTTTGCTTTTATGGAAAGTACAGCTCTGCAATATCCTATTTCTGTTCGTAGTACGGGTAATACATTTAATATTGGTGAGGGCTCTGTACTGAAAGTGAATAAAAATAATGTAGGGGTTTTGATACAGGACTATAAAACGAATACTTTTAATTGCGACAATACGGTTAAGTACCAGATCGCGGATGAGAAATCAGCGATTACTGTATTCAACCAAGATGGTTCATTACGTAATGCGGCTTGCGATATGTCTGGTCTACTTTCTGAGGTAGATTTGACAGATCAAAATCGTATCGTTTTCCCGGAAGGAGAATATACTTTACCAATGACTCTACCATTAGATAAATCTATCACAATTCAAGGAGCTGGGCAGGACAAGACTATTATAAAAGGTGCGATCTTGGTTAATGGCTCTGCCAATAATACTGCTACCGATGTTAAAATAAAAGGATTGAGTATCGATTATACGCCAACGAAAGTTACCTCTGGAAAATGTACTCCAATTATAGAGGTAACCGGTAATGCGGATTTGTTGATAGATAATTGTATTATGAATAATAATACACAAGGCTATGGTGATCGTAAGAACCCAAATCCTGCGGAAGCATTACAAAATGCGATTCTTCTGGGAGCAACGGCAAAGGGGACTGTACGTGTTGAAAATACTACAATAAATTTGGCGGCTAACGCACAATCTGGAGTTCTTATTGATGGAGAACTGACGGATGTCTCTCTTGTTAATACAAAGATTGAGGGACAGGTGAACGGTTCGAATCAATTTGGTGTATATATTCACCATAAAAAAACGCCAGTGACGGTAGATAGTACGACAATCTTGCTAAATAACCATTATTGTATTTATGCTAATAACGCCGGCGATCAAAAATTGACAATAAAGAATAAATCGAACATCGTAGGATATGGTGCTCTCTATTTGTATGAGACCTCAGATATGAACGTCCATGTTTCGGGAGGGAGTATCTTAACAGGTAAGACAAAAAATAAGGGTGTTTCCGATAGCTTTGCGGCTATAGCGATATCAACAAATAATTCTACAGTGGGAGCTTCCAATAACGAGATTGTGATTGAGGATTCTTATATCGGGAATAAGTTTGCTGAACAAGAGACAATGGCAATGACTCCGATTAAAATAAATGGTAGTTTTACTCCTATTCCTTGTGATAATAAGATTATACTGAAAGGAAAAACAATTGTCTCAACTACTGATAACATAAAGAATCCAACTATAGTGGGTTATGGTATGAATCCTGATAAATATAATAATGTAATCATGCTGGAAGATACTGATGTGCAATTGCAAGACCAGAACGGGAAACCTTGTGTAATCATTAATAAACCGGATGGTTCATTTAGGAATGCAGCGGTCTCTATAGTAACAGCAATCGATTTTGGAGAATTGTATGGGAGTACATATTACCATGAAGGCATTGCCTATGCGGGAGATATAATACTGATTCCTGACACGACTATGGCAGAAACGCTTAATTCTTTAAATGCGGCAAAGCCTAATTTCTTTCCGGATGTGAATACATGGGAGCCTTATACGATCCCGGATGGTGTTATTTTTAATTGCAAGGATGGTCGTTTAGTGATAGAGGAAAATACAGCTAAAGCATATGCTATTGCTAACCCATTTAAAAGGGTTTATTGGTTGAATCAAGGTGCGCAGTCATTTTCTATAAAAGAATGTGTAGTAGCCATTGACATAAAAAGTGATACTACGTGGGCCACATCTTTTCAAGATCGACAGGTGAATATTCTAAATGGAGCGACACTGACTGTCTCAGTGCCTATGGCTTTAGATACAGTGATGATGGAAGAGGATGCACAAGTGGTATTTACCGCTACGGAAGGGAAGTTTACGGCTCGGTCTCTTCGTTTCGCTCCACTTTTGTCTGCTACGGGATGGAAGGCGTTTGGAATGCCATTTACCTCTGCCGTGATCAAGAACTCTACGGAGGAGGAGATCTTGGCTCCAAGTGTTCAAAATGTTGATAATGGTATCTGGTTCGCTAGGCTGAAGGATAACAAGACTCCGGAGTTCGTGGTGGATGAGAGTGCTTTTGGCATGGCTGGTCTTTGGGCGGCTAATGGCGATACCTATACGATCTCTTCTGAAGGAGCTTTTGAATTCAAGACTTTGGAAGAACCTGCCGCTCCAACTGAAACAGGTACTTTCTTGATGTGCTCGAATCCGAATACATTTACGATTACCTTGAAACAATCTGCTTATATATTGACAACGGATGGAACCTCTTTCGAGCAAGAGGCAAATCCGGAGATCAAGCCTTTCCAAAGCTTTGTCTTGACAGACGCCAAGACATTGAGTACGCTTCGCTCTTTACGTATCGGCGATGGCGTGGTTACGGGTAACCAGACGATCGAGCCGGTAGATGGTTATTACGTGACTACTGATCGTGGCGCTATCGTGATCCACACGCCGGAGCCTATGGACGTGGTAATCATCGGAATGAATGGCAAGGTCGCTTATCGTGGCGAGGTTACGGACGGACAGCGGATCATGGTTTCTTCGGGCATCTATGCCGTGAACGGTCAATTAGTAAGGGTTAAATAACGATTAAAACAAAGATAAACATGAAAAAGAGTATATTAGCGATATTCCTTGCTGTCATTGCGATGGCACAGGTACATGCGCAAGATTCAGATTTACGTTCCGCCCCGGATCTTCCGACGTTCAAGGTGACATTGAATTATAGCTCGGCGAATACGGATCAAGGAACCATAACCAGTACGGTAGCCACAGGTTCCAAGGTGGCATATAATAGTAAACCCGTTTTCACGATCACGGCGAAGCCCGGATATGTCCTGTCGGATATAACGATGAATACGGCTACTATTGGCACGTTGCCGAGCGGTACTTTTCAAAATGATAATACGACCACTTATTCCTATACTTCCACCGCTTTAACCGGTAGTACGGAAATCAAGGCGGTGTTCAAGGCGAAAGAGCAGGTGACGGTCACGATCTCTCCTGAGTATGCCACCTTGGATGAGATAAGGGCGAAGGTGAATTTGCCCAAGGTTACTTTTGACCCGGTTATTACGGGGTATAAAGTACAATACAGGGAGGATGGCTCTGCTGCTTTGACGGATGAGCTACCCGAAAAGGCTGGACTTTATTATGTTGTCGTAACCAAGTCGGAGACTGATACGCAAGTCGCCATAAACAAGGAGATTCTATTCAAGGTACAACCGTCCCATACGCTTTCCTACTCGTTTGAGGAGGCGCAAGGATCTGTAACCGCTTCTATGGATGGCTCCATTATCGCCAGTGGTGATGAGATCGTTTATAATAAGCCAGCCGTATTGAAGATTACCTCCAAGCCCGGTTATGTGTTGAGCAGACTTACCGTAGATAATAATGAGGTGACTTTGCCGAAAGGAACTTTTAATTCTTCTACGAATGAGACTTCCTATGTGGATTATACGACATCGGCGTTGACCGCTTCTACGGTTATTGACGTGCGATTTGCCGCGAAGAAAACCGTATCTGTAACAGCCAATCCATTATCTGCCACGAAGGATGAGGTTTTGGCTGGTAAGAATCTTCCGGTTATCACATTTACCCCCAATACGATAGCGGGGCAGAAGGTTCAATATAAGAACGCTTCCGGAGCTTTATCCGATAAACTTCCTGCGGCGGATGGTGTTTACACGATCGTCGCGACCAGTCCCGAGACTGCGGAATATGCCGCCTTGAAGGATGAGAACATGAAGTTCACGGTATCTAAAGCGAATGTATTAAATTATAACGTGGAAACGGCCGGACAAGGTACGGTTACCGCCAAGATGGGCTCTACGGACATGGCAAGCGGTAGCGAGATCATTAACGGCCAACCTGCCGTATTTACAATTATCGCTAACCCCGGATTTCTATTGAATAAGATTGTTGTGAATGGAACTGCGGTATCAGCCTTGCCAAAAGGCGCGCTTAATAAGGATAACACCATCTCTTATACCTATACGACCGCCTCGTTAACCGCCTCTACGACCTTATCGGTAGGTTTCGCCGCGAAGAAAACGATTTCCGTGAGTGTAACAGGTTCTTCGGCGACAAAAGACGAGATCGTGGCCGGGAAGAATTTGCCGGTTATTAAGTTTACGCCGGAAATAGCGGGACAAGCGGTTCGATATCGTGCGGCCGATGGTTCGGAGACTTCCACATTACCGCAGATAGTCGGAGCTTATAAGATCGTCTTATTTAGTCCGGAGACCATGGAGTATGCCGCGTTAGAGGATTCCTCTAAAACGTTTACGATCCGTAATGCCAATACCTTGGCTTACGCTGTCGATGGTGGACAGGGTACGGTTACCGCCAAGATGAACAACAAGGACATCATGAGCGGTGGTGAGATCGCTTACGGTAAGTCCGTCATTTTCTCGATCGTATCGAATGCCAACTATAGGCTAGGGGCTATTAAGCAAGCCTCTTCGGACGTGGATATCTCGAAGATCAAGGGAACGTATGCTAATGGAAATACCTCTTACACGTACACGACTCCTAATCTGATGAGTGGCGATAGCTATACCTTTGCGTTCGTCTCCAAGGATACGGTGAGGTTCGTGGCTAACAACCTTGTCCAGACGGTCGGCTCCATCAAGCCGGTCACGGTAACAAGCGCTGTCGGGGACATCAAGATCGAATATCAATTGAGCGGTACGGCTTGGGTTACGACATTGCCTTCCACGCTGGCCGTGGGTTCTTATAAGGCCCGTTTGAGCCGTGCGGAGGACTTGACATACCGTAGCCTCTCTGATACGGTTACGTTAGTGGTGGAGAGCAAGAAAGAGGTGGAGAGTTTGGTGTTACCTACTCCGGGTCGTATTGAGGAAGGACAGGCTTTATCGGCGTGTACCTTGATCGATGGAACTTCTTCCGGATCATTTATCTGGAAAACTCCGAACGAGATCGCTTCTCCGGATAAGAAAAAGTACGACTTGATATTCGAACCGAATGATCCTGTTCTCTATGCGGCTAAAGATACGTTTATAACCTTGAACGTAATTCCTGTTTATTCTATGAATGTTACCGCCGGTAATTTCGGTACTGTCATCTTGGAGGGGCGTACCGCAAATGATAAATACGCGAGAGGCTCGGTTTTGAAAGCGACAGCCGTCGCGGATAAGAATTACCGGTTTGCCGGTTGGAGTGATGGGAATACATCGGCTACACGGGAGTTGCAAGCGAATACGAACTTGGATATCGTAGCCCGTTTCGATTCGATCGTTTATGGCGTGACGTTTACGAATCCGATGAATGGTTCCTTGAAGGTCTTCGCGAATGGCGTGGAGGTAAAGAATGGTGCTGAGTTTTTGCAGGGAACCTTATTGACTATCACGGCGACTCCGGATCCGGGCTATATGGTTCAGTCCGTGAAGGTGAACGGGGCTTTGGTGAATAACGGTTCTTATACTTTGATACAAGCCGCTGATATATCGGCCGATTTCCTTCAAAAAGAACCGGATAAACATTTGGTAAAGGTTGGGGAGTTGAAGAATGGTAGCGTGAATCTGATCGAGGTGGATACGAAGGCACCCGTTACTCCCGGTGAGGCTATCTCTGAAGGTGTGAAAGTGAAGGTGATAGGAAATGCGGATTATGGCTATGAGCTGGCATCCGTGAGAGTGGTAGGTGCGAATTATAATGAGACTGATGACTCATTTACGGTTGGAACCGGAGATGTTACGGTGAACGCAAGTTTCCAGTTGATGGAATATCAAATAACCTCGGCGTTGAGTATTCCTAATGCGGGTAAGATCGTGTTGAAAGACAAGGCAGGCAAAGAGGTGGCTTCCGGTTCAAAGGTACCTTATATGACTCAACTGACCGCTTCTGTTGAGACGGAAACGGGATATCGTTTTATGAATATGATGGTGAACTCTTCCGAGATCAAGGATGGAGACGTATTCACCGTTTCTGGCCCTATGGTTGTTACCGCTAATTATGTGGAGAAGAAAGATTTGGCTTCGCTGATTGATAAGACGACGCAAACGGTAGTCTATAATAAGCAATACCGGAATTTCGAGGTTAAGATTACGGGCTATTCCGGTTTGGACTTTAAGGTCGCATATTCCCGGAGTGGGGTAGAAATGACAGAGAATCCTAAATCGGCCGGAACTTATAAAGTTCGGATTACCCGTGGCGAGGATGATTTATTTAAAGCCGTGGATGTAACTGCCGAGCTGATTATCAAGAAGGCTGGTATGGCATTGCTGAAAGAACCGACTATAGAAGGGGAGGATTATTCAAAGATTGACGCTAAACTTACTCAAGACTTCGAGGATGTGGAATGGAATCCTTCTACACAAAAATCGGCGCTTCGTGCGAACGTGACTGGAAGCCCGACAAAGGATCAGGTAAATATTCTGCGCTTTACCCCACTTGACAAGAGTAATTATGAATCGGTAGATTATTCAATGCCGGTTGGTGAAGTAAAAACGTTTTCTTTAAGTGCCTCAAATACGGAGGTTACGAATGGAGGCTTGGTTATTAGCGATTATTCTAAAATTCCGGAGAATACGGTTATAAAGTTACGGGCGGTAGCTCCTAGCGAGAATCAGCGTTTTGATTCTTGGGGTGAAAATGTCTCAAGCACCGATAGAAAGAACCCAGAGATAACGGTTACTTTGGCGGCTGATGCGACATACACCCCGAATTTTGTGGATAAACCTAAAATAACGGCGAATCCTTCAGATTTGGAGTTTGTTTATAATGGTTCCGTAAGGCTTGTGGAATTGAAAGACATTTTGAGCGGTAGTTATCCGACAGATGTAAATATTAAATATTCAAATACGGATGGGTCGGTTGCTACCCCATTGAACGCAGGTACTTATCTTGTGACTGTAACACGTACCGGGGACGAGAACTGGCGATCTTTCGAGGCAACCAAGAAATTAGTGATAAAGAAAGCGAAGGTCGTAGAGGTAGTAGCTCCTACCGCATCTACGATCACGGAAGGTCAGTCCTTGTCGGAATTCCTATTATCCGGTGGTGTTGCGAAAGGTGCCGATGGAACTACCATATCCGGTAAATTTGAATGGGCTGATGCGTCAGCTATATTGAAACCCGGCGATAGCCAGAAAAAGGAAGTGATCTTCACGTCGTATGATCCGAATTATGAGGATGCGACTACGAATGCGGAGGTTACGGTGAAAAGTTCGGATGCGTTAGTTGTCACGTTCGCTCAACCGGAAAATGGTTCTTTGAAAGTCTATATGTTGAAAGGTGAGGGCGAGAAGACCGAGATAACGAGTGGAACCGCTGTGGCGAAAGCGACTAAGCTAACCATTGAGACAGAAGCCAATCCGGATTATGAATTGGCCGTTATTCAAATAGGCGAAGAGAAGTATACGACTTCGCCTGTAGAGATTGAAGTCGATAAGTCCTTGGCTATTATAGCAGAGTTCAAGCCGGTTTCTACACCTCCGGGAACAGATGTGGCTGTTACGGGAGTTTCTTTGAATATCACGTCCAAGGCATTGGCCGTAGGTGAATCTTTTGCCTTGCAAGCGAAAGTTACCCCTAATAACGCCACTATGAAAACCGTCTCTTGGAGTAGCAGCGACGAGACGGTGGCTACTGTTGACGCGGATGGTGTCGTTACCGCATTGAAGATCGGTACTTGCAAGATTACCGTGGCTACCGATGATGGAAACAAGACGGCGTCTTGTGTGGTAACTGTCTCCGGTACGGTAGGTATCGAGCAAATCATCGACGATCATCAAATCTATTGCGAGCGAGGTGCGATAACCGTTCATCCGGCCCGTCCAATCTCGATCCGTATCATAGCGGTGACTGGAGTTAGCCTGTATGGCGACTCAATTATCGGACCTACCCGCATCCCGGTATCGACAGGAATCTATCTGATAGAGATCAACGAGAATGGCAAGCATATAACAGTGAAAGTAAACGTTCGCTAACAACCTTATTTTAAGAAACTAACCCTTGAGTCTTTAATGTTGGGGAAGGCCGCTAGGAATACTCAGTTCCGGCGGTCTTCTTTTTTATCATTGTATATGTACGAATAGCCTTTGTTAGAGTTGTAGAGGTTAAATATTCTAAAACCCTTTCGGCTTACTTATTTTATTCGTTCTTTTGCAAGAAAATTGGGAGGTGTGTTCTCTGTACGCATCTCCTTAATTTATTTAACGTTAATAAGTGAGAGTCTGATGGCTGAAAATAAAAAAGTTAGTTCTGTTTCTTTCTTTAACTCCCGGCTTACGTCTGTTATTAGTATCTCCTTGGTACTATTCTTGCTAGGACTCATTCTATTGATAGGGATGTTGGGTAATAGACTCTCCGTTTATGTGAAAGAGAACTTATCTTTCTCCATCGTATTGAAAGATAACCAAAAAGAAACTGAGATAAAGAAAATGCAGAAGAGCTTGGACGCTCTTCCTTTTATAAAATCTACCGAGTATATATCGAAAGAACAAGCTGCGAAAGAGTTGGAAGAAGAATTGGGCGAGAATCCGGAAACCTTCTTAGGCTTTAACCCTTTACAGGCCTCGATTGAGGTGAAACTGCATTCGGAGTACGCCAACCCCGATAGCCTTCAAGTGATAGAGAAGAAGATTAGAAACTATACGTCGGTCTCGGAGCTGCTTTACCGAAAGGATATGATGGAGATGGTCCATAATAATATGAAGCGGTTGGGCTTGATCCTGCTAACCTTGGCTGCGGTACTGATGATTATCTCGTTCGTGTTGATCAGTAATACGATCCGCCTGTTGATTTATTCCAAACGATTCTTAATTCATACGATGAAGCTAGTGGGGGCTACTTCCGGCTTTATACGTAGGCCTTTTGTGAAATATAACATAGTAAGTGGCATTTTCGCCTCTATCTTGGCAATATTGATGCTAACCGGAGCGTTATATTATTTGCAAAATGAATTGAAAGGTTTTATCCAGATATTGGATATGCAAACATTATTATTGGTTTATGTGGCAGTGTTTGCTTTAGGTATTGTCTTGTCCGTGATCGCGACCATTTTTGCCGTGAATAAATATTTGCGGATGGGGGGCGATAAGTTGTATTATATTTAATGTACGAATAATAAAGAGTTGAGAAAGATGGCTAAAAGAGATTTTGCTTTCGGAAAAGAGAATTTTATACTGATTGCGGTAGCGGTTGCCTGCATCGTGCTTGGTTTCATATTGATGAGTGGTGGAGGTTCCGGGGATAATACGTTCAATCCCGATATATTCAGCGCCCGCCGTATCGTGGTAGCTCCGGTGGTTACGGTTATCGGTTTCGTGATGATGATTTTTGGAATCTTGAAGAATAGCAAAGATAAAGAAGTAACAGAATGAGTTGGTTTGAGGCCTTGATACTGGGTATCGTACAGGGATTGACCGAATATCTGCCGGTGAGCAGTAGCGGTCATTTAGCGATTGGCTCAGCTTTGTTTGGTATAGAGGGAGAGGAGAATCTTGCGTTTACGATCGTCGTGCATGTGGCGACCGTATTCAGTACGTTAGTGGTTTTATGGAAGGAAATCGATTGGATATTCCGTGGTTTGTTTAAATTTCAGATGAACGCGGAGACGAAGTATGTGATTAATATCTTGATTTCCATGATTCCGATCGGGATCGTTGGGGTATTCTTTAAAGATACGGTAGAACAAATCTTTGGATCAGGTTTATTGGTCGTTGGTTGTATGCTGCTATTGACGGCGGCTTTGCTGGCATTTTCGTATTATGCCAAACCACGCCAGAAAGAGTCGATCTCGATGAAAGACGCTTTTATTATCGGTCTGGCTCAGGCTTGCGCCGTGATGCCGGGTTTGTCACGTTCCGGATCAACGATCGCTACCGGTTTGTTATTGGGAAATAATAAGGCGAAACTAGCCCAGTTCTCTTTCTTGATGGTAATACCTCCGATCTTGGGAGAGGCGTTGTTGGATGTGATGAAGATGGTGAAAGGTGAAGATGTGGCCGGGAGCATTCCCGCATTATCATTAGCGGTAGGTTTCGTGGCCGCTTTTGTTTCCGGTTGCGTGGCCTGTAAATGGATGATCAACATCGTGAAAAAGGGGAAACTGATTTATTTCGCTATCTATTGCGCGATTGCGGGATTGGTGACAATTGCTTGTACATTACTGAAATAAAGAATGGATTTTATAGCTGGAGAGATTTTATATTTTAATAAACCGCTAACGTGGACTTCTTTTGACCTAGTTAATAAATTTCGCTATAAGCTAAGTCGGAAACTGAAGGTAAAGAAGATTAAAGTTGGACATGCGGGGACACTGGATCCCTTGGCTACAGGTGTGATGATCGTTTGTACCGGAAGGGCTACGAAGCGGATCGATGAGTTTCAATATCAGACGAAGGAATATATCGCTACGTTGAAGTTGGGAGAGACTACCCCGTCTTTCGATTTGGAGAAAGAGATAGACGCCGTGTATCCCACGGAACATATAACCCGTGAGCTCGTGGAGGAGGTTTTAAAGACATTCGTGGGTACGATCCAACAGATTCCCCCGGTGTTCTCCGCTTGCAAAATCGAAGGTAAACGTGCTTATGAGCTAGCCCGGAAAGGAGAGGAGGTTGAACTAAAATCCAAGACATTGGTTATAGACGAACTGGAGTTGCTGGAGTGTGATTTGCCTGTTATAAAGATACGGGTGGTATGTAGCAAAGGTACCTATATTCGTGCGTTGGCTCGTGATATCGGGAAGGCCTTGGATTCTGGCGCTCATTTGATTGGATTGGAACGGACTCGCATCGGAGAGGTAACTTTGGATATGTGTATGTCTCCGGAGGAGATCGATGATTTCTTAGAGAAGAATGTGGTAAAAATAGAAGAAGAAAAATAAATAGAGTGCATTATGAAGCTTTCGAAATTCAAATTTAACTTACCGTCGGAATTAATCGCTTTACATCCGGCGAAGAACAGAGATGAGTCGAGGTTGATGGTCGTTCATCGTGATACGGGTGAGATCGAGCATCGCGAATTCAAGGATATTCTAGACTATTATGGAAAAGGTGACGTGTTTATCTTTAATAACACGAAAGTGTTCCCCGCTCGCTTGTACGGTAACAAGGAGAAAACAGGGGCGCGTATCGAGGTGTTCTTGTTGCGCGAGCTGAACGAGGACTTACGTTTGTGGGACGTATTGGTGGATCCGGCTCGTAAGATCCGTATCGGTAATAAGTTATACTTTGGCGAGGATGATTCCATGGTCGCGGAGGTAATTGATAATACGACTTCGCGTGGTCGTACGCTCCGTTTCTTATATGACGGGAACCACGACGAGTTTAAGAAGGCTTTGTATGCCTTGGGCGAGACTCCGCTGCCTAAGTATATCGAACGTGAGGTGGAACCGGAAGACGAGGATCGTTATCAGAATATTTTCGCTGCGGAAGAAGGTGCGGTTGTGGCTCCTGCCGCGGGATTGCATTTTAGCCGTGAGTTGATGAAACGTTTGGAGATCAAGGATTGCCAGTTCGCTTTCTTGACATTGCATTCGGGCTTGGGTAATTTCCGTGAGATCGACGTGGAAGATTTGACAAAGCATAAGATGGATTCTGAGCAAATGGTCGTAAATGCCGATGTAGTGGATATCGTGAACAAGGGAAAGGATGAGGGGCACAAGGTTTGTGCGGTTGGAACTTCCGTGATGCGTGCGATCGAGACGGCCGTAAGTACGGATGGTCATCTGAAAGAGTTCGAGGGCTGGACGAATAAGTTTATCTTCCCTCCGTATGATTTCAGCGTGGCTACCAGCATGGTGACAAATTTCCACATGCCGTTGTCTACATTATTGATGATGACAGCTTCTTTCGGTGGTTATGAGTTGATCATGGACGCTTACGATATCGCTTTGAAAGAGAAATATCGTTTCGGTGCTTACGGCGACGCTATGCTAATCCTTTAATCCGGTTTCTATGGCGACAGCTTACCTTGGATTAGGTACGAACGTAGGTAATAAACGAGGAAATTTGGTGACAGCGGCGGCGCTGTTGGCTGAAAGGGTGGGAGATGTTCTTGCCCTTTCTGATATGTATGAGACGGAGCCTTGGGGATTTGAATCGGACAACACTTTCTTGAACGCCGTGATCGTTATGACGACGGAACTTTCCCCTATGGAATTATTAGACGCTACCCGTTTGATCGAGATCGAGATGGGACGTATCGAAAAAAGTGACGGTGCGTATCATGACCGTATCATCGATATCGATCTGTTAATGGTGGATGAGCAAATCCTGCATACGGAGCGGCTGACGCTACCGCACCCTCTGATGCACAAACGGTCGTTTGTAATGGAACCGTTGGCAGAAGTAGCTCCGTCGGTGAAACATCCTGTGTTTGGCAAGACGATGCGTGAACTTTTATCCGAATTATAAGTTTTAATTATGAACTACGAGATTTGAGTTATGAATAAAGAAATTAATAAAGCGATGACGCAAGGGATCGTCTTCAAGAAAGCGAAAGGCGAAGCGGAAGATTCGAATGGTAAGAAAATCAAGTTCTCTGATTTCTTGAAAGGGACACATGGCTCTGATTCAGCGAAATGGAAGGCCGGTTTTAAATATAAAAAAGCCTTACGTAATTCCAAAAAGAAGAAATAATTTTCAATTTTCAACTTTCAATTCTCAATTATTGCGTATCTTTGCGAATGAATTGACGTGGATAGATTTGTATTGCTTGCAACCACGGGAAAAAATGCTAAAAACATATCCTTTTCGTTGCCGTCCGGCAGAAAAATCCTTCCAAGTTCAATTCAGTCATAGATTAATAACTAACGAGCATTGTCAATTGCGACCTGTGGTTTATCCCCTAATTCTCAATTTTCAATTCTCAATTTTCAATTTAAAACGATGAGTTATTTATTCACCTCCGAATCGGTGTCTGAAGGGCACCCCGATAAAGTAGCCGATCAAATATCGGATGCTTTGCTGGATGAGTTCTTGGCGTATGACAAGAATTCGAAAGTTGCTTGCGAAACCCTTGTTACAACCGGACAGGTTGTCTTGGCTGGAGAAGTTAAATCAAGTGCGTATGTGGATGTGCAGGAAGTGGCACGTGGCGTGATCGAGAAGATTGGTTACACGAAAAGCGAGTACCAGTTTGAAGCGAAGTCATGTGGTGTGTTCTCTTCTATCCATGAGCAGAGTGGCGACATCAACCGTGGCGTAGAGCGTGCGGATCCCTATGAGCAGGGTGCCGGCGACCAAGGTATGATGTTCGGTTATGCTACTAATGAGACTGAGAATTATATGCCTTTGGCGTTGGACTTATCTCATAGTTTATTATGGGAATTGGCGAAGATCCGTAAGGAAGAACCGGATTTGATGCCTTATTTGCGTCCGGACGCTAAGAGTCAGGTTACGATTGAATACGATGATAACGGTAAGCCGTTGCGTATCGATACGATTGTGGTATCCACGCAGCATGATGAGTTTATCGGTCCGAAAGGTATTTCACAGAAGGAAGCGGATGAGGCTATGCAAAAGAGGATCGCCTTAGACGTGAAGAAGATATTGATACCTCGTGTGAAGGCTCAATATCCGGCTCATGTACAGGCTTTGTTTAATGATAATATCATTTATCACGTGAACCCGACCGGTAAGTTCGTGATCGGTGGTCCTCACGGTGATACCGGTTTGACCGGCCGTAAGATCATCGTGGATACATACGGTGGCAAAGGTGCTCATGGCGGTGGTGCTTTCTCTGGAAAGGACCCTTCTAAGGTAGACCGTTCGGCTGCTTATGCCGCTCGTCATATCGCTAAGAATATGGTTGCCGCCGGTGTGGCGGATGAGATGCTGGTACAGGTGTCTTATGCGATCGGTGTGGCTAAACCGATGAATATTTTCGTGAATACTTTTGGCCGTGCGAAGGTGAATATGACGGACGGAGAGATCGCCGCTAAGATCTGGGATATCTTCGATATGCGTCCGAAAGCGATCGAGGAGCGTTTGAAATTGCGTAACCCGATTTATTTCGAGACCGCTTCTTATGGTCATATGGGACGCAAACCCCAGACGGTGACGAAGACATTCTCTTCCCGTTATTTGCAGAAGCCGGTTACTTGTGATGTGGAGTTATTCACATGGGAGAAATTGGATTATGCAGATAAGATCAAGGACGTGTTTGGTCTATAAAAAATAAGTGGAAAAAGTAAGCTGGCTTAAATGGCGAAGTATGTTAAGATACTTTGCCATTTAAGTTAAGATACTTAGCCGATGAAGTTAAGATACTTTGCCAAGTATGTTAACTTACCCTTCCTCTTGGAGCATTTCTACTTCTTTTACTTTCCTGAACAGGTCGGACGCAAAGATGAAATCGTTCAACGCTTGGTTATTAGAGGTGATTACCTGCTCTTTTGTTCCTTGCCATTCCTTCACGCCTTCCTTAATAAAGATGATATTATCACCAATATTCATCACGGAGTTCATGTCGTGGGTATTGATAACGGTCGTCATATTGTACTCCACCGTAATGTCGTGAATCAAATCATCAATCAATAGAGAAGTCTTGGGGTCTAGTCCGGAGTTCGGCTCATCGCAGAACAGGTATTTAGGATTTAGGGAGATCGCTCTTGCGATGGCGGCACGTTTCATCATACCTCCACTGATCTCGGAAGGATATAGATGTCCAGCCTCGGACAGGTTTACACGTTCCAAACAGAATTCCGCACGTTTCCTGCGCTCTTTTGTTGAGTCTTTAGAGAACATATCTAAAGGAAACATTACGTTTTCCATTACCGTCATGCTGTCGAATAAAGCGGAACCTTGGAACAACATACCCATTTCCCGACGCAGCATATTTAACTCATGCTTGTTCATCGTGATCAAGTCTCTGCCGTCGTATAATATCTGTCCGGTATCAGGTTTCATTAACCCGATGATATTCTTGATCATTACCGTTTTACCCGAACCGCTTCGTCCGATGATCAGATTCGTCTTACCATCCTCGAACGTCGTACTTATATCTTTCAAGACGACACGTCCATCGAAAGACTTCGTTATATTCTTAACTTCGATCATTTTTAAGTAAGCATTAAATGGGTTAATATTACGTCGGCAAGTAAAATCATGATACTGCTCATGACCACGGCATTCGTACTTGCCTTACCTACCTCTAGGGCGCCTCCCTTTACGTTATAGCCAAAATAGGCAGCGATGGATGAGATGATGAACGCATATACTACGGATTTGATAATAGAATACCAAATGTAAAACTCGTTGAAGTAGAATTGCAAACCGTACTCGAACGAGGAAGGAGTCATTCCCGTACTCGTTGAGTAACTGGCGAATATGCCGCCCATGATACCGGTGAACATACTGAAGATAACCAATACCGGAATAAAGATCATCAAACCGAGCATTTTCGGAAGGATCAGGAAGTTGGCTGAATTAACACCCATGATTTCCATGGCGTCTATCTGCTCGGTGACTCGCATGGTTCCGATCTCGGAGGCGATATTACTGCCTACTTTACCCGCTAGGATTAGTGCCATGATAGAGGAAGAGAATTCCAGCAAGATAATCTCACGGGTGGTATAGCCGATCGTAAACTTAGGAATCAAGGGGGAACTGATATTCAAGGAGATCTGGATGGCGATAACCGTACCGATAAAGACCGAGATGATTATGACAATCCAAAGAGAATCCACGCCTAGCTTGTATATCTCTTTGATCAATTGCTTAAAGAACATACTCCACCGGTCTGGAAGTGTTATACTCTTCATCATCAGTAGGGTATACTCACCCATTCTGTGTAATGCTTTATTCATTTTTATCTTGATAAATTTCTGATTTCAATTTGCAAAGATAGCGTAAAATCCACTAATAACCATATAACATCTTAGAAACAAGATTGGTTTTATTTGTAAATCCTATGGTATTAAAGTTTGCCACATCCCTCTTTTTTAACTATGTTTGTTTTCTTAAATACTAAAAAATACTTTTATGAAGCGAATTCTTTTAGGAGTGATCGGCTTGCTGTGTTTATGTGTGGCTTGCCTGCGGAAGGATCTTTCTTTTAAGCCGGGGGAAGTTTGGCCGGATGATAAAGGGGTACATATAAACGCTCATGGTGGCGGTATTCTACGGGTTGGGGATACTTATTATTGGTTTGGTGAACATAAAACGGAGGGCTCGGCTGGAAATCTGGCTCAAGTAGGCGTTCATTGCTATTCGTCGAAAGATTTATATAATTGGAAAGACGAGGGAATCGCCTTATCGGTCGTGCCGGATGATACGACGAGCCATATTGTTAAGGGATGCGTGTTGGAGCGTCCGAAAGTGATTTATAATAAAAAGAATGATCAATATGTAATGTGGTTTCATTTAGAGCCGAGAGGTGCTGGCTATTCGGGAGCATTGAGTGGAGTGGCTGTCAGTAAAAACGTGGCGGGGCCTTACTCGTTCGTAAACGCTTTCCGTCCGAATGCCGGTTTTTGGCCGGTTAATGTACAGGAACTACATAAGCAACCTTGTACGCTTTCCGCAGATCTACGTTTTAGCGGTGGAGAGTTACCTGCCCATCCGGATAGCTTGAATTTATTGGGGCGTGACCAAATCTCCGGACAAATGGCTAGGGATATGAACCTTTTCGTGGATGACGATGGCATCGCTTATCATATTTATTCCTCGGAAGAGAATAGTACCTTGCATATATCGCAGCTGACCGATGATTATACGAGTTATTCCGGTAAGTACGCCCGTTTCTTCCCGGGGCGTTTCATGGAAGCTCCAGCCTTGTTCAAACAGAAGGGGAAATATTATTTGATTATGTCCGGCTGTACGGGCTGGGCTCCGAATGCGGGACGATCGGCGGTCGCTTCCTCGATTTGGGGACCTTGGAAGGAATTGGAAAATCCGTTTAGGGGAGAGAACTCGGAGGTGTCGTTTTATTCTCAGAGCACGTACGTATTGCCTGTACCCGGCCATGCGGATCGCTTTATTTATATGGGAGATCGTTGGACTCCGGAGAACGCTATAGACGGACGTTATATCTGGCTTCCTATCCGATTCGAGGGGGAGCAACCCGTGATCGAGTGGCGATCTGAGTGGAATTATTAAATTCTCTTATCGCTTTTTTGCGAATGTATGTGATGTAGATCTGCGGATTATCACGTACATTCGCGTTAAATTTTTAAGTAGCTTATGTCAGACGAACAACGAATGGTGCTCCGTACGGAGGACTTGGTAAAGAAATATAGGACTCGTACGGTCGTGAATCATGTATCGATTAACGTGAAACAGGGGGAGATCGTTGGTTTGCTTGGTCCGAACGGAGCGGGAAAGACGACCACCTTTTATATGACAGTAGGTTTGGTCACTCCTAACGAGGGTAAGATCTTCTTGAATGACATGGAGATTACGAAATTCCCGGTCTATAAGCGGGCTCGCAACGGCATTGGCTATCTGGCGCAAGAGGCTTCGATTTTCCGAAAAATGACGGTGGAAGATAATATCCGCTCGGTCTTGGAGATGACGGGACGTAGCATTGAGTACCAAAAAGAGAAACTGGAAAGCTTGATTTCAGAGTTCGGTTTGAATAAGGTTCGTAAAAACTTGGGAGACCAGCTTTCGGGTGGAGAGCGGCGTCGTGCGGAGATTGCCCGCTGTCTGGCGATCGATCCGAAGTTCATTATGTTGGATGAGCCTTTCGCCGGTGTAGACCCGATCGCCGTACAAGATATCCAGACAATCGTGGCTCGCTTGAAACATAAGAATATCGGAATCTTGATTACCGACCACAATGTGTACGAGACATTGAGTATTTGTGACCGGGCCTATCTCCTGTTCGAGGGAAAAGTCCTTTTCCAAGGAACCGCCGAACAACTAGCCGAGAACGAGATCGTGCGCGAGAAATATTTGGGAAAAGACTTTGTGCTGCGTAAGAAAGACTTATAGCAGTCGTTTCAATCGCCTGTTTACCAGTATGAACAGCAGGAAAGATAAGGCGGCGATAAGACAAAAGTCCAAAAGATGCTCGGCGGGAATATCGCCTGTGATAAACTCGTTATCCTTGAGACGACTGTCCGACATCCCTATTACGGCGAAAGCATTATTGACAAAGTGGGCGAACACCGGTATCCAGATGCTCTTGCTCCAATAGAGTAGATAGCCGAAATAGGCTCCGAGTATCATCCGGGGCAAGAATCCGTAAAATTGTAAATGGAAGGCGCTAAATAGTATGGCGGCGACCCATATGATCGTATGAGGGTTGGAGGTCCATTTCCCGATCACTCGTTGCAAGGCTCCTCTGAACAGGAACTCCTCGGTTATCCCGGCCGTAACGGCGATAACGATAAGGTTGGCCAGGATTACCCAAACGCTATCGCTGGATAACAGGATCGTCGTCAGTTGTTCGGCGAGGGTTTCTTGCGCCCGCATCCATTCCTCGATAGGAGCCATAAACGCGGGTAACTCCATCTGCTTGTTGAGCAATCCTAGCAAATTGATAACCGGAGAAAATAAGAACACGCAAACTAAGGTGAGAATCCAGATCCTGCCGTCTGTGATTTTCTTGACTGATAGATAATGGCGGGGATTGTCACTACATATCCAAGCCATGGCGATAGATGGTAGCAAAAAGGTACAGATCGCCGAGATGAACTGAATGAGCCTCATTAAATTAGCGTCTTGGGTTATATCAGCCTGTAAACCGTGGGTCGCAAGTAATAAGCCCGTGGATATAATAGATGATAAAATGGCTCCAGCCAATAAGAATAGCAAGAGGATCAAAAGTTGGATTATCGCCGGACGGGTAGCATATATTCCTTTTATTCTCATAATGATTCATTCAAAGGGTAAATAATTGCCGCCAAATATAAACAAAAGAATAAAAACAGATCAAAATTTGCACGATTAAAAGAATAAGTCTAATTTTGCGACCTAAAATTCGATACGACTATTAATTAAATAAATCATTCAGAATGAACGTTTCGCTTAAAAACAATGATGCCGTAAGCGGTATCGTGAAATTAGAAATAGTGAAAGCTGACTATGCTGATCAGGTAGACAAGAGCCTGCGTAGCCTTCGTCAGAAAGCCAATGTACCGGGTTTCCGTAAGGGCATGGTTCCTATGGGCATGGTTAAAAAAATGTACGGAAAGCACGTGCTGGTAGAGGAGATAAACAAATTAGTTTCTGAGAATCTGTTCAAGTATATCCGTGAGAACGATTTGCATATCTTAGGCGAGCCGATGCCTAACGAGACTGAGCAAAAGCCGTTGGATTTCGATAAGGAAGAGGATTTCGAATTCTGTTTTGACGTGGCTTTGGCTCCGGAGATCAATATCGAGTTGAGCAAGAACGATAAACTTCCGTTCTATCAAGTCGCTATCGATGAAGAAATGCTAAATAACCAAGTAAACGCTTATCGCTCAAACTTCGGTTCTTACGACAAGGTAGACGAGGTTGAGGAAAAAGATATGGTAAAAGGTACGGTAGCCGAGCTTGAGAATGGTGCCCCGAAAGAAGGTGGTATCGTTGTTGAGGATGCTGTCTTGATGCCTATGTATATCAAGGATGAGGAAGAAAAAGCTAAATTTATCGGTGCTAAAGTAAATGCCGTAGTGGTATTCAACCCGAATAAGGCTTACGAGGGTGCTGAGGCAGAGATCGCTTCTTTCTTGAAGATCGATAAAGAGAAAGTGGCTGAGACTACAGGCGACTTTAGCTTTGAGATCAAGGAGATCACCCGTCATAAAGACGCAGAGATGAACCAAGAGTTGTTCGACAAGGTATTTGGCGAGAACGTGGTTACCAGCGAGGAAGAATTCAAGAACAAGATCAAGGAAGCTTTGGCAGAGCAATTCGCTCCTCAGAGTGACTTCAAGTTCTTGACGGATACTCGTGATATGTTGGTTGAGAGAGCTGGCGAGTTGAATTTCGCTGACGATTTATTGAAACGTTGGTTGCTTGCCGCTAACGAGAAGAATACGAAAGAGAAGATCGACGAGGACTTCCCTCAGATCCTTCAGGATTTGAAATATCAGTTGATCAAGGAGAACTTGGTTAAGAAGAACGGCTTGAAGGTTGAGGACGCTGACATCGAGAACTTCGCTAAACGTGTGGCTAAGGCTCAGTTCGCTCAATACGGCATGTTGTCTGTACCTGAGGACGTACTTGACAACTACGCTAAAGACATGTTGAAAAATAAGCAAACACTTCAGAACATCATCGACCGTGCGGTTGAGGAGAAATTGGCTGCTTGGTTGAAAGAGCAAGTGGAACTTGATGTTAAGGAGGTAACCGCTGACGAGTTCAACAAACTTTTTGAATAAAAAGATCTTTACTCGGCCTCTTAGGAGGTTGTTTTATATCAAAAAAGGGATTTCTCTCTAAAAATATCTTAGCGGATAGCGAAATAAATTGTTTCTTTCAGAAATTTATTTATAACTTTGTTTTTCCGTTAAGTCACAGAGGGAAATCCCTTTTTACGTCTTTTCGGTAAATAAAAGATAGGAGAAAATATGGAAGATTTTAGAAAGTATGCTACAAAGCATTTAGGTATGAGTGGTACGGCTCTGGATAGTTATATGAACATCTCCAGTAGCTATATCTCCCCGACAATTATAGAGGAACGACAGCTGAATGTCGCTCAAATGGATGTCTTCTCTCGGTTGATGATGGACCGTATTATTTTCTTGGGCACGCAAGTGGATGATTATACCGCTAACGTGATTCAAGCGCAGTTGTTGTATCTGGATTCCAGTGATCCCGGAAAGGATATCTCTATTTATATCAATTCGCCGGGTGGCTCTGTATATGCGGGCTACGGCATTTATGACACGATGCAGTTTATCTCCAGCGACGTATCTACGATTTGTACGGGTATGGCCGCCTCTATGGCGTCTGTCTTATTGGTGGCGGGAACCAAGGGAAAACGTTTCGGCTTGAAGCACTCCCGTGTAATGATCCATCAACCGCTTGGCGGCGTACAAGGACAGGCTTCAGACATCGAGATTACCGCTCGCGAGATCTTGAAGGTTAAGAAAGAACTGTACACCATAATCTCGGATCATTCAGGTAGACCCTATGAGGAGATCGAGCGCGATGGCGACCGTGATTTCTGGATGACCGCGGAGGAAGCGAAAAAGTATGGCATGATCGACGATGTTTTAACACGTAAATAACAAAAACAACAATAAGAAACTATGGCCAAAACAACAGGCGATACATGTACGTTTTGCGGCAGGAGTAGCCGTGATGTTAATTTGCTTATCAATGGGATCTCTGGTTGTATTTGCGATGATTGTGCCCGGCAGGCGTATGAGATCGTAAAGGAGCAGACAGGAGGTAAGAAAACTTCTTTTGGTTTGAAGCAGAAAGATCTGCCTAAACCGGAAGATATCAAGACTTTCTTGGATCAGTACGTGATCGGGCAGGATGACGCGAAGCGTTATCTGTCGGTATCGGTGTACAACCATTACAAGCGTTTACTTCAAAAGGTTACCGCCGATGATGTAGAGATTGAGAAATCTAATATTATCATGGTGGGCGCTACCGGTACGGGCAAGACTTTGTTAGCCCGTACGATCGCTAAGTTATTGCATGTCCCGTTCGCTATCGTGGACGCTACGGTACTTACCGAGGCAGGTTACGTGGGGGAGGATATTGAGAGTATCTTGACCCGGCTATTGCAAGCGGCGGATTATGATGTGGAGGCGGCCCAACGGGGTATCGTCTTCATCGATGAGATCGATAAGATCGCACGTAAGAGCGATAATCCGTCTATCACTCGGGATGTCAGCGGTGAGGGTGTACAGCAAGGTTTGCTGAAACTTCTAGAAGGATCGATCGTGAATGTGCCTCCTCAGGGGGGACGTAAGCATCCGGAGCAAAAGATGATTGCGGTGGATACGAAGAATATCCTGTTCGTTTGCGGTGGTGCTTTCGATGGAATCGAGAAGAAGATCGCTCAACGCTTAAATACCCGTGTGGTCGGTTATTCGGCTAGTTTGGATACGGCTACCGTAGACCGGAATAATTTACTGAAATACATCACCCCGACTGATTTGAAGTCGTTTGGCTTGATCCCGGAGATTATCGGTCGTTTACCTATCCTCACGTATCTGAATCCGCTGGATCGTGATACGCTTCGTAACATCTTGACCGAGCCGAAGAACTCCATTATCAAGCAATACGTCAAATTGTTCGAGATGGATGGCATTAAGCTGACGTTCGATGAGAAAGTCTATGAGTTTATCGTGGATAAGGCGCTTGAGTTTAAGCTGGGTGCCCGTGGGTTACGTTCAATCGTAGAAGCCGTGATGATGGACGCTATGTACAGTATGCCATCTCAAAAAGTAAAGGAACTCCATGTAACGTTGGAGTATGCGAAAGAGAAATTTGAAAAATCGGACGTGAACCGTTTACAGGTCGCGTAAACGTAGGCGGTTTACTATAAATAATACGAAGTATGGCAAAGAAGGATCATTTAACAGAAGAGCTAAATCGGCACTTTGGCTTCGGTACCTTTAAGGGGAACCAGAAGGCTATTATTGAGAACGTGCTGGCCGGGAAGGATACTTTTGTATTAATGCCGACGGGGGGAGGTAAATCTCTTTGTTATCAATTACCATCCATACTAATGGAAGGAACCGCGATCGTGATATCTCCGTTGATCGCTTTGATGAAGAATCAGGTGGACGCGATGCGGAATTTCAGTGAGGAAGATGGGGTCGCCCATTTTATCAATTCCTCTTTGAATAAGTCGGCTATCGACCAGGTGAAATCGGATATATTATCAGGACGTACCAAGTTGCTGTATGTAGCACCGGAGTCCTTGACCAAGGAAGAGAACGTGGATTTTCTGCGTCAGGTAAAGATCTCTTTCTATGCGGTGGACGAGGCGCATTGTATCTCGGAATGGGGACATGATTTCCGTCCGGAATATCGAAGAATCCGTCCGATTATCAATGAGATCGGTAAACGTCCGTTAATCGCTCTGACCGCTACCGCTACACCTAAGGTGCAGCACGATATCCAGAAGAATCTGGGTATGATAGACGCTACAGTCTTTAAATCATCCTTCAACCGCTCTAATTTGTATTATGAGGTTCGTCCGAAAGGAACGAATATAGACCGCGAGATCATTAAGTATATTAAAGCCAACGAGGGTAAATCGGGTATCGTATATTGTTTGAGCCGTAAAAAGGTGGAGGAATTTGCCGACATCTTGAAAGCCAACGGGATAAAGGCGTTGCCTTACCATGCGGGAATGGATTCGCAAGTACGTTCCGCCAATCAGGATGCCTTCCTGATGGAACAGGCGGATGTGATCGTGGCTACGATCGCTTTCGGTATGGGTATCGACAAGCCGGATGTCCGTTATGTGATTCATTACGATATCCCGAAGAGCCTAGAAGGTTATTACCAGGAAACCGGTCGTGCCGGTAGGGATGGCGGAGAAGGCCAATGTATCGCTTTCTATGCTTATAAGGACTTGCAAAAATTGGAGAAATTCATGCAAGGAAAGCCCGTGGCCGAACAGGAAATCGGCAAACAGTTGCTTTTAGAGACTGCAGCCTATGCCGAGACTTCCGTCTGCCGGAGAAAAGTGCTATTGCATTATTTCGGTGAGGAATACCTGGAAGATAATTGTGGTAATTGTGATAATTGTTTGAACCCAAAGAAGCAGGTGGAAGCGAAGGAATTGTTAAGCGCGGTACTGGAGGTTATCAGTACGTTGAAAGAAAAGTTTAAGGCAGATTATATCGTAAATATTTTGGTAGGTAACGAAACCTCCGAAATCCAAAATTACAAGCACAATGAATTAGAGGTCTTCGGTTCCGGACAGGACGAGGATGATAAAACTTGGAACGCCGTTATTCGTCAGGCTTTAATCGCTGGCTATTTAGCGAAGGATATTGAGAATTATGGTTTGCTGAAAATCACGGAAAAAGGTAAGGAGTTCATGAAGAAGCCGGTATCGTTCAAGATTACCGAGGACAATGAATTCGAGGAAGAGGAAGAGGAAGTTCCGGTTCGTGGGGGCGCCTCTTGTGCGGTAGACCCGGTTCTTTATTCCATGATGAAGGATTTGCGTAAGAAATTATCCAAGCGGTTGGAAGTTCCGCCTTTCGTGATTTTCCAAGATCCCTCTTTGGAGGCTATGGCTACTACTTATCCGATCACGTTGGACGAGTTGCAGAATATCCCGGGAGTGGGCGCTGGTAAGGCGAAACGTTATGGCAAGGAGTTCATTGAGTTGATCAAGAAACATGTAGAGGAGAACGAGATTGAGCGTCCGGAGGATTTGCGCGTACGTACGGTCGCTAATAAGTCCAAGTTGAAGGTCTCAATCATTCAGCGGATCGACCGTAAGGTGGCGCTGGACGAGATCGCGTTGACTAACGGACTTGAGTTCACCGAGCTTTTGGATGAGATCGAGGCGATCGTATATTCCGGTACACGTATCAATATCGATTATTTCTTGAATGATGTGATGGATGAGGATCATATCGAGGATATTTACGAGTATTTCAAGGATTCGGAGACCGACGGTCTGGAAGACGCCATTGAGGAATTAGGCGGTGACTATACGGAAGAGGAGATTCGCTTGGTCCGTATCAAGTTCTTGTCTGAAATGGCAAACTAATGGGAGGGTGGCCCGGTTCCACTCTAAAGAAAAAACAAATAAAGAAGCTTATTGTTCCTTCCGAAAGAGATTTATTTTTCCTTCGGAAGGAATTTTGTTTTCGTTCGGATGAAAGTTTATTTTCTTCCGAATCGAATTTTTAATTTCTCCCGTATCGATTTATTGCGTGAAAAGTCGTATATTTGCGCGCAATAATTTTTAAAGCATAAGTTCTATGTCATTTATTGCAGACAGGGTAGTTATGGATGGGTTAACGTTTGACGATGTATTGTTAATCCCAGCTTATTCGGAAGTTCTTCCTCGTAATGTCGATCTCACGACAAAGTTTTCACGTAATATCACATTGAATATACCGATGGTGTCGGCCGCTATGGATACGGTTACCGAGGCCAAGTTGGCTATCGCTATCGCCCGTGAGGGAGGTATTGGTGTGATTCATAAAAACATGACGATCGCCGAGCAGGCAAAGCAGGTCCAGACCGTTAAACGTGCGGAGAATGGAATGATCTATGATCCGGTGACTATCACGAAGGGCAAGCGTGTGGCGGATGCCTTGGCAATGATGGCTGAATATAAGATTGGCGGTATTCCCGTGGTGGATGAAGGCGGGTATTTGGTAGGTATCGTGACAAACCGTGACTTGCGTTTCGAGAAGGACATGAACCGTTCTATCGACGAGGTGATGACGAAAGAGAATTTGGTCGTAACCGGACAATCTACGGATATGGAGGCCGCCGCTCAGATCCTTCAGGAACATAAGATCGAGAAGTTACCGGTGGTCGATAGCCATAATAAGTTGATCGGCTTGATTACCTATAAAGATATAACGAAAGCGAAAGATAAACCGAAGGCTTGCAAGGATTCGAAAGGTCGTTTGCGTGTAGCTGCCGGTGTAGGCGTTACGTTCAATACCTTCGAGCGTGTAGCCGCTTTGGTGGATGCCGGGGTGGATGCTTTGGTGATCGACACGGCACATGGTCACTCAAAAGGTGTGGTGGATGTCTTGAAACAGATTAAGGCGCAATATCCGCATATTGATTGTGTGGTCGGTAATATCGCTACGGGCGAGGCTGCTAAATATTTAGTGGAAGCCGGGGCGGACGCCGTGAAGGTAGGTATCGGTCCGGGTTCGATTTGTACAACTCGTGTGATCGCTGGTGTGGGTGTTCCCCAGTTGTCGGCTATTTACGATGTGGCGAAGGCGTTGGAAGGAACTGGTGTGCCTTTGATCGCCGACGGTGGCTTGCGTTACTCCGGTGATATCGTGAAGGCGATCGCCGCTGGTGGATCTTCCGTGATGATGGGATCTCTGTTGGCGGGTGTAGAGGAGTCGCCGGGCGATACGATTATCTTCAATGGCCGAAAGTTTAAGTCTTACCGTGGAATGGGGTCGTTGGAAGCTATGCAAAAGGGGTCCAAGGATCGGTATTTCCAAGATGTGGAGGACGACGTGAAGAAGCTGGTTCCGGAGGGAATCGCTGCCCGTGTTCCGTTTAAGGGTTCTTTGTATGAGGTCATTTACCAAATGGTAGGTGGTTTACGTGCGGGAATGGGTTATTGCGGGGCTCATAATATCGAGGAGTTGCATAAAGCTCGTTTTACTCGAATCACCAACGCAGGTGTGCAAGAGAGCCATCCGCATGACGTAGCGATCACGCAAGAGGCTCCGAATTATAGCCGCGGTGAATAGTAATACAAGTTTTACGTTTTATAAAAAACACTAATTTAATGGGATAGCATACTTTTCTTGTCGGCTCTCCGTTAGATTAGTGTTATTTTTGTAATGTATATTCGTGCTATGGTAAAAGAATTTTTGATGAAAAAGTTACTTATTTCATTAGGGGTATTCGCTTGTGTGACAGTTAACGCTCAAACCGCATCCGATTCGGTCGTTATGACGGTCGCTGGAAAACAAGTGCCTTTATCTGAATTTATTTTTATCGCGGAGAAGAATGGAGAGGTGGATTTATCGAATACAAAGTCCGTCAAAAACTATGTCGAGCTATTTAAAAATTTTAAGCTAAAAGTAGCGGAGGCGGAATCTTTAGGGATCGACCAGACATCCTCATTCAAAAGTGAGCTGGATGGATACCGGGCTCAGTTGATCGATAGCTATATGTCGGATAAGGAGGGTGAGAAAGCGGCTGCCCGTGCGGTATATGACCGTGGGGATCACTCGGTAGAGTTGACCCACATCTTATTCCGTTTGCCGGAGAAGACGGTCTCCAAAGATACGGTAGCTGTATATCAAGAAGCCATGCGAGTATACGAACGTCTCCAGAAAGGAGAGGATATGGAAACAGTCGGAAAAGCTTTGGCCGAGAAGGATAAGGAGCATGTCGCTTGCGAATATGTACGTTGCTTGCTCCCGATGCAATCCCTAAAAGTGTTTGAGGATGCCGCCTATTCCTTGCCGATTGGCGTGGTGTCTGAACCGGTTCGCACGAAATTAGGATTTCATTTGATAAAAGTCCATAGTCGTAAACCCAATCCGGGGCGGATACATGTCGCTCATATCTTGATCGCCTTCCCGAAAGATTCCGCTATTCAGGACTCATCGGCTTTTCTGGCAAAAGCGCAAGCTATCTATAAGCAAGTACAAGAGGGAGCTGATTTTGGCGAGTTAGCGAAAGAATATTCTGGGGATGCTGCTTCCGCTAAGAAAGAGGGAGTATTACCTTGGTTTGGGGTAGGCGAGATGGTCCAGCCTTTTGAGCAAGCCGCTTTTGCGTTGAGCAAGCCGGGTGATTTATCCGAGGTGGTGGAAACTCGTTTTGGTTACCATATCATTAAGTTGATCGATAAGAAGGGACGCCCTTCGTTTGAGGAAGAGGAAAAAGCTTTGTCGAGACGTATGGGGCAGGGTGAACGTAACTTCGAGTTATATAAAGCTTTCGACGATCGTATGAAAAAAGAATACGGATACGTTTTCTATCCGGAAGCCTATGCGGAGCTGCAAGCGTTATGTAATGATTGTTTCCCCACGGACGAGGCGTTTTATGAGAAAGCGAAGGATATGAACAAGACGCTTATGCAATTGGATGGAAAGGATTTCCCGCAAGCGGAGTTCGCTTATTATATCCAACGTTGTCCGTTCTCGACAAAAACGTATGCGGGTGATTTTATGCAAGAGATCTATGATTTGTTTATCCGCGATATCGTAACGACCGCCGAGCGTAAGAATCTGGAGACAAAACATCCGGAGATCCCTCATTTGATGCAGGAGTACCGGGATGGGATTCTGTTGTTTGAGGTCAGCAACCGGGAGATCTGGAGCAAACCCTCCGCCCAGCAGAAGGTGTTGGAAGCGAAGTGGATTGCGGATTTGAATAAAAAATATCCGGTGACTGTCAACTGGAAATTATTGAAGAAACTAAAGAAATAAAATAAAGATAGATATGAGGATAGTCTTCATGTTCCTAACGTTCGTTGTGTTGTTGGGTGCCTGTAAAGGTTCTCAGCCAGCTGATACTACGGATGTCTTGGTTAGCGTGAAAGGACGTACCCTAAATCGTTCGGAGGTGAATAAGCTAATACCCCGGGGGATTTCCTCCGCAGATAGTCTGTTGCTGGCCGAGGGCTTTACCAAGAAATGGGTAAAGGATGTATTGGTGTACGATGTGGCTTTGCGTAACTTAGGGGATGAGAAAGAGGAGGTCGATAAATTGGTAGAGGAGTACAGGCGTTCCTTGGTTCGTTACCGTTATCAGGAACGATTGGTGGAGGAGAAGCTGAAAACTGATATCCGGGAAAGTGATAAATTAAACTATTACGAGGAAAACCAGAAAAAGTTTATCTTGGATAAAGGCTTGATCAAGGGATTATTCTTGAAAATCCCGGTTGATGCCCCGGGACTTACCGATGTCAAAAAGTGGTACAAATCCACAGATGTGGCCTCTTTAGAAAAAATTGAGAAGTATAGTGTGCAAAATGCCACGATTTATGAGTACTTTTACGACAAATGGGTTGATTTCGATGAGGTAATGGATAATATACCGATCCATGTGTCGAATCCGAATGCGTTTCTGAAGGCGAATAAGTATGTTGAGGTGGCGGATAGCAGTTATTGTTATCTGTTGAATATCAAGGAATATTTACCTTCCGGCAGTGTGGAGCCATATGATTATGCCAGTTCGCACGTCACGGAAATGCTGGTCAACCAACGAAAAGTTGAATTCTTGAAAAAATTTGAAGACGAGTTATATAACGATGCGATCCGGAGCGGTGACGTGGAATTCCATTCCGAGCCGTGATCTCTAATTTTATAAATGGGTAGACATGATGAAAAAGATTTTAAGTGTATTCTTTCTTGCCTGTTGTTCTTGCATTGTAATGGCGCAAGACAATGTGATCGATGAAATTGTGTGGGTGGTAGGAGATGACGCTATTTTACGTTCGGATATTGAGACGCAGCGTTTGTATAATCAAAACGAGGGGGTCCGTTTGGATGGCGACCCGTATTGCGTGATCCCGGAGCAGATGGCGATACAGAAACTATATCTGAATCAAGCTAAGATCGATAGTATTACCGTGAACGAGAACCAAGTGATCCAGAGCGTGGATCAATGGATGAACATGGCTGTGAACCAAATCGGGTCTCGCGAGAAATTGGAGGAATATTTCGGTAAGAAATTTTCCCAGATCAAGGATGAGCGTAAGGAGATGGTGCGGGAGCAGCAGGTAGTGCAACAGATGCAGCATCAATTGATCGGCGAGATCAAGCTGACACCTTCCGAGGTGCGTAAATATTTCAGCCAGTTGTCTCAGGATAGCCTGCCGAACATCCCTACGACTGTAGAGGTGCAAATCGTTACCTTGGAACCGAAGATTCCGTTTGAGGAAACAGACGCCATCAAGGCCCGCTTACGTGATTTCACGGAGCAAGTTAATTCCGGTAAGATGGAATTCTCTACGTTGGCTCGTTTGTACTCGGAAGATCCGGGTTCGGCGTCTCGAGGAGGGGAGTTAGGTTTCATGAGCAAGACACAGCTGTTGCCGGAGTTCGCGAACGTTGCGTTCAACTTGAAAGACCCGAAACGTGTCTCCCAGATCGTACAGACGGAGTATGGTTACCATATCATCCAATTGATCGAGAAGCGTGGAGACCGTATCAACTGCCGCCATATCTTATTGAAACCGAAGGTTTCCGATAAGGAGTTGGCGGATGCTACCACTCGTCTGGATTCATTGTACAATGATTTGCAGGCGAATAAGTTCACGTTTGAGGAAGCCGCTACATTCGTCTCTTATGACAAGGATACACGTAATAATAAGGGTTTGATGGTAAACCAAGATTACGAGAGCAGCAATATGGGAACCCCTAAGTTCGAGATGCAAGAACTTCCGCAGGAAATCGGTAAGGTGGTATATGGCATGAAAGTCGGAGAGATCTCCAAGCCTTTTACCATGTTGACGAACAAGCAGAAAGAGGTAGTAGCTATTGTTAAGCTGAAAGCTCGGACGGAAGGACATAAGGCGAATTTGGCCGATGACTTCCAAGCTTTGAAAGCGATCGTAGAGGCTAAGAAACGTGAGGAATTATTGAACGACTGGATCACGAAGAAACAAAAATCAACCTACGTGCGTATTAGTGACGGTTGGAGGAATTGTGATTTCAAATATCCGGGTTGGATTAAGGAATGAGACTAATTAACAGGTTATTTCTAGCGCTCTTATCGTGTGCTTTATCGGTTGGCGTATTTGCGCAAACGCAAGATAGCACGGTGGTAGCCGCCAAAGATAGTGTCGCTCCCAAGAAGACGAAGGTCTTTTTGGAGCATGCGAATACGCTTTCGTTCGATAAGGAGAGGAACGCCGAGGCTCAAGTACTGAATGGTGATGTTTGTTTTCGCCATGATAGTTCGTATATGTATTGCGATAGCGCATATTTCTTTGAGCAGACCAATTCCTTGGAAGCGTTTAGTAATGTCCGGATGGAACAAGGGGATACCTTGTTCGTGTATGGAAATTACCTGTTTTACGATGGAAATACCCAGATCGCTTATTTGCGGGAGAATGTCCGCATGGAGAATGGGCAGGTTACCCTGTTTACGGATAGCTTGAACTATGAGCGAATCCCGGATATCGGATATTATTTCGACGGAGGTCTGATTGTCGATTCCTTGAATCAGCTCTCTTCTTTTTATGGGCAATATTCGCCTAGTACGAAATTGGCTATCTTCAATGATAGCGTCCGTCTGGAGAATGAGCAATTCACGTTGTATTCCGATACCTTGCATTATAATACGGACTCGAAGATCGCCACGATCCTCGGACCATCCATAATCGTCTCGGATAGCGGCACGATCTATTCTTCCAGAGGTTGGTACGATACCGTGAATAATACCTCTTTGCTATTGGATCGTTCTCAGGTGGTTTCCGGCGACCGTATCTTGACGGGCGACTCTATCGCCTACAACCGGGAACTGGGTTTTGGGGAAGCGTTCGGTAATATGAGTCTGCAAGACACGGCGCAGCATGTCATGCTGGAAGGCCAATATGGCTTTTACAATGAGAAGAGCGAGTATGCTTTCGCTACGGATAGCGCCCGTTTCTTGGAATTCAGCCAAGGGGATACATTGTTTCTGCATGGTGATACCTTGAAGATGACTACGGTGGACTCCCTTTACCGGGAAGTAAAAGCTTATTACGGCGTCCGTTTCTATCGGACGGATATGCAAGGTGTTTGCGATTCGATGCAGTTTAATACAAGAGACTCTATATTATATATGTATACGGACCCTATCGTTTGGAATGAACAGTATCAGATCTATGGGGATACGATCTTGATATTTATGAATGATAGCTCGATCGATTTCGCTCACGTGAAGCAATTCGCTTTCGCAATACAGCAAATCGATTCTACCGCATTCAATCAATTAAAGGGAAATGACTTGAAGGCTTATTTCGAGGGACAGGTCGTGAATCAGATCGATGTGTCGGGCAACGCCGAATCTATATTTTTCCCCTTGGAGAAGGACGGTTCGATGGTCGGCATGAACGAGACCAAAAGCGGTTTCCTTACGATCTGGCTAAAAGACAATAAGTTGGATAAACTGAAAATCTGGCCGACTCCAACAGGTGCGATGACCCCTATTCCTGATTTGAAGCCCGACCAGAAATACTTGAAAGACTTTTATTGGTTTGATTATATCCGTCCTAAAGACAAGGATGATATTTATCAGGTCGTGAAAAGAAAAGCTCAAGATGCTCCGAAAAGAAGCAATAAATTCGTACATTAGCGTCGTATTCATAATTAATAGGTAAAGCTATGGCACTTTTCTCGTTTTATAACATGCGCAAGCCGCGTCAATTTGATCATAAGCCTATTTATTGGGACCCCCATAAGGAAGCCTTGGAGGAACGTATAAGCAAGGTCAAACGTGAAATGGGTGTAGAGGAGCCGTTGGAGGAATATAAGCCGCATATCAAGGGAACTTTCATTGAAGGTACCTCGCATCTGAAGAAAAGCGTGGGGCGAGGCGAGGATTCCCGGGCTCGTAGGTATAAGAATGTGAAACTGGCGGTGGCCTTGGCGGTCTTGGCTGCTTTCTTTTGGTATTTGTTCTGGTAATGAGCGATATCATTCATTTACTTCCGGACCATATCGCCAATCAAATTGCGGCGGGAGAGGTGATTCAACGTCCGGCCTCTGTCGTTAAAGAGTTGGTCGAGAATGCGGTGGACGCTGGCGCTTCCAATATCCAAGTGAACATTAAGGATGCGGGTAAGACATTGATACAGGTGATCGATGACGGGAAAGGTATGTCCGAGACGGATGCTCGCATGGCTTTTGAGCGGCACGCTACTTCTAAGATTTCTACGGCCGAGGATTTATTCTCTTTGCATACGATGGGTTTCCGAGGTGAGGCATTGGCCTCTATCGCCGCTGTCGCCCATATAGAGTTGCGTACCCGGGCTAGAGGGACCGAGCTTGGCACTTGCCTATCCATCGCGGGTTCCAATCTGGAGAGTATCGAGCCGGAGGCTTGTAACGAGGGAAGTATCTTCTCGGTAAAGAATCTTTTCTTTAATGTTCCCGCCCGCCGGAAATTCTTGAAGTCGAATGAGACGGAATTCCGGAATATCATCAATGAGTTCGAGCGAATCGCCTTGGTGAATCCGCAGGTGGGTATGTCTCTTTATCATAATGATGCGGAGATATTCAATCTGCCCGAGTCGGGGTTACGTCAGCGCATCATTAATATATATGGTAAGAGTTTAAACCAGAAGTTGCTCTCTCTGGATGCCCAAAGTTCCATGGTGACTATTTCCGGTTTCGTGGGGCGTCCGGACTCGGCGAAGAAGCGAGGGGCATTGCAGTTTTTTTTTGTGAATGGTCGTTATATGAAGCATCCTTATTTCCATAAGGCGATCATGCAGGCCTATGAGCAATTGATTCCTGCCGGGGATATGCCGAATTATTTTGTTTATTTCACGTTGGATCCCTCCTCGATCGATGTCAATATCCATCCGACAAAGACGGAGATTAAGTTTGAGAACGAGCAACCGATCTGGCAGATCTTGATGGCCGCTACCCGGGAGGCGTTGGCTAAATCGAGCGCTATCCCTACGATTGATTTCGATGTGGAGGACGCGATCGATATTCCTGTTTACAACCCGGTCAAGAAAAGTGAGCCTAGTACTTATAAGGCCCCGAAAGTGCAAGTGGATTCCAGTTATAATCCGTTTGACACTACTTCCTATAAAAAACCGGAATTCGATTGGTCTAAATTATATCAAGGGTTTGAGAACGACCGAGTGGCTGTCCAACGGGAGTCCGAGACTTTCGAGGATGCCCCGATCGAGGAATTGCCGGCCGAGGCTTCGGATCCGGAAAAACTGTTTACGGAGGTAAGCAATCCTTGCTATCAATATAAAGGGCGATATATCGTGACATCCTTGAAATCGGGTCTGGCGATTATTGACCAGCATCGTGCGCATGTGCGTATCTTGTTTGACCAATACCTGTCGAATATCCGTCAGCAACAAGGTGTATCCCAACAAGTCTTATTCCCGGAGATCGTAGAGTTTACCGCTGCCGAGGCGGCTGTACTGCCTTCCTTATTGGAGGATTTGTGCTTCGTCGGCTTTGATCTGAGCAATCTGGGAAATGACAATTACGCGATCAATGGCCTGCCCGCCGGTATAGAGAACCTTGATCCGGTAAATTTGGTAAAGGATATCGTGGACCGGGCGATCGAGACCGGATGCGCAGTGCATGAGAAAATCTGCGAGGCCATCGCCTTGTCTTTAGCCAAAGCCGCCGCTATCCGTCCCGGCAAATCCTTATCCTTGGAAGAGATGGATCATCTGATCGCCTCCCTGTTCTCTTGTTCGGACTCGAACCTGACCCCGGATGGAAAGACGATTATCTCCATGCTGACAGATGAGGAGCTGGAGAGAAGATTTAAGTGCTAGGGATGATTTCGATGACATAGGTTTCACGGCTGCATTTACATTTAGGTTTCCCGGACATGCGGCCCGGAAGCAGGCGTGGAACACATCTTCCTCGATCGGACGTTTATAGAAAGCCTCATTCGATCGCATGATCGCCTCCTCCTTTGCGGAGGTGAACCAATGGCGCTCTCCTTTTTGTAACTCGTTTTTCAGCTGGGCGTAGATTTGATCATGCTCGATACCTTCGCAATTAATCTTGCTTTGCACCTCCACGCATAGGAAACGGCGGCTTCCCGTGGGGTCGCTTAATAGGTTCTTCTGGTTCGTAGTGCCAATAAATGAGGCTAGGCGGGGTAGGGGGGGAATGCTTGGCGTGTGCCTTGCGTACGTTCATTCCGGCCATCTGCATCCAATTTTTCAGTAAAGCCATTTTACGGTCGGGCAACCGGTCGAACTCATCGAGGTTGATGAGTCCGAACAATCCAAGCTTCTGCTCCATTTGCGTCGAGGCGCTAAGGTCTACGCTATCCGTGTAATAGCGGACTAGCGAAGAAGGCATCAGCGACTTGCAAAAGGTAGACTTCTGACATCCTTGACGCTCGCTGACTAAAATGGGAGCCAAGCTATTTGCGTGCATTCGGTCCGAACCCATCCATTGCGAGGCCAAGGCGAGCATCCAGCGATGAAACCCCTCCACCCATAACGGTTCTGAGGAGACCCGTCGTGCCAGATCGCTTACCCGGTCTTTCCCGTCCCATTCGGGTAACCACTCCATATATTGCCGGAAAGGATGATACTCTTTTACTTCTTTTGAATATACGAAACGATTCACATCCCGATCCCTGCAATCGATCCCCGTCCGTCTTGCCTCCATGCAAATGCTATTTAGGTCACGTTGCGTCACCGGATAGAAGCGATCCGTTTCCAATTGTTTGTATCGATATTCAGTCTCCTCGCTCAACAAGTTGAAGTGGAATTCGATCCGTTCTTGGAGGAAAGTCTCCAGACTCTTTTGAAGGATAGAGTTGCTGTTGCTCGATCGTTTCGCTTTACCTTCGTTTGGGTGTGGTACGGTGATCGACCCGTCCGGTTTTAAGAAGCGAAGCCATAATTGGCCTAAAAAATCCAATACAGTTTTCATGACGCTATGTTTTAGAGGTTGTTTTTACTGTTTCATTTTGCGGATATAAGCTGTTAACTTGCGGTTTTCCAAATGTTTATATTGTCATTTGAAATAAAAGTAATCTGTGCGAAATACTAGGGAAAACTATTGTTTAAGTGGTATGGATGTAGTACCTTTGTTAAGTGCTTATAATCTTTTCACCTATGTGAAAAGAACGTATCACAATCATGAAACGATCGTTTCACATAGGTGAAAAGATCATATCACCCTTGTGAAATGACTAATAGCATACGATGTTTCGATGAATAACCTTTTAATCTCATACTAGATATATGGCAGCAAAATATGACTTTTACAAGACTCCGGTATCGAAGGACAGCACGAAGCGTCCTCGTTTTCACGCACGTATCGTATCATCCGGCACGATCGATACGGATGATCTGGCCAAACGTATCCATGGACGGTGTACCGTCACGCCGGCAGACGTAGCCGCCGTGCTTATCTCTTTAAGCGAGGTGACAGCGGAATATTTGCGTGAAGGAAAACGTGTACATATCGATGGGTTGGGGTATTTGCAAGTCACGTTGCAATGCCCGGCCGTACAATCCACGCACGAGATACGTGCGGAGTCCATCCGTTTCAAGTCCGTGGCTTTCCGTCCCGAGGTAGAGCTGAAAGATAGCTTGAAGACGATGACGCTGGAACGAGCCAAGTACAAATCCCATTCCCGCCAATTGGAGCCTGATCGTATCGACCAATTGCTCGCGAGTTATTTTGCCGAGCATGAATATATGACCCGTGTCGCCTTCCAGCGGCTTTGCGGCCTGACGAGCAGTACGGCCAGCCGCCGCCTGCATCAATTTGTCGAGGCGGGTAAATTGCGTGATATCGGCACCCGCCACCAGTCGCTTTACGTGCCAGTGAGGTAAATAGAGATAGTGAATGTTAAATATTAATAAATACGGCTAGGGCCTACCTTGCCAAACGGGAACAAATATGTACCTTTGCACCGTTTTTAGTGCGGAGTATACGAAAAAAACAGGCACAACTTATTGATTGTCCGAAAATAATGCGTAACTTTGCGGCTCGAAATAGGAAAAGATTAGATAAATAATAATAACACATTCAAAGTTTAAAAAAAGAAAGAAATGCCTACAATTCAGCAATTAGTTAGAAAAGGAAGGGAAACTTTGGTGGAGAAGGGTAAATCACCCGCATTGGACGCTTGTCCTCAAAGACGTGGCGTTTGCGTACGTGTTTACACTACGACTCCGAAGAAACCTAACTCTGCAATGCGTAAAGTAGCGAGAGTACGTTTGACAAATGGTAAGGAAGTTAACTCCTATATTCCGGGAGAAGGACACAACTTGCAAGAGCACTCTATCGTATTGGTACGTGGTGGTCGTGTAAAGGATCTTCCGGGTGTGCGTTATCACATCGTACGTGGTACGTTGGATACAGCGGGTGTTAACGGCCGTACGCAAAGACGTTCCAAATATGGAGCTAAGCGTCCGAAACCGGGTCAAGCAGCAGCTGCCGCAAAAGGTAAGAAGAAGTAATTAATTACATGCCTTCAAACTGAGATTTAAATTTAAGTATTAAAACAGGTTTGAGTTATTTGGATAGGCTATAAGGTTGAGTAAATGGTTCAGCGGAACCGTTGAAGACAAATTAAAGGCAACCAACGACAAGAACAAATTTTTGAAAACAAAATGAGAAAAGCAAAACCAAAGAAAAGACAGATCCTTCCGGATCCTGTTTTCGGTGATGTAAAGGTTACGAGATTCGTTAACCATTTGATGTATGATGGCAAGAAAAATACTGCCTTCGAAATTTTCTATTCCGCTTTGGAAACCGTTAAGGGCAAATTGCCTAACGAGGAAAAGTCCGCTCTCGAAATTTGGAAAGCTGCGCTTGATAACATTACTCCTCAAGTCGAAGTTAAGTCACGCCGTGTAGGTGGTGCTACATTCCAAGTCCCTACTGAAATCCGCCCGGATCGTAAAGAGTCAATTTCTATGAAGAACCTTATTATCTTCGCTCGTAAACGTGGAGGTAAGACTATGGCTGACAAGTTGTCTGCAGAGATTGTAGATGCTTTCAATAACCAAGGTGGCGCATTCAAAAGAAAAGAAGATATGCACCGTATGGCTGAGGCTAACCGTGCGTTCGCTCACTTCAGATTTTAATTTTTAAGGCAATAAAAAGAATATGGCAAACAACGATAAGCAATTGATGTTCACTAGGAACATCGGTATCATGGCTCACATTGACGCTGGTAAGACAACGACTTCTGAACGTATCTTGTTTTACACAGGTTTGACACACAAGATCGGTGAGACTCATGATGGTACTGCTACAATGGACTGGATGGCGCAGGAGCAGGAGCGTGGTATCACGATTACTTCCGCTGCTACGACTACATTCTGGAACTATTTGGGCAACCGTTATAAAATCAACTTGATTGACACTCCGGGACACGTTGACTTCACGGTTGAGGTTGAACGTTCTCTTCGTGTATTGGATGGTGCTGTTGCTACATTCTGTGCCGTAGGTGGTGTTGAGCCCCAGTCTGAGACTGTATGGCGTCAGGCTGATAAATATAATGTACCTCGTATCGGTTACGTTAACAAGATGGACCGCTCGGGTGCTAACTACTATGAGGTAGTACGCCAATTGAAGGACGTATTAGGAGCTAATCCTTGTCCGATCCAGATCCCTATCGGAGCTGAGGAGACTTTCAAGGGTGTTGTCGACTTGATCAAGATGAAGGCTATCTTCTGGCACGATGAGACTATGGGTGCCGAGTATAGCGTAGAGGAGATCCCGGCAGACTTGCAAGCTGAGGCTGAGGAGTGGCGCGACAAGATGCTTGAGGCTTTGGCTGAGTGCGACGACGCTATCATGGAGAAATACTTCGATGATCCTTCTACGATCACGGAAGAGGAGATCATGGTTGCTATCCGCAAGGGTACGTTGGCTATGCAGATCAACCCGATGACTTGTGGTTCTTCTTTCAAGAACAAAGGTGTACAGACTTTATTGGATGCAGTTTGCGCGTTTTTGCCTTCTCCTGAAGATACTCCGGCTATCGAGGGTACGGATCCTTCAGATCCTGATAAAATAATCACTCGTAAACCTTTGTTCGAGGAGCCATTGACGGCGTTGGCATTTAAGATCGCTACCGACCCGTATGTAGGTCGTTTGTGCTTCTTCCGTGTATACGCAGGTTCTATCAACGCTGGTTCTTATGTGTTGAACACTCGTTCCGGAAAGAAAGAGCGTATCTCCCGTTTGTTCCAGATGCACTCTAACAAACAGAACCCGATGGAGGTGATTGGTTGTGGTGATATCGGAGCAGGTGTTGGTTTCAAGGATATCCGTACAGGTGATACGCTTTGCGACGAAAACCATCCGATCACATTGGAGTCTATGGAATTCCCGGAACCGGTTATCGGTATCGCTGTAGAGCCTAAGACTCAGAAAGACATGGATAAGTTGGGTATGGGCTTGGCTAAGTTGGCCGAGGAGGATCCTACTTTCCGCGTACAGACAAACGAGGAGACAGGTCAGACCGTTATTAGCGGTATGGGTGAGCTTCACTTGGATATCATCATCGACCGTTTGCGTCGTGAGTTCAAGGTTGAATGTAACCAAGGCCGTCCGCAGGTTACTTATAAGGAGGCTATCACGCAGCCGGTTGAGCTTCGCGAGGTTTACAAAAAGCAATCTGGAGGTCGTGGTAAGTTCGCTGATATCATCGTTCGTATGGAGCCGGCTGACGAGAGCTTCGAGGGTACTTTGCAATTCATCGATGAGGTGAAGGGTGGTAACATTCCTAAGGAATTTATCCCGTCCGTACAGAAAGGTTTCGAGAAGGCTATGAAGAACGGTGTGTTGGCAGGTTATCCGCTTGACAAGCTGAAAGTGACTTTGATCGATGGTTCTTTCCACCCGGTAGACTCAGACCAGTTGTCTTTCGAGATCGCCGCTATCCAAGCGTTCAAGAACGCTTCCGCCAAGGCAGGTCCTGTATTGATGGAGCCGATCATGCAGATGGAGGTTGTTACTCCAGAAGAGAGCATGGGTGACGTTATCGGTGACTTGAACAAGCGTCGTGGACAAGTTGAGGGTATGGAGACTAGCCGTACGGGAGCCCGTATCGTGAAGGCTAAGGTTCCATTGGCTGAGACATTCGGTTATGTGACAGCTTTGCGTACGATTACTTCAGGTCGCGCTACATCTTCAATGCAGTTCTCACACTACGCTCAAGTATCCTCTTCTATCGCTAAGCAAGTATTGACAGAGGTGCAAGGTCGCGTTGATTTGATCAAATAATATTTAGAAACATATAATAAATATGAGCCAAAAGATCAGAATTAAATTGAAGTCTTACGATTATTCTCTGGTAGACAAGTCTGCCGAGAAGATCGTAAAGACGGTAAAGGCTACAGGTGCTATCGTTAGCGGTCCTATACCTCTTCCTACGCACAAACGTATCTTTACAGTGAACCGCTCTACTTTCGTTAACAAGAAATCTCGTGAGCAGTTCGAACTCTCTTCTTATAAGAGATTAATCGATATCTATAGCTCAACTGCGAAGACAGTTGACGCTTTGATGAAGCTAGAATTACCTAGCGGTGTAGAAGTAGAAATTAAAGTGTAAGTTTTTAACAATTAGTGAAATGCCAGGATTATTAGGAAAAAAAATCGGAATGACATCCGTTTTCAGTGCCGAGGGAAAAAATCTTCCATGCACTGTTATCGAAGTGGGTCCTTGTGTGGTTACACAGATCAAGACTTTGGAGAAAGATGGCTACGAAGCTGTACAGTTGGGTTTCCAAGAGAAGAAAGAGAAGCACACGACACAGCCTGAGATGGGTCACTTCAAGAAAGCCGGTGTAGCACCTCAAAGACACTTGGCCGAGTTCAAGAATTTCGAAACTGAGTACAAGTTGGGTGACGTGATCACTGTAGATTTCTTGGAAGACGCAGGTTTCGTGGATGTAGTGGGTACATCAAAAGGTAAAGGTTTCCAAGGTGTAGTAAAACGTCATGGTTTTGGTGGTGTAGGTCAGACTACTCACGGTCAGCATAACCGTGCTCGTAAGCCGGGTTCTATCGGTGCTTGTTCTTACCCCGCAAAGGTATTTAAGGGCATGCGAATGGGCGGCCAGATGGGTAACGAACGTGTAACCGTTCAGAATCTTCAAGTGATCAAGGTAATGCCGGAACACAACCTTTTATTGGTAAAGGGATCTGTTCCAGGAGCAAAAGGTTCAATCTTATTAATTGAAAAGTAATGGAACTGAGCGTATTTAATATTAAAGGTGAAGATACCGGAAGAAAGGTAACTTTGAACGATGCGATCTTCGGCATTGAACCCAACGATCATGCTATTTACTTGGACGTAAAGCAGTATTTGGCAAATCAACGTCAGGGAACGCATAAGTCTAAAGAGAGAAGCGAAGTATCTGGTAGTACACGTAAGCTGATCCGTCAGAAAGGTGGTGGTGGCGCACGTCGTGGTGATATTAACTCTCCGGTGTTGGTTGGTGGTGGCCGTGTATTCGGTCCGAAGCCTCGTGATTATGAGTTCAAGCTGAACAAGAAAGTAAAATCTTTGGCTCGTAAGTCAGCATTGAGCTACAAGGCAAAGAACAATGCGATTGTTGTCGTAGAGGATTTCACAATGGAAGCTCCTAAGACTAAAGAATTTATAACAATTGCTAAAAACTTGAAAGTGGCTGATAAAAAGTTACTTATGGTTTTACCGGAGAAGAATAATTTAGTATATTTGTCCGCTCGAAATTTAGAGAAGGCAAGTGTAATAACTGCTTCTGAACTAAATACATACGCTGTGTTAAACGCTGTTAATTTGGTTTTAACGGAAAGTTCAGTCGCTGTTGTTGAACAAAATTTTAAAGCATAAGGAGTAGAATAATGGGAATTATTATTAAGCCTATAGTAACTGAGAAACAAACAGCGATCACAGAGAAATTTCCGAATCGCTATGGTTTTCGTGTTTCTCCTGATGCCAACAAATTGGAGATTAAGAAAGCTGTAGAGGATATGTACAGTGTTACAGTAGTTGATGTTAACACCATCAACTACTCTGGAAAGCGTAAAAGCCGTTATACAAAATCAGGTATCATCAACGGCAAGCAAGCTGCTTTCAAGAAAGCGATCGTAACGTTGAAAGAAGGAGAAACAATTGATTTCTTTAGTAATATCTAAAAAGAGAAATGGGAATACGTAAATTAAAGCCCACGACACCGGGGCAGAGACACAAAGTTATTGGTGCATTTGATAAAATCACTGCAAGTACACCAGAGAAGTCTCTTGTAGTAGGTAAGAAGAGTACAGGTGGACGTAACAACACTGGTAAGATGACAATGCGTTATATCGGTGGCGGTCACAAACAAAAGTACAGAATTATCGATTTCAAGAGAAACAAAGATGGCATTCCTGCGACAGTAAAGTCTATCGAGTATGATCCTAACCGTTCATCTCGTATCGCTTTGTTGTATTATGCGGACGGAGCAAAGAGCTATATCATCGCTCCGAACGGATTGGAAGTTGGCCAAACAGTGGTTTCAGGTAGCGACGCCGCTCCTGAGGTAGGTAATACTTTGCCTATGGCAAATATTCCCGTTGGTACTATTATTCACAATATTGAGCTTCGTCCTGGACAGGGTGCCAAAATGGTACGTTCCGCAGGTGCATTCGCTCAGCTGACTTCAAAGGAAGGCGCTTATGCGATTATTAAGATGCCTTCTGGTGAAACTAGAAAGATTCTTGCGGCTTGTAAGGCTACAATTGGCGCAGTTGGCAACTCAGACCATGCTCTTGAAAAATCAGGTAAGGCCGGTCGCTCTAGATGGTTAGGTCGTCGTCCTCGCAACCGTGGTGTTGTTATGAACCCGGTTGATCACCCAATGGGTGGTGGTGAAGGTCGTTCTTCCGGAGGTCATCCTAGATCCCGTAATGGCTTATATGCTAAGGGCTTGAAGACTAGAGCTCCTAAGAAGCATTCTTCAAAGTATATTATTGAAAGAAGAAAGAAATAATCTGATTAATTAAGTAAACTATGAGTCGTTCGCTAAAAAAAGGCCCGTATATTAATGTAAAGCTTGAGAAGAAAGTTCTGGCAATGAATGAGTCAGGAAAGAAAGCCGTAGTTAAGACATGGGCAAGAGCTTCAATGATTTCGCCTGATTTCGTAGGCCATACTATTGCAGTTCATAATGGAAATAAATTTATTCCTGTTTTCGTAACCGAGAATATGGTAGGCCACAAGTTGGGAGAGTTCTCACCGACACGTACTTTCCGCGGTCACGCCGGTAACAAGAAGAAATAATATCGGTAGTAACAGGAATTCAGGAATCTGAAAATAAAAAGAATCGAATAAAATGGGTGCTAGAAAAAGAATATCAGCTGAAGCAAGAAAAGAAGCCCAAAAGACCATGTATTTCGCGAAGTTGAACAATGTTCCTACCTCTCCTCGTAAGATGCGTTTGGTAGCAGACATGATTCGCGGTATGGAAGTATTCCGTGCGCTTGGTGTTTTGAAGTTTTCTAACAAGGAAGCTGCAGCAAGAGTAGAAAAATTGCTTCGTTCAGCAATCGCAAACTGGGAACAGAAAAATGAACGTAAAGCAGAAGCAGGAGAGTTATGCGTATCTTCAATCAGCGTTGATTGCGCTACTACGTTGAAGAGAATGCGTCCGGCTCCTCAAGGAAGAGGTTACAGAATTCGTAAACGCTCGAACCACGTAACTCTGTTTGTTGATACACTTAGTAAAAACGATAGTCAAAATTAATTTGTAGATGGGACAAAAGGTTAATCCGATTAGTAATCGTTTAGGAATTATCCGTGGTTGGGATTCCAATTGGTATGGCGGTAAGAATTACGGGGATACTTTGCTGGAAGATAGCAAAATCCGTAAATATTTGAATGCCCGTCTTGCAAAAGCTAGTGTATCTCGTATCGTTATTGAACGTACGCTTAAGTTGATCACGATCACTGTTTGTACGTCACGTCCGGGTATCATCATCGGTAAAGGTGGTCAGGAAGTTGATAAGTTGAAGGAAGAGTTGAAGAAGATCACTGATAAAGAAGTGCAGATCAACATCTTCGAGGTGAAGAGACCTGAATTGGACGCTGTTATCGTAGCAAACAACATCGCACGTCAGCTTGAAGGTAAAATCGCATATCGTCGTGCGGTAAAGATGGCTATCGCCTCTACCATGAGAATGGGCGCCGAAGGTATAAAGATTCAAATCTCTGGTCGTTTGAATGGCGCTGAAATGGCTCGTTCGGAAATGTATAAGGAAGGAAGAACTCCGTTGCACACTCTTAGAGCAGATATCGACTATGCTTTGGCTGAGGCCTTGACAAAAGTTGGTTTGCTGGGTGTTAAGGTTTGGATCTGCCGTGGTGAGGTTTATGGCAAGCGCGATCTTGCTCCTTCTTTCACTGCTGCCAAGGAGACAGGCCGTAGAAACGACAATGCCGGTGGCAACAGAGACAAGAACTTCAAGAGAAAAAGAGCTAATCGTTAAACGTTAGAATTTAAGTAGAGATGTTACAACCAAAGAAAACCAAGTTCAGAAGACAGCAGAAAGGTCGCATGAAGGGCGAAGCTCAACGTGGCAACCAGCTGGCCTTCGGTTCTTTTGGAATAAAGTCATTAGAGAATAAATGGATTACCGGTCGTCAGATCGAGGCTGCCCGTATCGCCGTTACACGTTATATGCAACGTCAGGGGCAGGTTTGGGTTCGTATCTTCCCGGATAAGCCAATCACGAAGAAGCCTGCAGAGGTTCGTATGGGTAAAGGTAAAGGTAATCCTGAGGGATTTGTTGCGCCTGTTACTCCGGGTCGTCTGATTTTCGAGATCGAAGGTGTTCCCTTTGATATCGCTAAGGAAGCGTTGCGCCTTGCCGCACAAAAACTTCCGGTTACAACCAAGTTTGTTGTGAGACGTGATTATGACATGCAAAATCAAAATGCGTAATTGTTATGAAGATTGCAGAAATTAGAGAACTAAGCACGAAAGAGTTGCTAGAGAGAGTAGATGCAGAGGTTGCGGCCTATGATCAGAAGAAGATTAACCATAGCATCTCGCCTATGGATAATCCTTCTCAGATTAAACAGCAACGCAGATTGATTGCGCGCATGAAAACAGAATTGCGCCAGAGAGAACTTAACAACAAATAATTGAGCCTGATGGAAACTAGAAATTTAAGAAAAGAAAGAACGGGCGTGGTAACGAGCAACAAGATGGATAAAAGCATCACGGTTGCCATTAAATGGAAGGAAAAACACCCCATTTATGGAAAGTTCGTTAATAAGACGAAGAAATATCATGCTCACGACGAAAATAACGAATGCAACATTGGCGATACCGTAAAGATTATGGAGACTCGTCCTTTGAGCAAGACTAAAAGATGGAGATTAGTTCAAATAATCGAAAGGGCTAAGTAAGATGATACAACAAGAATCAAGACTAGTAGTAGCAGATAACAGTGGAGCTAAGGAAGCTTTGTGTATCCGTGTTTTGGGCGGAACGAGAAAGCGTTATGCCACTGTAGGTGATGTGATCGTAGTAGCAATCAAAAGCGTAATCCCAGCTAGCGACGTTAAGAAGGGTGCTGTTTCTAAGGCTATCATCGTTCGTACTAAGAAAGAGATCCGCCGTCCGGATGGTTCTTATATCCGTTTCGATGATAACGCTTGCGTATTATTGAATGCCGGTGGCGATATCCGTGGTAGCCGTATCTTCGGTCCGGTTGCCAGAGAGCTTCGTGCAACAAACATGAAAATTGTATCACTTGCACCTGAAGTGCTTTAATCTCGTAAAATTTAAAGTAATGAGTAAATTACATATCAAAAAAGGCGATATAGTATTTGTTAATGCCGGCGAGGACAAAGGTAAGACAGGTCGTGTTTTACAGGTACTTGTAAAAGATAATCGTGCGATTGTCGAAGGTATTAATGTGGTATCAAAGCATACCAAGCCTAATGCGAAGAATCCTCAAGGAGGAATCGAAAAGAAGGAAGCTCCTATTCATCTTTCTAACCTTAACGTGGTTGACCCGAAATCTGGTAAAGCTACACGTATCGGCCGTAAGTTGAATGAGAAGGGTGCTTTAGTGCGTTATTCTAAAAAATCAGGGGAGGAAATTAAGTAATGAGCAATACTGCCAGTCTTAAGAAAGAATACCAAGACAGAATTGTTCCTGCCTTAACGAAGGAGTTCGGTTACAAATCCGTGATGCAGGTACCTGTTTTGAAGAAAATCGTGATTAATCAGGGATTAGGTATGGCTACGGCTGACAAGAAGATCATCGATATCGCTATCAGCGAGTTGTCTACGATCACCGGTCAAAAAGCTGTCGCTACCGTATCTAAAAAGGATATCTCTAACTTTAAGTTGCGTAAGAAGATGCCGATCGGTGTGATGGTGACATTACGTCGTGAGCAGATGTACGAGTTCTTGGAGAGACTTGTTCGTGTCGCTCTTCCTCGTATCCGCGACTTCAAGGGAATTGAGAGTAAGTTAGACGGAAGAGGCAATTATACACTCGGTATTCAGGAACAAATCATTTTTCCTGAAATAAATATCGATAATATTACCAAAATATTGGGAATGAATATTACCTTTGTGACCTCTGCGAAAACAGACGAAGAAGGTTATGCTCTTTTGAGAGAATTTGGATTGCCTTTTAAAAACGGAAAAAAAGACTAAGTAGTTATGGCTAAGGAATCAATGAAGGCCCGTGAGGTTAAAAGAGCAAAGCTTGTTGCTAAGTATGCCGCTAAAAGAGCTCAGCTTAAGGCAGAAGGTAACTATGAGGCTTTGCAGGCTTTACCTAAAAATGCTTCTCCTGTACGTTTGCACAACCGTTGCAAGATTACAGGACGTCCGAAAGGGTATGTACGCCAGTTCGGTATTTCTCGTATCCAATTGCGTGAAATGGCATCTAATGGTTTAATCCCGGGTGTAAAGAAAGCAAGTTGGTAAGAGTTTTTTTAGTTTAAATATTGTCCGGGTGGCCGGATCAATTTAATTAATTATTTATATGACAGATCCTATTGCAGATTATTTGACAAGATTGCGTAACGCAATCAAAGCGAAGCACAGAGTTGTTGAGGTGCCGGCGTCAAATTTAAAGAAAGAGATCACTAAGATCCTTTTCGACAAGGGCTACATTCTTAATTTTAAGTTTGTAGAGGATGGTCCTCAAGGTACGATCAAGATCGCCTTGAAGTATGACCTAGTAAACAAAGTTAATGCGATTAAGAAACTTGAGAGAGTTTCTACGCCCGGTTTGCGTAAGTACACTGGTTACAAAGAAATGCCGAGAGTATTGAATGGTTTAGGTATTGCTGTTCTTTCTACTTCTAAAGGTGTGATGACTGACAAAGAGGCCCGCGATCTGAAGATCGGTGGCGAGGTATTATGTTACGTTTATTAATTAGGAGGGAAGAAGAATGTCAAGAATAGGAAAATTACCAATTCATGTACCGGCTGGTGTTACAGTTACAATTAAGGATAATGTAGTAACAGTTAAAGGCCCTAAAGGTGAACTTGTACAGGAAGTGAATCCTGATATTAACGTTACTTTGGAAGACGGAGTTATCCATTTAACAAGACCTACTGATGATAAGAATCATCGTGCGTTACACGGTTTGTATCGTTCTTTGATCAACAACATGGTTGTTGGCTGCTCAGAGGGATATAAGAAGGAGCTTGAGTTAGTAGGTGTTGGTTACCGTGTTTCAAATACAGGTCAGTTATTGGATCTTTCTTTAGGTTATACTCACAATATCTATTTGCAGTTGCCGAAGGAAGTGAAAGTTGAGACGAAGTCTGAGAGAAATAAGAACCCTCTTATTATCCTTGAATCGGCTGACAAACAATTATTAGGTCAGATTTGTGCGAAGATCCGTTCATTCAGAATGCCTGAACCGTATAAAGGTAAGGGTATTAAGTTCGTGGGTGAAGAGATTCGCAGAAAGTCTGGTAAGTCAGCAGGTAAGTAATCTACGTAAACTGAAATTATCATGACAACGAAGCTAGAAAGAAGATTAAAAATAAAAGCAGGCGTACGCGGCAAAATCTCAGGAACTACTGAGCGTCCGCGCCTGACTGTGTTTAGAAGCAACAAGCAAATCTACGCACAGGTGATAGATGATACTACAGGCAAGACTTTAGCCGCTGCTTCATCTTTGAAATTAGATGTTAAGGCTCCGAAAAAGGAGATCGCTGCTAAGGTTGGTGAATTAATCGCTAAAGGCGCTCAGGAAGCTGGCGTTCAGACAGTGGTTTTCGACCGTAATGGTTACCTGTATCACGGGAGAATTAAAGAATTAGCAGATGCTGCACGTAACGGCGGCCTTAAATTTTAATGAAGATGGCAAATAATAGAGTTAAATCGACCAACGACTTAGAGTTGAAGGACAGACTGGTTGCAATCAACCGTGTAACTAAGGTTACAAAAGGTGGACGTACATTCAGTTTTGCTGCTATCGTTGTAGTAGGAAACGAGGATGGTATCGTTGGCTGGGGATTAGGTAAAGCTGGTGAGGTAACGACAGCTATCGCTAAAGGTGTAGAAGCTGCTAAGAAGAACTTGATCAAGGTTCCGGTACACAAAGGTACGATCCCTCACGAACAATTAGCTAAATTCGGTGGTGCTCAAGTGCTGATTAGACCGGCATCTCACGGTACCGGTGTTAAGGCTGGTGGTGCTATGCGTGCCGTATTGGAGAGCGTAGGTATTACAGACGTTTTGGCAAAATCTAAAGGTTCTTCCAACCCTCATAACTTGGTGAAAGCTACTATCGCTGCGCTAGGTGAGTTGAGAAGCCCGTTCGATGTTGCTCAGAACAGAGGTGTTGCTGTTGAAAAAGTATTTAGAGGTTAATTAGGGGGGGATAAGTTTATGGCGACTATTAAAGTAAAGCAAGTTAAAAGTAGAATTAAATGCCCGAAAGACCAAAAGAGAACGCTTGACGCACTAGGGCTGAGAAAGATGAACCAGATTGTAGAGCATGAAGCTAATCCGGCGATCTTAGGTATGGTTGAGAAAGTGAAACATTTGGTTTCTGTAGAAAAGTAATAATTGGTTGAAAAAATAAATTATACGATATGAATTTATCAAATTTAAAACCGGCTGAAGGATCTACCAAGACCAGAAAAAGAATCGGACGTGGTCCGGGTTCAGGATTAGGCGGAACTTCAACAAGAGGTCATAAAGGTGCCAAGTCTAGATCTGGCTACAAGAACAAGATTGGTTTCGAAGGTGGTCAGATGCCTATTCAAAGACGTTTGCCTAAATTCGGTTTCAAGAATATTAACCGTGTAGAATATAAAGCTATTAATATCGATACTTTGCAACAAATGGCAGAGGCTAAGCAATTGACTAAGATTGGTATTAATGAATTGATGGAGGCTGGTTTCATCTCTTCTTCTCAAGTGGTTAAAATTCTTGGTAACGGTAGCTTGACCGCTAAGTTAGAGGTTGAGGCTCACGCTTTCTCTAAGAGCGCAGAGGCAGCTATCCAAGCCGCAGGTGGAACAGTCGTTAAACTCTAAGTCATGAGAGCTGTTGAAACAATCAAGAATATCTGGAAGATTGAGGATCTGAGAAATCGGATCCTCACCACTCTTTTATTGGTGGCTATATACCGTTTTGGTACGTATGTAGTGCTTCCGGGTATCGATCCCAAAGCGTTAACCGCTTTACAGGAGCAGACAAGAGGCGGATTGCTTGCACTGTTGGATATGTTCTCAGGTGGAGCCTTTTCTAACGCATCTATTTTTGCGTTGGGAATCATGCCATATATCTCCGCTTCAATTGTTATGCAGTTGTTAGCCATCGCAGTTCCTTCTTTCCAAAAATTGCAGAGAGAGGGTGAGAGTGGCCGTAGAAAAATCAATCAGTGGACTCGTTACTTGACGATAGCGATCTTGTTATTCCAAGGTCCTACTTACTTGGTGAATTTAAGCGTTCAGCTTAAGGCTGCCGGCGCTGCTTTACCGGGTGGTATTTGGTTCACGATCTCATCTACGATCATCTTGGCTGCGGGAAGTATGTTTATCTTATGGCTAGGTGAAAGAATTACAGATAAAGGTGTTGGAAATGGTATTTCATTTATCATTTTAGTTGGTATTATAGCCCGTCTGCCGCACTCTTTGTTCCAAGAATTCGTTTCTAGAACAAGTGAGAAAACCGGTGGTCTGGTTATGTTCTTATTTGAGATGTTGTTCCTTTTGCTTGTTATCGCTGGTGCGATCTTATTGGTACAAGGTACTCGTAAGGTCCCCGTGCAATATGCGAAAAGAATTATCGGTAATAAACAATATGGTGGCGCGCGTCAGTATATCCCTCTGAAGGTGAATGCCGCTAACGTAATGCCTATCATCTTCGCTCAGGCGATCATGTTTATTCCTATCTCAATTGTAGGTTTCTCTAGTACGGGAGAGCAGAGCGGTTTTTGGGCTGCTTTCATGGATAATACGGGATTTTGGTACAACTTCGTGTTTGCGGTGTTGATTATCCTGTTTACGTATTTCTATACGGCTATTACGATCAATCCGACCCAGATGTCAGATGATTTGAAGAGAAACAATGGTTTTATTCCGGGTGTGAAACCGGGTAAGAATACCAAAGACTATCTGGATACCATTATGGACCGTATTACTTTGCCGGGTGCTTTTTTCCTTGCGTTGGTTGCTATCATGCCCGCTTTCGCTAGAATTGCCGGTGTAAGTATGGAGTTCTCCCAATTCTTTGGTGGTACATCTTTGTTGATTTTGGTTGGTGTGGTGTTGGATACATTGCAGCAAGTTGAAAGTCATTTGCTAATGCGTCATTATGACGGTTTGTTGAAGTCAGGAAGAATTAAAGGCCGTACAGGCTCTGTTGCCGCTTATTAATAGAATGATCTATTTAAAGACAGATGAAGAGATTGAGTTGATGCGTGAGGCTAATCAACTGGTAGGTAAGACACTTGGCGAGGTAGCTAAGCATATTGTCCCCGGAGTCTCCACACTTCAACTTGATAAGATTGCGGAAGAGTTCATTAGAGATAATGGTGCTGTTCCGGCTTTTTTGGGATATGGTGGTTTCCCTAATTCAATATGTGCCTCAGTGAATGATCAGGTGGTGCATGGTATTCCTTCTTCTAAGATGATCTTGAAAGAGGGTGACGTGATCTCTGTGGATTGTGGGACGATATTGAATGGTTTTGTCGGTGACTCCGCTTACACTTTCTGTGTAGGTGAGGTTGCGCCGGAAGTGAAGAAATTGTTGAAAGCGACGAAGGATTCACTTTATTTAGGTATCCAATGTGCTGTTGAAGGTCACCGTTTGGGTGATATCAGTAATGCGATTCAGACTTATTGCGAGTCTCAAGGTTACTCTGTCGTAAGAGAGCTGGTGGGACATGGTATAGGTCGGAAAATGCATGAGGAACCGGAAGTGCCTAATTATGGCAGACGTGGATGCGGACCGTTATTGCGTAACGGAATGTGTATCTGCATCGAGCCGATGATCAACATGGGAAGCAAGAACGTTGCATTTGAGAAAGACGGATGGACGGTTCGCACAAAGGACAGAAAGCCTTCTGCTCATTTCGAGCATTGTATCGCTATACGTCCGGATGGTCCCCAGATCTTATCTTCATTTAAGTTTTTAGAGGAAGTTCTAGGAGAAAACGCAATTTAATTGGATTTATATGGCTAAACAATCAGCAATAGAGAAAGATGGAGTAATTGTAGAAGCATTGTCAAACGCGATGTTTCGTGTAGAATTGGAGAACGGACATGAAATTACCGCTCATATCTCAGGAAAGATGCGTATGCATTACATTAAGATCCTTCCGGGGGATAAGGTAAGAGTAGAAATGTCTCCGTATGATCTATCGAAAGGTAGAATTGCTTTTAGATACAAATAAAATTAAACACGATATGAAAGTAAGAGCATCTTTAAAGAAGCGTACACCTGAGTGCAAGATAGTAAGAAGAAAGGGTCGCTTATACGTAATTAACAAGAAAAATCCTAAGTATAAACAACGTCAAGGATAATTTATTATTTTTGCAAAATAATCTAAGTAAGTAATATGGCTATAAGAATAGTTGGTGTAGACTTGCCACAAAATAAAAGAGGAGAAATCGCTTTGACTTATATCTATGGTATTGGTCGTAGCGCTGCAAAATCCGTATTAGATAAGGCTGGGGTTGATCGTGATATCAAAGTTAAGGATTGGACAGACGATCAAGCCGCAAAAGTTCGTGAAGTCATTGGCGCTGAGTACAAGGTTGAAGGTGACCTTCGTTCAGAAGTTCAGTTGAACATCAAGCGTCTGATGGATATTGGTTGCTACAGAGGTGTTCGTCACCGTGTTGGTCTGCCTTTGAGAGGCCAAAGCACAAAGAACAACGCTCGTACTCGTAAGGGTAAGAAGAAAACTGTTGCAAATAAGAAAAAAGCTACTAAATAATAAGAGTTAATATGGCAAAGAAAACAGTCGCAGCAAAGAAGAGAAACGTAAAAGTTGACGCTTACGGTCAAGCTCATATTCATTCTTCTTTTAACAACATTATTGTGTCTTTAGCGAATAGCGAAGGACAAGTAATCAGCTGGTCTTCCGCTGGTAAGATGGGATTCAGAAGCTCTAAGAAGAATACTCCTTATGCAGCTCAGATGGCAGCACAGGATTGCGCTAAAGTAGCTTATGATCTTGGTTTAAGAAAGGTGAAAGTATTCGTTAAGGGTCCGGGTAACGGTCGTGAGTCTGCTATCAGAACGATCCATGGCGCAGGTATCGAGGTAACAGAAATCGTTGATGTTACACCGCTTCCTCATAACGGATGTCGTCCTCCGAAAAAGAGAAGAGTATAATTAATTATAGTTTCTTAAACATTGAATCCGGAATTGTGAATAGATTGCATATTGACCTTATCCTCTCTGTAATCGCGGCTGCACGGTTCCAGATTCAAACAGAACATTTAAAAAAATAAAAAAATGGCAAGATATACTGGACCAAGAACAAGAATTGCCCGTAAGTTTGGTGAGGCAATATTCGGTGCGGATAAAGTTCTTTCTAAGAAGAACTATCCTCCTGGACAACATGGTAACTCCAGAAAAAGAAAGACTTCTGAATACGGTATCCAGCTTCGTGAGAAGCAAAAAGCAAAATACACTTATGGCGTATTGGAGAAGCAATTTAGAAACTTATTCGAAAAAGCTTCACGCTCTAAAGGTATTACCGGTGAGGTGCTTCTTCAATTGTTAGAAGGCCGTCTTGACAATGTGGTTTATCGTTTGGGTATAGCCCCGACAAGAGCCGCAGCTCGTCAGTTGGTTTCTCATCGTCACATTACAGTAGACGGAAGTGTTGTAAACATTCCTTCTTACTCTGTAAAACCCGGTCAGGTTATTGGTGTTAGAGAAAAATCTAAATCCATGGAGGTTATTGCCGACGCATTGTCAGGTTTCAATCACAGCAAATATCCTTGGATTGAGTGGGATCAGTCCTCAATGAGCGGAAAATTACTGCATCTGCCGGAAAGAGCTGACATTCCTGAAAACATTAAAGAGCAGTTGATCGTAGAATTGTATTCTAAATAATAATTGATTTCCATGGCGATATTAGCATTTCAAAAACCCGATAAAGTATTAATGTTGGAAGCGGACAATTTCTTCGGAAAGTTTGAATTTCGTCCGTTGGAACCCGGCTATGGTATTACAATAGGTAATGCTTTACGTCGTATTCTCCTGTCGTCACTTGAAGGTTTTGCTATTACATCCATTAAGATCGACGGGGTTGACCATGAATTTGGTACAATCCCGGGTGTTATCGAGGATGTGACAAACATTATCTTGAATCTGAAGCAAGTTCGTTTCAAGCATATCGTAGACGACATCGAGAATGAAAAAGTGAGTATTACTGTTTCGGGTTCGGAAGTGTTCAAAGCCGGTGATATTGGTAAGCAACTGACTGGATTCGAGATATTGAATCCTGATTTGGTTATTTGCCGCTTGGATCCGACCGCAAGTTTCCAGATTGAATTGACTATTAATAAAGGTCGCGGTTATGTACCCGCAGATGAGAACAGAGACCCGAACGCAGATATACATGTGATCGCTATCGACTCTATCTTCACTCCGATACGTAACGTAAAATATTCAATCGAGAACTTCCGTGTTGAACAGAAGACGGACTACGAGAAGTTGGTTCTTGAAATAGCCACAGATGGTTCTATTCATCCGAAGGAAGCGTTGAAGGAAGCAGCGAAGATTCTGATTCATCATTTCATGTTGTTCTCAGATGAAAAGATTGCGATCGAGACAGCGGATACTGAAGGCAATGAAGAGTTCGATGAAGAAGTACTTCATATGCGTCAGTTGCTTAAGAGCAAGCTGGCTGATATGGACCTTTCCGTTCGTGCATTGAATTGCTTAAAGGCCGCAGATGTTGAAACACTAGGTGAGTTGGTTAAGTTCAATAAGAATGATTTGTTGAAATTCCGTAACTTCGGTAAAAAGTCGCTCACTGAACTTGATGAACTGCTTGAGAGCTTGAACCTTTCATTCGGTATGGATATCACAAAATATAAATTAGATAAAGAGTAAGTAAACGATGAGACATAATAAGAAATTCAATCATTTAGGTCGTACAAATACTCACCGTGACGCAATGCTTTCGAATATGGCTTGTTCTTTGATCAAGCATAAGAGAATCTTTACTACGACAGCAAAGGCAAAAGCGCTACGTAAGTATGTAGAACCACTTATCACGAAGTCTAAGGAGGATACAACTCACTCTAGACGTGTGGTATTTAGCAATTTGCAAGACAAATTTGCTGTAACAGAGTTGTTCAAGGAAATTGCTCAGAAGATCGGTGATCGTCCGGGTGGTTATACCAGAATTATCAAGACTGGTAACCGTTTAGGTGACAACGCAGCTATGTGCTTTATTGAGTTAGTAGACTATAACGAAAATATGTTGAAGGATACAGCCGCTAAGAAAGCTCCTAAAACAAGACGTTCTCGTAAAAAAGCAACAGCATCGGTTGCAGAAGCTCCTACAGCTGAAGCAGCTAGCGAGGAAAAAGCAGCTGAATAAGCAAGTTTTTTATAATCATATAAGAAAAGCGATTCGTACACACGGATCGCTTTTTTTGTTGAGGTATAGTGCAAATATAGCAGTGTAAAGAAATATGAAGTTTATAATTGTTTTTATTGTATGCTTTGAAGAGCCTCCTGCGCTACCTTATTAGAAGGATCGATCTCTAAGACCTTATTCCAGTATATTTTTGAATTGTCCAGATCTTTTTGAGGTAATAGAAATAGCCCAGATAACGATAGTATTCGGCTAGTTTCACTGCTTTTGAGAGATTCTCTAAAGATGGTTCATATTGCTGAGTCGCATTTAATAAGCGGTCTTGGTATAAATAATCTTGCCAAATGAACTTTCCATTAGGCGTGTTGAAAAATCCAGAGGTTTGTTGTATGCCATTATCATAATCTTTCGTCTCGAAAGCGTTGTACAAATTCAGACGTTGCGGTAAGAAATTATCCGGTTCAGTGGAAAGCCCTTTTGCGATGACTTCTCCATCCTCTTGATCAAAAGAGTATCCGGTATGGTGATTATCATCAATATGATCTTCACAAGAAGAGCACAGGCAAGCTTTATATTCCGGAGGGACAGATGCGGTATCCGCATAAATGAACTCCCCTTTGCCAAACAGCAGGAATAAATCTAGAAGAGTCAATAGTGGTAAGTACCTTTTTCATCTTAGTATGAGTATATTCTTTCATAAACAACAAAAGCTTTTTTTGAAAGGTTTAGGCAAATAGTAAAAATCATCTATTAAAAGATTGAAAAACTCGATAGGCTTCCGCAAACATTCCTTGCTTGGCTATTGTTATATTTGTGAAAAAGAAAAGTAAGACATCATTGAACAACTAATAAAACAAATATAGTAATATGGAAATTGTAAAAGTAGTAGGTAGAGAGATACTTGATTCACGTGGTAACCCGACAGTAGAAGTAGACGTACATTTGGCTTCCGGCGCATTCGGTCGTGCGGCTGTACCTTCTGGCGCCTCTACCGGTGAGAACGAGGCTATCGAGTTACGCGATGGCGATAAGAATCGCTACGGTGGCAAAGGCGTTCTCCGTGCCGTGGATAATGTAAATAAGGTAATCGCTCCCGCCATTTTAGGAATGAGCGCCTTGAATCAAAGAGAGATAGACCATAAGTTGCTGGATTTGGATGGTACAAAGACAAAATCAAATCTAGGAGCTAACGCTATGTTAGGTGTATCGCTTGCCGTAGCGAAGGCAGCGGCTAATTATCTGGATCTGCCTTTATATCGTTATATCGGTGGAACAAATACCTACGTGTTGCCGGTTCCTATGATGAACATTATCAATGGAGGTTCTCACTCCGACGCTCCGATCGCTTTTCAGGAATTCATGATTCGTCCGGTAGGTGCGAAGAGTTTCCGTGAGGGGCTTCGTATGGGCGCAGAGGTTTTCCATGCGTTGAAGAAAGTATTGCACGATCGTGGCTTGAGCACGGCTGTAGGTGATGAGGGCGGTTTCGCTCCGGCATTGGATGGTACGGAAGATGCCTTGAATTCTATTATGGCCGCTATCAAAGCCGCTGGATATGAGCCGGGCAAGGATGTGACGATAGCCATGGATTGCGCTGCTTCCGAGTTTTATCACGATGGTGTTTATGATTATACGGAATTCGAGGGTGAGAAAGGCGCTAAGCGTAACGCCCAGCAACAAGTCGCTTATCTGAGTGAGTTGGTGAACAAATACCCGATTGATTCTATCGAGGATGGTATGGACGAGAATGACTGGGCCGGTTGGCAAATGCTAACCTCCACGCTAGGCGGAAAATGCCAGTTGGTAGGTGATGACCTATTCGTTACAAACGTAGAGTTCTTGAAGAAAGGTATCGAGAAGGGTTGCGCGAACTCCATCTTGATCAAGGTAAACCAGATCGGTACATTGAGCGAGACATTAGACGCTATCGAGATGGCCCACCGTAATGGCTATACATCCGTGACTTCCCACCGTTCCGGTGAGACAGAGGATGCTACGATCGCCGATATCGCCGTAGCTACCAACAGCGGACAAATCAAGACCGGCTCCTTAAGCCGTTCCGATCGTATGGCGAAATACAACCAGTTGCTTCGTATCGAGGAGGAATTGGGTTCCTTGGCTGTTTATGGTTATAAGACTTATAAGAAGTAATTTTCATTATTTGCTTGAGAAATGGGGGAGTTCACCTATCAAGGTGGACTCCCTTTTTCTTTTTAGTGGAAAAAACGAAGCAAACCTACTAATCAATAGCCAGCCTGCTCCAAACATTTAATGATTATAAATCTATTGCCCTAAATAAGAGAGTGAATGTTGTATCTCTTCTCTAGAGACCGAGAAGTTCCTGTTCCCGGCCAATTTATTTAATACGAGTGTGCCTATGTTTTCTGCGCTTTCCTTATCCGGGAACGCAATTACCGTATCAATAGAGGGAATGGTGGGTTGGTAAATCAACACCTTTCCGTTCATCCTAATCTGGTACCCCCAGCCATCCCCCGATTGAAATGTTTGCAACTCCAGTTGCCGCCCGGGAGAAGACCCCATTTCTTCACCCCGGAAAAAAGATAAATAAAACAGTAATACCGGCAGTACCACTAGGCCCGGTACGAACCAAGCCCGTCCTTTCTTAGTATTCATCATCGTCATATTCATTCGGGTGAAATTCCCAAATATCATCAAATTGAGTGGTACCACTTTTGCCGGATACTACGAATCCTTTCTCGCCAGAGGAGAAAGATGCTGTCGCCGTACGGGCAGTTCCCTTGAATTTAGCTACGTTTTCCCATAGATCGGTGGCCGGATAATATTTCCAAGTGTCGCTACGTAGGCTTCCGCTCTCACCGCAAGTCAGATAAGCGGCTCCATCAATCACGAAAGCAACCCCGTTCGTACGTGTGATCGTATAATCATCGTCATAATCCTCGTCCGAGGAATCCGATATATCCCTAAGTTGGGTCCATGATTCCGTGCTGGGATCGAATTTCCAGAAATCGTCTACATATTCGCCGTTATTTTGTCCGCAACATACATAAGCGATTCCATTTATCACGAAGCTGGTAGCGCCCTGACGCTTTGTCCCGCCGATACTGATCGTTTGCGTCCAGCTATTTGCCACCGGATTAAAGGCATAAAAGTCTTTTAGGTAATTCCCGTCGTATCCGCATCCGATATACGCTTTACCGTTTACCCCGAAGGCCACGGCTCCATATCGGCCCGAGCCGGGGAAATCCGCTTTCTGTGCCCACGTATTGGTGGTCGGGTTAAATTCCCAGAAGTCGTTCAAGTAATTGGTACCGTCGTATCCGGTTCCCAGATATCCCTTTTCATCTACCGCCATAGCTACGGCCGAATTGCGGGCGGTTCCGGGAAAGTCCGCCTTTTGCGTCCAAGTATCTCGTTCCATATCATATTCCCAACAATCCGATAAACGATTTTTTCCGTCGTTTCCGCAAATCAGATATCCTTTGTTACCGATCGTGAAAGAGGAGGCGTAATTTCGCGCCAATCCGTCCATGTCAGAGACACGGTACCACTTACCGATCAAATCATCGTCATCGTCATCACTGCAAGCGCTGATGATGACAGGAAGAAAAGCGATCAAGAATACAAGAATCCTTTTGTGTATCATTCTAACTACGTATTTTGTTTTTACGGAAGCAAAAGAACGAGGGTTTTACGAGACCCACAAATTAAATCGGTAAACATACGGTTTTTATCGGTGAATAAGCCGGATTGATAGGTTAGGGCCTCGAATGGTTTTGAAATCGGTTTCATCTTCAGTATCGGGCCGTTTACAGAGGAAACCGGTGGGTTCATGGGTTTATCTTGCCGGGTTTTGCACTAAATACGTTCTTTGCCATCGGATTGATAAAAGATTATTCGCTTATTAAATAAGAAGTATGGTTAGAACATTCTTTGCTTTGGGGGGCTTGATGCTCTGTCTGGGACTGTTTTCCTGTTATGACGAGAACGGTACGTATGGCAGCGATCTGGTGGACTCCGCTTTCCGTAACGTTCGTATAGATACCAGCACGGTCGTAGTGACCTCGGTATTGATCGACTCGTTGGAGACATCTGGTAAGAACGTCGCTTTGGTAGGCCGGTACAAACATTCATTATGGGGAGTCGTCTCGTCGCATAGCTTTATCGCTTATGAAAGACCTAGCTATGGGACTGATCCGGACGAGACGGTCGTACTGGACTCGCTAGTCCTGTCTCTCGCTTTCGACGGTCGCTTTGTAGGAGACACGACCCTCCAACAAACCCTCTCGATTTATCAGCTAACGGAGAAGATCGTCTTAAACGATAACGGGTATTTATATAATAATAGCAGTGTCTCTTACGCTCCCGAGGCTTTGGCGGTCTGCTCATTTAAACCGAAGCCGAAGGGGGGGGAGAAACTGGAAGTCCGTCTTCCCGATGCGCTAGGGCAAGACCTCTTGTCCCGTTTTCATGCGCAGGATCAAGCGGTGTCCGAGGAGCGCTTTGAGGATTATTTCAAAGGGGTGGCGATCGTGCCGGACTTGGCGGGAAGCGAGTCTCTGCTGACTTTCACGGTAGCCGATTCCTCCGCCGCTTTAGTCCTGCATTATCATTTGTCCGATGAGCTTTCCACAGAGAAGGAATTATGGTTCTTCCCGAATACGGATACCCAGTTCAATCATATTGACCATGACCGTAGTGGAACGGATATGGCAGGATATCCGATGAAAGGAGTGGAGATACCTTCGGCCGAGCTTGGTAACCGGGGCGTATTATTCGGAGGCTTGGGTTGGTATACCCGTCTGGAATTCCCGTATTTGAATAATCTGATGCAACAAGGCACGCAAGTGGAGATTGAGAGCGCTTTACTTAAGATTTATCCCGAGCAAGGCACTTATTCGGATTACAATACCTTGCCGGACAGCCTCTACCTATATATCGCCGATGAGAATAATGTAGTGACGGATGCCGTGACCGATTATCTCGGTTCCGAGGTTCAACGAGGTACGCTATCGGAAGACAATACGTTTAACGAGAACACCTATTATTATTTCGACGTGACTCAATTCATGCAAGAGGAGCTAGGTGCCTTTGGCATGTATAAGCATAATCTTCAGTTGGTTTTTAATAGTGATGATTACACCGGTACGTTCAAGAACTTGACGTTTAACGATCAGGGAGGACGTAACCCGGTCACTCTACAACTCATTTATAAGGTCTATGAAAGTTACTAGATACCTTCTTTACCCTTGCCTCTTGATGGCGGCAAGCGCATCCGCGCAGAATACGATGACTTCCTCGCCTTACTCGATGTTTGGACTGGGTGAGATGGCTTCCGGTTTATATGGTCAAAATACCTCGATGGCGGGTGTCACTGTCGGCATGCGGGAAGGGATGCTGATGAATATAGAGAATCCAGCCGGATTGACGGCGTTGGATAGTTGTAAGTTGTTCGCTGAGGCATCTGCCTTCGTGAAGAATGAACGATACCGCTCAGACGGGAGCTCTAGCAGCGCATTCACCGGGAATTTCTCCGCTTTCTCATTGGGAGGGCGTATCATGCGACGGTGGTATATGTCCGTCGGGGTAACTCCTTATAGTTTCGTTGGGTATTATTTTAAGTCCTCGCAAGAGTTGGAAGGATCTCCCGGAACCTTTGTAACCAGTACGTTTTCGGGGACAGGCGGGCTTTCCAAGGCTTTCCTTTCTCAGGGATTTTTATTGACCAAGCATCTATCGGTCGGTATGAATCTTAATTTTATCTTTGGAAATATGACGCAGAATGAGATACAAAGTGCGATGACAGTGTCAAGGGAGATGTCCGGCCGCTCTTTTTACGCCGATTTCGGTTTACAATATCATCGTCCGATCGCCCGGGAAACCTTTCTAACGGTCGGCGCCATTTACGGCTATAAGCAACGGATCTCATTGAAAAACACGGTGACGGTGACGGGAAGCAGCACGGAAACCCCCTATAACCAGAAAAGGGTGACACAATATCTACCTCAATATATAGGTATCGGTAGCTCATTGGCGCATAAGAAATGGACGTATGCGTTGGACTATCTGTTCCGGCAATACGGGGTATTGAACTCGGGCGATAGCCGGGTAAAGTTCCGGGATTCGCATGAGCTACGCTTGGGCGTATGCTATTTCCCGAATGGATTTAGCTCCAGCAGTTATTGGAAACGGATGTCTTATAAAGCGGGTGTTTCCGTTTCCACGCCTTACCTGCGGTTGAAAGGGCAATCCGGCGGGGCGTATCGGGTAAGCGTCGGCTTGGGGTTACCCGTCTTGAATGGCCGTATCAATACGGCGTTTTATTACGATCGTCTCCAATTGCAAGGGAATGCGTTGCGAAGGGATATCATGGGCTTTACGGTGACCTATACATTAAGCGAGAAGTTTTATCAAGTGAAACTTTAGTTACTCTTGAAGAGACAGTTTATTCATCAAGGCTGGCAGGTACGAGTCGCTGATAGGGATCAGTTCCTCGCCGATACGTATCCGCTTGCGCTCGATATAATTAATGTGGGAGAGGGATACGATGTAAGAGCGATGTACCCGGCAAAAACGATTCCTGTCCAGAAACTCCTCGAACCGCTTCAAGCTGACTTGCGTGAGCAGGGGCTTGCCATTGATACGGTGTACCTTTACATAATCGCCGTACCCCTCGAGGAAAAGGATCTCTTCCCGGCGGAGGCGGATGATCTTGCTGCCCTCCCGGACGAAGATGGGGCGTTCTGTTTGCTCCTTGCTCAGCGCTTGGTGGACATCGGCCAAAGCCTTGTCCAGTTTCTCGAAATATCCCATGAGCGTGTTCAGGGTCGAGGTGTCTCCGTCGAAAGTGATACATTTCAGCATAGTGTTTTTATCTTTATTTGTTGTACCGCAAAATAACAGGAAAGTTCGGTAAAGAAAGGTTAAGCGCCGATTAGTGGTATAATCGGGTCGGTGAATCGCCTTACGGGAGGGGGTGAAAAGACATTATTCCTCTTCCCTCAGAATCCATTTCTTGAAGACCGGGGTCTTGGTTTTGCTAATGATAATACGTTCGGGGACAGGTAAAGTGAGGTTGACGGACAGGCGGCTCCCGAACCAAAGATCTATATCCTTGATGGCATTGCGTGAAATGATGAATTGACGGTTGGCCCGGAAGAAAAGCCTCTCGTCCAGTTGCTCTCCCAACGCGTCGAGGGTACGGTCTACGGGATGTTGTTTTCCGTCGAAGGTATAGGCGGTAACTTTCTCGTTGGCCGTATAGAAATAAAGGATCTCCTCAACTGGTAACGGATAGAATTTATCGGCCAGCATGATCAATAAGCTCTTGATCGTGTGGCGACTCTGGATTGTACGGTTCGTTTGCCGGATATGCGCCAGCCTTTCCTCGGTATCGAACAGCCGTAATTTATTCAAGGCCCTTTCCAGCGAGGCCAGCGTGACAGGTTTCAGTAAATAATCGATACTGCTTACTTGAAAAGCCTGTAACGCATACTCATCGTAAGCGGTCGTGAAGACTACCGGGGCATCTATCTCCACCTGCTCGAATATCTTGAACGCCGATCCATCCGCTAAATGGATATCCATGAAGATGATATCCGGATGAGGCGATGTCCGGAAAAACTCCACGCTCTCTTCGATACTCTCCAGCTCGGCGATCACCTCGATCGGGGTAACCGTATTTTGCGCTAGGATCGCCTTTAAGCTATTAACGGCGGTAGTCTCATCTTCTATAATAACTGCTTTCATGAGTGAATGGGTTTATTAAGTAAAGGAAGCGTGACCTTGAAATATTCCTTGCGGTTGGAGATCTGGATGTCCTTTCCGGTAAGCATCCGGTAGCGCCCCCATAGGTTCTTCAATCCGATACCGCTACCTTTGCTATCTTCCGACTTAGGATGTATTTTATTGGATATGATTAGTTTGTCCTCATGGGTGGTATAGATATCGATCTGTAGCGGGTATTGCTTGCTGATAACGTTGTGCTTTACGGCGTTCTCGATCAAGGGGAGTACGCTCAATATCGGCAGATACCAAAGTAAGTAAGGGGTATCCGCTTGGATGGAGAAGAATAGTTTTCCCTCGTAGCGCACGCTCAGCAGATAGGTATACGCCTTTACGAATTGAAGTTCTTCCGCTAGCGTAACCAGCTCTTTCTTGTTGCTTTGCAAGATATACCGGAAGACGTTGGATAGCTCATCCAGATAAGCCAACGTCTGTTGTTTTTCTCCGCTCTGTATCAAGGCGTTCAATCCATTTAAGGAGTTGAAGAAGAAATGTGGGTTGATTTGTCCCATCAAGGCGTTATAGGAATTCTGTAACTTCTCGGTCTTCAATTGTTCATATTCCAGTTTCATTTGTTGCTTGCTGCTTAACAGGCGGATTAGTACGGAACTTAGCATAACCGTAAGGAAGACGAAAAGATGCTCCGTCATGAAAGAGTTAGGGACCGTGAAAGGCTTGGGAGGTACCGGTATGCCCCGGCGTTCGGCAGACCTGATGGTTTGCGTAGCCATCCTGCCCCGGTCGATGCGGATCATGATATCCTGGGTAGCTGGCTGGGGCCCATCTTCCCCAAGCCATTCTACGAAAATGGCCGTGTACAAAACCGGCGATAGATGAAACATGCCGTAGGCGATGCTGATACAAGTTACGCAAACCAGCAATACCCTTTTATACTCTTTCCTGCGGAAAAGCTTGTCCCCGAGCTTATACATCAAGCTGTTGACAATAAATAAGATGAAGGAGAACACGAAGAACCAGATTAGCAAATAATACATGGTGCGATCCGGAGGCTGGATACCCATGCTCGGGTTTCCGGTCTCGAACTCATATTTACGCATCAGAAGGGCGAAGTTCACGAAAATACTAAGCAAGACGGATATCGTGAAGCCGATCAATAAGTCGTTTCTTTTTAATTGTAACATAGATAAACCCTTTGTCTGCTTACAAAGATAGGGCTTCCTTATCCGAGCGGGAAAAGGAATCGACGAAACGGATAAAAATATCGGTGAATCGCCCGGGCTTCCGAAAATAATGTACCTTTGCCGGAAATTAGGATCTCTGTCGCTATGACGAAATGGTTTGTCTACATATTTCTGGCCAGTGTCTGCCTGTTGCTTTCCTGTGGCGGTAAATCCGTCCGGGAAAAATTTGCGGAGGCGGACCGGTTGGTAAACGAGAATAACTTAGATAGCGCTGCCTGGCTGCTGGAGGAACAAATAACGCTTTCCGCTCTTTCGGATAGCGATAAGGCAGAGTATGGACGGAGGCTCGCTTGGCTTCATCTCTTGCAGGGGCGCAGCTTAGTGAACGACTCGCTCATCGACTACTCAGTGGATTATTATAAGGAGCATGCCTCGGAGCCTTTACTTTCCGCTTATTTCGTAAAGGCTATTTATATGGGTGATTCCCGGAAGGGGTTGGAACAAAGACGTGCTTTGTACCGAGAGGCGATAGATTCCGCTTATTCCCGTTCGGATTCGACCTACCTTGTACGTTTTTATGACCGATTGACTTCCTTGAGCTTTGGTGAGGGGTTGTATCGGGAAACGATCGCAGACTCGAAGGAATGGGAAGCCTCGCCAAAAGCTGGATTTAAGGAGATGGCCTATTATATGGCCGGGTTGAGTTATAGCCGCTTGCGAATGAGGGACTCGGCGGATTATTATCTTCGTTTGGCCGCGGACTCGGCCTTGGCTAAGAATATCGAATGGTATGCCCATCATTTTGCCCGTAATTATGCGGATTTCTTGTATGATTTTAATCCCAAGGCTTCTATCAGCTATTTACGTTTGTTGGAAGAACGATATCCGGAGCGAGAGACCCCGGGATCCTATGTTATGCCTTGGATCAATCTAGGGGAATTGGATTCTGCCCGGAAGTATATCGAGAAGAATACGTTAGGCTTGGAACTTAGTCACAGTGATGATATAGCCTCGCATGCGCTGAATTATGCCTATCAATTTATATTGGGCGTAAAGGAAAATAAACCGGTGGATATTTCCCGATTAGGGCAATATTGCGATTCTTTGTATACCGTGAAATCCCAAACGGAGAAGGCTGAGCGGGAACGATTGGTCGATCAAAATCGTTTACGCCGAGAAAATCTTCGCTTGGAGATGAGCCGGCAGCATACGTTCTCTATCTTGGTGATCGTTTCTTTGCTTTCCATATTGGTAGCTGGTGGAGTTTTCTTATATATCCGTAACCGAAGGAACCGTTTGATTGATATGGAGGAGCGTTTGGAAGCCTTGCGTCAGCTCTTGAACGAGTCCAAGCAATCCGTAGCGGAGGAGGAGAAACCCGATAGTGCCTTTTTCCGTAAGGTCTTGTTGCAGCAATTGGGTGTTATCCGCTTGATGGCGACTACTCCCACGCAACAAAATAAGGAATTGCTCCAGCAAATGACTCGTATCACGAATGAGGATGTCCCGGTAGATACGCTTTTGGTATGGGATGACCTGTATCCGATTATCGATGCGGTCTATGATAATTTCCATACGCATCTGGTCCGATTGTCTGATGGGCGTTTGCTGGAAAAAGAAATCCAGCTTTGTTGCTTGCTATGCGCCGGCTTCTCTACCAAGGAAATCAGTGTAGTCACCCAACAAAGCGTCCGTACGATCTATCAGCGCAAGACGGACATCCGCCATAAGCTGGGTATGGACGAGAAAGAGGATATCATCGGCAATATAAGTGCTCAAACGGCAAATATAAACTTTTCTCTCTAAGTCGTTTGCTAATACTTTGTAAATCAGTGTATATGCATAATGCCTTGCACTTTAGTTTCTTGCCTGTATAAATCGATTTTAGCTGTTTCCCTCCTTACATTTGTCTCGAATCAAATTTGAATTTTATGAGAAGACAAGTATTATTTGTGGGATTGATTTGCGTTGCCTTTTTGGTAAACGCACAAGAGGAGAAAACGATCGATTTGGATGAGGTTACCATTCAAGCCTCTTCGATTATAAGGAAGAAAGACCGTCAACTTATATTCCCCTCTAAAGACCAAGTGCAGCGCTCGATGGATGGCTTGGATTTGACAAGGCGGATGTCCTTACCTCGTCTATGGGTAGATCCGAATACGAAAAGTATCTCTATGGCGAATGGAAACGTTCAGTTGCGTATAAATGGCGTGTTGGCTTCTTCCTTAGAAGTCGCAGCCCTCTCGCCGGAGGATATCAAACGGGTGGAATATCACGATAACCCCGGCTTGCGATATGGGGAAGGAATCGATATCGTCTTGGATTATATAACGATCAAGCGGACTTCCGGAGGAAATCTCGGCGTGGATTTAAGCCATCAATTAAACACGTTTTGGATGGCAGATTATATATATGGTAAGTATAACCGAGGACGTTCGGAGTTCTCTTTATCCAGCTTTGCGAACGGACACCGGTATAAAGAGGCATGGCAAGACCGGAAGGAAATCTTTCATACCCCAGATGGTACCTTCCAGCGAACACAGGAAGGAATCCCCGGGAGGGATTATGAGATGTATTGGACTACGACGGCGAATTATAACTACACGAAGGATGATGATTATTTCTTGAACGCTAAGCTGAATTTTTATTATTATGACTATCCGCATAACTATAGCAGTGCCCTTTTAAGGAATAGCGAGAGCAAGATGACGACCGATCTTATCGATAATAATAAATCCTTGAATACCCGTCCCTCGCTCGACTTGTATTATTTCCGGAAATTACCACGTAAACAATCATTGGCTGTCAATGTCGTGGGAACTTATTCGAATACCGATAGCCGTCATACCTACCGGGAAGAACTGGAAAGTATTCCTTTGACAGATATTTATACGAAAGTAGATGGAAAGCGCTATTCGGTAATCGGAGAGGGTATCTACGAGAAAGAGCTAGAGACCGGTCGCATTTCCGCCGGTTTGAAACATACGCAGGCTTATACGGACAACGTATATTCCGGTTCCGGTGATTATACGACCCATATGACGGAATCTGAATCGTATATGTATGCGCAATACGTAGGAACTTGGAAGAAGTTGGTTTATAACGTAGGTTTGGGCGCCTCCCGTAATTATCTATCGCAAGAAAACTCGGGCTCTTATAATCGGTGGTATTTCCGCCCGCAGGTAACACTTACTTATACTATCAATGAGGTATTATCCGCTCGTTATCGGTATACCCTGCGCAATGTAAACCCATCCTTGTCTGAGTTGAGTAACGTGGAGCAATGGATTGATTCCTTACAGGTTCGTAGAGGTAATCCGGGTCTATCCCCTTTCTTATATCATAACAACGCCGTGGAATTTCATGTGAATACGGCAAAGGTCAAGGCCGGCTTTACTTTCTCTTACCAATACCAGCCCCGCATAGTCATGGAAGAGACCCTGTATGACGTTAGCCGGGGACTTTTTATCCGTACCTACGATAACCAACGGAGTTTCCATCGTTTTACGCCGGAACTGTATTTGAATTATTCACCCTTCGGCGATTATCTGCGCATGAATATCTCCGGAGGCTTGAACCATTTCCAATCGAATGGAAATAGCTATTCGCATACATACACGGATCCCTTCTATGTGATCTCTTTGAATAGCGATGTGAAGAACTTTAATTTTAACCTGTTGATTTATAAGAGAAGCTATAGTTTTTCGGGTGAGACCAGTCGTGAGGCCGATCGTTTTAATAGGTTGGGTATCGGTTATAGAATCGGGAAGGTTCAGTTAAGCGCTTCTTTCTCTACCCAATTTACCTCATCCGCCCGTTACCGGAGTAAGAACCATTCAGCGATCGCTCCCTATGTGACCGATCAGCGTTTTGGTGATATTTATCCGGGCTTCGAGATTGGATTCTCTTACCACTTAGATTTCGGTCGCAAATACAAATCCGTGGATCGTAAGTTGTATAATTCAGATAATGAATCGGGTATATTGAATAGTCGGAAGTAAGTTACATCTATATTGTCGATTACGTGTTCGCGGCTTTCAGTATGCAATATATTATAATTGGGTAGGATATAGTTCTCTATCATTCCTACCCGTTTCATGCGTGCGAACACCTCTTGGTAAGGCTGCCCCAATTTGCGTGCGGTTCCTTCTATACAAAAGGAAGCGAACGCTAGCTCTATTTCTGTTTGCGATAGTTCGATTTGTTTATCCATTTTTCCATGTCGCTTAGGTGGATTTGCTTCAAATGTACGTAAAAAGCGGCTCATGCGATAAAATCCGTGGATGAAATTATCTATAAATGGGAATTTCGTAGAGGTAGTACTTACTTTACCGATGAAGTATATCTCCTGTGGAACTTGAAGTATATCTCTTATAGGGAAGGGAGTGGTATCTCGTGAAAATGACTTTTGATGAACCCTTGTTTTAGAGCATATCCAAATTATCTGTCAGCGATATTCATTCATGAATCGTGGGCGACTTGGATATATGATTTCTTTCAATGCCCATTCTAAGGTTCTTATAATGCCCATCGTAAGCTCCTTTGAATGGGCATTGTTAGATGCTTACGATAGGCATTGTAAGAAACGATAAACAAAAAGCCATCCGGCATTCCGCTGGATGGCTTTTCGTATGGCAATAGAATCGGAGAGATTAGACTCTCTTTTCTTTGATTCTTGCTTTCTTACCGGTAAGGGCACGCAAGTAGTACAATTTAGCACGACGTACTTTACCGACTTTGTTAACCGTGATGCTTTCGATAAACGGAGATTCGATCGGGAAAATTCTCTCTACACCTACGTTCTCAGACATCTTACGAACTGTGAAACGTTTTTTGTCGCCGTGACCGGAGATACGGATAACAACACCGCGATACTGCTGGATACGCTCTTTGTTACCCTCTTTGATACGGTAAGCTACCGTGATCGTATCACCACTCTTGAATGAAGGAAGTTCCTTCTTCGTAGCGAACGCTTCTTCTGCAATCTTAATTAAATCCATTGTTTATAGCTTTTTAATTGTAATTTATAATGAAACGCAATTTAACGGGCTACATTTCCCGACAGAGATTACGTAAAGCGGGTGCAAAGTAACGAAATAAATATTTGATTCGCAATAGATATATGCTTTTTTGCTCGCTATTTGATCAAATCTTTTATGTCTACCAAGGATTCAAACCATTGACATCCACCAGCGATTCCCGTTCCTCCTTCCACATTGCTGTAGATCTGGACAGGCTCGGCCAGACCTACATTCGTAAGTCCGCCCATGATACCTTCATTCTCGATGTTTTGTAAAGATAGCAGATATTGGTAATAGGGTTCGGACAGGGAATATAAACGAATATGGCGTTTGGTATAATATTTAGTATCGGACCTAAGTTGTTCTTTTACTTGCAACGTGTATTCCTTCCCGTCGAACAGCTCGTCGGAAAATACCCGTCCCCGCCAATTTACCATCGAAGGGCCGAAAACCTCATCCAAGATACCTTGTTGTTGCGTGAATACGGGATCTACGGAGAAGTCCAACAGGACACCAAGATGGTCGTCATCTCCCCATATCTGTAGAGAATAGTAATTTGATTTACCCGGGGTATCTTGGAAAGTGATTTGATAGATAAGCACATCGTTTTCTTCTATGTAGGAGATATTCCCATCTCCATCGACAAGGGTACCGCCGTTGCCGGTAGCTTCTTTACGGGGAATTATGCGCAGGCCTTTGATTTCGGTCTTGGAAGGAATCTTATCTTCCGCCGAGGCTGTTCCATATTCCGGGGTAGAAGCTACTATCTTTACGGTTTGTCCGGGCAGTGGAACCGTATTCGATATATAAAGCGTATCTGTTACCCATCCACCTCGATCCTCTCCGAACCAACGAGAAGATTTCCAATAGGAATATTCTTTCCAAGGCATCTCCTCCTTGAAGATCCCGTCTATATATAATTCCACCTTGGCGTTTCGAATCGTCACGTCCGGCTTGCTCTCTGAGTGAAACCATGTGCGGGATATGCTGGCCATTACGACTGTATCCGGCGAGAAGGCCGAGTTGATCACCATTTTCGGTGTAGTACGATATTCCTCTAGGTCAAACTTCCTGTAGCAGGAGGTTAGGAGCAGGCTGGATAATAAGATTGATAAATAGAATATAGGTTTCATGTTCTTTAGAATTTATAAGTATATGATATAGACGGAATGATCGGTAAGAGCGATAACGTCTCGAAATAATGGCTGTAGTTTATCCAAGACCGCTTATGGATAGTTATCGGGTTCATCTGGCAATAAGCGTTATATACGCTGATATTCCAGATACCGAGATGGCCGTTCTTTTTAGGTCGATAAATATTAATCCCCAGATCTAAGCGGTGGTAAGCGGGGAGACGTACGTTATTACGCTCCGTGAAATAGTCCAAGCCTCCTTCCGGTAAGAGCGGAGGGACAGGAGTGAGGCCCAAATCCTCGTAATTCTCGAATGCCACCGTAACCCGGTTTCCGGTCATGAAAGTCCAGCTTCCGGTCAGTTCCAATTTCTCGTTGATCTTCCAGTTTGCGACGATATTCAGCTTATGGCGGTTATCGTATTTCGCGGGGAAACGTTTGCCATTATTAATCTCGTCGAACTGCCGGTCGCTCCACATTAGTCCGTATCCGATCCATCCTGTTATACGCCCCGTCTCTTTCCGGGCGATAAACTCCGCTCCGTAGGCCCACCCCTTACCGGCGGCCAGTTTCTCCTCCCAACCGACGAACGAGGGTAAGAAGTTGTAACCATCTTTATAATCCAGTAGGTGATTCATCCATTTATGATAACCTTCCACCGAGAAGGAATAGTCTTTGTGTAAATTGTAATAAGCGCCGACGGATACTTGATCACTCTCCAATGGCTTCAGCTTCTTGCTGACCGGCATCCACATATCGGTAGGGAGACTCATATAACTTTCGCTGATCTGATGTACGTATTGATTCATCCGGGCGTATGAGGTCTTAAGGCTTAGATTCCTCGTGAGCAGAAAGCGTACGGATAAACGAGGGTCTAAGGAGACATATGTCTTCTTTTGTATATTATACATGTTCAGGCGTAATCCGGCGTTAACCCGGACAATGGAAGATATCGCCCAGTCATCTTCGGCGAAAACAGCCAACTCATTCGCTGAAAGGCGCTCGTCTCCGGTAGTTCGTTTGGTCGGAGACAAATTCTCGGAGGTCTTTTCCTCGATATATTCCGGGCTGAAACGATGATAAAGATAGTCGGTGCCATAACGGATATGATGTGCCGGGGTAGGAATATAGTCGAAGTTCGCATGGACTCCGAAATCATTGATACCGTTTCGGGTTGAGGTCTCGATAAAACGTGAAGAATAATCTTTGTCACCCTCGGTTCCGTAGTATTGTGAAGTCTCTTGTTTTAGTTTGGATTGATAATGGGAATAAGCCAAGGTGACGGTACCGAACATCTTGTTGTTAAACACATGCGACCAGCCGGAAGATAATGCGATGTTACCCCAGCGCATCTTTCCAAAGTCCTTGTTCTCGAAAGGGGTTATATCATCACCTACGGAGAACTCGGAACTTCCTCCTTTTAGGAAATCCTGTCCGAAATAGAAATTAACGTAAGCTTGGCTCCGGTCATTGATATGGTGGTTTACTTTTAGGTTCAGATCGGTAAAAGCATAGCGTGCGCTGAATTTCTCCCCATTCTTTTTCTGAATTTTATTGTAGATCGCCAAACCCGGTGCGGATAAGGCATCCAGCCAAGAGCGACGGAAGGAGGCGTTGAACGAAGTCCGGTCTTTAATGATCGGCCCTTCGAAATTTAAGTTACCGGAGGTCAATCCTAGCATAGCGCTACCATGGTACTCTTTCATATTGCCATCTTTAGTATGCACATCCACTACGCTGGAAAGCCTTCCCCCATAGCGGGCGGGGAAAGCGGATTTATAAAAATCCACATCTTTCAAAGCCTCGGCGTTGAAAGCGGAGAAAAGTCCTCCGAGATGATTGACCTGATACAGTTGGATTCCGTCTATCATATACAGGTTCTCGTCTCCATTCCCCCCACGGACATACATCCCGGCTAATCCTTCCGTTCCGGCTGATACGCCGGGTTGGGTTTGCAGGGCTTTGATCACATCAGCCTCACCGAATAAGGTCGGGATGGTCTTGATCATCTTCCGGGTTATTTTAATCGTTCCCATCTGAGGGGCTTGTATCGGGTTTTGTGTGTCATTACTACCGGTAACGACAACTTCGGCCAATGCCTCACCGCTTTCCAGCAGAATTTCCATCACGGTATCCCGTTCGAGCGGTTGGAATGTATGTGAGAAACGTCCGTATCCGATGTAGGAAGTCTCCAGACGGACTACCCCGACCGGTAAGGTTAGACTGAAGAAACCGTGGTTATTGGTAGCTGTGCCCCTTTGTGTGCGAGAGTCATAAACGGAGGCCCCGATTAGATATTCTGTAGTCGCTTTATCCCGTACGAATCCGCTGATGGTTACTGAGCGGGGGCGTTTCTTCAAGATGATGTGGGTACCGTTTATCTGATAAGACAGAGGGAGCTTTTGGAATAGCCGGGTAAGGCATTCCGATATGGATTGGTTATCAGATTTGAATGTAATCCGGGAAATGCCTTTGAGAATAGAAGGATCGTAGGAGAATGTCATGCCTGTTTGATGCTCTATTTTTTTCATGATTTCTTGGATCGGCTCTTGTTTAGCCTCGATACTGAGAGTCGGCGCCTGTCCCCAAGCGCTTGATTGAAAGCCGAAGATAATCAAGATTATGAGTAGTATTAGCTTCATGAAGTACTTCCTTTTTTATTACGAGACAGGAAAGATAGTAAAAACCCCTATCACAATTCACGTTACTATTGCGATATTTTCTTATTTTTGGAGAGTAATAATGATAATGTTGTGATGAGACAGATTGGTATCTTGCTTTTGTGTTGTATTTCCCTTTTATCGAGTGGGGCGCAAACAGTCCCGAACCTTTATCGTGCGGTGGATCAGGAAAAGATGAATCATTGGGTTGATTCCGTGTTTGACGCTATGAGTTATGATGAACGGATCGGGCAGTTATTTATGGTTATAGCGAATCCTAAATCCGATAACCGGAATATGCAACGGCTCATGCGTTACGTGAACGATATCAAGATCGGGGGCATCTTATTCCATAAAGGGGATCCGGTGACGCAGGCGGAGGTGACCAATCGTTTGCAAAAGGCTTCCCGGATTCCGATGTTGGTCTCTTTGGATGGGGAGTGGGGACTTTCCATGCGATTAAGTGGAACCACCCGTTTCCCGAAAAACATGATGCTAGGCGCTATCGAGGACAATGCCTTGATCGAGGAATATGGAAAAGAGGTGGGACGGCAGTGCCGGGAAATGGGAATTCATATAAATTTCGCTCCGGATATGGACGTGAATAGCAATGTGGATAATCCCGTGATCGGCCTGCGTTCGTTTGGCGAGAATCCGGAGGCTGTGGCGGAGAAGGGTATTGCTTACGCAAGAGGATTGGAAAGTACGGGCATCTTGTCTGTCTCCAAACATTTCCCCGGACATGGAGATACTTCCGAGGACTCGCACGAGACATTACCCGTTGTGCGCCATAACCGGGCCCGCTTGGATAGCGTGGAACTTCTTCCTTTTAAACGTTATATATATGATGGGTTCGCCGGGATAATGACGGGACATCTTTATGTTCCGGCATTGGACAAAAGTCATAAGCCGGCTTCTTTTTCTAAGGCGGTAGTGACGGATCTATTACAGAAAGAACTCGGTTTTCAAGGTCTGTGCTTTACGGATGCTTTAGCGATGAAAGGGGCTTCCACAAAGAAAACGGATAATCCTTCGGTGAAGGCTTTGCTTGCGGGGAATGATATCTTGCTCGCTCCGGCCGCTCCAATCAATGATTTTACGGCCGTGAAAGAGGCTATCGAGGAAGGGGTATTGGATCTGGAAGCGATCGAGGCCAAGTGCTTGAAAATATTAAGGTACAAATATATCGCTGGATTGAATGCCTATAAGCCGGTCGAAACAAAAGGCTTATCGAAACGTTTGAACTCTCCGCATGCGGCATGGATGGCGGCGAAGTTGAATTCGGAGGCTATTACCGTTTTGAAGAATGAGGATACGATCTTACCTCTTAAACAGTTGAATAAGAAAAAGATCGCAGCACTCTCGATTGGAGACGGGGTTGGTAATGAATTCCAGAAAATGCTGGGCGAATATGATTCGATCGCTTGCTTTAGCATCGGACGGCGTTCTACGGCTGCCCAAGTCCAGCAGGTTTATAATAAATTGCAAAAATACGACGTGATCATTTGTGGCGTACATACGATTCGCATTCCCGAGAGTTTAGCGTTGAGGCAGTTGGCCGCGAAGAAAGAGTTGGTCTATGCTTTCTTTACCTTGCCATATGCTTGTAAGGAATATAAGAAGTCGATCGAGAAGGCGAAGGCGGTCGTGTTGGCTTACGAGGGCACTCCCTTAGCGCAGGAATATGCGGCCCAAGTGATATTCGGTGGTATTGCGGCGAAAGGGAAACTTCCGGTTTCGATTCCGGGATTGTATTATGCGGGTACCGGTGTTTTTACGGAGAAGACTCGTTTGGGGTATCACCAGCCGGAAGAGGTAGGAGCGAACCCGGACCGTTTGGATGTAATTGAGTCGATCGTTAAAGAGGGATTGGATGAGAAGGCTTATCCCGGATGCCAAGTGTTGGTTGCGAAGGACGGCATGATTATCTATAATAAATCGTTTGGTTATTTTGATTACGAAAGTAGGCAGCCGGTCACGGAGGCGTCAGTTTATGACTTGGCTTCGGCATCGAAGGCGGCGGGGACTTTATTGGCAGTCATGAAAGCGTATGATGAGAAGAAATTCACCTTGAACAATAAGATCTCCGATTTTATACCGGAGTTGAAAGAGTCTAATAAAAAGGATTTATCGATAAAAGAGTTACTATATCATCAATCGGGAGTGACTCCAACTATTAATTTCTATCTGGATGCTATTGATAAGGATAGTTATAAAGGCAGTTTATATAGTTCGGCGAAGAACGCCACGCACCCGGTTCGTTTTGACGCTAAAACGTATGTCCGGAATGATTTTAAATATCTTCCGGATATAGTATCAGATACACGGAAACCCGGATTTACGACTGAGGTAGCCCGTAATTTCTATGTGAGTGATTCCTTTAAAGATACGATCCTTCAAGATATCAAGAAATCCCGTTTGGGTACGAGAGGTAGGTACGTATATAGTTGCGTGAATTTCATTATGCTGAAAATGATGGTGGAAAATCTGATGAAATCTCCGATGGACCAGCTTCTTCGGGATGATTTCTACAGCGGGTTAGGGGCTTGGCATACCACTTATAATCCGTTGAAGCGAATGGATACCTTGCAAATTGTACCTACGGAACAAGATGGATTTGTCCGCCGCCAATTGCTTCGCGGATATGTACATGATGAGGCAGCCGCTTTTCAAGGGGGTGTTTCTGGAAACGCCGGATTATTTTCGAATGCGAATGATTTGGCGAAGGTGCTCCAATTGATGCTAAACCAAGGGACTTATGGCGGCGAGCGCTATCTTTCTTTGGAAACCAGCCGTTTGTTTACACAAAGCAAGAGCCCGACTTGCCGTAGAGGGTTAGGCTTTGATAAGCCGGTGATTGGTAATCCGAAAGCCTCGCCTTGTGGGGCTTTGGCTCCCGCCTCGGTCTATGGACATACAGGATTTACGGGTACTTGTTTTTGGGTAGATCCGGATAACCAGCTTATTTATATATTTTTGAGTAACCGGGTGAATCCTAGCCGGGCAAATAATAAACTGGGATCGCTTGATATACGTACTCGCATACAGGATGCGATCTATAAGGCGATTGATAGGAAAAGCCAAAAAGATTCGTAATTTTGTGACAGTTTTAACAGATAGGTATTAATTAAAAAGCAGGTATATGTTATACGGACACGGTGATGATTTTTATAACGCAAAGAACGAGGTAAAGATAAACTTTAGCTCGAATGTGTGGCACGGAGCTAATTTAGATAAACTGAAGGAACATTTGATCGAGCATTTTGATAAGCTGACTCGTTATCCGGAGCCGGACGCCGCTACTTTGAAAAGATTGTTGGCCCGCCGGTATGAGATCAAGGAAGAGAATATTGTAGTGACGAATGGCTCGATCACGGCTTTTTATTTGTTAGCGCAAGCTTGGCGAGGTGCGAAATCCATGATCGCTATTCCTTCTTTCTCTGAATATGAGGACGCTTGCCGTTTGCATGAGCATGAGATCTCTTTCTTCCCGACATCGGACGATTTATCAGAGTTATCCTTGGAGGGACAGGATTTCTGTTGGATTTGTAATCCGAATAATCCGGATGGAAAGCTGATCCACCGTACGGAGCTTCTCCGTTTGATCTCGGCGAATCCGCAGACTACCTTCATTATTGACCAGGCATACGTGGCTTTTACGACGGAAGACATGCTAAAGCCGAGTGACGTGAAAACGCATAAGAACTTAATCCTTGTCCAGTCTATCTCGAAGGCCTATAATATCCCCGGCTTGCGTATCGGTTATCTGGTCGCTTCTCCGGAGATTGCGGAGAAAGTGAACAAGTATATCATACCTTGGTCGGTAAATGCTATCGCTATCGAGGCAAGTAAATATATCTTGATCCATCCGGCGCAATTTACGTTGCCGATCCGTAAATGGCAGCGTGAGACAGCGGATTTTATTTATCAATTAAGTAAATTGGATGGCTTGGAGGTAATCCCGACCTCTACGACTTTCTTCCTTGTCCGTTTGAAGAAGGGTACAGCCGCTGATTTAAAGCAATTCCTTTTAGATAATTACGGGATCTTGATCCGTGACGCTTCGAATTTCCGGGGCTTGGATGAGACTTATCTACGGCTCTCTACCCAGAAGTCTGATGAGAACCAGATCTTACTTGAAGGGGTGAAGGTTTGGTTGGAGCAACAATAAATTGAGGACGAGAAACTTCCGGAGGTATGTGGGTATTTCCGGAAGTTTTTGTTAAAATAGCCAACCAATGAACAGGGGCAAGTAGTCTTTCAACTCTGTCTTTAATATTTCAATCGCCTTATTTTTATATCTTTCTACTGTCCGTATGGATATTTGCATATCCTCCGCGATCTCGCCGTAACTCTTATTCTCAAAGCGATTCTTCTCGAATACATATCGATAGTTTTCAGGTAATTTAGCAAGTGCCTCTCGAAGTAGGGTTTGTAATTCTTCCCAAGTATAAAGCTCCTCGCCACTTTCCGCATAGATAGGGATTTGCTCTTGAGAGAATTGGTCTACATATTCTTCGTGATTGCGTTGCAGATAGTTGAGACTGTGGTTCTTGGTAGCTGTGATGAGATAATTGCGCGCGGAAGTTCTTATTACGATGCGTTTACGATTTTCCCAGATGGAGGAAAAAACTTCCTGTACGATATCTTCTCTCGTTTCCCGGTCAGAGATAAAACGTTTGGTATATATGCAAAGAGCCGGATAATATAACTCAAATAAACGTTGGAAGGAGAGCTTATTATCCTCGGTCGTGATTTGCCGTAAAAGGAAATCGATATCAGTCATTGTTGGATTTCTTTCCATAATGGGACAAATGTATATATTTTTAGAATATATTCCCCTTTGTTTCACAAGCTAAAATCCTTGCTTTTTGTGCAATTGGTGAGGAGGGCCCACACATATATACGTGTTGGGCAATACCTGCTTAGGTGATTTCCTTGCTTTATTGTGGGGTACAAGAGGAAGAAAAATATAAAAAAAGTCGTTTTGCTGTCGTGTTTTTGTTTTGACTGTGTCTATATAGAAAAAGACAATCATATATGCGAGAAAGCGGAGACGAAAAAAGTACATTACGGCAGATTGAGAAGATTAAAGCTCTGTCTGAGGATATGCTAGAATACCAAGCGATAGATGTGCATAAGGCTTGGCAAAGCATGGAACGTCGTGCTAAGCGGAAAGCCTCTATGAGGATGTTTTCGTTGTTTTTTACCCGTGCCGCAGCTATTCTTGTAGTACCGTTGCTCATATCCTCGTTATTTTTTTCTTATTTATATTATACCACAGGTAGGAATGTTAAGACGGGGGCATCTGTGGTTTTTGCGGAGATTAGTTCCATGCCTGGTACAATTACCCGTTTGGTGTTACCTGATCAATCTGTTGTTTGGTTGAATGCCGGCAGCCGCTTGGTTTATCCATCGGTCTTTGATGAGAAAGAACGTAAAGTTCAGCTCTTTGGTGAGGGCTATTTTGAAGTTGAAGCCGATTCGGAACATCCTTTTAGTGTGTCTACCTCTGAGGGATTGCGGGTAATAGCGTATGGAACGAAGTTCAATGTGAATGCCTATGACGATGAACCTTTTATCGAGGCTGTGCTGGAAAAAGGAAAGATCGATGTTATCCGGAACGATGAACGGATCCGCTTGGAACCGAACAAACAGGTCGTGCTTAATAAGGAAAGCGGTGTGTTCCGTGTTTCTGCTGTCAATTTGGATGAGAAGATGGATTGGAGAAAGGGGCGGATGGTATTTCGAAATACTCCTTTAGAGAAGGTACTAAAGCGACTGGAAAAACGATATAATGTGGAGATCGTACTGCATAAGAACTCGAATGCGGAGTATAAATACCGTGCGACTTTCACAAATGAGACCTTGGAGCAAATATTGGATTATCTAAAACAGACTGCCCCTATTGAATGGTCTGCCCGACAACTTTCCTCTCATTCGGATTCCACGTTTGTCCGGCAGAGGATAGATGTTTATCAACGATAAAAAATCATTTCAAAATAAATTTTGTGTAATCACTAAATCTACATGCTTATGAGTGCATTTCATTTACGTAAGAGGAATCTTACTCGGTATTTACCTCAATCGAATCGTATCTTAAATCTTGGTACGGCATTTACATTCTTGACTGCCTTCCAGTTATATGCAGGTACCTCTTATTCACAGACAACAACACTTTCCTTGTCGTTGAAAAACGCTACGTTGGAGCAAGCGATCGATCGGATAGAGGAGGAAACGGGTTATTCATTCTTGTATGCGGATCATGTTTTGGATGTGAGTCGTATTGTCAATTTAGAGGCCAATAATAAGGATATTAATTTGGTTTTATCCCGGGTTTTCGATAATATGAATGTCGATTATAAGATTGTAGATAAGCAGATTATCTTATCTCGTAAATTAGAGTCTATTCCTTTGGCACAGCAACAAGGACGCATGGTACAAGGAGTCGTGTTGGATTCGAACCAAGAACCAGTAATCGGCGCTAATGTATTGGTGAAGGGAACGACTGTCGGTACGATTACAGATATTGAGGGGCGTTTCACGTTGGAAGTTCCGAATAATGCTGTATTGGTTGTTTCTTATATTGGTTATTTATCTACAGAGCTGGTACCCGGTTCAAAGACGGATTTGACCATTTCGTTGAAAGAGGACTCACAAAACTTGGACGAGATTGTGGTCGTAGGTTATGGTGTATCGCGTAAAAAAGATCTTACGGGTGCGGTTTCGGTCTTGAAGATCGATGACTTGAAAGATACACCGGTTTCTAGCGTAGATCAAATGATGCAGGGTAAGCTCTCCGGAGTGAACGTGATGCCGGATAATATGCCGGGTGGAGGAGTTGCGGTGCGTATTCGCGGTTTCAGTACGATCCGTAACAATGATCCGCTTTATATCATTGATGGTATTCCTGTGGATGGTGGTATTAATTTTTTGAATCCAAACGATATCGAGTCTATGCAGGTATTGAAAGATGCTTCCTCAGCCTCTATCTATGGAGCACGTGCGGCTAATGGTGTCGTTATTATCAATACAAAAAGAGGGAAAGAGGGTGAGTTTAATGTCAATTTAGATGCTTACTTTGGTGTACAAAAAGCAGCGAAGCAATTGAGGATGTTGAATGCGCAACAGTTTGGTGATATGTTGTGGCAGGCTATGAAAAATGATGGAAAAACTCCTTCGCATGATGTCTACGGAAATGGTGATCAGGCAGTTGTTCCTGAATATTTGGATAGTAATCATTTAATTCCTTCCGATGATGTGGATTGGGTCGATGAGATTTTACGTGCGGCCGTGGTACAGTCTTATAACCTCTCTTTTACGAAAGCAGATAAAAAATCTAATCAATTATTCTCGTTAGGATACTATGATCAGCAGGGACTGGTTAAGTTTAGTGATTTCAAGCGTGTGAGCGGTCGTTTTAATTCCGAGTATAAATTGTTTGATGATCATCTCCGTATAGGAGAAAATATCTCTCTTTCTCATTCTTGGGGAACAAGTGTCTCTAACAATGCCGCCTTGGGAGGAACTTTGTATGAGGCTTATAAATTCCAGTCTATCACGCCTGTGAAGAATCTGGAAGATGAGTATGCCGGAAATGTATTCTCGGATATACCGAATCCCATGGGTAAATTGTATAGGAACAAGGATAATCAGGATAAGAAGAGTCGTTTGGTAGGTAATTTGTATGCCGAGTTACATTTGTTTGATGGGCTTATGTTTAAGACCTCTTTTGGTGTTGATTACAATAATCTGTATAGACGTTCTTTCAGTCCAAAATATGATGAGTTGAATGCCTCGGAGAAATTAAGTAGTTTATCCAACCGAAATGCTTGGAATTTTAACTGGGTATTCACGAATACCTTGACTTATAATAAGACATTTGGCGACCATACGATCAATGCCTTATTAGGTATGGAGTCTTTGAGAAATAGATATGAGTATTTTACAGCTTCAAGAGACGGTTTTCCGTCAGACGATCCTAACTTCCGTTTTTTAGATGCGGGGGATGTAGGAACCCAGAAGAACTCGGGTGCTGCTACGGAGTATAGTATGGTCTCTTATTTCGGTAAGCTCGATTATAATTATCATGATCGGTATTTGGTGGCGTTTACTTTGCGTCGGGATGGTTCATCTCGTTTAGGTAATAACAAATGGGGTAATTTCCCTGCGGCATCAGTTGGATGGCGCATTAGTAATGAGCCGTTTTTTGATGTTGAGGCAATTAGTAATTTGAAAGTACGCGTTGGTTGGGGACAGAATGGAAACTCGGATGTTCCGTCGTATGCGACGATTGACTCATATAAGAGTAATTCTACGAACTCGAATTACCCGATTGATGGAAATCAAAGTGGTGTAGATCTAGGATTGGTGCAGACTCGAAACGGAAACGTTAATTTGAAATGGGAGACAACCACACAAACGAATGTCGGTGTGGATTTGGGTTTTTTGAATGGTGACTTGAATTTGACTTTGGACTATTTTAATAAAGATACCAAGGACTTATTGTGGCGTAGAGCCTTACCTGCCTCGATCGGGGGAACAAATATGACTGTTTGGGATAATGTAGGTAAGATGAACAACAAAGGTTTTGAGATGGAGATAAATTATCAAAAGCAAATCAATCAGGATTTTGGTTTCTCTGTCGCATATAACTTCTCTGTTATCAAGAATAAAATGACCGAACTGAATGGGGTGGATTATATAGGTCTTTCCAGTAGTGAACTTCACGGACGTAATTTCGATCAAGAGACTTCTCGTTCAGCGGTAGGACAACCGATCGGATCCTTCTTCGTGTATGAGGCTGATGGTCTGTTCCAAAGCGATGCGGAGATCCAAAACTATAAGAATGATAGAGGTGAGTTATTACAACCGAATGCGAAACCGGGTGATATTCGCTTCAAGGATTTGAATGGAGATGGCGTTATCAATAGTGATGACCGCGATTTCAAGGGAAATCCGTTGCCTGATTGTAGCATGGGGTTGACGTTGGGTTTCAATTATAAAAACTTTGATGTTAGTGCCTTCTTCCAAGGTGTATTTGGTAATGAGGTCTATAATTTGACGAATTATTTGGGTGAGTTTTATAACCAGGCTCAATATAATAAAAATTCTACGATCTTGGATGCTTGGCGTCCGGATAATACGGATACGGATATACCTCGTGTCACATTGGATGATCCGAATAATAATATTCGTCCTTCTACCTATTATATCCATAATGCCTCTTTTGTCCGTTTAAAGAACTTAAAGGTGGGGTATACACTACCGGATAAAGTAGCATCTAAGTTGAAGTTGAAACGTACGTATATTTATTTGCAAGGACAGAACTTGTTTACCATAACGGGATATGAAGGTATTGATCCGGAGGTTGGTTTGCAGAGTTATTCTTCTGAGAACCGTAATTTGGATATGGGGGTGGATCGTGGAGTGTATCCATTACCAAGAACATTTACTTTAGGGGTTAACGTTAGTTTTTAACATAAAAAGAGATATATACAATGAAAAAGATATTTTATTTTGCGGCATCAGTGTTGATGATGTGTTCTTGTGCGGACTCATTCCTTTCTGAGGAGCCTGTGGGTGAGTTCTTGCCCGGACAGGTAGAGAGTGAGGAAAATATAGAGGGTATCGTGACCGGTGCATATGCTGTGTTGGATGGGTATTATGCCTCTGATGCGATTAATTCCGGTTGCTCAAACTGGCAGTTCGGGGATGTTGTCTCTGACGATGCGTATAAAGGTGGCGGCGGTACCGGTGACCAGAACCAAATCCATTTGATGGAGATCTTTAATGCGAATCCCACAGGGATTGACTTTGAAGCTCGATGGGCTGCTCTTTATGAGGGAATAAAACGTTGTAACCAAGCGATTCGTTTATTGAATGGTAGTGAGGTTAAAAACAAGGAACAGCGTTTAGCTGAGATGCGCTTTTTGAGGGGGCATTATTATTTCAACTTAAAAATCATTTATAATCAGATTCCTTGGATCGATGAAACGTTGGTGGATCCAAATGAATACAATAAGAAATCGAATATCGAGTTTTCATCCGATCAATTGTGGGAGAAGATTTTAGAAGAGTTCTCTGCTGCTTATAAAGTATTGCCGGAGAGCCAAGCGGATTATGGCCGGCCTACTAAAATGGCAGCTAGAGCTTATATGGCAAAGGTTTATTTATATCAGTCCAAGTGGAAAGAATGTTTGGAAGCTTGTGATGAGGTGATTCAATCTGGAAAATATGAGCTATTCCCTGATTTCCGGAATGTGTTCTTGCCTGAAAATGATAATTGCTCGGAGATTATCTTTGCGATCCAGCTGTCCATTAATGATGGTTCTCCCAATAATGAGAACGGAAGTTATGGCGATCGCTTGTTGCCTCCGGGAGGTCCTTATCCTGTATATGGCTTTTTGCGGCCGACTCAAAATTTGGTAAATGCTTATAAAACGGATGTTAAAGGCTTGCCTTATAATGATGGTAAAGATGTGTCAGAGAATGACTATGTAGATGTTCGTTTGGATCATACATTAGCTAGACCAAATATACCGTTTATGGATGTACAATTGTATGATTGGACTCCTAGAGAGGCTAGTGTGTATGGCCCGTATAGCCCGAAGAAGCGTTTGGTTTCATTGAATTCTACTTATTATTCGCCGATATGGCCTTATGTGAATGCTTTGAATTTCTATGTGATTCGTTATGCGGATTTGTTATTGTGGAGAGCTGAGGCTGCTATTGAGACAGGTGATTTAGAGACTGGGCGTAAGTATATCAATATGATTAGAGAGCGTGCGAAAAATACTCAGCATGTCAAGACAATGGATCAATCACAAGATGCTGCTAATTATAAGGTAGGGGTTTATGATGAGCCTTTTAAATCAAAAAATGAAGCCGTGCAAGCGTTACGTATGGAGAGACGTTTGGAGATGGCGCATGAGGGAATTCGTTTCTTTGATTTGGTGCGTTGGGGTGTCGCGGATGAAGTTATCAACGCTTATATCGCCAAAGAGAAAGTGTTCCGTTCCCACTTGCAAAATGCTCATTTCGTAAAAGGTAAGCATGAGTATTTCCCGATACCTCAGTCTATGATTGATATTTGTGGTACGGAAGTAATGAAACAGAATCCGGGTTATTGATAAATTAAATGAAAGAAAAGGCGGTGTGTCAAATAGTTTAATATCCATTTGATGCACCGCTTTTTCACGATGTAATAAAAAATATGAAGCAGCTAGGAGTTATTTTATATCTATTGTGTTTGACTACCTGTTATGAGTTATGGGCAACCCCTCATAATGTCGCTTATCAAGCTAAAGTTTCCTGTTCGTCTGCCTTGAGCCAAGAGCAGGAAGGTAAGTATGTGATAGATCAGGTGATTCGTATTTCCGGAAAGGGAGAATGGGTAGCCAAGACAAAATTGGATGCGCGTGGTCGGGTGTATCCGTATCCTTGGATACAATTAGATTGGGATCATGCGATTTATACGAATAAGGTTATTTTATACGATCGGGTGGATGAGCGAAGCCATTGTGCTGCGGGTACCTTGTTCTTTAGTGACGGTAGTTCGGTAACGGTTAATTTGATTCCCAATGATGGAGCGCCAAGGGTGGTTGAATTTGATACTCGGAAGACGGAATGGATTCGTTTTCAAATGACGGATGGAGAAGGACAAGATTTAGGGCTGTCTGAGATAGAGGTGTATCCTGCTCCTGAGTCTTATCCGGATTATATCTCTTGGGTGAATCCTTATGTCGAGACCGCTAAAGGTCGATATTTTTTCTTTGTGACCGGAAGTTTGCCTTTCGGTATGATAAGTTCCGCTCCATTAACCCGCAATATCAATCAAGGAGGAGGAGGTTATAATTATAATTCTACTAAGGTTTTAGGCTTCCCTCAAATTCATAATTGGATGATTTCAGGATTGTCTTTGATGCCGGTGAAAGATGAGGTAGATGTTTGCAGAGGAGATAAGGTTTGGCGTTCTTCTTTTTCTCATGATGATGAGATTGTCCAACCTGGTTATCACCGTTTGTTCTTGGATACTTATAAAATATGGGTAGAACAGACGGTTACGGATAGGGTAGGACTTTATCGTTTTACGTATACGCAAGATGGTTTGGCGAAGGTCTTGGTAAATCTGGGAGGTCATATAGCTACTTCTACTTTGTTGAACGCTCATGTGACAAAGGTGAATGATACAGAGATCTCCGGATATTTTGATACGGCTGGTCGTGTATGGGGAGGTGTCGATGTGGCTAAAGTTTATTTTGTTGTTCAATTTGATAAACCTATGGATGCTTTGAACGGTTGGGTTGGAGATAGAAAGGAAACGGATATCAATAGTTTGATAGGTTCTCCAGAATTAATTACCGTGCCTAAGTCTTCTTTTAAACAATCTCCTTCTTCTGGCGTAGAAGCTTGTTTTGGATCTTTTAAGGCTGGTGATGAGCTATTGTTGAAGACCGCTATCTCTTATGTGAGTGAGGAAAATGCCCGTGAGAATATAGAGCGGGAATGTAAACATTGGGATTTTGATCAAGTTAAGAGTGCGTCCGAGCGTATTTGGAATGAGTGGTTGGGAAAAATTGATGTGCAAGGTGGTTCTTTTCAGCAAAAGACCAAGTTTTATACCGATTTGTGGCACGTATTGTTGGGGCGTCATAAGATAGATGATAGCAATGGCGAGTATCCGGATTATTTGTCCGGAGGAGAACGTATTGGAAAACAAACAAGGATACATACGATTGCTCCTAAATTCCAAGTACGGACTTTGCCTAAAGATAAAACAGGAAAATCAAGGTTTCATATGTATAATTCAGATGCTCTATGGTTGACACAGTGGAATTTAAACACGTTGTGGGGACTGGCGTATCCTTCTGTTTTAGACGAGTTTTCCGCTTCTTTTATCGAATATGACAAGAATGGAGGTCTATTACCTCGTGGGCCGTCCATAGGGTCTTATACTTATATTATGACGGGCTGTCCGGCTACCTCCTTGATTACTTCCGCTTATCAGCGGGGGGTGTTTCATAAATGGTCGCCCAAGGAGGGATATGCGGCTATGAAAAGGAATCATGAGAAAGGTGGTATGCTTGCCTTTGATATGGATAAAGAGTTGGAGTTCTATATTAAACACGGATATTGCCCAGAAGAGGCAGGCTTGACTATTCAATGGGCCTTTGAGGATTGGGCTTTGGGAGAAATGGCGAAAGCTATGGGAAAACTCAAGGATTATAATTATTATAGAAATCGTTCCTTGGGCTGGCCTGCGTCTTGGCATCCGGATTTGAGGTTGATGATGCCTAGAAAAGAAACAGGAGAGTGGGTCCATTTGGATCCTTTGTCCGAGCGTGGGTTTGTACAAGCCAATGCTTGGCAGGCTACTTTTGGATTATCTCATGACATTGAAACATTGGCTCGTTTGATGGGAGGTAATGACAGCTTAGCTACTCAATTGAATTATGTGTTTGAGATGTCGAAAAATGCAAGATTCCTGTCTAGTTATGTTAGTTATGCCAATCAACCCGGTTGCTCGAATGCGCACATTTTCTCACATGTAGGAAAGCCTTGGCTGACTCAATATTGGGTGCGTCAGGTCGCTAAACAGACCTATGGTGATATTACGCCAGAGCGAGGCTACGGCGAAAATGATGAAGATCAAGGACAGATGGCTGGAATAAGTGCACTGATGGCTATGGGATTATTCAGTTTGGATGGAGGCTCTGCCTATAATCCGATGTATGATATTACAAGCCCTGTTTTCAATGAGATTACGATTCGATTGGATTCTCGGTATTATAAAGGGAACGAGTTTAAGATTAAAGTACATGATAACTCCCCTGAGAATTGTTATATCCAGAAAGCTTCTTTGAACGGAGAGATGTATCATAAATATCAATTGCCGCATACCGTATTTGAGCAAGGTGGCCTTTTGGAATTATGGCTTAGCGATAAACCAAACAAGGAATGGGGAACTCAATAACGATTTGGGCATATCTCTCAATTTGCATGATGATTCAAAAAAAGGATGTGCGAAACAATGAGGCACATCCTTTTTCATTTCCTTTTAAATCTAAGTAGCGTGTATTATTCTACTCGTTTGTTGATTACGATATGACCAAAATAGCCAAGGAGAACCAATCCCAGACCTGTAAGTAGAATACTATTTGTCATACCACCGGTAAAAAACGGTACAGCCAAAACTGCCGCACCAATAATGAGTACGATCACTCCTAGATTTTTAATTAACTCATTCATGGTTATAGATATTTTATAATTATTTTCTTTTCTACCGCAAATAAAGCAATAATAACCCGATCGTGAAAATATTTTCGGAGAAAAATAATGAAACGATTGAAATTAGCTTCTATATTTGTGTTATAATATAGTTACGTATGGGAAGAATACTTTACATAGTTTATTTGTGGCTGTTTTTTGTACCTGTATTTCTGGTACTGACTATACTTACGGCTGTGACGGTTATCATCGGTTGTCTATTGGGGGGAGAGAAAATCTTCGCTTATTATCCGGGTATGATCTGGTCTCGATTGACTTGCTATCTGGCGCTTTGTCCGGTGACGGTAAAAGGGCGTGAGCATATAGACCGGAAACAATCGTATGTTTTCGTAGCTAATCATCAAGGTGCGTTTGATATTTTCTTGATATATGGTTTCTTAGGCGTTCCCATTAAGTGGGTGATGAAGGCGGGTATCGCTAAAATTCCATTTGTCGGTACCGCCTGCCGTGCGGCCGGTTTTATCTTTGTCGATAATTCTACGCCGAAGGCTGCCGCTCGTAGTGTTTTGGAGGCGGAGCGTTGTCTTCGGAACGGGGCTTCCGTGGTTGTTTTCCCGGAAGGTTCGCGTACGTATACCGGGAAAATGATCCGTTTCAAGAAAGGGGCTTATCAAATGGCGCTAGATCAGCATTTGCCTATTATTCCGATCACCTTAAACGGGCCGTTTGATGTCTTGCCGATCGGGTCGTTGAATGTCCATCGTCATCGGATGGAGATGGTGATCCATCCGGCGGTTTCTACCGAGAATATAGACACTTCCCACAAAGGAATGCAAGCGTTCGCTGATCAGACTCAAGAAATCATAGCATCTGCCTTGTGGGAAGAATATAAATAATTTAGGTTATTATTTCCAGCTTTTCAAGATGCCACGTTTCGCTACTTTCAGGCTGAATCCGAAGTTATCGCCGAACATGGAACCGGCATCAGCTGCCAAAGACCCTGTAAATTCCCATCCCGATAAACGGGGATGTTGATAAGAGATATCTAAAAGTCCGGAAGCTCCTCTTTTCTTGCTAAGGAAAGGGGTGGCATGTCTACCCCAACTATTCATCACGGTGACTAATACCCGATAAGATACTTGTGAGGAGATAGCGCCTTCCGCACCGAAATGCCAGTCACGAACACGGTTGTTCTTGAATCCTAATGAACCGTTCTCGTTATACTCCGGACTTGGGATCAGAGGAGAACCTATCGCCCGGTTAAAATAAGAGGCTCCGGTAGTGTATTCTCCGTTGTTATAATAATCATCACCACCGCCACCTACGCCGGGATGTAGGTCGTGATCAAAATCGATGAAGTGGAACTGTCCGCTTTGGTCTCTTGTAACCAGATACTCCACGACCACCTTACGCAACCACGGGAATTTTGGTAAATCCAATTGTCCTCCCCATAATCCGTCGGTATTGTTTACGAATATCATACCGGATTTATCCTCGAAGAAATGTTGGTAATAGGCGGATACTTGCCAGTTAGGTTGTGTAAAAGCCAATTTGAAATCGTAAGAGCCATAATGATTACCCAGTACGTTGATTTGATCGGAGACTGTTGCGTCGCCACCCCCTTCGCTGCCGCAAATAACCCGGATAAGGTCCTTGATGGATTGAGGCTGCTTTCCGATCTTAGGATTGGTTGAGGTTCCTCCCCATTGTGCCCAATGCTGTACTCCGATTACACCGGATAACGGGAAGTCATTGCGTGTATCCTTAATCTGTACAAATAATGATTTATGATGCCATAAAACGTTATCTACATAAGTCTGCTTATTGTTTGTGAAGTTAGCCAGATAATCCTTGTCGAAAGAACGACCGACGGCAAAGTCTCCTTTGACTTGCATCCAGCCTTTAGTTAAAGGAACGACGGTAAATTCCGGAATGCTGATGTTCACTTCCGGAATCGGGCGGGCATTGGCGGATTGCACGATATCGCCCGAGCTAAGCCAACGATCCCAAAGTGAATTATAGCGTTCCTTGCTTCCTACACTCAATAGCAAGCATTTGTAACCTAACTCGGCATATATTTGTTGGATAAAGAAATTGCGATGACGAGGAACTGCGGCCACTACGTCTAATCCGGCTCCCCAGCGAAAACCTTTGCCAAAAGTTTGATTATGGAATACTCCCGCATTCAAATATCCGTTATTCGCTTCCAAAGGAACAATTCCGTATCGATTGCTAACCATCCAGAAAGGGGCATTGTCGCCACTAGCTACCGATCCGAATATTTCGGCCTTGTAGGTAGTCGCTTCCGGAGTTGTCTCTTCTTCTTGAGCGAAACTAGCCGTTGCCATCCCCAGACAAGTCAGACCTATAAAAATTGATCGCACTGATTTCATGTATATATAAATGTTTTGTCTGGGCGCAAAGGTAAGGATTTATATGTTTGGTGCAACCATTATTGTTTCTTTAACCACTCGAATATAGTTTGATAGGCATCGTTCCGATAGGGCTTTTGAGATAGGATCAGATCGTGGATGCCGTTTGGAATGGTATCTCTCGTGACTTTGTCTCCTAGTTTCTCCCCGTATTTTTGAATGTCTTGAACATCCAAGACGATGTCGGAGGTCATGTATTCCTCATGCCATGTCTCTGTTTCCGGAAAAGATTTGTTGGAAGACATCACTAGTATCGGACAATCCAGTTTTAACCCTTTTTGTACCGTCTGTTGCGCTTCTTGTATGGCTTTGATCCATCCGGCTTTTTTCGGATGCCCGAATATCATTTTCCAGTTCGTATCAAATTCCCATTCTCCTTTATACTGCTTAAGCAGGCTATAAGCGTAATTCGGATCACCCAAACCTTGTACGGTAAGATTCGGAAATAGCCTCCCGACAAACGCAACGGTTGGCAGTACGACTTTCTCCATTAACCATCCGAAATTCCAATCTAGAAAAGGGCTGTTCAAGATAAGCCCGTCTATCGGTAACTCCCCTTTCTTGCTATTCAAATAATAAGGTGTGATCAACCCGCCCGTAGAATGCGCCATTAATAATATCCGTTCATTACCTTCGGACCGGATGGTGGCTAAAGCGGTATCGATATCAGCGAAATACTCTTTTAGGCTCTTGCAAAAGAACGGGTTTTGATTGGGTAATATCGAACGTCCGTATTTCCGCAAGTCCATCGCATAGAAATTATATCCGTGAGCGTTTACGCTATCCCCTAATTGTTTCTGGAAAAAATAGTCATTATAGCCATGGATATACAGCACGGCCTGTTTTACGCTATCCAGTTGAGGTTTCTTGACCAGTGTGCAAACTACCTTCCCCTCATAATCATCCGGCATCTGGAAGGTACGGCGTAAATAACCATCTCCCAATACATCGGGTACGTATTGGGCATATACCTCGCATAAAATGAAACAGAGGAATATAATAAGATTTATTTTTCGAGACATAAATATATTGTTTCTATTTTATAACTGTATTTGCAAAGATAGGGTTTATCAATCAATGGTAATTAACCAAGATCATAAAATAAAAAATGACAGATAAGCATGAAAAACGATAGGATAAACGTAAATATTGCAACTTATACGTAAAAAGCACTATTTATGGTAAGTCGTTAATTTTTTATCTTAACAATAAATATTTTACTTTGTTGGAAAATGGAAGCGTGTATGGAACCGGAAATAACAGTAATAATCATAGATGATGACCTTGGATCGATTCAAAAATTGCAAAACGATCTATTGGCCTTCTCGGAAATAAGGATATTGGATACAGCGACAACGGCGGAATTGGGCAAGAGGCATATCCTTAAGTATCAACCGGATTTGGTGTTTTTGGATGTGGAACTTCCGGACATGTCTGGCTTTGATTTGCTGGATGATATACGGGATGATATTCTTCCGAACTTGAGAGTCGTTTTCTATACGGTATACGATAAATATATATTGGATGCCCTACGTGCCTCTGCGTTTGATTATTTGTTAAAACCTTATTTAATTGATGAGTTAGCGGCACTCATCGAACGTTTTCATACGACAGAACCTGCGGATGTTGCCTGCATGGAGAGATCTTTGCGGAAAATATTGAATCGGGATAGTCGATTTGCGATCCAAACCGTCTCGGGTCTTTTACTAGTCCGTTGTGAGGAGATATTCCTGTTTCAGTTCTTGGGAGACCAACGTTGCTGGCAGATTGTCTTGACTTCCCGTACTACTCATAAACTAAAAATGAGCACGACAGCGAAAGATTTGTTGTCTATCAATAATACGTTTGTTCAAATAAGCCAAGATTGCATTGTGAACTTGACTTATTTGATGTTCATCGAGAATAAGACCTTACGATGCGAGTTCTATCCCCCCTTCCAAGAGGAGGAGAGGATCGCCTCGCATCGCTATTTTAAACAACTGAGAGAACGGTTGGATATTATTTGATGGTTACTCTTCTTTTCTCCCTAATTTTATCTGTTTTGCAGGGTGTAATAGGCTTCTGAAGTGAATAACTAACGGCTTGTCGAGTGAATAACTAACGGCTATACCTAGCCGCTAGTTAACGGCTTGGGAAGTGAATAACTAATCACTTGAGAAGCCTTTTGCAAGCGATTAAGTATGTTGTCTAAATAATTCATTTTCACCGCATAAGGAATTTACATTTCAAGTCGTAAATTATTTACTTCAGTAACGGATAGTGCCTACTAAGATTTGCTTATTTTCTGACATTTACATACAAGAGAGTCAATATATTCTAGCCATCCAATCCGCAAAAAAGTAGTCATATACCCTATAAAAGCCATCTTCCTGTGTTATCAAATCATTTTTCAACAGAGGTTTGACCGCAGATTGTACAGAACTGGCTGAAGGTAGCTTGTATTTTTTGATAAATGCTGATGACGTGAGACCTTCTGCTCTGCCCTCTTTGGCGATAGCTTGTAAAACAAGTTTTTGTTTGGGAGCAAGATTGGCAAGTAGATCCTTGTAACTACTTTCTTGTGTTAGAATCACATTCTTGCGGGCTATTTCTATCTTATCCATACCACAACGCTCACCTTCTTCGGTCAATGCGAAAAGTTCGTTCATTATCATTTGCACAAACCAAGTATAGCCATCGAACATCCGATAAACTTCTTCTATTACGGATTTGTCAATAAGCTTTCCCCTTTGCTCAAAAAGCCGGTTGGCGAACTCCACATAGATATGAATGGGTATTGGCTCAAGTCCTATACTAATAGCGCTTTGATAAAAAGGCTTGGAAGAGGAATTAAACATATTACTCATCAAATGGCGTTTACTGCCGGAGAAGATAAACATAGTCTGCTTGCATTGTTGAATCTTGGTTCGCAACAACGCTTCTACATTTTTCTCCTCATAGCCGCCAATTTGTTGGAACTCATCGATCGCCACGATACATGGTTTATCTGCGGTCTCTAGATAAGCGAAGATCTCATCAAGTGTTGTTTGTGGTGCTTGAATGTCTCCTAGCCCAATATCAAAACAAGGTTCTCCGGTTACCATATCCAGTTTAAAACCCGCACGCAATGAGGTTATGATTTGAAAGAACCGTTCCGTCCAAACCGTTTTCTTTGGCTTCAATTCGTCATAGATGGCTTTTCCTAATAGATATACGAACTCTGTTAATGAAGTAGTGGCATAAATATCCACAAAGAACGCATGATAATTTTTTTCTATCGATTCTTGACGAAAAAGATGTTGGATCAATCCGGTCTTACCCAAACGGCGTGGAGAAATCAATGCGACATTACGTCCGTTCTCAATCTGTTTAATCAAGAAGCTTGTCTCTCCCTCACGGTCACAAAAATATTTGTCTGATACATACCTACCCACGACAAAAGGATTCATCATTGCGATTGTCTCCATAATATAAATACATTTTATTGCAAATATAATAATTATATCCATAATAAAGAAAGGAAACGGTATGTTTCACTTGCACGTGTGGGAGTCCGTGGCAAATAATTTGATATATAGTGATTTAATTCGATTATTTATATATCTTCGCATTGTAGAAACCGTCGTTTCGGAAACAGCGGTTTCGGAACTGTGTATTATTGCCATGCGTAAAGATTAATCTTTAGTATCGAAAGAATGGAAAAACAATCATTTATCGCTCTAGTAAAGCGTTATTATCCTTGGATCTGCAGTATGGAGAAGGCTGCTTTTCGTATACATGATGATGTGAATCAGAAATATGATCATGTGTTGCCTTATGGATTTCATCTGAAAATGACGGTATCGTATGTCTCTCGCTACGGATATCTGGTAGCTGAGACCGAGGCGGATATACTGATATTGTATGCCTCTGCTTTTCTGCATGATACGATAGAAGATGCACGGATGACCTATAATGATGTCGTGAAATTTCTGAAAGAGTTCAAGGGGGGAGGCTTTGTCTTGCCGGAAGGCGTGAGACAGCACTTGGAAGACCAAGTTCCGGAAATCGTATACGCCTTAACGAATGAAAAAGGACGAAACCGGGGAGAACGGGCGAATGACCTGTATTATCAAGGAATACGGCAGACTAAATTCGCTTCTTTTATAAAAATATGTGATCGGCTGGCGAATATCCAATATACGATGATGTTTGTTTTTGCGAACCGGATGTTGGATGTTTATCGTAGAGAGTATCCGGAATTTATCCGATCGATCAGTGAAGGTGCGGTTACACAGGTGCCGGATGCCATGAAGGAGGAAGCGGAACGTCTGTTAAATAGCGAATCGTATATTATATAGTCTCCTCGAATGTCTTTTTTTCAGAAATCCATACGGAGCGATGAAGATCTGCTCACCTCATTGAGGCAGGGGAGCGAGGATGCGTTTACTGTTATTTATGAGCGGTATCATAAATTATTGTATGTGTTGGCCTATAAATATTTGAAAAGTACATATTCTTCGGAAGATGCCGTACAGCAAGTTTTTCTGAAATTGTGGGAGGCACGTTCCCTACTGATGGTGAACGTGAATTTAAGGAACTATCTCTATACAATGCTAAAGAATCACGTATTAAATGAGATCCGGAATAATAATAGCGCCGTAGAGAAAAATTATGAGATCGTACAATCAGCGCCGGAATATGAGGATGAACTGCTTATAAAGATAGAGGAACAAGATATGATGTCTCATTTTTACCAAGCGATCGATCACTTGCCGGAGCAGAAACGCCAAGTCTGTCTGTATAAGCTGAAAGGGAATCTTTCTAATCAAGAAATCGCCGATAAGATGAATATCTCGGTCCCCACGGTAAAAACACATTATGCGCAAGCGATAAAAATACTGCGGGCACATTTCGAGAGACTATTTTTATTTCTTTTATATTTGTGGAACTCATCCTATTGATGGCTTTGCGTGTCAATTGATAAAAGAAAATGAATATGAAAATACCCGATCTATCGATCATAGAGAAAACGCTAAATAATGAGGCTACTTCCGAGGAGTCTTGTGAGGTTGTTCGTTGGTTTAAGACCCCGGAAGGACAGGCATGGCTTGCTGAGCGTATCGATCAGGATGAGAAAACGATTCATATGGGGGAGGAAGAGGCATGGATCGACCATCCGATACCCTCAGCCGTAATGTATCAGAATATTATGCGGCAACTCCGCCGACAAAAAATACGCCGTTTTATAGCGTATGCGGCTGCGGTCTTTATACCGATCGCTTTAATTATAGGACTTTTCATACGCATAAACTCACAAGTGGATTTGTTGGCGGATGATGGCTATGACGAGGTGTACGTACCTAATGGGGAACGCATGCAAGTGCTTTTTCAAGATGGGAGTAAGGTCCATTTGAATTCGGGAAGCCGTATTCGTTATCCGAAAAAATTCGGTCTCTCCGAACGTAAGGTTTATTTGGAAGGAGAGGCTTGGTTCGAGGTCGCCAAGAACAAGAATCGGCCTTTTATCGTGGATCTTTCTTATATGGATATAAAAGTGTTGGGTACTACCTTTGATGTGAAAGCCTATCCGGAGGAAGAAGCTATATTCGTCGCTTTAGAGACAGGATCTATCGAGTTGAAATCAAGATCCTTCAAATCTTATCAATTACGCCCGGGAGAAAAAGCGGTTTATAACAAGGCTTCCGGACGTTGTGAGGTACTCCGTTCCCACGATGTCAAGATGTATTCGGCATGGAGACGTAATGTGCTCGTATTTAAGAGCGCCCCTTTATCGGACGTAATGAAAACATTGGCTCGAACTTATGATATATCCTTTGACGTGAAGGATTCTGCCGCTTTGCGATATACGTATACGATAACGACCGATAGCGTCAATTTGACCACGGTATTAAAAGAATTGGAAAAAATCACGCCTGTACTATTCGAGGAAAAAGGGGGCAAGATAGAAGTCCGGATGAAAAAATAAAAAAATTAGCTATAACGACTCATCCTTTTAGATTTGTCGTGTGTCTATTTGATAGGAGAGCAGGAAACAGAGTGTTAACCTTAAAATAGATATGCGTATGGATTCCTCATAAATAGATAACATAAGAACAGCCGAAAAGCTCCTACCCTTTTCGGCTGCCGATCGTATTAAAAATAAATTTCTAATACCAACTATTAAAATCAATACAAATATATGAAAGAAAAGCAAGAAAGCCCTCGGCGTAGGTGCCTTTTAATATTAATTGAGAAAATACCGAATGCCATGAAGTTAACCTTTCTATTTTTAGTCATATCCTTGCTGAGTTTCACGGCTACCGCCTCGGCTCAGCGGGTTTCTATTGTGCTGGACAATGCGAAAGTGGAGAAAGTTTTAGCTACCATCACCCACCAAACCGGGTTGAGTGTTGCGTATAGCAAACAAATCGTAGATTTGAATCGGAGAGTGAGCGTTAATTTTACGAATGCAGAATTGACAAATGTATTGGATAAAATAACGGAGGGCACGTCATTAAGTTATGAAGTTAAAAATGGAAAGATCTACTTATTTGAAAAACCTATAGCGAATGCGGTCACCCAGCAAGCCAAAAAAATAACGGGTGTTGTTGTCGATTCAAAAGGGGAACCTATCATTGGAGCGAATGTTGTGGAGAAAGGTACTCAAAATGGTACGATAACAGACTTTGATGGTAAATTTATTTTGGAGGTATCGGATAACGCGACACTTCAATTTTCTTATATCGGCTTTATGCCAACAACTGTCGCTATTGCGGGACAGACTTCATTGAATGTACGTTTAAAGGAGGATACACAGGCTTTGGAAGAGGTTGTGGTTGTTGGTTATGGAACCCAGAAGAAGGTGAATTTGACAGGTTCTGTTTCTTCAGTCAAATTTGATGAGGAATTGGCGAACCGTCCGATCACTGATGCTTCTCAAGCACTTTCCGGAAAGGTTTCCGGCGTGTGGATCAGCCAGAATTCGGGTAAGCCGGGAGATGATGGAGCGCAATTGAGAATTCGTGGCTGGGGTACATTGAATAATTCGGACCCGTTGGTGATTATTGACGGAGTAGAAGGGGTATTCAGCCAAGTAAATCCGAGTGACATCGAAAGTATCACAGTCTTGAAGGATGCGGCTAGTGCGGCTATTTACGGATCAAAGGCCGCTAACGGTGTCGTTTTGGTTACGACGAAGATGGGAAAGAATAATGAGAAAACCCAAGTAGAGTTGAACTCTTACGTCGGAATGCAGCAGATCGGACGTCATTTTGATTTAGTGACGAATAGCGCCGAGCATATGACTATGGCGAATCAAGCTTTGGTGAATGGGGGAGAGAACCCTCTTTTCTCGGAAACATTGATCTCTAATTTCGCTAATGGAACAGATACTTATAAATACCCGAATACGGATTGGTATGACTCTCTTTATCGGAATGCTTTAATAACAGGGCATAATTTATCCATTCGCGGTGGATCGGAGAAACTATCTTCCTTCTTGTCTTTGAACTATTTGAGTCAGGAAGGTATTTTGATGAACTCTAAGGCGGAGCGGTTCGGTATCCGGGCAAATGTGGAGTATAAAGTGAATTCATGGTTGAGAGTTGGCGCTCGTTTGAATTATACTCGTAGGAATTCCCAAGAGCCTTTTGATTTGTTCCGTGTATTCGAACAGCAACAAGGTGCGGCTCCTTTCATCGCTCCATATACCCGGGATGGCCGTTTCGGTTCGGTAGAAGCGATTAAGGATGATGGTACTTTATTGTATACGACTTATCAGCCGGTTATAGACGCTTCGAACGGGGCGACTAAAACATCCAAGGATTATATGGCTGTAAATGCTTTCGCTACCGTAGATTTTACGAAAGACTTGAACTTACAAGTAACATGGGCCTCTAATGGCAATTGGAAAATGGTTGATAAATATAATGAGACCCTTTATGGATATACGGATTCTGGCATAGAGACGATACCGAAAAATTACAATCGTGATGGTATTGTGTTGAGTAGAGAGCAAGTATCGACTATGCGTAATAATTTCCAAGCGACATTAAACTATAGCAAGCGATTTGCGGATAAGCATTATGTTGCCGCTATCCTTGGTACCCAATTGGAGAATTACAGTATAAAGAACGTATTTGCCCGAAGAACCAACCCACCCAAAGAAGGATTAACCCAAGTGGATGCGGGAACGGAAGGTATCAAGGGAGAGGGAAATTTTGAAGGTCTACGCATGGCATCTTATTTTGGTCGATTGAATTATGCCTTTGCGGATAAATATTTATTTGAGATGAATCTCCGTGCCGATGCCTCCTCTCGTTTTAAACGGGGAAATCGCTGGGGTGTTTTTCCGGGCTTCTCTGCAGGATGGCGTTTGAGTGAAGAGGCGTTTATTAAGAACCTGAATCTGTTTTCTAATTTGAAACTACGTGCGTCGTGGGGACAATTAGGCAATCAAACCATTGAAGGATATTGGCCTTATTTAACAGTGATCTCCCAAAATTATGACTTGAGTTATAATTATGGAGGCTCATTGGCTCCGGGTGCTGCCGTAACCGCTTTGGTGGATGAGGATATTACTTGGGAAACTACCTCTTCCTTGGATATTGGCGTGGATTTGGGCTTCTTAGGTAATAAGTTGAATATAGAAGCTGATTACTTCAATAAAAAAACAACCGATATTATCGTTCAATTGCCAATACCAAACGTATTAGGGGATAAGACCGCACCGTTTGAGAATGTGGGCGAGATGAAAAATAATGGTTTTGAGTTAGTCGTGAATTATGATAATCTTGAGACGAGCAGAGATCGCCTTGGATTTAACGTAGGACTAAACTTTACGTATATCGATAATAAAGTAACGAAATTTCAAGGTGGAAACTCTCCGGACCAGCTTTATTTGATTCGTGAGGGATATCCGTATAAGGCTTTGTATGGCTATAAAGCGGTTGGCATCTATCAATCGGACGAAGAAGCCGCTCAACATATGCATAGCAATGGGCTTAAGCCGGAAATGGGAAATCTGAAATACGAGGATGTTAATAATGATGGAAAATTAGACTATCAAGATAAACAAGTACTTGGTAATACGATTCCTAAAATTACGTATGGACTTACTGCCGGCTTACGCTATAAAGGGTTTGACTTAAATATCTTATTCCAAGGTTTGGGACAGGCGAATGCGTTTACGAAGAGCGGCATGACCCGTATGCAATACGAATGGCTGACTATTTCTGATAAATGGCGGGATGCGTGGAGCCCAGAGAATCCGGACTCAAATATACCGATGCTTCGGTTTGACTCTTCATGGGACACGTATGACTCCTCATTTTGGGTACATCGTATCGATTTCTTGAAATTGAAGAACTTACAATTAGGTTATGCGTTCCCTGAATGGATTACCTCAAAGCTAAAAATGCAACGGTTGTATGTATATGCGAATGCCCAGAACCTGTTTACGATTATGTGGAAAAAAGGGTATGAAGGATATGATCCGGAAAGAAATACGTTTGATTCGGGTACCAATTATTACCCGACTCCGAGAATATTTACATTTGGTATAAATCTTAATTTCTAAAAGTATGAAACAGTTATTAGCATATTGCTTATCAATTATACTATGTGTCTCTTTCACGGGATGTATGGAGAATTATTTGGATTTGTATCCTGAGGATAAGATTACTTCGGCGAGTTTCCCGGAAAATGAATCGGATATCAAACTCCTTTTAAATGGTGTCTATGCTCAATTGAGGGAAAAAGAGGTTTATAATCAAGGCTTGTTTGGCTTTGGCATAACGGATGGAGCTACCCCTAACGCATTTAACTGGGGAACGGATGAGGTTTTTAATAAGTTGGGTGCCGGGCGATTGAGCTCTAGTGACGGAGGAGTCGTAACGTATCGTTGGAAAAGATGTTATGAGATAATCTCCCGGGCAAACTATTTGTTGGCCTGTATGGATTTAGTGGATTTATCGGAAGAAGCGAAAGCCAAATATTCAGGTGAGACTCATTTTCTACGGGGACTGGCTTATTCTGTGCTAGCGGAAACCTATGGTGGGGTACCTATTATATTGACGAACATTTCCACGGAAGAAGCTCGTAGCTTGAAGCGGGCGAGCTTGGAGGAGACTTGGCAACAAGCGCTGGATGATTATGAGGTTGCGATCACCAATCTGGGAGTGGATGCTCCTGAGCCGGGGCGTGCTACCAAGGGGGCGGCTTTAGGTATGAAAATGCGAGCCTACTTATACCAAGGTAAATACAAGGAGGTTCTGTCTTGTGTCGAGCAAATTGATGCGTTGAAGAAATATGGTCTATTCCATAGTTATGAGGGTTTGTTTGATCCGGCTAATGAGAACAATAAGGAAGTATTGTTTGATATCCAATATATTGAAGGCGAGAATTCGCAAGGTTCCTATATTGACCAGTATTGCGGAACGGGTACCGGAAGTTGGACCCGTGGAAGCCGTTATGTCCCTACGGATGATTTGGTAGCGGCTTATGAGACGATCGACGGCTCTCCTGTAGATCCCGAGAATCCTTATGAGAACCGGGATCCTCGTTTAGGTTTCACGGCTGTACTTCCGGGTTCTTATTTCTTGGGCTATCGTTTCCCTAATTACCTGTATCCGGGAGGTGCGTTTAATCATGCCGGTAATCGGTTGAAACATTTAAGTACCCGTAAATATCGGATTCAGGATGAGTCAAAGCTTCCTCCTTCCGGGCAGTCTTATATCAATGATATCATACTGAGATATGCGGATGTCTTATTGTCAAAAGCGGAGGCGATTATAGAGACGAATGGAAGTGTAGCGGATGCGATCGCTATCCTCAACCGGATCCGTACGGAAAGGGATGACGTTAAGATCTCTTTGCTGCCGACATCTATGAGTCGTGAGGAGGCTCGTGAGAAAGTGAGACATGAGAGACGGATTGAGTTAGCATTAGAAGGACGTTATTGGTCAGATGTAAAACGTTGGAAAATCGGTAAGGAACTTTACCCTATGATTATTAAGGATCATGAGGGTAGCGTGATCGAGAGGAAGTTCCCAAATGGCTATTTGGAATATTACGATTTATTACCGATTCCTGATAGCGAGCGTTCTTTGAATCCGAATTTGGATCAGAATCCGGGTTGGTAATGTGCAACTAAAAGAAAAATGAAATGAAACTTATATCTAACATAATATCGGTATTAGCCTTTTCAGGAGCGGCCGTGGCTACTCAAGCGGCGGAAAGGCCAAATGTGATCATCGTATTTATCGATGATTTCGGATATGGGGATTTAGGTTGTTACGGGAGTACGAAGCATCGTACTCCCCATATCGACCAGATGGCTAAAGAGGGAATACGACTGACCGATTTTTATGTGGGTTCGAGCGTGAGCACACCTTCCAGATCGGCTTTATTGACAGGGTGTTATCCAAGGCGAGTCTCCATGCATGTAAATGCGGACCCTACACCTTTGATGTCCAAAGGGAGGCAAGTGCTATTTCCAGCTTCGCATAAAGGCTTGAATCCCGGTGAGATAACGATCGCCGAGTTGATGAAGGAGCAGGGATATGCGACGGCTTGTATCGGGAAATGGCATCTAGGGGATCAATTGCCATTTCTTCCTACCCGGCAGGGTTTCGACTACTATTATGGTATTCCTTATAGTAACGATATGGATCGTCCGTATTGTCCGTTACCCTTGATGGAACAGGAGGAGGTAATAGTGGCTCCTGTCGGTCATGATTCCTTGACGATTCGTTATACCAATAAGACTGTGGAGTTTATAAAGTCTCATAAGGAATCTCCGTTCTTTATTTACTTGTGCCATAATATGACTCATAATCCGTTAGCGGCTTCTCCCGCTTTCAAGGGAAAGTCTCAGAACGGACTCTATGGAGATGCGACCGAGGAATTGGATTGGTCGATGGGAGTCTTGCTTGAGACTTTAAAGGAGGAAGGATTGGATCAAAATACCTTGATTATCTTTACTTCCGATAATGGTGCGGATGAACACTTCGGTGGTACGAACCGTCCGTTGAGAGGCCAAAAGGGTACGACGTATGAAGGTGGGTTCAGGGTGCCTTGTATAATGAGATGGCCCGCTAAAATACCGGCGGGACAGGAGACTGATAATCTGGTGACTTCGATGGATTTCTTACCGACATTGGCGCATTATTGCGGTTATGCGGTTCCTTCCGACCGGGTGATAGATGGGCATAATGTGTCTGGAATCTTGGAGGGAGAATCGATGGCATCGCCCACGGAGACTTTCTATTATTACCAGAAACAACAATTACAAGCGGTACGTTGGGGAAACTGGAAGTATCATTTACCTTTGAAGGAACGTATCAAAGGCCCTCACTTCCCGGATACGGAAGTCGGTGAAGCTCGTTTATATAATTTGGCGAATGATTTGTCGGAAACAACCAATGTCATCGATAAACATCCCGAAGTAGTAACGAAGATGAATCAATGGATCGAACAGGTTCGTAGTGATATGGGAGATTGGGGATATGAAGGCCGGAACCAGCGTCCTGCCGGTATCATAGATGAACCTTTTCCCCGTTTACTTAAATAAAAAGATACGTATATGAAAACACTGAAATCATTGTCTGTTTTAACAGCGGCGGTATTATCGAACAGCTTGAGCTTGAACGCTGCCTCGGATGCGGCCAATAAGCCTAATTTTGTAATCATATTCTGTGACGATATGGGATATGGGGATTTGAGTTGCTATGGGAATCCCACGATCCGCACACCGAATATAGACCGTATGGCTTGTGAAGGAATGAAGCTGACCCAGTTTTATGTGGGGGCCGGAGTTTCTACGCCAAGTCGGGCCGCGTTAATGACCGGACGTTTGCCGGTTCGAAATGGATTATATGGAGATCGGGTAGCCGTACTTTTCCCTAACTCAAAGGCTGGGTTAGGACAAGATGAGGTCACGATCGCCAAGGTTTTACAACAAAGCGGGTATGCGACCGGCTGTGTAGGCAAATGGCATTTAGGAGCGTTCTCTCCCTATTTACCGACGGATCATGGTTTTGATACCTATTTCGGCATACCTTATTCCAATGATATGAGCCCCGTTCAGAATAAAGGCGCGCATGCCCGGAATTTTCCACCGACTCCATTGATATTGGATGGTAAGGAAATCGAATCGGAACCGGATCAGGGAGAATTAACCCGTCGCTATACGGAGAAAGCGGTATCGTTCATCAAGGATCATTCAAAGGAACCTTTCTTCCTTTATTTCGCTCATACCTTCCCGCATATCCCATTGTACACGAATGCCCGTTTCGAGGGAACGAGCAAACGAGGCCTGTACGGAGATGTGGTTGAGGAAATAGACTGGAGCGTTGGGGAGGTGTTGAAGGCTCTGCGTGAAAATGGCTTGGACGAGAATACGTTTGTTATTTTTACCAGCGATAACGGCCCTTGGCTGACGGAGCATGAGAATGGTGGTTCCGCAGGTCCGTTGAAGGATGGCAAGGGTACTTGGTGGGAAGGTGGCTTCCGGGTTCCGGCCATTTGTTGGATGCCGGGAAAAATCAATCCGGCGATCAACGATGAGATTATGACCTCGATGGATTTATATCCGACTTTCCTCTCGATGGCGGGTATCGAGCAACCGAAAGATCTTGTATTGGATGGCGTGAATCAAACCGGATTATTGTTTGAGGAAAAGCATTCCGCCCGTGATGAGGTTTATTATTGGTGGGGAAGCGAGTTGATGGCGATCCGTAAAGGGGAGTGGAAGTATTATTTTAAGACGATCAAGGACCAATATCTGCGAACCTGTAAGATCGAGACTCCGGCAGAACCCTTGTTGTATAACGTGGAGACAGATATCTCGGAGAGGTTCAATCAGGCGGAGAAGCATCCGGAGATCGTGAAATTACTGATCGAGGCCGGTGAGAAACATAAGAAAGGAATGAAGATCAAACCTTCCGTATGTGATATGATGTAATGGGAAATTAAAAACAACAGATAGATGAATAAATATATACTGACAGCGGCTTGCGGATTGGCTTTTTCCGCAGCTTCCGCACAAACAAAGGCTTTGCCGGATAGCCCGAATATCCTGCTGATTTTGGTGGATGATTTGGGATATGGTGATTTGTCCTGTCAAGGAGCCGCCAAGGACATTCAAACTCCACATATCGATAAATTATTAAATGAAGGAGTTCGTTTCACGAATTTCCATGCGAACTGTCCGGTCTCCTCTCCTAGTAGAGCTTCCTTATTAACCGGTCGTTATCCGGATATGGTAGGCGTACCGGGAGTTATTCGTACGCATAAAGAGGATAGCTGGGGGTATCTGTCGGAGGATGCCGTATTATTACCCCAGATGTTGAAGAAAAGAGGCTATCATAATGCGATGGTTGGAAAATGGAATTTAGGATTGGAGTCTCCGAATACCCCTACGGAAAGGGGCTTCGATTTCTACCGGGGATTTTTAGGGGATATGATGGATGATTATTATACCCATCGTCGTTTCGGAAATAATTATATGCGTGAGAATTTGAAAGAGATCGATCCACAAGGACATGCTACAGAGGTTTTCTCTGATTGGGCGATCCGTTACCTGTCGGATATGAAGCAAAAGCAAGAGCCTTGCTTCTTGTATCTAGCTTATAATGCCCCACATACCCCGATACAACCTCCTCAGGAATGGCTGGAAAAGGTGAAAAAGCGTGAACCGTCACTTCCTGAGAAGCGTGCTAAGATTGTCGCCTTGATTGAGCATTTGGATTATAACGTCGGACGTGTGTATGAGGCCTTGGAACAGAATGGCCAGTTGGAGAATACGATCATTATATTTACCTCTGATAATGGAGGGCAGGACGATGCGGGTGCGAATAACGGCCCGTTCAGAGGCGCGAAGCAGGATATGTATGAGGGAGGGATCCGGGTAGCCGGAGGTATTTATTGGAAGAACCAGATCCGTCCGGCGGTACGTGATAATTTCGTCATGCTTTCGGATATGTTCCCGACCTTATGCGATCTGACAGCCGTGCCTGTATCGCATGAGATCGACGGTATCAGTATCTTGCCTCTTTTACGGGGTGAGGAACAAGATACCGGAGATCGAATGGTGCATTGGGTGCGAAGGGAAGGTAATTCCCGATATGGTGGTAAAGCCTATTACGCATCTCGCTATAAAGATTATAAGATCTTACAAAACACACCTTGGGAACCTATCCAATTCTTCAATCTGAAAGAAGACCCTAAAGAGCAAAACCCGATCGCAGAGCGTTCTTCCGCTGCCTATAAAAACTTGTTCAATGGCTTGATGGAGCATATCCGCCAGACGGGTATGATCCCTTGGCAAAGTAAGCGATATAAGTAACCTTTTCGTATTATTTCAATGAACACGTGTATAATGTATTTTGCGTTATACACGTGTTTTTCTATAAAATCTCTTCTAGCTAATCTGAAAATCGAATGTTTTGTGTATGTTTGCGTCAAATCTGCGGGAGTTATTTCTACATGATCTATATGAAAATATCCGATGAGGGGCTTTGGGAACTGTGTCTGAAGGGAGATATGAGAGCTTTCCGTGAGCTGTATTGCCGATTTTACGCCTTATTGCGCAATTATGGTATCAAGCTACTTCCTGACAAGAGCTTGGTGGAAGATTGCGTACAGGATATTTTTATCAAATTGATTCAAAACCACGAGACTTTATCTCCAACTGTAAATGTCAAAGGTTACTTACTCAAGACTTTAAGGCATAAGTTGTATGATACGATCGAGAAAAACAGGAAGATGGAGGACATCTCTCTTTATGAGGATACTTTCCAAACAGATGAATTATTTTCTCGTATCTCACTGGATACGACGGAAGCGGACGAACGGGTTAAACTCTTAATGAAGGCTTTGACAAAACTTTCCCCCCACCAGAGAGAGATTATTTATCTTTATTATGTAAATGGATTGGGACACGATGAGATTGCGGAGATCTTAGGTATAAATTATCAATCGAGTAAAAATTTATTATCCAGAACGCTTAGTAAGTTAAGAAGGTGGTTTTCCCTGGACGCTTTAATAATGGGGGGCATCCATTATGTTTTATTCCCTATGCTTACATAAGCGATTGGTTTTTAAAATATCTACCATATCTACAACTATGTCTTATATGCCCTATAAATAAGTATATTACATGGTGGTTGTAGATATAAAAACATCTACAATTATCACTCTTGACCTACCATGTTTTAAGGAGAATGGCAAGAAAGCAATTTATCACTTAGGCTTGTGAGTAGGGAATGGAGTCTTTAAGAGTTGTTTCCCTTAGGGAAAACAAAAGTTTCGTACTGAAGAAACTTTTGTTTTACTATAGGTAAACTAAGGTTTAGTGTACGGAAAACTTTTGTTTGATACTAAGAAAAAACTGTAAATGTCATATTATTAGTTATTTATGTATATTGGAGGGATACCGGGTGTCGATATATAGCGAGTGTGGAAGATCGTGCTTTTCAAAACACAAGAATATGAAAAATTGTGTTTTTTTCCGCAAAAGTGAGTACCAAAATCAAATTGATCCGTAATAAGAATAAAAATGTAACCTGTGAATAAGAAACGAGACATATTTGAAAAAGATTTATTCCGGCAAGCTGGAGAGGATTTATGGCGTAAAGTCCGAGAAGTGGAACAATTGGATTCCAAGTTCGCTTTATCCTCATGGCAGAAGGTCGAGGAACGTTTGAAAGCTCCCCGTAAAACCTTTGTTTTACGCATACGCTATCTAGCTTCTTCTGTGGCGGCGGCGGTCGTGTTACTCCTTGCCATAGGATGTTATTTCTGGATGGTGGGGGATGATAAATCCTCCTTGCCATTGGCTTTGTTGGAAGAAAAGAGCATAGACTCTTTGCCGGACGATGAGATTGTGCTGGTGGAAAATGGAAGCTGGGTACAGCTTAAAAATGGGGCTACAATTACGCATGATAATATAGGTAAACCAAGTGTAAAAGACTCTCAGATAAAGAAGAAAGTATTAGCTACTAAGACTGGAAATTTGAATCAAATCATAGTACCGAAGGGCAAGCGGGCAAATATTATATTTTCAGATGGTACCCAGATATATGTAAATGCCGATACCCGTGTGATTTATCCGGCCGTGTTTGCTAAAGATAAACGAGAGATCTTAGTTACGGGAGAAGCCTATTTGGATGTTACCCCAGATTCTTCCCGCCCTTTTATCGTAAAGACAAATGCGTTTAATGTAAAGGTACTCGGTACCCAATTTAATGTTTGCGTCTATGGAGATGAGCCGAAGGCTTCCGTTGTATTAGTCGAAGGCCGGGTGGAGGTAGAGAATGATAAGCATGTTAAAGAGGTGCTAGCTCCTAACCAGATGATAGAGTTGGGAAATAAAGGGGTATCTATTAAGGAAGTGGATGTGTTTGAGTATATCTGTTGGAAAGATAATCTGATGCAAGTGAACGATCGTAAGGTTGGGGATGTCTTAAATAAATTAGCCCGATACTATGGGCGTACGATTGTGTTTGATAAAGAGATCGCGGAAATACCTCTTTCCGGTAAACTTGATTTGCGAGGAAGTTTGGAAGATGTTGTTGAGATTATTTGTCAATCTCTATTCTTGCGACAAGAGACGGATAAAGAGAATAATATAATCATATTAAAATAGATTGCCTATGTAAAAGAACTATTTGGTGAAAAGACTTTGTGTTAAAAAGAAAAATTGACAAAAAGAACCGGAAGATACCGTCATATCCACCGGTTCAAAGACTTCGTTTAATCAATTAATTATGTATTAAAGAAAAAACATTACAAATGTATGAAAAAAAAAGATGATTTCTGTAGAGAATCGAATCATTTTCTCAAAAGTGTTTGTTTAGCCTTATGCTTGATCAGTTCTGGAGGCTCTGCGGTGTACGCCGCTACCTTGCAGACGGAACAAACCACGTTGACAGTCCGTATGAATAATTGTACCATAAAGGATGTATTTGACCACATTGAGAAAAATAGTGAGTTTGTTTTTGTTTATCATGGCGCTAATATCGACTTGCATCGCAGGGTAAATTTTGACGTACGGGATAAGTCCGTTGAGGTTATATTGGAAAGGTTATTTAAAGGAACGGATGTTGAATATATTATCAACAACCGACAAATTATCGTACGAAGGAACGAGAAAAAAGAAAACTCGTCCCTTTCTATTCAGCAAGCTAAAAAAATCACGGTCACTGGTATTGTGAAAGATACTCATGGGGAACCTCTCATTGGTGTAAATGTACTGGTGAAGGGGAGTAGAACGGGTACGATTACGGATATGGACGGACATTTTTTATTAAATGAGGTAAGTCCGAATGCGATGGTCTCTATTTCTTATATAGGGTATAAGACAGAAGAAATAGCCTTGAATAATCGTTCTAGCCTAACGATTACACTGACAGAGGATAGTGAACAACTGGATGAGGTTGTCGTTGTTGGCTATGGTACTCAGAAGAAAGTGAATTTGACAGGATCTGTTTCTTCCGTGAAGTTTGATGAGGAATTGGCAAACCGGCCTATAACGGATGCCTCACAAGCCCTTTCTGGTAAAGTGTCGGGTGTATGGATCAGTCAAAATTCGGGAAAGCCGGGGGATGATGGCGCTCAGTTAAGAATCCGGGGTTGGGGTACGCTGAATAACTCGGATCCGTTGGTAATTATTGATGGAGTAGAAGGCGTTTTTAGTCAGATCAATCCAAGCGATATTGAGAGTATCACCGTGTTGAAGGATGCGGCTAGCGCAGCTATCTATGGATCGAAAGCAGCGAATGGAGTCGTTTTGGTAACGACGAAGATGGGTAAAAATAATGAGAAGACGCATGTGGAATTGAACTCATATGTAGGTGTACAACAGTTGGGGCGGAGATTTGATCTGGTGACAAATAGTGCGGAGTTAATGACCATGGCAAACCAAGCCTTGGCTAATGGTGGCGAGAGTCCTTTATATCCCGAGTCCTTGATCTCTGATTTCAAGAATGGCACGGATCCTTATAAATACCCGAATACGGATTGGTACGAACACGTTTATCGGAATGCTCTAATTACAGGCCATAATTTATCAATTCGAGGTGGTTCGGAAAAATTATCTTCTTTTTTGTCCTTAAATTATTTGAAGCAAGAGGGTATTATTACGAATACAGATGCGGAGAGATTCGGTATGCGGGCTAATCTGGAATATAAGGTTAATTCGTGGTTGAAAGTTGGCGCTCGTTTAAATTATATACGCCGGAATTCTCAAGAACCGTTTGATTTATCGCGTGTATTCTTTATACAATCGGGAGCAGCCCCTTTTATCGCTCCTTATACGAGAGATGGACGTTTTGGTTCGGTTGAGGCGATTGCGCAGGATGGAACTTTATTGTATGATAACAGGAACCCGTTAATTGATGCTTCCAATGGCGCTACCAAGACGACTTTGGATTATATGTCGTTAAATGCGTTCGCTACTGTTGACTTTACGAAGGACTTGAATTTGCAAGTCACTTGGGCCTCTAATGGCAATTGGAAAATGGTCGATAAATATAATGAGACCCTTTATGGATACACGGATTCCGGTATAGAGACAATGACCATAAATTATAACCGGGATGGCTTGGAGATGAGTAGAGAGCAAATATCTACTATGCGTAATAACTTTCATGCGACCTTGAACTATAGCAAGAAGTTTGTGGAAAAACATTCGGTCGCGGGAATCTTGGGTGCTCAATTAGAAAATTATAATATTAAGAACGTATATGCACGTAGGACGGATCCCGCTAAAGACGGATTAACCCAAGTGGATGCGGGAACGAATGGCATTCAGGGCAAGGGTAATATGCAAGGATTACGTATGGCTTCTTACTTCGGTCGTCTAAATTATGCTTTCGCTGATAAATATTTATTCGAGATGAATCTTCGTGCGGATGCCTCCTCCCGTTTCAAACGAGGTAATCGATGGGGTGTTTTTCCCGGTTTCTCAGCTGGTTGGCGGTTGAGTGAGGAAAGCTTCATTAAGAATGTGAATATTTTTTCTAACATGAAATTGCGAGCTTCTTGGGGACAATTGGGTAACCAGACGATCGAGGGGTATTGGCCTTATTTAACTGTTATCAATCAGAATTATAATTTAAGTTATAATTATGGAGGTTCCTTGGCTCCGGGTGCGGCTGTAACAGCCTTGGTTGATGAGGATATTACTTGGGAAACAACTTCTTCTCTAGATATTGGTCTGGATCTGGGCTTCTTAAATAATAAATTAAGCATTGAAGCGGACTATTTCAATAAAAAGACTACCGATATTATTGTTCAATTACCAATCTCCAATATCTTAGGTGATAAGACAGCGCCTTTCGAGAATGTTGGGGAGATGAAAAATAACGGTTTTGAATTGGTTGCGAATTATGATAATTTGGAAGCCAGTAGGGATCGATTGGGATTTAATGTAGGATTTAATTTTACTTACATAAATAATGAAGTAACAAAGTTCCAAGGTGGTAATTCTCCGGATCAACTGTATTTGATCCGTGAGGGATATCCTTACAAAGCGTTGTATGGTTATAAAGCGATTGGCATTTACCAATCGGATGAAGAAGCGGTAGAGCATATGCATAATAATGGCTATAAGCCTGCCATGGGTAATTTGAAGTATGAGGATGTAAATAATGATGGAAAATTGGACTATCAAGATAAGCAAGTATTAGGAAATACGATTCCGAAGATCACTTATGGTATTTCTGCAGGGCTGCGTTATAAGGGATTTGATCTGAGCCTCTTGTTTCAGGGTTTAGGAAAGGCGAATGTCTTTACTCAAAATGAAATGACTCGCTTAGGATATGAGTATATGCGAATCGCGGGCTTTTGGAGAGACGCATGGACACCGGAGAATTCAGGTTCTAGTATCCCTATGCTTCGATATGACTCTACTTGGGATCGATACGACTCCTCATTTTGGGTACATCGGATTGACTTCTTGAAATTGAAGAACTTACAATTGGGTTATGCATTTCCGGAAAGGATTACGTCAAAGTTGAAAATGCAACGGCTTTATGTATACGCTAATGCTCAGAATTTATTTACGGTTATGTGGAAAAAAGGCTATGAGGGATACGATCCGGAAAGAAATACGTTTGATGCGGGAGGTTCTCCGTATCCGACACCGAGAATATTCACATTTGGTTTAAATCTTAATTTCTAAAGCTATGAAACGTTTAATAATATATTGTTTGTCGTTTTTGTTATTGATCTCTTTTGGTGGTTGTATGGAGAATTATCTGGATTTGTATCCGGAGGATAAAATCACGGCCGCTAACTTTCCGGAAAAAGAATCGGATATTAAGTTACTGTTAGATGGAACGTATGCTTGTCTAAGGGAGACCGCTGTCATAGATCAAGGTTTGTTTGGGTTTGGAATGACAGATTGTGCGACTCCCAATGCATATAATTGGGGAACTGTCGAGGTTTTCAATAAATTGGGAGCCGGACGTTTGAGCTCTAGTGATGGCGGTGTCGTTACTTTTCGTTGGAAAAGATGTTATGAAATGATCTCTAGGGCTAATTATTTATTGGCTTGTTTAGAAAAAATAGAATTAGCGGGGGAGGCGAAAAAGTTGTATGTTGGCGAGGCTCATTTCTTGAGGGGATTGGCTTATTCGGTACTTGCGGAAACTTATGGGGGTGTTCCTGTCGTACTTTCAGAAATCTCAACATCGGAGGCTCGTAACCTAAAGCGTTCCAGTCGAGAAGATACATGGCAACAGGCGTTGGATGATTATGATGTCGCCATCGCTAATTTAGGTGCGGATGCTCCGGAGAAAGGACGTGCTACGAAAGGCGCTGCCTTGGGTATGAAAATGCGTGCGTATTTATATCAAGGTAAGTATAAGGCGGTTTTGGAATGTGTAGATCAGATTGATGCTCTGAAGAAATATGGCTTGTTTCATAGTTATGCGACATTGTTCGATCCGGCTAATGAAGGAAATAAGGAGGTTCTATTTGATATCCAATATATAGAGGGTGAAAATTCACAGGGTACTTTTCTGGATCAATACTGCGGAACGGGAACCGGTAGTTGGACACGTGGTAGTCGCTATGTTCCTACAGATGATTTGGTGGCGGCTTATGAGACCGTGGATGGGAGCCCTATTGATCCGGAAAATCCTTATGAGAACCGTGATCCTCGTTTAGCGTTCACGGTTGTGCTTCCGGGCTCTTATATTTTAGGACATCGTTTCCCTAGTTATTTGTATCCGGGGGGAGCTTTTAATCATGCGGGTAATCGATTGAAACATTTGAGTACTCGTAAGTACCGGATTCAGAACGAGGCGGATTTACCTCCCGCCGGCCAGTCTTATATCAACGATATTATCTTGCGATATGCGGATGTGCTATTGTCGAAAGCGGAAGCGATTATTGAATCTGGTGGAAATGTTTCGGAGGCGATCGTTATATTAAACCGGATCCGTACGGAACGAGATGACGTGAAAATTTCCCCATTGCCTTTGTCCTTATCTCGGGATGAGGCCCGTGAGAAACTAAGGCATGAAAGAAGAATAGAATTGGCGTTGGAAGGTCGTTATTGGTCGGATGTGAAGCGTTGGAAAATAGGAAAGGAGCTTTATCCGATGATTATAAAGGATCATGAAGGAAGCGTGATTGAGACAAAATTCCCGAACGGCTATTTGGAATACTATGATTTATTACCTATTCCTGATAGTGAGCGCTCTTTGAATCCAAATTTAGAGCAAAATCCGGGTTGGTGATTTAGAGAATATATTTATTAGAATTTAGATTATATAAAATGAATTATAAAGAGATCTTTGTTGCGGTTAATAGTGCCGCATTGATGTTGTCAACCGTAAGTTGTGGCGCAAAAGAGGAAGCTGTTCCTAAGCCGAATATCATAATTTTATTAGCGGATGATTTGGGATATAATGATGTCTCTTGTTATCGAAATGAGAATTTTCCGCAGCAGTCGGATAGCTTTCCTACTTCCCAAACTCCGAATTTGGACTTATTGGCCCGGCAAGGTATTCGCTTTACGAATTTTTATTGTGGTGCGGCTGTTAGCTCTCCATCTCGTGCGGCTCTAATGACCGGTCGGAATTGTACTCGTACAGGGGTTTATAATTATCTGGAGCAAAACTCACCGATGCATTTGAGAGATAGTGAGGTTACTATAGCAGAAGTACTGAAACAAGCAGATTATGCGACGGGGCATTTTGGAAAGTGGCATTTAAGTTCGGGACGTCCGGATCAACCTTATCCCAATGATCAAGGTTTTGATTATAGTTTTTATGCCTTGAATAATTCAGTCCCGTCTCATCATAATCCCACGAGCTTTTTCCGGAATGGAGAACCGCAAGGTGAGATCGAAGGTTATTCCTGTGATATTGTGGTAACGGAAGCACTCCAATGGCTAGACAAGAATAAACAGGAACCTTTCTTCTTAAATGTTTGGTTCAATGAGCCTCATTTTCCAATGGCGGCCCCGGAGGAGTTGAAGAAAAGGCATGCTATTAATCCTGAGTATTATGGGTGTATCGAAAATATGGATATAGCGATTGGTAAATTAATGAATTATCTAAAAGAACAGAATCTGGAAGATAATACGATTGTCATATTTGCTTCTGATAATGGTTCTCAGTGGGATTATTCTAATTTGCCATTTCGGGGAGAGAAACATTTTAATTATGAGGGAGGATTGCGAGTTCCATGTATTGTTAGATGGAATAAACATGTACCAACCGGTGTGATTAGTGAGTTTAACGGTTGTTTCACGGATATATTACCAACGTTAGCGTCTTTAGCGGATGCTCCGGTTCCTACAGATCGTGTTATTGATGGTATGGATATTTCTCCGGTGTTTTTGGGGAAAGCTGAAACGTTGGAAAGAGAAAACCCTTTGTTCTTTTTCCGGTATATTCATGATCCTATTTGTATGATACGTGAAGGCGACTGGTGTCTACTGGGATACGATGAGCCTCTACCATGGGCTTTTAGTTTGGATGAATTAGCGCTTGGTAAAGTGAAGCCTTGGTATTTGACAAAAGAACATATGGAGTTCGCCAAGAAGGTGTTTCCAAAATATTTTGAGTTATATAATTTGAGAGATGATCGTGAGGAACGAATAGATGTGGCAGATAAACATCCTGAAATTGTAGCGAGACTGAAATCAAAGATGTTGAAACTTAAGCAGGAAGTTGTAGCTGAAGGTGGAGATTGGTTTGCGGAAGACGTGGATGAAAGATGACAAAGTTGCTTGCGTGTCAAATGATATGAGAAAATAAGTCCTAATAACTTGTTTAAAATTCATAGTTATGATTTTCTTGAGACATAGTTATGTTTTGAGTATTTCATAACTATGTTTTTCCGGGTCATTTCAAAGGAAAAAAGTGCTCTTTTTTTGTTATTTCTATAAAGATATTTACCTTTGTCTCTATGTTAAGGATAATAACACATATTGAACGCTTATTGCTGACGCATGATTGTGTGATCTTGCCGAAGTTTGGTGGTTTCGTGCTGCAAATCTTGCCGGCGACGTATGAGGAAGAGGAACATTCGTTTCGGCCGATGCGTAAAGAGGTTATGTTCAATGTAACGCTACAGCATACAGACGGCTTGCTTTCCGAGTCGTATATGCAGACGTATGGCGTTGATTACCGGAAAGCTCAATTGATGCTGGAAGAGGATATCGAGGCTTTGAATGTTTCTTTGGAACAAGACAAGCGGATAACATTGGGGCGAATCGGGACTTTCTCTATAGGAGAGGAAGGGCAGACCATTTTTACGCCGGGCGATTCTGGGGTATTTAATGCGGATTCGTATGGTTTATCATCGTTTCATTTTCCGGTTTTGCGATCGTTGGAGGAAGAGCGGGAAGAGGTTGCCTTACTTACGGGTAAGAAAAAGAAAGATGTGTTCTATATCCCGGTTAGTCGTAAGTTGATCCGGGTTGTTGCGGCGTCAGCTGCTGCTGTCGCATTATTCTTTGTGGTTTCGACTCCGGTGAAAGAAGTAAACCTGTCCGCTTATACAGCTAGTTTTGTTCCTACGGAGATGATAAATTATAGGTTTGAGGAACCGATTTCTCAGCTGGAGGAAATTCAAGTATCCCAAGAGGACGAGATGGTAGCGGAGGTAACTCCCAAAATAGAAGCGACTAAGGAGACAGAGATTGCCAAAGCGGCTTCTGCTCCTGAGGTAAAGAAAGAGCTTGTTGCTCCCGCTCCGAAAGTGAAATCCGTGGCACCAAAGAAGATGTATCATATCGTGATAGCGAGTTTCCCGACAGAGGAGCAGGCGAATGAGTATATATCCGGTGTAGACCGTGCGCAATGTAAAAATGTAAGCAAGGTGGTTCGTGATGGTAAATATCGTATTTATGCGGATAAGTTTAATAACCGGGCGGATGCCGAGAGCTACATGGCGACACTTCGAAAAATAGAAAAGTATAAAGATGCTTGGCTGTTCATTAGCCGTTAATAAAAAAGCCTGATCGAAAGATCAGGCTTTTTTTATGACTTGTCGTCGTTTTGTGGCCGGGGCAGTCTTTTCTTCTTCAACCGTCCTGCCTTTCGTAAGGCTTGGTCCAGAATGTACTGGATTTGGCCATTGGTGCTGCGAAATTCGTCCGCAGCCCAAGCTTCGATAGCTTCCATCATATCAGCGTCCACCCGCAGGATGAAGCTTTTGACAGTATTATCTTTTTTGGCCATATACTAGTATTAATATTAAATTCTTACATTAATGATGTAGAGTCCCGGTATTTACGACAGGTTGCGCTGCCTCGTCAGCACAAAGGACAACCAACAGATTACTGACCATTGCGGCCTTTCGTTCCTCATCCAGTTCCACAATATTGTCTTTATCCAGTTTGTTCAAGGCGAGTTGAACCATGCTAACCGCTCCTTCCACGATCCGTTCTCTGGCGGCGATAATTGCTTCCGCTTGCTGGCGGCGTAACATGACTCCGGCGATCTCGGAAGCATACGCTAAGTAATTGATACGGGCTTCCAATACCTCAATACCTGCTATCGCCAGACGGCTGTTTAATTCCTCCTCCAGCTTTTGAGCGACCTCCCCGTCATCGGACCGTAAGGTCACGGGATCTTTGCTCTCGTTATAATCATAGGCATACATGCCAGCGATCTTACGGATGGCGGCATCACTTTGTATCTGCACGAAATTCTCATAATTCTGCATTCGTTGGGATAATTCAGAGGATTCTCCCATTGATATGAATGATTTATTCGAAGAGATACTAATGGACGAAGAATCGATGTCGAACATCGCTCTATAAGTATCCTTGACTTTCCATACCATCACGGCCCCGATCATAACCGGATTACCGACCTTATCGTTAACCTTGATAGGAGGGACATCTAAGTTACGGGCACGTAACGTGATTTTCTTTTTGCTGTAAAGTGGATTGACCCAGAAAAATCCGTTATCAGTAATTGTCCCTTTATATTTTCCGAAAAAGAGCATTACTCGGGCATTGTTGGGCTCGATTTCCATGAATCCCAATAAACAAACCACTAACAGGCAGAGTCCGACGATGCCGGTGATTACGCTCCAAGTCCCGTTGGTGCCTGCGATTAAATAGCAGCAGAGACCCGATAGAGCCAATAGGAGAAAAAGAGCAATAAACCCCGAGATTCTCAGTCCGTTGAATGTCTTTTCGGTTGCTTTCATGATGATTTGTTTTTGATATTAATTTGATATCACAAAATAAGTGATTTTTATGGAGACTGCCAAATATTTTGAGGGATATTATTAGAGTGATCTGTAAATATTTTCATAGCTTTGTCTCATCTAAAAATTATATACTTGGACTTTCAGTTAGACACGAACAATAAGGAGTTTCAGGATGCCTTGCAACTGATCACCCACACTCGCCAGTCTGTTTTCCTGACAGGGAAAGCAGGGACCGGCAAGTCTACTTTTTTGAAGTATATTTGCAATCATACGAAGAAAAAGTATGTGGTGCTGGCTCCTACCGGAATAGCGGCCATAAATGCGGGCGGCGTTACCTTGCATTCCTTTTTCAAGCTCCCTTTTCGGCCGATGTTGCCGGATGATCCGGATTTAAGTTTGTCTCATGGTCGTATCTTTGAGTTTTTTAAGTATCCGAAGGAGAAACGGAAAATTATCGCGGAGGTCGATTTGATCATCATTGACGAGATATCGATGGTGAGGGCGGATATTATTGATTGTGTAGATCGTATCTTGAGGGTCTATTCCGGTAATATGCGATTGCCTTTTGGCGGAAAGCAGCTATTGTTCGTGGGAGATGTCTTCCAGTTGGAACCGGTTGTTCCGTCGGATCAAAAAGAGATATTGAGTTTGTTCTATGCGAGCCCTTTCTTTTTCTCGGCTCGTGTGTTCAAGGACATTAATTTAGTGCCGATCGAGTTGCAAAAAGTGTATCGCCAGACCGATTCTGTTTTTATCAATATATTGGATCGGATTCGTAATAATGCCGCTAGAAAACAGGAGTTGGATACGTTGAACGGTCGTTATTTTCCGTCTTTCGAGCCTCAGAATGAGGATATGTATATCACGTTGGCCACTCGCCGGGATCAGGTTGATTTTATCAATGAGAAGAAGTTGGCCGAGCTTCCCGGAGAAGAGTACGTCTCCGTGGGAAAGATCGAGGGGGATTTTCCAGAATCCTCACTACCTACCCAGCTGAATTTATCCATCAAGGAACAGGCGCAGGTTATTTTTATCGATAATGATTATGAGCGTCGTTGGGTGAACGGGACGATTGGTATGGTATCGGGTATCGATGAGAATGGAAATGTTTATGTCTTGCTGGAGAGCGGTGTGGAACATTTGGTGGAACCTACCTCATGGCGAAATTATAAATACAAATATAACGAGAAAGAGAAACGGATCGAGGAAGAGATTGTCGGTACGTTCGAACAATTGCCGATTCGTTTGGCTTGGGCGATCACGGTGCATAAGAGTCAAGGCTTGACTTTTAGCCGGGTGGTAGTTGATTTGACCGGGGGGGTATTCGCCGGGGGACAAACCTATGTGGCGTTGAGCCGTTGTACCTCATTGGAGGGATTGGTGCTAAAAAGCAAGATCTCTTCCCGGGATATCTTTATCCGGAAAGAGATCGTGGAATTCAGCCAAATATTCAACAACCAAGCGTTAATAGAGAAAAGCCTCAAGGAAAGTGAGGCGGAACTACAATATGGTCGGGCGGCTCAGGGATTTCGGCTAGGTAATATGCAAGAGGCGGTCGAGGCTTTTGCCGCCGCTGTATCTAAACGGAATGAATTGGATAATCCGATGGTACAACGGCTGCTTCGTTTGAAATTGCAAGCGTTGAATAGTCAAAAGGCACAGATTAAGGCTTTGCGGGAAGAGTTGCATTCGCTTCGTGAGACCCAGAAAGAGTATGCGCATGAATATTACTTGATGGGCAACGAGTGCATAACGAAGGCCCATGACGCGAATGCCGCTATCCGTTGTTTTGATAAGGCCTTGAATTTGAATCCGAATTATGTGGAAGCTTGGGTACGCAAAGGGGTTACTTTATTGGATATAGGTGAGGACTATGACGCTCAGGTTTGTTTAAACAAGGCGGTAAAATTAAGCCCGAAGTCTTTTAAGGCTCGCTATAACCGTGGAAAATGCCTATTGAAACTCAAATATTACGATGAAGCTATTCTGGATTTCCAGCAGGCGATAAGCATCAAACCTAAACATGCGGCTTCCCACGAATATCTAGCGGAAGGGTTCCGGGCGATAGGAGAGGACGAATTAGCCCAGCAGCATCAAGATATTGCGGATGCCTTGCGAGGGGGAGAGGATATATGATGAAATAGAAAAGGCGAGAAAATTTATTTCCCGCCTTTTTTATGGAGTTATATCTCTTGATTAATTAAAGATGTAACGGATACCAACCTGCATTTTCCAGCATTCAGTATAGATACGGTTATAAGAATAAGTCTCAGTCGGATATTCACCATTGATCTTATACATGGAGAAAATTGGAGTCTTGTTATCATCCATGCCTTCATATTTCAAGATACGGCAACCGTTGGAAGAAGATGCGTTCTTCATTACACCCCATTTCGAGTTGATCATATTACCGATATTCATGAAATCAAGGCTCAATTGGAAATGATGTTCGGTTTTACCTGCCTTGAATGAGAAATCTTCCGTGATACGAAGGTCGAAACGATGTACCCAAGGTGCACGTGCGGCATAAGCCTCAGCGTATTCTCCCTTGTGATTCTTTAAATAAGAATCTTGGTCTACGAAGTTCCAGAAAGCGGTTCTATCTGCTTCATTCTTGAATTTGATTTCACTGTCATCTTTCGGGATATACATCATATCATTATTGATACCGTCGCCATTCATATCATTCGTATAAGCGAAGCTATATCCGGAAGCGGAATAACCGGAATAGAACAGATTTAAGCTTGTTTTTCTGAGCAGACCTTTATGGCGGAAGGGTAGATTATAATTGATCGCTGCGATTACCTTGTCGGGCACTACATACCGTGAACGTTGTACGGTTGCGAAATTCGGTCCGTCTATCGTTAACATTCCCTGCCATGTAGATACAGGGTCGCTACCCGGAAGACCGGAAATTTCTTTGGATTCCGTGTGCGTATAAGCCAACATCATGTTCAAATCCTCTACGGGTTGAGCGTTAACCGTAACATTGGCGGTATAACCATGTCCTTTGGATGTGTTAGTTAATACAACCGCATTCTTACCGGATACATACGTATAATCAGATGGATAAATCAAACGGTTATCCGCTCCGTTAAAATGTTCCCAATTTGACGGGTCCTTGATGTTGATATTCTCAAGGGTTACGGCATTGATGTTCTTGTTATAGATGAACTCGCCGGTTACGGATAATGGGAAGGAAGTAGGGAGCTGATAATCTACAGCCAAGGAGGTTTTCCATATTTGTGGCATCTTGAAGTTGTCCTTTACGCCAGAGATCTTAGAACCGGCAACCGGATTCTCTATCGTGGTAGGAAGGCCGAATTTCTTGATCGCATCGTCTACATTCGTAATCATGCCGCCAGCCAATTGATCCAGACGGGAATCATGACTTACCGCAATTCCATTCTCATATTTTGTACCGAATACTACAGCATTTTGTACCATATTCGAGTTTGTCGGCATATTCGTAAAGAATACCAAGGGTAAACGTCCGGTAAATATACCTGTACCACCACGTACTTTTAAGGAATTATCCTTGAACACATCCCAAACGAAACCTACACGAGGGGATATTTGCATTCTAGACTTAGGCCATTTGCCGGTGTCGATATGTTTGCCTCCGAAATCAAGATCGTAGATTGCGTCGTTTCTTTGAAGATCACTATTGTCGAAAATTAAATCATCGAAACGTATGCCATAAGTTAACTTCACGTTCGGACGAATGTTCCACTCATCCTGTGCGTAGAATCCGATCTGGTTAAAAGTAACCTGAGCTTTCGGGTCGGAAACACCGTTGTAACCGTATGTCCATGCGAACGTTTCAGGAGCGGCACCGTTCAAGAAATCATCTAAGCTGCTGTAACGATAATATCCCGTACCGTTGCGCATATAAGCATTGCTAGCAAGTTGGTGCTCGAAACTGATACCAGCTGTGATCTTATGGTCGCCGGCAAAGTAAGTGAAGTTATCGATAACACTTGTGATCTTGTTCTTCACGCCGTTGTTGTAAGTAAATAATTCATATCCGGCACTCATATAAGGCTCCATGATTTGGTTACCTTCCGCATCTTTACCTGCCAAGATATCAATAAAGGGAAAAGGGGAAGAGTTGGTTCCGCGCATATCCTCGATATCCGTATAAGTGAAAAGTAACTGATTGGAAATCTTATCAGAGAAGCGACTGTTCAAATCAGCGGATACGGAAGACACTTTATTGTCTTGGGAATACATGCTGTTGGCAAAAGACATGGATTGGTAACCTACACGGCTTGTATTATACAGACGAGAGCCGGAACCACCATCCATAGAGTTAGCGTTGGGAGCGTTCCATGCGGTATTCTTTGTATAGTTGTACCGTACGCTCAATTTATGGCCATTCGTGATATTCCAGTCGATACGACCTAACAATTTCAAATTCTTTTCGTCTGCGGGGAAGTTCGTGGCTGATCCTGTATCATAACCATATTTATCTCTTAAGAAATCGGATACCTTTTGCATGTCGGAGAGTGTAGTGCGAGATATGTAGTTATTCTCGTCCGGTTGCTCTCCTTCGGTACGAGCTCTCCATTTGATCACTTGTTGCGGTTGTTTTTCCACCTCTACATTGGCGAAGAAGAATAATTTATTCTTGATGATCGGACCGCCGAACGTAGCTCCGTAAATCGTTTTGGATTCCTTAGCACGTGCGCCCAAGTCTTCTCCATCGATTGAGTTTCCTCGCATATTCTGGTTCTGGAAGTAAGTGTAAGCGGAACCTTTGAATGTGTTTGTACCGGATTTGGTGATAGCGTTGATACCGCCACCAATGAAGTTTGTCTGGCGGACATCGAACGGGGCGATTACCACTTGTACTTCCTCGATAGCGTCCATAGAGATCGGGTTACCGCCTCCGGGAAGATTATCCGAAAGGCCGAAGTTGTTATTAAAGTTCGCTCCATCTACCGTAAAGTTCGTGGAACGGCCATCGCCACCGGCAAAACTCATGTCGGAGGCATAAGGAGAAAGGCGTGCGATATCGGAGATACTACGGTTAATGGTGGGTAAAGAGGTGATCTGTGACGAGGAGATATTGGTTGTCGCACCCGTCTTTTCCGTATTGAACTTCGTTTTCGCCGCTGTGATTACGATCTCGTCCAAGGTCTCAGAAGATTCTTTCAACTTAACATTCAAGTTGTAGTTCTCTCCCAATTGCAGGGTAATGCCGGAATAAACGGCAGATTGATAACCAACGTAAGAGATCGTAACTTTGTATGGACCTCCTGTACGCATACCTTGTAAGGAAAAGCGTCCGTCAACGTTTGTGATCGTACCATAATTTGTCCCAGAAGGTTCGTGAACCGCCAAAACGGTCGCACCAATAACGGGTTCATCTTGAAACATAACTGTTCCACTCATACTGGCTGTTGTTACCTGTGCTTGTGTCGGGATGACAAACAAGAAACTCAGTACAGCTAAAAGGAATAGCGTCTGTAAATGTCTGCTCATAATTTAAAATAGTTAATGTAATAAAAACTTTCGCAAAGTTATGGGTTATTTTTTAATATCATTGTATGTTTCTTATTTAATACTTGTTTCATATTCATGAAGTTGTTGTGACGGGGCGGAATTGAGTAATGTCCTTATTCGGAGATGGATGGCTTGTATTGGCAAAACAAGAGGGTTCTTTATGAAATTTTTAATTTGATGATTCTTAACTAACATTCCCTGTTGGGCGGTGATTTAAAAGAATTATAGACGCTTTTCCTGCATATTGTTGGATTATGGATGTGATTGGTTGAGAATAATAATCTGGAGATCTGTGTGAGGAATGTTAATGCTATGAATATTATATATAGTTTGTGACAAAAAGAGATATCTAATCCCTATCTTTGCGGCGATATACAAAAATGTTATAATTATTTTAAATATAAATACTTCTTGTATGAGGAAAACTTATCTACTTTTAACGTTACTTTTGTTGTGCGTGGGAATATCCATACATGCTCAGGTGACGACGGCGAGTATGAGTGGTAAAGTCACGGATACATCATCGGAAGCGATGATCGGAGTGAATATCAAGGCTACGCATACGCCAACGGGTACCGAATACTACACGATTACCCAGCCGAATGGTTCTTATTCTTTTAACAACCTTCGTATCGGAGGCCCTTATGTGGTAGAGTTCTCTTATATTGGATACAATACGGAGAGCCGGACAGGAATAAACTTGGTTTTGGGTGAGGATCTGAAACTGAATGTAGTAATGCGGGAAGATACCCAAGCTCTCGATGAGGTAGTCGTGGTTGCGGATAAGAACCCCATTATTTCAGGAAGCCGTACAGGTGCGCAGGAAATCATCACTCGTGAGAAGATGGATAAGCTGCCTACGATTAACCGTTCTTTGGATGATTTCGTGAAATTAACCCCGATGAGTAGCGGAAAGAATTTTGGCGGTGTCTCTTACCGTTTTAATAATGTAACGGTGGACGGTGCCTCCTTTAATAACTCGTTTGGTCTGGCTTCTGCTCTTGGAGCTTCCGGTACGGAACCGATTTCTTTGGAGGCACTCGAGCAGGTACAGGTGATGATCGCTCCTTTTGATGTTCGAAATGGAGGATTCACGGGTGCGGGTATTAACTCCGTAACGAAATCCGGTTCGAATGAGTTTCATGCTTCTGTATATATGTACACGAAGAGTCCGTCTATGATGGGATATCGTGTGAAGGATGAGACGATTGGTGTTTCAGAGTTCTCTAATCACCAATACGGTATCAGTTTATCCGGTCCGATCATTAAGAATAAGTTATTCTTCTTCATCAATGGTGAGATGGATCGTCAGGAGGAACCGATTTCTTATACGACCGCTAATTCTGCGGCGGATGCGACAGTCTTGCAGGGTTTATCTGATTTCTTAGGTGATGAGCTTGGGTATAATCCGGGTAAATTCGACGTGAATAAGACAAATACTCAAGCGGATCGAATCACGGCTCGTTTAGACTGGAATATCAACTCAAATAATGTGTTGAGCTTAAAATATTATTATTTGAAATCGTTTAATACGAATAACCCTTCTACTTCCGGTGCGCCGAATAACGGACGTGGACCGAATGCGTTCGCTATTCCGTTCTCTTCTTCTTTCTACCGGACGAATAATAACTTCAATATTTGGATGGCCGACTTGAATACGACCATTAATGACCGTATGTCTAATTATTTGAAGATCGGTTATTCCCGTTTGCGTGATTATCGCGATATGGATGGTGGTTACTTCCCGCAAGTGGATATCTTGGATGGTGATAACAATGCTTATACGACTTTCGGAACCGAGGCAAACTCCTATAATAACCAGTTGAACAGTGATATCTGGCAGATACAGGATAACTTCTTGATGAATTTTGGCAAACATCAGATTACGGTTGGAACGCAAAGTGACTATCGCGCCTTTAAGAATGGTTTCGCTCAAAACTATCCGGGTTCTTGGGTATTTAACTCTGTCGATGATTTCAAGTTCAACGTATTGGCTACAAAACAATACATGGCCGCTCATAACGGAAGTGTACAAGGATTTGATATCCGTGAGTTTAATCCGAAAGATTTTGGATTTGGTTCCAATGTGACAGGTATTACGAATTCTTCTTCTACGGGGTACCAGTACTATGCGCAAAGATATTCGATGACGGATGATTTTCCATTCGCCGAGATAAATGTATTCCAGTTAGGTTTGTATGCCCAAGATAAGTGGACGGTAAGTGATAAATTGAACTTGACGTTAGGTTTACGTATTGATGTTCCGTTCTTTATGACTGATTTGCAGTCGAATGATAAAGTCGCCGCCGAGACCTATCGGGATGGCATCAAGATCGATGTTTCTAAATATCCGAACGCCAAACCTCAGTTCTCTCCTCGATTTGGTTTTAACTACAAACCGTTTGACGATGAGAATGGAAGTTTGCAGATCCGTGGTGGTACGGGACTCTTCACGGGTACTCCTCCTTATGTATGGATCAGTAATCAAGCCGGCAACAATGGCGTTTTGTTTGGTGACTTGAATGTCCGGGCGGTAAAGGACAAGAATGACAATATCATTAGCGATGGCAGACCTTCGCTAGGTTTTACCGGAAATATGGATACTTATAAACCGGCTGAAGGTAGCGCTACCCGTTCGGATATAGCGATTACGGATCCGGACTTTAAATATCCGAGCTTATGGAAAAGTAATATCGCTGCCGATTATAAGTTTGGTGATGGCTGGGTAGCTACCGTAGAGTTGCTGTACTCAAAAGACATTAACGCTATTTATCATGACAATATCGGATTGTATCGGACCGAGCAATTTGTAAATGACGGTGGAGCGGGTAACGCACGTCCATATTATAATGGCTATTATAGCGATAGGGAAGGAAATCAAAAGGCCGCGAATCATGTCGTGATGCTGCGTAATACCAGCAAAGGACATTCGCTTTATACGACCTTCCAGTTGCAGAAAAACTTTGTTGATGGAATCTTGAAGGGATTGTATTTGAATGGATCTTACTCTTTCGGGCAGTCTAGAGGTGTAACAGACGGAACATCGTCTGTGGCGACTTCCGCTTGGAAGTACCGTGCGGCCTTGGATGGAAATGCGGAAGAAGTAGGTTATACGGCAGGTTCTTTTGATGGTCGTTTGTTATTGTCCGCTTCTTATACGGCTAACTGGAGTAAATATGCGGCAACAAGTTTTGGTTTGATCTATCAGCGTTATCGTCCGTTCCGTTATTCTTATTGTTATAATGGTGACGCGAATGGCGATTCTCAGTTCTCCAATGACTTGATGTATATCCCTGCGAATTTTGACGAGGTAAAAGATCATTTGTTACCGGGCGATTTCGATAGCCAAGAAGATGCATGGAAAGCGATGAATGCCTTTATCGAGCAAGATCCTTATTTGAGCAAACATAGAGGTGAGTATGCCGAACGTAACGGTGCTGTCGCTCCATTTGCGAATCAATTGGATTTGAGCGTTTCTCATGATATAAAGATTTACCAGAAGAATGGTCGCTCACATACCTTGCGCTTTAGTTTCAATATCGCCAACTTCTTGAATTTGTTGAATCGTAACTGGGGTGTGGTACAAACAACCGTTTTGGGTAATCAGCAATATCAGTTCTTGACGATCCCGAAAGGACAAGGCCCGAGTGCGGCGAACAACTATACGTTGAAGTATACGATGGCGAAAGATTTGGATGAGACCTTCAAGGATAATTTGAACGATGTGTCTCGTTGGCAGATGCAATTCGGTATCAAGTATATCTTCTAAAAGAAAAATCTTTCATTAGATAAAATTTAATAATTAGAAGAGGTTCACTATCTTTGTGGACCTCTTTTTTAATTTAATGATATGTGGAATAATCGTATTGAGTTCTTACTCGTTAGTTTCTTTTGTATTTGTTCATTGGCTTTTACCGGTTGCCAAACGAAAAAACGATCGGATCGTTATGTCGTAGTTTTATCAATGGACGGTTTCCGCTCTGATTATCCCTCACGTGCTCATACTCCGACGTTGGATTCTTTGGCGAATGTAGGGGTTCGCTCCACGTTTCGCCCATGTTATCCCAGCGTGACTTTCCCGAATCATTATAGCATGGCTACCGGATTGCATCCGGATCACCATGGTTTGGTAAATAATTTCTTTTATGACGCGGAGCTTGATAGTTCATACCGGATGGGAAACCTGGATCCGCGATTTTATGGTGGAGAACCTATTTGGAATACGGCGGAACGCCAAGGGGTTCGTACCGTTTCCTTCTATTGGGTTGGTAGCGAGGTGCCTTTGGCGAGTGGCCAGCCTTCAATATGGAAGCCGTTTGATAAATCGGTTTCTTTTTCAGATCGTGCTGATTCCGTGATCTCTTGGCTGAAGTTGCCGGAAGATATACGTCCTCATTTGATTATGTGGTATATGGAAGAGCCGGATGCGATAGGTCATTCCGCTACCCCGGATTCCTCGGCAACCTTGGATGTGGTAGAGAACTTGGATAAAGTCTTGAATCATTTCTTCACGGAAGCCCGTAAGCTGGATATTTTCGATAAGATCGATTTTATCGTTCTCTCGGATCATGGAATGGCCACCTATTATCCCGAGAGATATGTGAACTTGAATGATTATCTACCCCGGGATAGTTTCGATTATGTCTTTGATGGCGTTCCTACATTATTATATCCGAAGAAAACCTATGTGGATACGGCCTATGCGATTTTACAGAAAGTGCCGAATATAACCGTATGGAAGAAAAACGAGATCCCTGAGAAATTGGTTTACGGAAAGAATCCTCGAGTTAGTGATCTGGTTGTTTCTCCACATATTGGAACGTATGTGCAATTCCGCGAGAAATCATCTCCCCGTTATGCGGCGACACATGGTTACGATAATTTTACACCGGAGATGGAGGCTATATTCTATGCGGCAGGTCCCTCGTTCAAGAAACACGTAGAGGTTCCGCAAATGGCGAACGTGAACCTCTATTTGATGATCGCACGCTTATTGAATATACAGCCCGCCCCGAATGATGGAGATAGCGCTGTCGTTCAGCGGTTATTTAAATGATAGGACTTCGCGCTACTTTCTAAATGGGGATTTACTGCACGGGCCTTGCAGTACTACTGTAAAGCCGGTTGCAGTAATTGATGCCTTATTGATGTTCGCATGTCATCTTACGCATGAAAGCGAGACTGCCTTTAGCTAGCTCATCTGCGTTGTATTTAGATGGACGCCAAAGAGATACGGCTTCCGCCATGCCGGGAACGGAATTGGAGAAATTCTCCAGAACTAAGTTTCCATTGAAATCGATTTCCTGTAGTCCCCGAAACAAATCATCCCAGCGTACGTTTCCTTCACCCAGCATTCCCCGGTTGCTTTCAGTCATGTGAATATGGCGAAGTCGGCTGCCTGCGGCGATAACCGGTTCATAGAAACTAGTCTCTTCTATATTCATATGGAAAGTATCCAGATGCAAAGATAAATTCGGAGCGTCTACGCGTTTGATAAAGCGCAAGACTTCCTCCGCGGAGGTACACATATAGCTTTCATAGCGATTGATCGGCTCTATACCGATCGTGATTCCGGATCGGCCGGCGTATTCGGCAACCTCCGCCCATACCTCACAAAGCGTATTCTCTTCTTCCCGTGTTCGCTGTTTGCCGGAGAAGACCCCGATGCCGGAATGTAAGACCCCTCCCAAGTAATCAACCTCCAGTTCGCTCGCTTTATCCAGCGCCGCCTTGATCAGGCGAGTCGCTTCCTTGGGATAAAAAGGAATATGCGCTTCTTGGGGAAGGTTGAGAGAACAAGTCGCCTTCAATCCGTGTTGTTTCAATTGTCGCTTTACGGTTGGAGCGTCGAACTCCATGGAAGGAGGCAATAAGATTTCCAGTAAATCAAAACCGGCGGCAGATGCTTGCTGGATGGCGAAAAGACCGCCTTCTGGTGTCCACATAGGTGGTATCCAAGAAAGGATGGAAGCTCCGAAAGTAGGATTCATAATCGTATTGTTTTTATTCGTTAGGGTTACAAAGTAAGTACTTTTTTGAAGATTTCATTGCGAAGAAAGTGAAATCCTTCGCAATGAAATATCATAAATGTCATTTAAAAATAAAAGTTGGTACCCGGACAGAAGATAGGGTGGCTGCTGGTGTTATCAATTTCAATCTTATTTTCTCTAGCGAGCCAACCGATAGCGGACCATAGATCCGCATCTGTTAGAGCGGATTTTGCTCTCAACGCCTCAAAACTCCAATGTTGGCCATCTGAAAGCAAATTCCAGATAGCTCCTGCATTTAATCCGATCGATCCTTTTGTCATGATAAAATCTGTTTTTATGTTTATGGTATATAGTGCTTATATTGTTATAACAGATAATATCCGGTAAAAGTATGTTGCGTTGAGATAAATAATCTAAAAAACAAAAATCTCTTGATGCGTTGAATTTTATTCCTTGAAGTCAGCGAATATGGATTCATCGTATACATTGTGTTCCTTTTTATCGTGGAATGGATACCATACTTGGGCGAAGAACGGATTTCCTTTAGCGATCTCGTCGTAATTCCAAGGGAGCGGTAAACATTCCGGGCACCAATGGCCTCCTAATAATACTAATGTGGGAGAGGCCTTAAAACGGTGACCGAATTGGCATTCCCAATCGAGTGGGGTCGATAAGTCTCCTTTTGTCATGGCCGGGGACAAGCATTTTCCTCCCCTGAATTCTGCGGCTTTACGCATATCCTCGATATCCCATTCCGACTTCGGCTTACTTTCATCATAACCATGATCCAGAAAGACGGGTGTTTCGGAGGGGCGTTTTGTCCGGATCTTATCCCAACCCGGGATTGCTTGCCAATCCTCATACGAGCCAAAATAGGCGGATATACGATCTTGGTGTCTGTTCTTGATCCAGTTACGGGTTCCCAGTCCCGGCTTTTTAGCGATGGCTCCCATACCCAGTTTTATGAAGATAGGAGGGACGATCTTTGCTAGGTGGAAATACCAAGGGACTTGGCTGGCCATCCATTTAAAATAATCGTCGCAAGTTTGGTTACTGCGGAAATGCAGATATCCTTCTAATAGATCTGAATCGGTATACCATTGTCCGTGGAAATTACGGGTAGCGAACCAGTTCGGTTCGAATATTTTCTCCGGGGCGGGACAGCCGATCGCTTTTAACAATTTACTCTCAAACTCATAATTCGTCAGGCGGAAAGATGGGCCGCTACTAATGTTATAGAAACGGTTCCAAAACTCATCCGGCACCTCTTCCTCGCATACATTCGCTAGTAAGCGACCGGAATCCTCGGCGGTAGCCCATTCCAGCACGCCGTCTAGCGGTACGTGGAATGTGATTGGGTCCGAACCCTTGAATAATAATTCGGGGCATAAGATACCGGTTTGGCGAAGGCACGCCCAATGTTTAATACCCGACTCCACGAAAATACGTTCGGCTATTGTCTTTGAGATGGCATAATGATCATAGACACTTATATTGATCGGATCTCCCGTACGTCCCCAATGAACCGGTGCGTTACGGTGGCCGGTTTGCGCCACGGAGCCGATATAGACTACCTTGATCTGATCTGCGTTCGGTTGCGCTTTTACGGCATCCACGATGTGTTGAGCGGCGGTCGTGTTTACTTTCAAGGTCTTTTTAGGGAAATAATCCGCCGCCGGCGAAACCATTCCACCTACGTGTAATACGTAGTCCGCCCCCGTTACTCCATTTAAGACATCTTGATAACTCGTCAAGTCTCCCCAAACGATACGGATCCCTTCCATAGCCTCATAGGTGGCCAACTTCTCTTTATTGATTTTGCTCGGACGAGCCAAGAGTGTTATATTAAAACGATCTAGCCGTTTGGACAACTCGACCAATCCGGCATGGCCCATCGTCCCGGTGGCTCCGGTCAGAAAGACGGTCTTTTTACTTTTCATGATATAATTTAAGTGTATAATAAAAATCTTAGGATACTATCGGGTAGCGAAGGTATATAAAAAAAAGCTCCCAACCAATAGGTTGAGAGCTTTTGTAGTGGATACGAGAATCGAACTCGTATTGCATGCGTGAGAGGCATGTGTCCTAACCGTTAGACGAATCCACCATTTAGATGTCATTGTTTTTGTTTGACGATGCAAAGGTAGATATATTTTTTAATTCTGCAATAGTTGGACTGAGTTTTTTTGAAGAAAAAGTGTGTTTTTTATCAAAATGCCAAGAAAACGGGGAGAATACCACTAAAAGGCGTTAAAAGTAGTTGCGATTTCATTGTTTTTTCATTGTCGGTACTGTTTATTTATTCTACCTTTGCCATCTGTAATTGAACAAAATAGTATTGAACATTACTAATACCAGTTTAATAAACAACTAATATTATGGCAGAACTTAAAGAAAAACTTTTCTCAGAATTCGCACCTGTGTCTACTGAAGAGTGGATGGCGAAGATAACGGCCGACCTGAAAGGGGTACCGTTTGAGAAAAAGCTTGTTTGGAAGACAGGCGAAGGATTTAATGTAAATCCTTTCTATCGTGCAGAAGACATCGAGGGTTTAAAGACTACAGAGTCTCTTCCCGGTGAATTCCCTTATGTTCGTGGAACGAAGAAAGACAACGATTGGAAGGTACGCCAGAACATTGAAGTTTGCTGCTTCAAGGGTGCTAACGAGAAAGCACTAGACCTTTTGACGAAAGGTGTTACTTCTCTTGGGTTCATCATCAAAGGTGATGAGGTGAACGAGGAGAACATAGCTACTTTATTAGAGGGTATTTGTCCGGCTTCCGTAGAATTGAACTTCAACACTTGCAACTGCAAAGCGGAGAAGTTGATCGGTATCTTGGCTGACTACTTCAAAGGCAAGGGTGTCGATGCAGAGAAGTGCTACGGTTCTGTAAACTATGACGCTTTCAAGAAACCTTTAGTAAAAGGTAAAGAAAACAGTGAGTGGGTAGAAGGTGCCGCAGCTGTGCTCAAAGCTGGACAGGCTTTGCCTAACTACCGTGTATTGGCTGTAAATGCGTTCCTTTTCAACAATGCTGGCGCTTACATTTCTCAGGAATTAGGTTACGCCTTGGCTTGGGGTAACGAATTGATGGCAAAACTAACCGAGGCTGGTTTCACCGCTGACGAGGTTGCCAAGAAGATCAAATTCAATTTTGGTATCAGCTCTAACTACTTCATGGAAATCGCTAAGTTCCGTGCGGCTCGTTGGTTGTGGGCCGAGATCGTAGCCGCTTATAAGCCGGCCTGCGAATGCGCTTGCAAGATGGTTGCTCACGCACAGACTTCAGAGTGGAACATGACGGTTTACGATGCTCACGTAAACTTGCTTCGTTCTCAAACTGAGGCTATGTCTGCCGCTCTTGCTGGCGTAGACTCTATCACGGTTCGCCCGTTTGATAAGATTTACCAGACTCCGGACGATTTCTCCGAGCGTATCGCACGTAACCAACAATTATTATTGAAGGAAGAGTGCCACTTGGATAAGGTCGTTGACCCGTCTGCCGGTTCTTATTATGTAGAGGTATTGACGAATTCCTTGGCCGATGTCGCTTGGAAGTTGTTCTTGGAGGTTGAGGAAAAAGGAGGATTCTCCGTTGCCGTGAACGCAGGTGAGATCCAAAATGCCGTTAACGCTTCGAATGTAGTTCGTAAGAAAGCGGTTGCTACCCGTCGTGAGATCCTGTTGGGTTCTAACCAGTATCCTAACTTCACGGAAGTAGCTGCCGATAAGATTCAGGAAAAAGGTTCTTGCTGTTGTGGCGGTGGTCATTGCGGCGAGGCAACGATCCCGGCTCTTGATTTCTCTCGCGGCGCTTCCGAATTCGAGGCTTTGCGTATGGCGACAGAGAAGAGTGGCAAGACTCCGAAGGTATTCATGTTGACGATCGGTAACTTGGCGATGCGTTTGGCTCGTTCACAGTTCTCCGCTAACTTCTTCGCTTGTGCCGGATATAAGATAATTGATAACTTAGGCTTCGATACGGTTGAGGCTGGTGTTGAGGCTGCAGTCAAGGCGGGTGCTGAGATAGTGGTTCTTTGCTCTAGTGATGACGAGTATGCTGAATTCGCTCCTGCTGCTTACAAGGCTTTGGCCGGACGTGCCGAATTCGTTGTAGCCGGAGCTCCTGCTTGTGCGGACGACTTGAAGGCTCAAGGTATCGACCAGTTCGTAAATGTAAAGAGCAATGTGCTTGAGACATTGAAAGCATTCAACGCTAAATTAGGAATCGCTTAAGTATAAACAATTATGAGACCAAATTTTAAAAACATAGATATAAAGAATGCCGGATTCGCAGCTACAAACGCTGCCGAATGGGCAAAAGCCAATGGTATCGAGCCCAATTGGAAAACACCCGAGCATATCGAGGTGAAACCTGTATATACAAAAGAAGACTTGGAGGGTATGGAGCACTTGAACTATGCTTCCGGTCTGCCTCCTTATCTACGTGGCCCGTACAGCGGTATGTACGCTATGCGTCCTTGGACAATCCGTCAGTACGCGGGTTTCTCTACCGCTGAGGAGTCTAACGCTTTCTATCGCCGTAACTTGGCTTCCGGTCAGAAAGGTTTGTCCGTTGCGTTCGACCTTCCGACTCACCGTGGTTACGATGCCGACAACGAACGTGTGGTTGGTGATGTAGGTAAAGCGGGTGTATCTATCTGTTCCTTGGAGAACATGAAAGTGTTGTTCGATGGTATTCCTTTGAACAAGATGTCTGTTTCCATGACCATGAATGGTGGTGTGCTTCCGGTATTGGCATTCTATATCAACGCAGGTTTGGAGCAAGGTGCTAAGTTGGAGGAAATGGCCGGTACGATCCAGAACGATATATTGAAAGAGTTCATGGTACGTAATACCTATATTTACCCGCCTGAGTTCTCCATGAAGATTATCGCTGATATCTTCGAGTATACCTCTCAGAAGATGCCGAAGTTCAATTCTATCTCTATCTCCGGTTATCATATGCAGGAGGCTGGTGCTACGGCTGATATCGAGATGGCTTATACGTTGTGCGACGGTATGGAATATCTTCGTGCCGGTATCAACGCCGGTATCGATGTGGATGCGTTCGCTCCCCGTTTGTCATTCTTCTGGGCTATCGGTGTAAATCACTTCATGGAGATCGCCAAGATGCGTGCGGCTCGTATGTTGTGGGCGAAGATCGTGAAGAGCTTCGGCGCTAAGAACCCGAAATCATTGGCATTGCGTACACATAGCCAGACTTCCGGTTGGTCATTGACCGAGCAAGATCCGTTCAATAACGTAGGACGTACTTGTATCGAGGCTATGGCCGCTACATTAGGACATACACAATCTTTGCATACGAACGCATTGGATGAGGCGATCGCTTTGCCGACCGATTTCTCCGCTCGTATCGCTCGTAATACACAGATTTACATTCAGGAAGAGACTAAGATCTGTAAGGAAATCGACCCGTGGGCTGGTTCTTACTATGTAGAGTCTTTGACGAATGAATTGGTACATAAAGGTTGGGCGTTGATCCAAGAGATCGAGAGCATGGGTGGTATGGCGAAAGCCATCGAGACAGGTCTTCCTAAGATGCGTATCGAGGAAGCGGCCGCTCGTACACAGGCTCGTATCGACTCAGGTGTTCAGACCATCGTTGGTGTTAACAAATATCGTTTGCCGAAGGAAGATCCGATCGATATCCTTGAGATTGATAATACAGCCGTACGTAACGAGCAGATCGCCGCTTTGAAGGAGTTGCGTGCTAACCGTGACGAAGCCGCTGTTCAAAAAGCTTTGGCTGATATCACGGAGTGCGTGAAGACGAAGAAGGGCAATTTATTAGAGTTGGCTGTTAAGGCTGCCGGCTTGCGTGCGTCATTGGGAGAGATCTCCGATGCTTGCGAGGTGGTTGTAGGTCGTTATAAAGCAATCATTAGAACTATTTCAGGCGTGTATTCATCAGAAACTAAGAAAGACGCAGACTTCCAGAAAGCTTGCGAGCTTTGCGAGCAATTCGCTAAGAAAGAGGGCCGTCAGCCTCGTATCATGATCGCTAAGATGGGTCAGGACGGACATGACCGTGGCGCTAAGGTTGTTGCTACCGGTTATGCTGACTGTGGGTTCGACGTAGATATGGGACCGTTGTTCCAGACTCCGGCCGAGGCTGCCCGTCAAGCTGTAGAGAACGATGTTCACGTAATGGGCGTTTCTTCTTTGGCCGCTGGTCATAAGACGTTGGTTCCGCAGGTTATCGAGGAGTTGAAGAAATTAGGTCGTGAGGATATCATCGTTATCGCTGGTGGTGTAATCCCGGCTCAAGACTATGACTTCTTGTATAAGGCTGGCGTTGCCGCTATCTTTGGCCCGGGTACTTCCGTATCGAAGGCAGCTTGCCAGATCCTAGAGATCTTGTTAGGCGAATAAATAGCATTTAAACCTTACGGTTTTTTAATAAAGAGAGGCTGGACAATTGATTTTGTCCGGCCTTTTTTAGTATTGTATACGGGTTTATGTACTTTTGTAGCGATTATTCAATTAAAAAGGGAAAGAATCATGGGAATCGTTATAGGTATAGATGTGGGAGGTAGCACGACTAAGATCGTCGGCGTGGAGGATAAGAAGATCAAGAACCCGATGTTCGTGAAAGCTACCGATCCGGTAACCTCTTTATTCGGAGCCTTCGGTAAGTATATTTATGATAATAACATCTCGCTCTCGAATATAGAGAAAGTGATCTTGACGGGTGTAGGTAGCGCCTATATCGATCAACCTTTATATGGCTTACCAACTGCGAAGACGGATGAGTTCCTTGCGAATGGGCTAGGGGCGCAATATAATACGGGACTGGACAGTCTATTGGTGGTCAGCATGGGAACGGGTACCTCCTTTGTCAAGGTACAAGGCTCCACGATCGAGCATATCGGGGGATTGGGTATCGGTGGCGGAACAATCCTCGGCTTGTCTAAGCTATTATTGAAAACGCATGACTTTCACCAAATAGCGTCTTTGGCCGAGCACGGTTCCTTGAATGATATCGACTTGCATATCCGGGATATTACGCCGCATCCGCTACCCGGCCTGCCGCTGGACGTGACAGCCTCTATTTTCGGAAAAGCGGACGCGAACGCTAAGGTTGAGGATATCGCTCTCGGTATCGTTCATATGGTCTTGCAGACCATCGGGCAAGGAGCTGTTTTCGCCTCGTTAAATGGCGATATCAAGAATATCGTATTGATCGGTAACCTAACTCGCTTGCCACAATGCCCGGATATTTTCCCCCGTCTGGAGGAGATGTGCGATGTCCATTTCAAGATACCGGAGTATGCCGAGTATCGCACGGCTATCGGGGCGGCTTTATGCTATATCAGGAACCGGGAATATAAGGATATTTTTTGTGGAAAGTGTTAGGCTACATCAAAACTTTATGTATCTTTGCTACATGCTTTGTTCCCTTTCGGCAATCGCCGGATAGGGATTAAAAGGGAATCGGGTGAGAATCCCGGACAGTCCCGCTGCTGTAAGCTTCATAAACGGGTTGAGCAATACTGTTGCCACTGTTCATTCAAGTGAATGGGAAGGCGCTTAAGACCGGAAGTAAGTCAGAAGACCTGCAAGGCGTGTATATTTTCGACGGCTTCGAGGAAAGGCCGGAAGAGAACGCAAGAACCGTATCCGGTTTTTACTATTCTTTATCCAAGGTTTTCTTATCAAGTCGTCTCATGGTTTCGGATAATTATTTTGCCATAATAATTAGGGAAAGAAGCATGAATCTGACCGACGGGATGAGCTCCGTGTGTAAGATGCATGCTTTCTTTGCGTTTAAAGGACTGGGGTATTCCGTGAACACTCTATAGAGAATATTTGTTTATTATTAGAAAAGTGCGTTTATTTGCAACGAGTAATTAACAAAAGAAGTATGAATATGAAGAAAATTGTGGGACTTGTTATGGTTGCCTTGCTAGCGTTGATGGCGCTTCCGGCGAACGCTCAGCTTAAATTCGGTATCAAGGGAGGTGTGAATATATCGTCTGTTCATTTCAACTCGGACGTGTTGAAAGCGGATAATGTAACCGGCTTCCAAGTGGGTCCGATGATCGAGACGACCTTACCGTTGGTCGGTGTCGGGATCGATGCGGCGGTGTTGTATTCGCAAAAAGGTTTGGAGACGACCTCGGCTGGCGGGGTTAAGACTTCGATGAAGACGGATTATATCGATGTTCCGGTCAACTTGAAATGGAAATTCGGTTTACCGATCGTCAAGGCGTATTTGGCAGCCGGTCCGTATATCGGTTTCCGTGTAGGCGGTGATAAATTTTGGGATATCCCGGGTTCCGTAGCGGATCAGGTGAAGGCGAAGAATTTCAGCGCAGGTCTTAACTTCGGTGCCGGCGTGGAGCTGATCAGTCACTTGCAGGTGGGTTTCAATTATGGTCTGGGACTGACTGATAACTATAGCATTGAGAAGGTGAACCTCTCCGACGGTGCCGGAAAGAACCGTGGATGGTCTATCACGGCAGCGATCTTGTTCTAAATAGGTGAAAATAAAATGAGAGAGGCTGGGCTTTAGAAGTCCGGCCTTTTTTGTTATTTTTGGGCTCGTAATGAAACACCTGTTTGAATGAAATACGCGGACGTCATACTTCCCCTTCCTTTGGAGAATAGCTATACCTATCGGATACCCGAAGATCTGGAAAGAGCCGTGACTCCCGGTTGCCGGGTGATCGTGCATTTCGGGAAGAAACGATATTATACGGCCATCGTCATGGAGGTACACGACCGGGAACCGGTATCCGATTTTGAGACGAAGGAGATCTACGCTTTGCTGGATGCCACGCCGGTGCTCCGCCGTCCGCAACTCCGTTTCTGGAAATGGATATCTTCTTATTATATATGTAAGCTGGGCGACGTGTATAAGGCGGCCTTGCCTTCCGGTTTAAAGTTGGAAAGCGAGACGGCGGTTACCTATAATGAGGATTTCGAGGCCACCGCCCCCTTGCGCCCGAATGAGCAAGCGGTACTGGATGCCTTTAGCGGGATCTTGAAATTGACGATCTCGGAGTTGGAGAAGAAGACCGGTCTTCGAAATGTTGTCCCGATCGTCTCTTCCTTGATGGTGAAAGGGGCGGTCGAGGTGAGCGAGGAGCTAAAGCGAGGATTCGTTCCCAAGACACAGGCGTTTATCCGTTTGGCCGAGGCTTACCGGGATGAGACGAAATTACAGGCGGTGTTCGAGGATTTGAAACGAGCGAAGAAGCAAGAGCTTCTGCTGGTCAGTTTCTTGGATTTAAGTCATACGTTAAATCCTGCTTTATCGAAGGAGCTTTCCAAGAAAGAGCTATTGGAACGCAGTGGTTATACCTCTGCGGTATTGGAGGGTCTGCTGAAACGGGGTATCTTGGAGAGTTACGAGAAAGAGGTGGGGCGTTTGCAAGTATCCGTCTGCCGCTTGCAAGAGCCGAATCCGCTCAGTCCGGCGCAAGAGAAAGCCTATGGAGAGATCCATGAGGCTTTCAAGACGAAGGAGGTCTGCTTGCTTCATGGCGTGACTTCCAGTGGTAAGACCGAGATATACGTCCGTTTGATCCATGAGGTCTTGCGGCTGGGGCGGCAGGTTTTATATATGTTGCCGGAGATCGCTATCACGACCCAGATCACGGAACGGCTGGCGAAATTATTCGGGGATAAGCTATTGGTCTACCACTCTAAGTTCTCGGACAACGAGCGGGTGGAGGTCTGGAACAAGCTGCTGCATAGCGACGAGCCTATGCTGGTATTGGGGGTCCGTTCTTCCCTCTTCCTTCCGTTTAAGGACTTGGGCTTGATTATCGTGGACGAGGAGCATGAGAATACGTATAAGCAGCAGGACCCGGCACCCCGTTACCATGCCCGTAACGCTGCCATCGTCTTGGCGGGTATGCACGGCGGTAAGACCTTATTGGGTTCCGCCACTCCCTCCATCGATTCCTATTTCAACGCTACGGCGGGGAAATACGGTCTGGTCGAGCTATCTACCCGCTACGGTGATTGCTTGATGCCGGAGATTATTACGGTGGACGTGAAGGAGCTAAAGCGCAAGAAGATCATGAAAGATACCCTTTTCTCTCCTCAGTTGCTGGAGAAGGTGCGGGAGGCCCTATCCCGGGGCGAGCAGGCGATCCTATTCCAAAACCGCCGGGGATTCGCCCCGATGATCGAGTGCCGAGGGTGCGGGTGGGTGCCTCGTTGCGTGAATTGCGACGTTAGCCTTACCTACCACAAGGCGCATAATCAGCTGGTTTGCCATTATTGCGGTTATACCTACCGCTTGCCGCAGGTATGTCCAGAGTGTAAGGGGACGGAGTTCAAGATGCAAGGCTTCGGTACGGAGAAGGTAGAGGAGGAGATCGCTGGGCAATTCCCAGCGGCGAAGGTGGAGCGGCTGGATTTCGATACGGCCCGTACCCGCACGGCTTACGAGCGGATCATCTCGGATTTCGAGAAGGGGAAGACACAAATCTTGATTGGTACCCAGATGTTGTCGAAGGGATTGGATTTCGGGAATGTCAGCGTGGTCGGAATCCTGAGTGCCGATAGCCTGATGAATTTCCCTGACTTCCGGGCGCACGAGCGGGCTTATCAATTGATGGTACAGGTTAGCGGACGTGCCGGACGACGGGATAAGCGGGGTACGGTGATCTTGCAGACTACTCAGCCGGAGCATCCTTTGATCCGTATGGTGCAGCATTTTGCTTATAAGGAAATGGTGAGCTTGCAATTGAGCGAGCGTAGTATGTTCCGTTACCCGCCTTACTACCGTTTGATCGTCTTGATCCTTCGAAGTCGGAATGAGGAGGCTTTGCAGGAAATGTCTGCTTTATACGCCGAGAAACTTCGTGCTCGTTTGGGTGAGCGGGTGTTGGGGCCGGTTACGCCGCCTATCACTCGGGTACAGACGCTTCATATCAAGAAGATCGTCTTGAAGATCGAGATATCCGCCGGGATCGCTCCGCTTCGTGAGATATTGGAGGGGATTCATACTGAGATGCAAGGATATGTACCGTTTAAGCAGTTGCTTGTTCATTATGATGTGGACCCGGCTTGAGAATTGAAAATGGAGAATTGAAAATTAATGGAAAGGAGCTTAGTGATGAAGGAGGAGAAGGTACGGTTATTGTTTGTGTGCTTGGGGAATATATGTCGCTCTCCGTCGGCGGAGGCAGTAATGAAGAGGTTGGTGAAGGATGCGGGATTGGGAGATCGGATTGAGATCGATTCCGCCGGGATAGCCGGGTATCATGAGGGAGACCGGGCGGATTCACGGATGCGGGCGCATGCGGCCCGTAGGGGATATGTGTTGGATTCGATCTCCCGTCCGGTACGTCAGTGGGACTTCCATGACTTCGATTTGATTATCGGCATGGACGACCAAAATATAACGGACTTGAAACGGATGGCTCCCGATCTGGAATCCGTCGCTAAGATACATCAGATGACAGAGTTCTCCCGGAATAAGTTGTACGATCACGTCCCGGATCCTTATTATAGCGGTGCCGAAGGTTTCGAGTTGGTCTTGGATCTATTGGAAGATGCTTGCGCCGGGTTGTTGGAATATTGTAAGGATCGTATCCTGTGAGTTTACTCTGATAGGCTACCTTAATCCGTTTTTATGAAGCAGTCTCTCTATTTCGTGTGTGCTGATGGAGGGACGATCCGCTTTATCATAGATATAAAGGAGATTAATTTCGCTTTCTTCCATCGATACAATAACAGTAAAAGTGATGACCCTTGCGCCACCACTTTTACCCTTTCCTTTGGAGGTGATCTGCATACGAATTTTGCGGAGACCACTTCCAAGGTCGATACCGAGTCGGGGATTTTGTGCCAGTTCATCAAGGAGTGCGGCATAGTCATTTGCGATGGATGCGTAGTGTTTACCAAGCCGCTTGATTTCTTTATCGAAAGATTTGGTTGTTTTTATTCTATAATTCATGACGTAACTCCTCTAATAACTCATTCGCTGGCCGTGTTCTGCCGGCTATCATGTCTTTCAGTCCGGCATCTATTCCCTCCAGTACCTCTTCCTTACTAATATATTCAGTCTCTTCAGTCTGTGCTTCCTTTTGCTGCGCAAGACGGCGGATGGCTTCTACGGCTTTACGCATCAAGGTCTCATCTTCGGCGATGATACTGAGTTGGCGGAATAATTCTGCGTTGAGTTCTAATGCTGTCATATCTTTATCCTTCTTTTGTCTCTGGTTTTCAATGGCAAATATACGAAATAGAATCAGTTAGACAATGCTTCGGTAGTTTATTCTTGTGACTGTCTTTATTCTATTCCCGTCCCGGATCCTTATTATAGCGGCGCCGAAGGCTTCGAGCTGGTCTTGGACTTATTGGAACGCTAAAAACGACCTCTTTTTGTGAGAGCGGCGATGACAGCCGCTCTCACTCGTGAAACCTTGCCTATCGGATTATCACTTTCTTCGTTATCTCATTGGATAGGCGGACGATATAGATACCGCTAGCCAAGCCATCTACACGACTGTCTCCGGCGGGAAGCCGTACCGTGCGGACTACGTTTCCGGTGAGGGCGATCACCTGCGCTGTCACGGAGACTGGCGTACGGATCAGCAAGGCTCCGCTCTCGGCACGGATCAAGGTAGCGTTTTCCACTTGCTCGATACCGGTTGTGGTATTTCTCACGATACCGGTGATCGCTACGGTCAGGTTGGCGGAAATATCGGCGATCGTGTACTTGCCGCTTGCGTCGGGGGTGAGGGCGTTTCCGTTCATGGTCACTACGGGGACGGACTGGTCATAGTCTGCGTCCAAGGTGAGGGTGAAGGAGAAGCCGTCGCCTTCGGTTACCGTATGCGCTCCGGCTGCCGGGGTGGTGGAGGCTCCTACCAAGGAGGGGAGGGTTACGGTATAGGTAGCGGGCTGTGGCGTTATGGGAGGAACGTAAGACGTTACGGCAGCCGGGGGCGTGGCGAGCGCTGTGGTCGTGGTCGTGCCGCCGTCTCCGGTTACGGTGGCGGTAACTAGGCAACGATACTGGCCTACGGTTCTCGTCCTGTAGGTATTCGAGGCGTTGCGCAGCTGCGAGTCATCCGGGGCGGTAGACCATGTGCCGGCCTGTGCGTTGAAAATCTGCCATAGATACGTCAAATTCATTTGGGTGCCTTCGGGGGCGGTTATGCCGGCCTCAAGCTCCGCGTAGCCGTCAGTGGATGGTATCGGGGTGCTTGCCGCCGGGTCTACCCGTTCGAGGGTGATGTTGCCGGGGAGTGTCACGGTGGGCACTCGTGCGGTAAGATCCGTGAAATGGCCCTTGTTGGTGACCGCGGTGTTGACAAGGTCGCCGGCATTCTCGCCGGGGGTGAGCGTCAATTCGTTGCCGGGCTCGATCGTGACCGCACCCAGACTGTTCGTGCCGTTCAAGGTGAGGTTGGTCTTCCCGGTCCCGTTGATGAGGGTGGTCGCGGAGGTTACCTCGTTGAGCTTTATTGTCATATCGGTATCGGCGGGAGGGGTGAGGGTGAGTTTGTTTATGGTCTTGCCCTCCTCTCCGTTGATCTCTCCGTTGAAGTAGTTGTCGGTACCACCGTCTTGTTGGAACTTGTTCTCGTCCGTTATCGTGATCTCGCCGTTGTCTTTCGGTATGATAGGGGAGGCTTCGAGGTAGACCTGCGTGGTGCCGGACATCACGTACCCATTGCCTTTCACGCCATCAGGCAGCGGTGTGGCTGTCCAGATGAAGGGGTTCTTCTTGCCGGGCGTGAGGTCGAGGGTAGCGCCGTCTTTCAGTTTCCACGAGATCGGGCTATCTATCACGTCGCCTCTGTCGGTGGTGAAGGTGAACTTGGGCCATGTGGCGGCAAGAGCGGCCAGAATCTCTTCGGCGGTCATGATGGTGGTGACGATCCGGGTCTCGTCCGGCCCTCCTACCACCTCTGCCAGCTCGCTCTCTTTCCATTGGGCGGTGAGGGAGAGATCGCAGGTGGAGCCTTTCGCCACGGTCGCTACCGTATTCCCGTCGGCGTCTTTCCAGCCCTCGAAGGAGAGGTAGGTATTGGCGTGTGTCGGCGTAGGGAGGGTGAGATCGTCCGATACTATGGTATATTGGGTGGGGCTGCCCTGCGGGAGGGTGCCGCCGGCCGGATCGTAGGTGATCGTGTAGCGGATAAGCTCGGCCTCGGCGGTAACCGTCACCGGCTGGGCGGGCATCGTGAAGCTACGCTGTGCGGTGTAGCCCTTGTCGTTCGGTGCTAGGGGCTCCGCGGTCGTAGCGTTGCCGTTGTAGGTGATGGAGCCTTCCGTCAGTCGGTAGCCTTCCTGCGGGGCGAAGAAGAGGTCTACCTTGGTCCCGTTGTAGACGGTCTGGCCGGAGGATACGGCGGTGTACGTGCCGGCGGCGTTCATGATCATTACGTCCAGCGTCGCTCCCTCGGCGGGTTGCTGGATGGTGAGGAGGTATGGGAAGACTGGGTCGGAAGGTTGCGCCTTCGTGCTCGTCTCCGGGGCTTGCGCCATCGCCGGCTGCGCCAGCAGGGCGAGCGTAGCGGCTAGCAAGGATAGGATATATCTGAATGTTCTCATATTTGTATCTGTTTTAGTGTATATAATATAATGTATGCTCTACAGGACGACCTTGATCGCGGTACCGCCTTGGCGGACGAGATAGATGCCGGAAGGAAGGGCGATCGTCGTCTCGCCGCGCAAGAGCGGCAGATAGCACTTCAAGGTCCCGCTGACGTGGTATACGGCCACCTTCTCGGCATGGTCGGCGCTAAGGTGCAAACGTCCGTCGGCGGTCCAAGCGCGGAAGCTGTTGTCCGCCGGGATCTCGGCCAGCTCCGTACCCGTGACGATACCGTCCAAGCGGAGGCTCTTCAGCAGGGCTTGGGTGGCGGCATTGGCCACGACATAGCTCTCAAAGGGTCGCAGGGTAACCCGGTCCTTCAGCTCGAAGCGGCTGCCGTCGTCGCTGAGGACGTATATGTTTCGCATCTCCACATTGTACGAGGCCCGATTGCCCTTGAAGAGGAACACGCCCATGTTGAGCGGCTCGGCGGGGCTGGTGGGCTCGACGGGGGAGTCGGGGCTGTCCTTGAAGAGGTAGGTATTGCCGTAATTGAGGCGCAGCGTGTCTGTCTCCGGGCCTTCGCCGGCGATCAGCACGGGGTCACCCGCGGCGAACTGCATATACAGGTTGTCGGGATCCGCCGGCTGCCAAGTCTGGTCGGTGGCGTCGGGATATCCGGTACGTACGTAGCAAGGGGTTCCCGCATCGCCGGCTAATTTGTCGGCATTATCGGCCGCTAGCGTGGTAGCCCGCCATTGGTTGCGGTTGGGGAAGAGGTGGGTGAAGCGGGCCGCTACGAGTCCTAGCACGCCGTCATCGGCGAACCGGATCTGCCCGCCGTCCTGCAGCTCGAGATCATTCACCAGTGGAAATACTCCATTTTCTCCTATCTTCCCTACCGTAAGGACACCCTTCTCGGTGACGCGCAGCCATTGGCCCGGCATGCTCGCGTCGAAGGCCGTCTCCTTGTCGATCACGATCCATGCGGGCGTGATTTCGCGCAATCCCGTGTAGCTTGTCAGCCGGTCGGGATGGGCGGCGGGGAAGGTGCTGAGGTAGGTTTGCTCCGGGTCGTCGGAGCGGTAGCCTTCCTGTTTCAAGCCCGTCGACTGATTCTCTAGGTAGAAGGAGAGCGGGTAGTTCGTGGCTATGCTCTTCATGCCTGTAATATTGAAGGTCAGACCATTCGGATTCTCCGCCGGTTCCGCCGGTTTGAGGTAGATGTAGCCAGACGGAGATTCCGGCCATGTGAGTTGGACAAGGCCCTTCACGGTGCCGCCGCCTTCGGGGTGGATGGCCTGCTCGGCGGCTGTAAGCGCCAAGGTGTTATCTGGGTCGGCGGGCGGCGAGATGAGGCAGGTGGCTCCCGTCTCTACCCGGAGCGCGTGGGTTCCGGACAGGAGGGCGTTGTAGGTGTTGTTTTGGAGCGTCACCGTCCCGCTCGCTACCGTGAGGGCCGTGCCCGTCGGGAGCTGGAAATTTACCTTGTCCAGCGTAAGCGTAGCCTCGCCCTCGGCATGGATGGTGGCGGGGATGTTGATGTAGGATGAGCTGCCGTTTGTCGTCACCGTCCCGTCGAACATCTTCTCGTCGCAGTACCATCCGTCCGCGGGGTCGAAGAAGAGGTCGATGCCGGTGCGGGTGCTGCCGTAGCCGTAGTCCTTGGAAAGGTCGAGCGGCTGCGGGGTGGGGCGGGTGGCGGTGGCGCCGGAGTATCGGCAGTATGCCCCGTCTGTCCGGAAGAAGGGGTAGTTTCCGTCTTTATAGGAAGACCCGCTGTAACGCCTGCCGGCATATAGCCGCTCGCCGTCGAGGGAGGCGGTATACCGCGTATCGGCCGCGGCGAGGAAGGCGTAACCCCAGCAGGTCCCGTCGGTCGCGAAGGTGGCCGCCGGCTCGTCGTCGCCTGCCGGGGTGACGGACAGCGTCCGGCCATCGGTCGGGGCGGTATCGAAATCCAGTTCGATAAAGCCGCTTACATAGGTGCAGAGCGCGTTCGCTTGCAGGTGGATCCGTGCGTTATCCCCGAACGTGATCGCGTCCGGCGAGGTATTGTCGTTTTTAAAGGCTGAGCCACCTGTTTTACTGATGACATGTATCTCTCCGTCCAGATGCATCCGGGCATTCTGGAAGTTGGAGATGGCGCCGATGCTGAGCGGCGCTTGGGCATAGACCGTGAGCGTACCCGTGCCCGCGGGAGATCCGTTTAGGATACCTTGGCTTATCTCCTGCGCATCGGCTACGGTCAGGGTGAGCGTGCCTAAGTTATAGATGAGGTCGCTCATGATCTCGATCCGGTTCTCCCCCTCGATCCGGAGGGTCGGTTCCGCGCCGGCCTTGATATAGAAGAGCTGGTTGAAACTTGAGGTTATGACGGCGTCTTTCAGCGTCAGCGCCGGTGGGTTGCCGCTGTCGGGATCGGCGGAGGGGTGTATGACGAACTGCCGGCCTACCTCGGGCATCGTGCCGGTGATGGTACCGTTGAAGGGGGTGCCGGTGGTCGGGGCCTGCGTGTCGGATGCCCCTACTTTGTACACCCACGTGCCGTTTAGGTACGCGAGGTTGATGTACCAGTTATTGTTCAGGGTGCCCGGCAGGGTGGCAAGGTCGAGTGCCCCGGGAGGTTCCGCTTGCGCGCGGGCCGCTGTCGGGAGGGTGGCGATCAGTGTCGCGACACTGATCAGCAAGGCGAATATTCGCCTTGCCGGTAGGTGGATGTCATGTAATGATGTTCTCATGTTCTATGTGTATAATAGGGTTTATAAATCGGTTGTTTTTTCCGGCAGGCTTGGCAGCCGTTGTCCTCGATGCTTGGCAGCCGTTGTCCGGACATGCCGGACAACGTTGTCCTCAGATCTCGTCCGGACTCTCGCTGTCGCCCCCACCGCCTTCTCCTACGATAAGGATGATGGGGAAGGTGTAGGTGCGGGGCTCTTTTACGTTACGGCTTCCGCTGTATTGCGTGGTGAGGCTCACGGTGTACTGCCCGTCGGCCAGCGTCGGCATCTGCACGATCACCTGCGAGGGCGAGTTGGCGATCACCACGGGTGCCTTCATCGGCGCGGCCCCTTCGGTGGTGGGGGTGAGGTAGACACCGATGGAGGGATCATCACCCTGTATCTTCAGGTTTACGCCGCCCAGCACGAGGGCTCCGCCGGAGCTGAGCTGCCCGTTGATGGCCTTGGAGGTGGAGTCGGTCACGGTATTGATCACCGGACCTACGGCCGCCACGCCGTTCACCACCACCTTCACCAGCTTGAGGGTCTCGCGCAAGAGCTTGCCCATGGTGTAGGTGATGCCGAGGGCGTGCTTCCCGGGTTCGAACTGAGCCTTCTCGCCTTCGAAGGCCCCCTGCACGTTGACGAGGTATTGGCCTACGCCGTCCACCACGCTCTTGCCCTCGGCGATGGCTTGCACCTTATGGCTGTCGGCCATGTCGAGGATGTTGAGGATCGTGCCGTGTTGGTACTCGGTACGTGCGGCCACGATGCGTGCGGCGATGTCCGTGTTATACAATGTTCCGGTGATGCGCGGCTTGGCGGTGTAGTCGCCCTTGCGCTCGGTGAGCAGGTTATCGTACAAGTCTGTGTTGAGAATGATTTGTTCTGCCATGGTATTCCTTTATTAAGTGATTACTGCCGGCAAAGAACGGGGTTCGGGGTAAGAATGAGAGGACAAATCCGGGAAAAAAGAGGACAGATCTCGGAAAAATGCTCATTATTGCGCCTGCCGCCGGTATTGGGCGGGGGTGACTCCCAGTATTTTCTGGAAGATACGTGAGAAGGTGCGGGAGCTGGTGAAGCCCGCGCCGACAGCGATCTCTTCCATGCTCCGGCTGTCGCCCGGCATCAACAGCTCGGTACGGGCGTGGTTCACCCGGTAGCGGTCGATGTATTCCTTGAGCGTGATGTTCAGCTTGTCCTTGATGGAGGTGGAGAGATACTTCTCGTTGGTACCGAGGGCACGTACTAGGTCTTGCCGGCTGAAATTCGGGTTGAGGAAGGGTGAGGAACTGGCCATATAGTTTTGCGCTTGCTGGAACAACTCGTCCTCCTCGATTTCCAGCAACCCGCCGATCAGATCCTCTAGGTCCATCCGGTTGGGATCGGTATCGGCGTCGGCTTGCGGGGCGAGGTTGAGCCGCAGGTATAGTTGGTCGTACGTGTAATGGTAGTTGGCGTAGTGGATCGATACCGAGGCGTAGAAGAGGGCGAACACGAAGTTGACCGCCGTGTTATAGTAATTATTCGGGAAGAAACAGAGGCTCACGGCGGCGATGCCGATACCCAGCGCCCATAGGAAGGCACGGGTTACCCAGCGCAATTCCAGTCGCTCGGGTGATTGGGGTATCTGTTTCAGGTTACCTAGATAGATCGCCCGCTCCCGGAAGAAAAAATGCGTATAGCCCCCTAGCTGGACAAGGTATACGAGGCACGTGAGCGTACGTATCAGCAGGGGCGGGTTCCCAATATTATCCCACCATACGTCGAAACGATACGTATGGACATCCTCCCGGAAGAGACAAGCGATCGTGTAGGCTACGGTAAGCGCGATCGTAGGCATGGCGTGGAGGAGGATATTCCTCCGGGTCACGTTCTTTCCCCTGAATAAGAGGGTGAGCAGGAACGTGAACAGCAACGCTTGCGAGGCGCTGATTAGCAGGATGGGGAAGTAGAACAACTCCATGATGGTTCGCTCGTCCGTGCCGGAAGACAAGATGAAGATATGCCCTATGCCTACCAATGCCGAGGCCAAGGCGAGATACTTGCAGGCCGTCCGGTACTTGGGGATCGTGCTTTCCCGCAAGGTCTTCAGCGACAACAGCAGTCCGCTGACCAGAAGACAGGTAAAGGCTACGATCCCTGTCGAGGCTAAGTAGAGTAGGTGGTCGTTCATGCTGGTTCGCTATTGTTTTTTCAAGTCCGGATAGCTGATTCGGGTATGGAACATGGTTTTCAGTTTGTCTACGAATACGCTCTTTATGGTCTCCACGTCCTTGAAGGTCAGCGGAGCGCTCTTTAGCAAGCCGTCGGCGATCTGCCCGTCGATGATCTTGTTCACCAAGGCGCTGATACTCTCTTCGGTATGTTCCTTCAAGCTGCGGGAGGCGGCTTCCACGGAATCGGCCATCATCAGTACGGCGGTCTCCTTCGAGAAGGGATTCGGGCCGGGGTAGGTAAATAGCTCGTCGTTAATCGGTTTGTCCGGGTATTGGTTCTTGAAAGAGTTGTAAAAATACTTCGCCTTGCCACGTCCGTGGTGCGTACGGATGAAGCTGATAACCGCCTTGGGTAACAGGGCCTTCTCGGCGATCTTCACGCCCTCGGTGACGTGGCTGATGATGATCTGCGCGCTTTGGTCGAACGATAACTGGTTATGCGGGTTCACGCTCGATTGGTTCTCGGTGAAGAAGACGGGGTTGCTCATCTTCCCGATGTCGTGATAAAGGGCGCCGGTACGTACCAGTTGGGCGTTGGCGCCGATCTTGGCGGCCGCCTCGGAAGCGAGGATGGATACCTGCAAGGAGTGCTGGAACGTGCCCGGGCAAGTCTCGCTAAGCTTCTTCAAGATCGGGTTGTTGATGTTGGACAGTTCCACTAGCGTGATGCTGGACACGTATCCGAACGTCTTCTCCAACATATATACCAATACGTAGGTGAACATCAGCAGGATGAAGTTGATACCGAAATAAAGCATCATCATCCAGTTGATCTTGTTTAAGTTCGCCTCTTGATACAACGTGAGACTGAGGTAGCAGGCGGCGTAGGAGAGGAAGATGAAGACGGCGCAACGGATCAGTTGCGAACGTTCGCTCAACTCCTTCAAGCTGAACGTCACTACCATACCCGCCACGATCTGCAACAACAGGAACTCATGCGGGAAAGGTACCATCAACGAGCAGATCAGCACGATAATAAGGTGCGTGAAAAGCGCCGTCCGGGAATCGAAGAAGGTACGTACCACGATCGGTACGATGGCGAACGGCAATATATATACGTTGAATAATGCGTAGGTAACACATAGTTCCGTAAAGATGCAGCTCACGAATATGCAGAGGATCAAGAATAGTACGTTCTTCCGGTTATGGAATATCTTCAAGCGGAAAGACCATAGGTAGAGCCAGAAACAGAACATCAGCCCGAAGACGAGCACGAATTGCCCGGCCAGTATGATGCCTTGCGTCTGCGTGCCCCCCGTCTTGGCCTCGTGTATGGCCTTTAGGGAACGGAGCACGTTGTAGGTATGGTTGTCGATGATCTCGCCCCGGTCTACGATACGCTCTCCGGCTTGTACCATACCGTTAGCGATAGATACGCTCTGTAGCATATCCTCCTTGATCTTGTCGGACATGTCGGCGGCATAGGATATGTTCTCGGTGAGGTAGTTATTGATGTCACACGATTGCAGGATCGATTTGTCCAGCCGCGGCGGGCAGTTGTTGATAATGAACTCGTAGGCGGTGCGCACGGTGAAGAAATCGCTCACGTAGCGGGGCTGCGCGACGGCGTTCTCCAAGAGGTTGACACGGGAGTATTCCTCTTTCCGTAGCTCGTCCAGATCCTGCGACGAGATGATACCGTTCTTGTATAAGTTGATCAGGCTGCTCTCTATATACTGCATGTAAGCGGGGGATACTTTGCTTCGCAAGTTATTGCCGTTATTGTAGTTGGCACGCAGTTTCTCGACCTCTTGCTTCTGGATGTCGGGGTTCATGCGGTAATAAGGCTCGAACTTACGGAGTACGCTGTCTTTCTCCGCTTTTACCTCGTCGTCGGTCTTGTAGATCGGGAAATCGCTCGGGGCGGTGAGTAATCCATATCTCCAAGGCTTGCCCTCATAGAACTGATAACGGAATTTTCCCTCCCGAGGGAAGAAGTAGGCGATAAGTAACGCGGTCACCACGAAGTAGACCACGGTCGGTATATTGTAATTCTTCTGTTTCATATAGATTCCTTTTTGCGTCCGAAATATACGTAAAAAACTTCACTAAGCGGAAAAAAAGGCGTACTTTTGCCGCATTATTATAGAATGTAAGTATTATGACTCAAAGAAAAGTAAGAGTACGCTTCGCACCTAGTCCTACGGGGGCGCTGCATATCGGAGGTGTCCGCACGGCTTTATACAACTATTTATTCGCTAAACAGAATGGCGGTGATATGATTCTCCGTATCGAGGATACGGATTCCCAACGCTTCGTTCCCGGGGCGGAAGACTATATCATCGAGGCCTTGACTTGGCTGGGTATCAAGTTCGACGAGGGCGTGAGCTTCGGCGGCAACTACGGTCCGTATCGCCAGAGCGAGCGTCGTGAGATCTACAAGAAGTATGTCGATCAATTGCTGAACGATGGCCATGCTTATATAGCGTTCGATACGCCTGCCGAGTTGGAGGAGAAACGGAAGGAGATCGCCAATTTCCAATACGACGCCTCTACCCGTTCGCAAATGCGCAACTCGTTGACGCTTTCTCCGGAAGAGGTTCAGAGCCTGATCGAGTCAGGTCATCAGTACGTAGTTCGTGCCAAGATCGAGCCGAATGAGGATATCCACGTGAACGACTTGATCCGTGGCGAGGTCGTTATCAACTCCTCTATCTTGGATGATAAGGTATTATATAAATCGGCCGACCAATTGCCTACTTACCACTTGGCGAATATTGTTGACGACCATTTGATGGAGGTTACCCATGTGATCCGTGGTGAGGAGTGGTTGCCGAGCGCGCCGCTTCACGTATTATTATATCGTTTCTTCGGTTGGGAAGATACGATGCCTAGTTTCGCCCACCTGTCATTGCTGTTGAAACCGGAAGGTAATGGTAAGTTGAGCAAGCGTGACGGCGATCGTCTGGGCTTCCCTGTATTCCCCTTGGAATGGCACGATCCGAAGACGGGTGATGTCTCATCGGGCTATCGTGAGAGTGGCTACTTCCCCGAGGCTGTCGTAAACTTCCTTGCTTTGCTGGGTTGGAATCCGGGTAACGATCAAGAGGTGATGAGCATGGATGATTTGATCCGTTTGTTCGACCTGTCTCGTTGCAGCAAGAGCGGTGCTAAGTTCGATTATGAGAAAGGCAGATGGTTTAACCATCACTATTTGCTGGAGAAGAGTAATACGGAGATCGCTGACCTATTCTTGCCGATCGTGGAAAGCCACGGTATCCAGACTACCCATGCTTATGTAGAGAAAGTAGTCGGCATGATGAAAGGCCGTGTCAATTTCGTGAGTGAGTTATGGGATCTTTGCTCTTTCTTCTTTATCGCCCCGACGGAGTACGATGAGAAGACTCGCAAGAAACGCTGGAAGGAAGATTCGGCTGTTCAATTGGGTGAGTTTATCGAGCAATTGCGTGCCCGTGAGCCGTTCGACGTAGAAGGTACCGAGAACGAGTGCAAGGCTTGGATCGAGAGCAAGGGATATCATTTGGGGAATATCATGAACGCCGCCCGTCTGGCCTTGGTTGGCGAGGGCAAGGGCCCCGGCATCTTTGATATCACCGAGGCTTTAGGTAAAGAGGAGTCTATCCGCCGTATCCAACGGGCTATCGAGATATTAAAATAATCATGTACAGTTTAGCAATACATCTCTACGCTTTTGTAGTCGCTTTGATCTCGCCTTTCCATAAAAAGGCGAGACTGATGCGATTCGGGCAATGGAAAACAAATTCCATACTTCGTGAGAAGATCGACCGGAACGCTAAATACATCTGGTTCCATGCCTCCTCGCTGGGCGAGTTCGAGCAAGGGCGCCCTATGATCGAGAAGATCAAGGCGGAACATCCGGAGTATAAGGTGTTGCTGACTTTCTTTTCTCCCTCTGGCTATGAGGTACGGAAGAATTACAAGGGAGCGGACGTGATCTGCTATCTTCCTTTCGATACGCCTTTCCGGGTGAAGAAGTTCCTGAATTTGGCGAACCCGGCGATCGCCATATTTATCAAGTACGAGTTTTGGGGGAACTATTTGCGTGAGTTGCGGAAGCGGGGAATACCGGTTTATATCATTTCCGCTATATTCCGCCCCGACCAGCTATTTTTCCAATGGTTCGGAAAGCCGTACCGGAAGATGCTATCTTATTTTAATCATCTTTTTGTTCAGGACGAGCGTTCGATGAAACTCTTGAACGAGTTCGGTATCACGAATGTGACGGTGACCGGCGATACCCGTTTTGATCGGGTGTTGGATGTCCGTAAGCAAGCTCGTGAGCTTCCGTTTATCGAACGTTTCTTGGAAAGCAAGGAGGGTAAGAGGCCGATCGTGATGGTGGCCGGCAGTTCATGGCCTCAAGACGAGGCGATCTTTATCCCTTATTTCCATGAGCATCCGGAGATGAAGTTGATTATCGCCCCGCATGAGATTCACCGGGAACATCTCCTTTCTATCGAGGCGATGCTAAAACGTCCGTCCGTCCGTCTATCGGAGGCGCATGAGGATGATCTGGCCGATAAGGATTGCTTGATCATCGACAGTTTCGGACTCTTATCTTCCATTTATCGCTATGGACAGATCGCTTATATCGGTGGTGGTTTCGGAGCGGGTATCCACAACACGTTGGAAGCCGCCGTTTATGGGATGCCGGTCTTATTCGGCCCGAGATACCATAAGTTTAAGGAGGCGAAGGATCTGATCGCCGTAGGTGGTGGTTTCTCCATCACAGACGATTCCTCTTTCCGAACGAAGATGGACGAGTTATTGACCGACCCGACAGCCTTGGAAACCTCCGGGCAAGCTGCCGGTGATTTTGTGAAAAACAGTGTAGGAGCGACGGATCAGATCTTGCGGCAAATCCATATCCGTTAATAGATAAAGCCGGGTTTGCTATTCGAGTGATTGTATGCCCAGACTCTTTTGATATAGCAATGGAATACGGATGAGATAGATGTACGGATTGGTAATTGAACGATTCGCGTTGTCTATCTCATCCGTGTTTTATTTTAATCCTCTTCAGCGAACATCGGGTCCCAAGCGGGAAGACGAGTCGGTGTTTGTTTCAAGATCTCTTTTACTTGATCCGTGATGTATTTCTTGTTGACTACCAGACGGAACATATACTCATTAAACCATTGGTCTGTCATGATGAGGTGGCCGGCGTTCGCTCCGGGGCCCCAACTATTCTCAACCATCCATTTCTTCGGCTTTCCATTCGCATCGAGGTCAACAGCCATCAAGGTCATGGCGTGTGAGGAACCGCTGGCGAATGTTTGGATACGTTGTTTCTTATCCATGCCGAAAGTCGTACCCATCAGTGAACCGTAATCGTAGAAGTTTACATCCAGAATACCTCTGTCACGATCGAAGAACTTGCCCACGTCGCAAGAGAAATACATCATGGTGCTGTCCTTGATGGAAGCGATAGCCATTTGTTTGATATCCTCGATCGGAAGGTTTACGTAAGTCCAGTTCTTGCCATCGTAAGCGTGGCGGTCGTAATCGATCTCATACAACTTATAATAATCGCGGCTCGGATCGTTCATTAACATGACATAGTTGTTTTTCAAATCGTCCCCGATATATTCTTGGAAGAAGGACTGAGGCGTATATTCCTTCGTCTCTACCGGATTCCCTTTAGCGTCTTTGCGAGTCCACGTGAATTTCGTAGGCGGCTCTCCCAAGTTCAATACGAGCATACGGTAAATCGTACCTAGCATCTCTGTTTTCTTTTTCTCCAGATCCGCTACGGTCGTGCCTTTGGTCGTAGACAGGTCGCGAAGTTGCAAGCCGTATTCTTTCAGCTTTAATCCGATCAGGTTGCTCATGCGTCCGGTACTGTTGCTACTGTTGGTCTCTACCATGACCTCGGCGGGAACCACGCCATACTTGGTCAAGATATCGGAGACACCCGTGAACTGCCCTCCGTCTCCGATCGGGTTCTTGAATAACCATTCCACCATCTTGTCGTCCATCGGTTTCAGACGAGTATCGATGATGCCCTGTAAGAAAAGGTTCGCTTTCTCCAATTGATCCCAGAAGAAAGAATAATTCTGGGAGAATTGGAATTCACCCATGTCGTATTTATGGATCGCCTGCGCACGGAATACGTTCAATCCCGTGAAAAGCCAGCAACGGCCCGAGGAACGTTGGTTGGAGATCCCTTTGCTCTCTACCTTATTGGAGAAGTAAGTATCCAAATTGTTCTTGCTCTCCCCATTAACGGCAAGCTTGTTGATATCGTTATTGGTGATTGCGTTACGGATCGCCTTATCGGTCGGCGTTCCTTGATAAGACTGTTTGATTTGCTGCAACATCGTGGGTGAGATGCCTCCACCGCTTTGTTGTCCGTGAGCCGATAGCGTGATGCCTAAAGCCAAGGCCGCTATCCATAAATTGTTTTGTTTCATGATATGTAAGTTGATTAATAAATTATGTTATTTCTTTTTAGGCCATACCAGACCGTCTTGCCGGATATTCCATACCGTACCGTCCGATGTGGGTAGCGATATCTCGTACATAGAAGGTGTCGTATGTATTTCCAGTTGATTGGCGATCTCTTGCGGGCATAGCTCGTTTGCCTTCAAGTCGTTGATGTTATCGGCATAATGCCCGAAGGTCGCGGCGAACTCATTCTGACGGTAATATAAATTACGCAAGATCCATTTCGTCTCCTCCGAAGGATGTTTTACGAAAGGAGTCTCACCTTCTCCCGCAATCTTATCCGATATTTGAACATAACCCCAGTATTCGGGCATATGGATATTGATTACCCCGGTAGGAGCCCATACCCAGTTGTACTCGCGAATCTTATCCTCTCCTTGGATAGGGACTTTCACGTATTTACCGTCTTTCACGTCCGTTGTCCATTCCACACGGGAGAAGTTCACACGGATCTGCTCGCCGATTTCCGGCTTTTCTTTTCCTCTGTCCATTTGGAATACGGAAGTCCAAGGAATGAATACCTCTACGCTCCATGATTTATCCGTGTCTTTCGGGTTATTCAGCGTACCGTCCACATAAACAGCGGATTTCATTCCGGCGAACTCCCAGTTATTCAATACTTGCGGATTATCCCGGTAGGGGCGGGTTAAGAACAAGTCCCATTCCGTACCTAAGGCGTTCACCTCGTACTCCAGATAATTATGGGTGTCGTTCGTAGGATTCAGGAAGATCTCGAAGTCGTTGTCATGGAAGATCACGGCGTCGTGTTCCGTGATGGTCGCCCATACGTGCGGCTCCTCCATAAGGACGGCGAAGTACATTCCGTTATCATCGTAAGTCATCTTGGCCCGGGTCTGGAAGTGAGGGGCCGGGCGTTTGTCGCCTTCGATATCTACGAAGTCGTTGGTCCAAGGTATCGCGTCCCATTCCCCGGGAGAAAGCTTTCCGTCGATCTTGATAGGAGCGGGGGCCTTGTAGCAAACATACGTTGGCGGATTGAACGGTGGTTGCGGCATATACGTGATGTCCGGTTTTTGCGTACTGGGTTTCTGTGCGCAAGAAAGCAATAAGAGTGCCGCCAATGGCGCTGTCGTTAAAATCGTTTTTCTCATGTGCGTTTATTTTTAGATCGTTTGATAAATAGATTCTTATTGAAGTAAGTCCATCGCCGCGTCCAACCATGTATTTATATCGTCCGGATAATGTTGGTCGGCGGTATAAGTATCGCTGCGTTTGTGCCCGAGTCTTACGATCACGGCGTTCTTTTCCGGGAGCGTGAAGACATATTGCCCCAAGATTCCTCTCATATAAGGGATCTTCATCCCTTTGTAATCGAGAATCCAGTATTGGAATCCGTAACAATGGTTGGGTTTGCCGAGATCCTTATAGACAAGACGGGTATCGGGGCTTGTCGCTTCCGCCAAATAAGCGGGAGAGATCAATTGCCGGTCATCCCATTGGCCGTTGTTGAGTAATAATTGTCCGAAGCGGGCGAAATCACGGGCGTTACTGTTGAAACAGCAATAGGCTTTTTCCATGCCGTCCTTCCGGTCGAGGCTCCAAAGGGCGCTTTCCTCGGCGTGCATCGGAGTCCATAGTTTGCGGGATACATAATCGCTGAGTTTCTCCCCGGTAGCCTTCTCCACGATAAAGCCTAGCAGTTGTGTCACGCCGCTTTGGTAGATAAAGTTTACGCCGGGCTCGTCGATCTCTTTCATCCCGAAGGCAATTTCCTGTAGGTCATCGCCATAATACAACTGGGTGGTAGGAGAGAAAGGAGAGCTGTAAGCCTCGTCGAAATCCACGCCGGCGCTCATGGTCAGCAAATGGCGAAGCGTTAGGGCCTTTCCGTCGTATCCCTTGAATTCCGGGAAAAAGTCGCTTACCGGTTGATCGACATCGCGGATAAATCCATCGTCGATAGCGCAGCCGATCGCTAACGAGACGATGCTTTTCGCCATCGAGAAGGAGTTGCTATGCGATTCCGGCGAGTAATCTTCCCAATATTGCTCGAATAGCAATCGATTGTCTTGGATGATTACATAGGCAACCGTACCCAGCTCCTCAAACCGGGGAAGATAACGCTCTGGAATACTTTTCGTATTGTAAGCTTCCGATAGTTCCCAAGGGCGGGGCGAACCTGCTTTTACGACCCGGTTCTCGAAAATCGGATATTGATCGATCTTGGGTAACAAATGGATAAGGGCCCTACGTAGATAATAATTGGAGGGTAACGCCAGATATCCGCCTATTCCCAGCATAAAAATAAACACTATCCATCCCACTCTTCGGGACAAATAGTGTTTATTGGCTGGAACCCTATTATTTGAATCATTTTTCATGTAACCCTTTGGTTGTTACTTTACAGATACAAATATATGGTTTATAATTCAAATAATCAAATACATGCTATTATTCTTTATACCAAGAAGAATACATATGATAGTTCTTGGCTATCTTTTGGTTGATCTCCTTCGCTTGCTCGGGATCTACCTTCTTGACGAACTTAGCGGGAACTCCGGCGTAGATACTGCCTGGCTCGACGATCGTTTTGCTTAGTACTACGGAACCTGCGGCGATGATCGCTCCCTCGCCTACTACGGCGTGATCCAATACCACGGAGCCCATTCCGATCAAGGCGCCATTGCAAATCTTCGCCCCGTGGATCGTTACGTTATGGCCGATGGATACATCATCGCCGATCTCGATCGTCGATTTCTCATATAAGGTGTGAAGGACGGAACCATCCTGTACGTTTACGCCGTTGCCGATGCGAATCGAGTTCACGTCGCCGCGAAGCACGGTGCCAAACCAGATGCTGCAACCTTCACCGATCTCTACGTCACCTATAATCGTGGCGTTGTCTGCTAAAAAAGTGTCTTTACCGATCTTCGGGGTAAAGCCACGAACGGATTTGATTAATGCCATTTTTAGTTGTTTAAATTTCTGTTGTTTTCTCTTTCAGCCAAGCTTTCTCCTCCTCGTTCAAGAACGGGCTGATCTTTTCGTAGACTATTTGGTGGTATTTGTTCAGCCAAGCGTGCTCACGGGCAGAGAGCATGGGGATGATAATCAGGCTCGTGTCGATAAAGCAAAGCGTCAGCGTATCGAATCCTAGGAATTTCCCGAATTCCGTCTCGCTGTCCTCACGTACCAAGATCATGTTCTCCGTACGGATACCGTATTCGCCGGTACGATACATGGCCGGCTCGTCGCTGATCACCATTCCGGGCTTCAAGGTCACCGGGTTCTCCTCCATGCGGATGCTTTGGGGGCCTTCGTGTACGTTTAGGCAATGGCCGATACCGTGACCGGTTCCGTGCAAGTAATTGATTCCGGAATCCCATAGCGCTTTACGGGCAAGGATATCGATCTGGGAACCTCGTGTACCGGCGGGAAACTTGCTTTTCGCCAAGCTGATCGTACCTTTCAATACACGGGTGAAATCCTTTTTCATCTGCTCCGTCGGTTCTCCAAGGGCGATCGTGCGGGTGATATCCGTCGTACCGTCCAGATATTGCGCGCCGGAATCGATCAAAAGCAATCCTTCCGGCTTCAAGGTCGCATCCGTTTCCGGCGTAGCGGAGTAATGAACGATCGCTCCATGCTCGGCGTAGCCGCAGATCGTGCCGAAGCTATCCATGATGTATTGCGGTTGTTCCGCACGTAAGGCTGTCAGCTTCTCGGCGGCGCTGATCTCTGTAACTTGGGTTCCTTCCGCCATTTGTTTCTCCAGCCAGATATAGAATTTTGTCAAGGCGACACCATCTTTTACCACGGCGTTTTGGAAGCCCTTGATCTCGGTCTCGTTTTTGATACTCTTCAAGTGGTTGGCGGGAGAGATCCCTTCCACGATCGTACAGTTTCCCGGGATCGCATCGTATAAGGAGACGTTCGTCTTGTTCATATCCACGAATACCCGGCTGTTTTCCGGTAGGCGGGACAGATATCTCTGGATCATGGAGTATTCGGCCAGCGTAACCCCTTCTTTCTTCAAATGCTCGGTGATCTCGGCGGTCAGCTTCTCCGGCTTGATGAATAGCACGCTCTCATCCTCCGATACGAAGGCGTAGCTGACTACGACTGGGTTATAGGTCACGTCCGTACCCCGGATATTGAATGTCCACGCGATCTCGTCTAAGGCGGCGAGGATCAAGCAGTCGGCGCCCTCGCTCCGCAACTGGTTATTGATTAGGTCTAGTTTCTCGTGCACGGAGGCTCCGCTTAATGCTTCCGGCATCTCGAATATCGGGTTTCCGGGAACGGCGGGACGGTCCTTCCAGATACCCTCGATCAGGTCGGCCGAGGTATCCAGCTTGATTTCTTTACGGCTTAGTTTATTTGCCAAGGCACTCGCTTCGGCGGCGCTATAGGTTTGCCCGTCTAGCCCAACGGCCTGTCCGGCGTGTAACTCATGCAAGAGGAATTCCGTGATAGACGGTGTCTCCGGAAGCGCCAACTTATAGAGTTCGATACCGGAACCTTCCAGTTGGCTGGCCGCTTGCAGGAAATACCGGGAATCAGTCCATAAGCCCGCCTTGTCCGCGGTGACCACGATCGTTCCCGCCGAGCCGGTGAAGCCGGATATCCATTCTCTCGATTTCCAGCGATCGGCCGGATACTCGCTTAGATGCGGGTCGGAACTGGGTATGATGTAAGCGTCAACCTTCTGTTGCCTCATAGCCTCCCGTAGGGCGGCGATACGTTCAGGAATGTTTGTTTTCATCGCATTTTATTTTAGTCAACATTAATACTCGCAAAGTTAATGAATTATTTTGGATTTGTCTCGCCGGAAACCGGCTCTTCTACCTTATAATATAGATGGGAAGTACCCAGCTTTTCCCACCGCAGTTTCCCTTCCTCTACCAGCCGCCGCAAGTCGAGGGAAGCCTTACTTCTGGAGCATCCGCAGAGCGACATATACTTCTTCTGGTGGATAAAAGGGTTCGTCTCCAGATAACGGAATACCTCTTGCTCGCATTCCTTGGCGGAGGGATATGCGGGATCGCTAACCGTGTACTCGTCACGAAACACCGGCATGGTCTTCAGCCGGTCTCTTAGTTCCTTGGACGATCTGAACTTCACGTCCTTGAAATGGATGGATTCCGCCCGGATCTCATTCTTTTCCATCACGGGCCGGCTTTTCAGTGAGACGCTGAAAGTACCGATCCCCTCTAGCTCCACGTTATAACCGAACATGAGGAAGTCCACCATCATGTCTTGGAAAAGCTGCAAGATCCCTTTCATATCCGCGGGAGAGAAAGAAGACCGGGACTTCGCTCTGCTGATGAACTCATCCGTATGTATCGTCCCGCAAGAGACCAAACGAGGATGTAGGGGTAATGACTTCCCGGATTCCTCTGGATTCGGGTTGGGATTTCTGACTAGCTTGTAATTTGCTGACATCTGTGTCGTGTTTAAATGGTTATAGATCTTTTGTCCGATTCTTCTAGATCGCTTACTCGTTTCTATAGGCGAGCTTAGCGGTTTCTTCAAGAAGAATTCATCTTCCAACAGCCGTTGCATGATCATGCACCAACTGTTGGAAGATCATCCACCATCCGTTAGATGATCGTCTAACGGATGGTGGATAATGAATACTTCAGCTTCAAAGGTACAATATATAAAAGAGAAAAGGGTAAGGATTCCGGATAAAAAAGCTAAAGGTTATGATAAATGTATATGGGCTCACAGCCTTGTGGTCCACAACCTTGTGAACCGATCCCTTTAAATCAAGTTAAAGATAAGGCACCCAATAGATATCAAGGAATAATTTGCTAGCTTTGTAGAAACAAATAAGAAGTGCCATGAGGAATCTACTTTATCTTTTTGTCTTTGCGGCTCTGCTTCTCGGCTTGAGCGCATGTTCTTCTTATTATTATTCGATGTTGAACTCGAATGACCCCGTCGGGGAGAAGAATGAGAGAGGTGATTTTGTGCAGGAAAACGATACGGTACGTATCTCTTATCGTTTCTGGGGAGAGAACGCCCCGGTTACTATTACCATTTATAATAAACTGGATGAACCCTTGTACGTGGATTGGGGGCGGTCGGCGCTGATTATCGATGACGTGGCTACCACCTACGACCCGAAAGTGGCCTCGGTGAGAGGCGAGAGCTCTAGCGTGGCATCCGGTAGCTCCTTTCATTGGAGCGATAGGAGCAGCAGCGGGTGGAGCTACTCGGAAGGTTCCTTCTCCGGTGATGTGAGTTTGCCAAAGGGCGTTGAGTTTATCCCGCCGCATTCCAAATTAGTCAATACGCCTTTGCAATTAGCCAACTTCCCGTTTAACGAGATCCCGAAAGAAGAGTATGTAAAGGAACAAATGACAACGAAAGCAAACACAACCGTAAATATCCGAGTGAAGGATTTTACAGAAGAAGATTCTCCGCTGAGATTCCGTAGCTACCTGACGTTGTTCGCCGGAGGGACTAATGGGAAGCCCTTGAAGCATTCCTCTTTTGAGCGGAACTTCTATCTGGCGAAATTGATCAAGGTCGGCGACGTGGCTCCCCAGTATTTCGATGAGGGACAGCAGCAATCCGGCGATTTCTTTTACGTGAAAGAGACTCATGGGGCTACGGCAGGCCTTGTCGTAGGAGCGATAGCGGTTACCGCCGCAGGGGTGGCGATAGAAGCTACGCTGGGTCCCGTGAACTATTAATATATTCATATCGAATGATACAAACTCTATCTGATTTAAAGACCGTGCGTTTCAACGAGCAAGCGGACGGTGTGATCATTTTGGACCAAACTCTGCTGCCGGGTAAGGAAGCGTATCTGACCCTTACCACTGCCGAGGAGATATGGGACGCTATCTATAAATTAAAGGTACGTGGAGCACCTGCTATCGGGGTAGCGGCCGCTTATGGTATCTATGTCTGCGCCCGTCGGATCGATACGGCGGAGAAATCCGTTTTCGTGAATGAGTTTCGGAAGATCAAGGAGTATCTGGCCGGTTCCCGTCCGACAGCGGTGAATCTGGTGGCGGCGCTGAACCGGATGGAGCGGGTATTGGTCGCTCATCCAACCTTGTCTGTCCCGGAATGGAAAGAGCTATTATATAAGGAAGCGATCGCGATCCGGGAGGAAGACGCCGCCGCTTGCCGGCAGATCGGCGAGAACTGTCTGGAGCTACTCCGTCCCGGGATGGGAATCCTTACGCATTGTAACGCCGGACATCTGGCGGTCTCGGAGTATGGCACCGCTTTGGCGCCGATTTATCTGGGGCAGGAGAGAGGTTATGGTTTCAAGGTCTTCGCCGACGAGACCCGTCCTTTGTTGCAAGGCGCCCGGCTCACGGCCTATGAGCTAAGCAGGGCCGGCGTGGACGTGACGCTGATTTGCGATAATATGGCCTCCGTCGTCATGCGGAAAGGCTGGGTGCATGCCGTGGTCGTAGGTTGCGACCGTGTAGCCGCCAATGGCGACGTGGCGAATAAGATCGGCACGTCTGGAGTGGCTATCTTGGCCCGGCATTACAAGATCCCCTTCTATGTATTAGGCCCGACATCCACCATCGATGGCTCGTGCCCGGACGGCGATTCCATTGTAATAGAGGAACGTAACCCCGATGAGGTCACCGAGATGTGGTATTCAAGGCGTATGGCCCCGAAAGACGTGAAAGTCTACAACCCCGCCTTCGACATTACTCCCCACGAGCTAATCACGGCTATAATTACGGAGAAAGGCATCTTTTATAAAAATAATCGCTGAAAGTTTTGCTAATCCCGAAACAATCAGTAATTTTGCCGCTCAATTTGAGGATATAAATAATTAAACAATATAACAATTTAAATTATGATCGTAGTTCCATTAAAAGAAGGCGAAAACATCGAGAAGGCGCTTAAGAAATTCAAGAGAAAGTTCGAGAAAACAGGTGTAGTCAAGGAATTGAGAGGCCGTCAGGCTTTCGAGAAACCGTCTGTTACGAAGAGAAAGCAGACTATGCGTGCTATCTACGTACAGCATTTGCAACAAGTAGAAGAATAATTATAGCTTCCGGGCTTGTTTTATTGAATTCTTATTCCTATTTTCGTTGCATGAATGTTGATGCAACGAGAATATGCTGATCGATGACTTTCTAAACTATCTCCGGTATGAGCGGAACTATTCCAATTATACGATTGGTGCCTATTCGAAAGATTTGGACCAATTCCAGAGGTATGTAAGAGAGCATCGAGAAGGTGTATTCAACCCCGGGGAAATCGACTCGGATTTCGTGAGAAGCTGGATCGTCAGTTTGATGGACGAGAAGCTCTCTCCCGTATCGGTAAACCGGAAATTAAGTTCTTTGAAATCTTTTTTTAAGTTTCTCATGAAACGGGGCATTGTCTCCGCGAATCCGTTGAGATTGGTGAGCGGTCCGAAAACGAAGAAACCCTTGCCTTATTTTATTAAGGATAGCGAGTTGGAGGCGTTGTTGGACGGGGACGGATTTGATGAGGATTTTGAAGGTGTGAGGAATCGGTTGGTCATTGAGATGCTATACGATACCGGGATGCGCCGCTCAGAGTTAATCGGCATACGAAACGTGGATGTGGATTATGAGGCGATGCAGGTCAAGGTAACCGGAAAGCGGAACAAGCAGCGGTTGATTCCTTTTGCGGAGGGTTTAAAAAACTTAATGCTTGCATACACGGAAGTCCGTGATCGTGAGGTTGAGGCAGCCGGTGAATGGTTTTTCGTTCGAAAGAACGGGAATCAGTTGTCGACGGGGATTGTTTATAATATAGTAAAAAAGCAATTGTCGGAGATACCCATGCTGGCGAAACGAAGTCCACACGTGTTACGACATTCATTTGCAACGAGTATGTTAAACAACGGAGCCGAGCTGAACGCTGTGAAAGATTTATTAGGTCATAGCAGTTTAGCGTCTACCAGTGTTTACACGCATACAACCTTTGAGGAATTAAAAAAAGTGTATCATGCTCATCCAAGAGCAAAAAAAGAAGGAGGTTATTATGGACGTTAGAATTCAAGCAATTCATTTCGACGCAACTGCACAGTTGGAGGCGTTTATTCAGAAGAAAGTTTCTAAATTGGAGCAATACTTCGATGGTATTATATTGGCAGAGGTTACATTGAAGGTGGTTAAGCCTGAGACGGTGAAGAACAAGCAGGCCAGTATAATGTTGTCCGTGAAGAACGGGGAATGTTTCGCTGATAAAATAAACGATACTTTCGAAGGGGCGATAGACGATTGTGTTGAGGCTTTGGAGAAGCAACTGGTTAAATTCAAAGAAAAAATCAGAGCCAAATAAAAAAAACGGTAGATAAATTTGGTATGTAAGAAATAATATCTAAATTTGCAGCCGTTTCGCCGTGGTGACGAAACGGCTGCTTTTAGAAGTATCGCCTCTTTAGCTCAGTTGGCCAGAGCACGTGATTTGTAATCTCGGGGTCGTTGGTTCGAATCCGACAAGAGGCTCAAAAGAATGTATTGGAATGGGCAGTTACCAGAGTGGCCAAATGGGGCTGACTGTAACTCAGCTGGCTTTCGCCTTCGGTGGTTCGAATCCATCACTGCCCACACGAATGAAACAAAGGAGAGAATCGGTTGGTTCATTCGGTCTTGCGGAAGTAGCTCAGTTGATAGAGCATTAGCCTTCCAAGCTGAGGGTCGCGGGTTTGAGCCCCGTCTTCCGCTCTTATAAGTTGCCTGTGTAGCTCAGCGGTAGAGCACTTCCTTGGTAAGGAAGAGGTCCCGAGTTCAAGTCTCGGCACCGGCTCAATTGAAAATTGAACATGATCATTAATCAAATAAAGAACAATTAAGTTATGGCAAAAGAGAAATTTGACAGATCGAAACCACATGTGAACATTGGTACGATTGGTCACGTTGACCACGGTAAAACAACTTTGACAGCTGCTATCACAACAGTATTGGCAAAGAAAGGTCTTTCAGAGTTGCGTTCATTCGATTCTATCGACAACGCTCCTGAAGAAAAAGAGAGAGGTATCACAATCAACACTTCTCACGTAGAGTATCAGACTGCAAACCGTCACTATGCTCACGTAGACTGTCCGGGTCACGCCGACTACGTAAAGAACATGGTAACTGGTGCTGCTCAGATGGACGGTGCTATCATCGTAGTTGCTGCTACTGATGGTCCTATGCCTCAAACTCGCGAGCACATCCTTTTGGCTCGTCAGGTAAACGTTCCGAGATTGGTTGTATTCATGAACAAGTGTGACATGGTTGACGACGAGGAAATGTTGGAATTGGTTGAGATGGAGATGAGAGAGTTGCTTTCATTCTATCAATTCGACGGTGACAACACTCCGATCATCCGTGGTTCTGCTCTTGGTGCATTGAACGGTGATGCTCAATGGGAAGATAAAGTAATGGAGTTGATGGAAGCTTGTGATACTTGGATTCCTCTGCCTCCGCGCGAAATCGACAAGCCGTTCTTGATGCCGGTTGAGGACGTATTCTCAATCACAGGTCGTGGTACTGTTGCTACAGGTCGTATCGAGACAGGTATCGTTAAGGTAGGTGAGGAAGTTCAAATCATCGGTCTTGGCGCTGCTGGTAAGAAATCTGTTGTTACAGGTGTTGAGATGTTCCGTAAGTTATTGGATCAAGGTGAGGCTGGTGACAACGTTGGTTTGTTGCTTCGCGGTATCGATAAGAATGAGATCAAGCGTGGTATGGTAATCTGCCACCCGGGTCAGGTTAAAGAGCATTCTAAGTTCAAGGCTGAGGTTTATATCTTGAAGAAAGAGGAAGGTGGTCGTCACACTCCGTTCCACAACAAATATCGTCCTCAGTTCTATATCCGTACATTGGATGTAACTGGTGAGATCACTTTGCCGGAAGGAACAGAAATGGTAATGCCGGGTGATAACGTAACGATCGAGGTTGAGTTGATCTATCCGGTAGCATGTAGCGTAGGTCTTCGTTTCGCTATCCGCGAGGGTGGACGTACAGTAGGTGCAGGCCAGATCACAGAATTAGAGAACTAATTCAAACATTAGATAATGTTATAGCCAGTCTTTTTAAGGGCTGGCTATTTCTACGGAAGTAGCTCAGTCGGTAGAGCACTGGTCTCCAAAACCAGGTGTCGGGAGTTCGAGCCTCTCCTTCCGTGCTAAAATCTATAGATTCGATGAAAAAGATAATTACTTATATTAAGGAATCTTATAACGAACTTGTTTATAAAGTTTCTTGGCCTACGAGAGCAGAGCTTTCCAATAGTGCGGTTGTTGTTATGTTTGCTTCCCTTATCATCGCCGCATTGATCTTTGTTGTTGACGGGGCCTTTGAGGCTGTTATGCGTTTCTTCTACAACCAAATTTTCTAATCAGTTAAGGTATGTCTGATATCCAAAAGAAATTTTATGTTCTGCGTGCCATCAGTGGCAAGGAGAACAAGGTGCGGGAATATCTAGAGGCTGAGCTGAAGAATACGGATCTGGGAGAATATGTATCTCAAGTCTTGATTCCGACCGAGAAAACCTTTACGGTACGAAACGGTAAGAAGGTCATGAAAGAAAGGGCTTACTTGCCGGGTTATGTGCTGGTCGAGGCTGCTTTGGTCGGTGAGGTTGCTCATCGATTGCGGAACATTCCGAACGTGATTGGTTTCTTGGGTGGTTCTGATACCCCCGTGCCATTACGCCCTGCGGAAGTGAATCGTATTTTGGGTACGGTTGATGAGTTGCAGGAACAACAAGAGGATCTGGATATCCAGTTCTATGTTGGCGAGAGTGTGAAGATTACTTTTGGACCGTTCAGCGGTTTTACGGGTATAATCGAAGAGGTCAACGCCGAGAAAAAGAAACTTAAGGTGATGGTTAAGGTCTTCGGACGAAAGACTCCCCTTGAGTTGGGTTATATGCAAGTTGAGAAAGAATAGTACTCTGGTTACGAAAAGTGCTACCTTTCTGTTATTGATGTTATATATCTAAAAAATTTTAGAAACAATGGCTAAAGAAGTTGCTGGACAAATCAAATTGCAGATTAAAGGAGGAGCAGCAAACCCTTCTCCCCCAGTAGGACCTGCTTTGGGTTCTAAGGGTATTAACATTATGGAGTTTTGCAAGCAATTTAATGCCAAGACCCAAGACAAGGCTGGTAAGATATTACCTGTTGTAATTACTTACTATGTCGATAAGTCTTTCGACTTTGTCGTTAAAACTCCTCCTGTGGCAATCCAGTTGTTGGAAGCTACTAAGAAGAAGAGCGGTTCCGCTCAACCTAACCGTGCTAAGATCGCTGAGATCACATGGGAGCAGGTGAAAGCTATCGCTGAAGACAAATTAGTCGATCTAAACTGCTTTACTGTCGAGTCAGCCATGAGAATGGTTGCGGGAACAGCCAGAAGTATGGGTATCACTGTTAAAGGGACATTCCCGGGTAATAATTAATAAACTTCAATTGAGATGAGTAAACTTACAAAGAATCAAAAGTTGGCTTTGGGCAAGATTGAAGCTGGGAAAGCATATACATTGAAAGAAGCTTCAGCTTTAGTGAAGGAAATTACTACAACTAAGTTTGACGCATCCGTAGATGTTGATGTCCGTTTAGGTGTTGACCCCCGTAAGGCCAATCAAATGGTGAGAGGCGTGGTTTCATTGCCTCACGGAACTGGTAAGCAGGTTAGGGTTCTCGCATTATGTACCCCGGACAAGGAAGCTGAAGCTACTGCCGCTGGAGCTGACTATGTTGGATTGGATGAGTATATTAATAAGATTAAAGGCGGTTGGACTGACATTGATGTTATCATCACTATGCCTTCTATCATGGGTAAGATCGGTGCTCTTGGTCGCGTATTAGGCCCTCGTGGTTTGATGCCTAACCCAAAGAGTGGTACGGTTACCAATGAGATCGGAAATGCGGTGAAGGAGGTTAAGCAAGGTAAGATCGACTTTAAGGTAGATAAGAGCGGTATCGTTCACACATCTGTTGGTAAGGTGTCTTTCACTCCGGAACAGATTCGTGACAATGCTAAGGAGTTTATTTCAACTTTGATCAAGTTGAAACCTACTGCGGCTAAAGGTGCGTATATAAAGAGTATTTATCTTTCTAGTACTATGAGTGCGGGTATTAAAATTGACCCCAAATCAGTTGAAGAAAACTAAAAAACAATTGAACAATGAGAAAGGAAGATAAAGGAACTGTTATAGGTCAATTAACTGAAACATTAAAGGAATATCCTAATTTCTATTTGACGGATATCGAGGCGTTGGACGCTGAGAAAACCAGCAAATTGAGAAGAGAGTGTTTCAAGCGTGAGGTTAAGTTAGTCGTTGTAAAGAATAACTTGCTTAAGAAAGCGTTGGAGAACATTGAGGGTGACTTCTCTGATCTTAACGTAGCTTTGAAAGGCAATACGGCTGTGATGTTCTCACAAGTCGCTAATGCTCCCGCTCGCCTGATTAAGGATTTTACTAAGGACGCTAAAAAAGGTGTAGTCGTTAAACCGGCTTTGAAGGCTGCTTACGTACAAGAAAGTTTCTACGTAGGTGCTGAGAATCTTGAGGCATTAGTAAATATCAAGAGCAAAAACGAACTTATTGCCGATGTTATCGCATTGTTGGAATCTCCGGCGAAGAACGTTATCTCTGCTCTTCAGTCATCAGGACAAACTATCCATGGTCTGTTGAAGACTTTGGAAGAAAGATAATTTTTCATTAAAACATTACACAGATAAATAATCATTTAAATCATACAAAAATGGCAGATTTGAAAGCTTTTGCAGAACAATTAGTAAACTTGACCGTTAAAGAAGTTAGCGAATTAGCTACTATCCTTAAAGAAGAGTACGGTATCGAACCTGCTGCTGCAGCTGTTGCTGTTGCTGGTCCTGCTGCTGGTGGTGCTGCTGCCGCTGCAGAAGAGAAGACTTCTTTCGATGTTGTATTGAAAGCAGCAGGTGCTAATAAATTAGCTATCGTTAAGTTAGTTAAAGAATTAACAGGTCTTGGCTTGAAAGAGGCTAAGGATATGGTAGATAGCGCTCCTAGTGCAATCAAGGAAGGTATCGCTAAAGCTGATGCTGAGGCATTGAAGAAACAGTTGGAAGAGGCTGGAGCTGAAGTTGAGCTTAAATAGTATTTATAACCTGGTTTCCAGGTGATTTGGTTAAGAGTCTCCGACTACGAAGACTCTTAACCTTTTTGTGTCTATAATTTCAATAAGTTCAATAAATTCCTTACTAGATGTCTTCAACAGCTGAAAACCAAAGAGTTAATTTTGCTTCGATAAAGAATCAGTTCCCGTATCCGGACTTTCTCGAAGTTCAATTGAAGTCGTTCCAAGACTTTCTTCAACTTGACACTCCTCCTGAAAAGAGAAAGAAGGAGGGATTGTATAAGGTATTTGCCGAGAATTTCCCGATTGCGGATACCCGTAACAATTTTGTGTTGGAGTTCTTAGATTACTATATAGATCCGCCTCGTTACTGTATTGATGAGTGTATCGCTCGCGGGTTAACCTATAGCGTGCCTTTAAAAGCGAAGTTAAAACTGTACTGTACGGACCCGGATCATGAGGACTTCGATACGGTGATCCAAGATGTATACTTGGGTCCGATCCCGTATATGACGGACAGAGGTACTTTCGTGATCAACGGCGCCGAGCGTGTTGTCGTGTCTCAGCTGCACCGTTCTCCGGGCGTATTCTTCGGGCAAAGCACGCACGCAAACGGAACGAAGTTGTACTCCGCACGTATTATTCCGTTCAAGGGGTCATGGATCGAGTTCGCTACGGACATCAACAATGTGATGTACGCTTACATCGACCGTAAAAAGAAATTGCCTGTAACTACTCTTTTGAGAGCTATTGGTTTTGAAAGCGATAGAGATATTCTTGAAATCTTCAACCTTGCGGAAGAGGTGAAGGTAACGAAAGCAAACCTGAAGAAGTTTATCGGACGTAAGCTGGCCGCTCGTGTTTTGAAGACTTGGGTGGAGGATTTCGTAGATGAGGATACCGGTGAGGTGGTTTCTATTGAACGTAACGATGTAATCATCGACCGTGAGTCTGTACTGGATAGCGACAATATCGAGGCTATCTTGGATTCAGGCACGCAAAATATCTTGTTGCATCGTGAGGACCAGAATCTGTCCGACTATGCTATCATATATAATACGCTCCAGAAAGACCCGAGTAACTCCGAGAAGGAAGCTGTGTTGTATATCTACAGACAGTTGAGAAATGCGGAACCGGCTGATGAGGCTAGCGCACGCGAGGTTATCACGAACCTGTTCTTCTCAGAGAAACGTTATGATCTGGGTGAGGTAGGACGTTACAGGATCAACAAGAAGTTAGGCCTTACTACAAGCGCTGATGTTAAGGTCTTGACTAAAGAAGATATTATCGAGATCATCAAGTACCTGATCGAGTTGATCAACTCGAAGGCTATCGTGGATGATATCGACCACTTAAGCAACCGTCGTGTACGTACGGTTGGCGAGCAATTGTATAACCAGTTCGGTATTGGTTTGGCTCGTATGTCACGTACAGTTCGTGAACGTATGAACGTTCGCGATAATGAGGTGTTTACTCCGATTGATTTGATCAACGCGAAGACGATTTCTTCCGTGGTTAACTCTTTCTTCGGAACGAATGCCTTGTCTCAGTTCATGGACCAGACGAACCCGTTGGCGGAGATCACGCACAAGCGTCGTTTATCAGCCCTAGGTCCGGGAGGTTTGTCTAGAGAGCGTGCCGGATTCGAGGTTCGTGACGTTCACTATACGCACTATGGTCGTCTTTGTCCGATTGAGACCCCGGAAGGTCCGAACATCGGTTTGATCTCTTCTTTATGTGTATACGCTAAGATCAACGATCTTGGTTTCATCTCGACTCCGTACCGTAAGGTGGCAGATGGAAAGGTCGACTTCTCTGAGGAAGGCTTGCAATACTACACGGCGGAGGAAGAGGAAGAGTTGACAATCGCTCAAGGTAACGCTCCATTGGATGATAACGGTAAGTTTATTCGTGATAAGGTGAAGGCTCGTTTCGAGGCTGACTTTCCGGTTGTTCCTCCTTCTGAGCTTGACTTGATGGACGTGGCTCCGCAGCAGATCGCTTCTATCGCAGCTTCTTTGATCCCATTCTTGGAACACGATGACGCTAACCGTGCGTTGATGGGATCTAACATGATGCGTCAGGCAGTTCCTTTGTTGCGTACGGACGCTCCGATTGTTGGTACCGGTATTGAGGCGCAGGTTGCCCGTGACTCCCGTACTCAGATCATGGCTGAGCGTGAGGGCGAGGTTGTGTTCGTTGATGCTACTTGTATCAAGATTAAATATGACCGCACGGAGGACGAGGAATTCGTTAGCTTCGAGGATGCGGTTAAGACATATAATATCCCGAAATGGCGTAAGACCAACCAGAGCACGACGGTCGATTTGAAACCGATCTGTCATCGCGGACAACGTGTAAAAGCCGGCGATATCCTTACCGAGGGTTACTCAACCCAGAAAGGCGAGCTTGCTTTGGGACGTAACGTGAAGGTGGCTTACATGCCTTGGAAGGGTTATAACTATGAGGATGCTATCGTGTTGAACGAGCGTATGGTTCGCGAGGATTTCTTTACGTCTGTTCACGTTGACGAGTATATCCTTGAGGTACGTGAGACAAAGCGTGGTATGGAGGAATTGACTTCCGATATCCCTAACGTCAGCGAAGAGGCTACCAAGGATTTGGATGAGAGAGGTATTGTTCGTGTTGGTGCTCGTATCGAGCCGGGTGATATCTTGATTGGTAAGATCACTCCGAAAGGTGAGTCTGATCCATCTCCGGAGGAAAAGTTGTTGCGTGCTATCTTCGGTGATAAGGCGGGTGATGTGAAGGATGCTTCCTTGAAGGCTACTCCGTCTTTGCGCGGTGTGGTTATCGAGACCGCTTTGTTCTCGAAGGCTGTCAAGAAACGTAAATCCAGATTGACTGATAAGGCGATCTTGCCGAAGTTGGACGAGGAATACGAAGAAAAGATGGCTAGCTTGAAGACTTTGTTAGTTGATAAGTTGTTAGTGCTTACAAACGGCAAGGTTTCTCAAGGTGTTAAAGACTATATGAATACGGAGATTATCGCTAAGGGTGCTAAGTTTACCCGCAAATCTCTGGAAGAATTGGATTATAACTCCATCCAAGTAAGCAAGTGGACGGCAGACGCTCAGAAGAATGAGTTGATCAAGCAGGTTATCTTGAATTATTTGAAGAAGTACAAGGAGCTTGACGCTGAGTTGAGACGTAAGAAGTTCGACTTGACGATCGGTGATGAGCTGCCGACAGGTATCGTACAGATGGCTAAGGTTTATATCGCCAAGAAACGTAAGATTCAGGTAGGTGATAAGATGGCCGGTCGCCACGGTAACAAGGGTATCGTATCAAAGATCGTTCGTCAGGAGGATATGCCGTTCTTGGAAGACGGTACTCCGGTGGATATCTGCTTGAACCCGCTGGGTGTGCCTTCTCGTATGAACTTGGGACAGATTTTCGAGGCCGTGTTGGGTTGGGCCGGACGTGAGTTGGACGTTAAGTTCGCTACTCCGATCTTCGATGGCGCGACTTTGGATGATTTGAATGAATGGACAGACAAGGCTGGTATTCCTCGCTATGGTAAGTCTTACTTGTATGATGGTGGTACTGGTGAGCGTTTCGATCAACCTGCTACGGTGGGTGTGACTTACTTCTTGAAGTTGGGCCACATGGTTGACGATAAGATGCATGCCCGTTCAATCGGTCCGTATTCTTTGATTACGCAACAGCCGTTAGGTGGTAAGGCACAGTTCGGTGGTCAGCGTTTCGGAGAGATGGAGGTTTGGGCACTGGAAGCCTTCGGTGCCGCTCATGTTCTTCAGGAAATTCTTACGATTAAGTCTGATGACGTTGTAGGACGTTCGAAGGCTTATGAGGCGATCGTGAAGGGTGATCCGATGCCACAGCCGGGTATTCCTGAATCTCTGAATGTATTATTGCACGAGTTGAGAGGACTTGGTTTGAGTTTCACTCTGGATTAATTCAATAACAATAAAGAAGTAGGTGGGCTACGGCCCGTCTACTTTATCTATTGATAACTCTTTATAAATAAATAATATGGCCTTTAGAAAAGAAAACAAGATAAAGAGTAACTTTTCAAAAATAACCATCGGTCTGGCATCCCCTGAGGAGATCCTAGAGAACTCCAGCGGTGAGGTTTTGAAACCGGAAACAATTAACTATCGTACGTATAAGCCTGAGCGTGACGGTTTGTTCTGTGAGCGTATCTTTGGTCCGATCAAGGACTATGAGTGCCATTGCGGTAAGTACAAGCGTATCCGTTACAAAGGTATTGTCTGCGATCGTTGTGGAGTGGAAGTTACGGAAAAGAAAGTTCGTCGTGAACGTATGGGACACATCCATTTGGTGGTTCCTGTTGCCCATATTTGGTATTTCCGTTCTTTGCCTAATAAAATCGGTTACTTGCTAGGTCTTCCTACCAAGAAACTGGATTCCATCATCTATTACGAACGCTACGTCGTGATCCAGCCGGGTTGCGTAGACACGGTCGGTGAGTTAGACCTATTATCTGAGGAGGAATATCTGGATATTTTGGATAGCCTTCCAAGAGAAAATCAATTGCTAGAGGATACGGATCCGAATAAGTTCATCGCTAAGATCGGCGCTGAGGCTGTTTATGATCTGTTGGCTCGCTTGGACTTGGATTCTCTTTCTTATGAGTTGCGTCACCGTGCGAACACGGACACATCTCAACAGAGAAAGAACGAGGCCTTGAAACGCCTTCAGGTGGTTGAGTCTTTTCGTGCGTCCAGAGGTCGTAACAAACCGGAATGGATGATTATGAAGGTGATCCCGGTGATCCCTCCCGAACTGCGTCCGTTGGTTCCGTTGGACGGTGGCCGTTTCGCTACTTCTGACTTGAATGATTTATATCGTCGTGTTATTATCCGTAATAACCGTTTGAAACGATTGATCGATATTAAGGCTCCGGAAGTGATCTTACGTAATGAGAAACGTATGCTTCAGGAGGCCGTGGACTCTTTGTTTGACAACTCTCGTAAATCGAGCGCTGTTAAGACAGACGCCAATCGTCCGTTGAAGTCCTTGTCCGACAGTTTGAAAGGTAAACAAGGTCGTTTCCGTCAGAACTTGTTGGGTAAGCGTGTTGACTATTCCGCTCGTTCGGTTATTGTCGTAGGTCCGGAATTAAAGATGCACGAGTGCGGTTTGCCGAAAAATATGGCTGCCGAGCTTTATAAGCCTTTCGTTATCCGTAAATTGATCGAGCGCGGTATCGTGAAGACGGTGAAATCCGCCAAGAAGATCGTTGACCGTAAGGAACCGGTTGTTTGGGATATTTTGGAGTACGTAATGAAGGGCCACCCGGTATTGTTGAACCGTGCCCCGACATTGCACCGTTTGGGTATCCAAGCGTTCCAGCCGAAATTGATCGAGGGTAAGGCTATCCAGTTGCACCCGTTGGCATGTACGGCATTCAACGCCGACTTCGACGGTGACCAGATGGCTGTTCACTTGCCGTTAGGTAATGAGGCTGTTTTGGAAGCTCAAATGTTGATGTTGGCTTCACACAATATCTTGAACCCTGCGAATGGTGCTCCTATTACCGTACCTTCTCAGGATATGGTGCTTGGTTTGTATTATATTACCAAGTTGCGCAAGGGTACACAAGGCGAAGGTTTGACTTTCTATGGTCCGGAAGAGGCTACGATCGCTTACAATGAGAAGAAGTTGGATATCCATGCTCCGATCCATGTTTACGTGGAGGATTTGGATGCGAACGGTAACTTGGTGAAGACGATGGTAGAGACTTCTGTAGGTCGTTTGATGGTAAATGAGTTTGTTCCGAAAGAGATTGGTTATGTAAACGAGGTGTTGGGCAAGAAGTCTCTTCGTGACATCATCGGTCGGGTAATCAAGGCTTGTGGTGTGGCTCGTACCGCTCAGTTCTTGGACGATATCAAGAACTTGGGTTACTATATGGCATTCAAGGGTGGTTTGTCCTTCAACTTAGCGGACGTTCTGATCCCGCCTGAAAAGGATGAGTTGGTTCAGAAGGGATACGATGAGGTTGAGCAGATCATGGCTAACTATAATATGGGTTTCATTACCAACAACGAGCGTTATAACCAGATTATCGATACTTGGACACACGTTAATAGTAACTTGTCTAATATCTTGATTAAGCAATTGACGGCGGATAACGATGGATTCAACTCAATCTATATGATGATGGATTCCGGTGCCCGTGGTTCTAAGGAGCAGATTCGTCAGTTGTCCGGTATGCGTGGTTTGATGGCGAAACCGCAGAAGAGTGGTGCAGAAGGTGGTCAGATTATCGAGAACCCGATCCTTTCTAACTTTAAGGAAGGTTTGTCCGTGTTGGAGTACTTTATCTCTACTCACGGTGCTCGTAAAGGTTTGGCCGATACCGCTTTGAAGACTGCCGACGCCGGCTACTTGACTCGTCGTTTGGTTGACGTCTCTCACGACGTGATCGTAAACGAGGAAGACTGTGGTACATTGCGTGGCTTGGTTTGTACGGAATTGAAGAATAACGAGGAGGTGATCGCTTCCTTGTATGAGAGAATCTTAGGTCGTGTATCTGTTCACGATGTGATCCATCCGATTACGGGCGAGGTTATCGTTCGTTCCGGTGAGGAAATCCGTGAGGATGCCGCTAAGGCAATCCAAGACTCTCCGATCGAGAGCGTCGAGATTCGTTCCGTATTGACTTGTGAGTCTAAGAAGGGTGTCTGCGCTAAGTGCTATGGACGTAACTTGGCTACGAACCGCATGGTTCAGAAGGGTGAGGTTGTCGGTGTAATCGCCGCACAGTCTATCGGTGAGCCGGGTACACAGTTGACGTTGCGTACATTCCACGTCGGTGGTATCGCATCCAACATCGCTACAGAGAATAGTATTACATCTAAATATGATGGTATTTTAGAGATCGACGAGCTTCGTGCTGTTGAGGCGGTAGACGAGGTGAGCGGAAAGAAACATTTGGTAGTAGTAAGCCGTTTGGCTGAAATGCGCATTGTTGATCCGAACACGAAGATTGTGTTGTTGACTCATAATATACCTTATGGTTCTAAGTTGTTCTTCAACAACGGTGACTCAATTAAGAAGGGTGACGTGATCATCGAGTGGGACCCGTTCAATGCCGTAATCGTGTCAGAGGTTTCCGGTAAGATCGAGTTCGAGAGTTTGGTAGAGAACGTGACTTACAAGGTTGAGAGTGATGAGACTACCGGTTTGAAGGAGAAGATCATCATCGAGTCTAAGGATAAGACGAAGGCTCCGGCCGCTCATATCGTGGATGAGAATGGTAATTACTTGAAGAACTACTCTTTGCCGTTGGGCGCTCACGTCGTGAAAGACAATGGTGATGTAGTGAAAGCTGGTGAGGTTTTGGTTAAGATCCCTCGTGCCGTAGGTAAGGCCGGTGATATCACCGGTGGTCTTCCTCGTGTAACCGAGTTGTTCGAGGCTCGTAACCCGTCTAACCCTGCTGTCGTATCTGAGATCGACGGAGAGGTAGGATTCGGTAAGATCAAACGTGGTAACCGCGAGATCACCGTAACGTCTAAGTTGGGTGAGGTTAAGAAATATATGGTTCCTCTGTCTAAACAATTATTGGTTCAGGAGAACGACTATATCCGTGCGGGTATGCCGCTATCAGACGGTGCTACCACTCCTTCGGATATCTTGGCGATCAAAGGTCCGACGGCTGTACAGGAATATATCGTGAATGAGGTTCAGGATGTATACCGTCTACAGGGTGTGAAGATCAACGATAAGCACTTCGAGGTTATCGTTCGTCAGATGATGCGTAAGGTAGAGGTGGTTGATCCGGGAGATACTCGCTTCTTGGAGCAGCAGATTGTTGATAAGTTGGAGGTAATGGACGAGAACGATCGTATCTGGGGCAAGAAAGTTGTTACCGATCCGGGTGATTCTCAGACATTGCAAGCCGGACAGATCGTGACTGCACGTAAGTTGAGAGATGAGAATAGTATGTTGAAACGCCGTGACCTTAAGTTGGTCGAGGTACGTGACGCTATTCCGGCTACAGCCAACCAGATCCTTCAAGGTATCACACGTGCCGCTTTGCAGACGAACAGCTTTATGTCCGCCGCATCTTTCCAAGAGACGACGAAAGTATTGAACGAGGCTGCTATCAACGGAAAGGTAGACCGTTTGGAAGGTTTGAAAGAGAACGTTATCTGTGGTCACTTGATTCCTGCCGGTACCGGTCAGCGTGAGTTTGATAAGCTGATCGTAGGCGCAAAGGATGAGTTCGATCGTATCTTCGCTAATCGCAAGAACGTGGTTGATTTCAATGCCATGGACAAAGATGATGAAGAATAGGAACGTTTAATAAACTATAAAGAAAGGCCGGCAGAGCAATCTGTCGGCCTTTTTTGTTCTTCCTTATTTGCTTAATAAATGGATAAACTTTATTTTTGCGAGGTAACAAAGACCATAGATAAATACTGAGACATATAAGAAACATATAATAATCAATATCATGAAGAGAATTTTACTTTGTTTAATGGTGGCTTTATTTGCCACTGGCTGCTTATTCGCTAAAAACAACGATGAGAAAATGAATGTAATGTCTTATAACATCCGTTACGATAATTCGGGTGATAAGGATAATCAATGGAAATTCAGAAGAGATTTCGCTGCTGATTTAGTGAAATTCCATGAGGCGGATGTGTTCGGTGCGCAAGAGGTCTTGAATAATCAGCTGAATGATTTGCTTGATCGTTTACCGGAATACGCTTATGTGGGTGTTGGTCGTGAGGATGGCAAGACGAAAGGGGAGTACGCTCCGATCTTCTATCGTAAGGATCGTTTCTCCGTTGAGAAAAGCGGTAATTTCTGGTTAGCCGAAGATATAAATGCCATTGGTAAGAAAGGTTGGGACGCCGCATGCGAGCGTGTAGCTACTTGGGCGATCTTGAAAGATAAGAATACGGGAAAGAAATTCTTCTTCTTGAATACGCACTTGGATCATATGGGGAAAGTGGCTCGTCATGAAGGAGCTTCATTGGTGCTGGAGCAAGCGAAGAAATTATCCGAGAATTTGCCTATAATCGTGACTGGCGATTTCAATGCCGTGCCTTCTGATGAGCCGATACAAGTATTGACTAATCCGAGTGATCCTCGTCATTTGACTCATTCCCGCACGATCGCAGGGTTTACTTACGGCCCGGAATGGACATTCCATGATTTTGGAAAGATCCCTTACGACAAGCGTGAATGGATTGATTATATCTTCGTGAAAGGGAATATCAAGGTATTGCGTCATGGTGTATTGACTGAAACGTTGAATAACCTGTTCCCATCCGACCATTGCCCGGTAATCAGTACGTTGATACTCGAATAAAAAAGCTTTGTGTGTATGGGGAAAGTAGACGTATTGAAGGAAACTACCCCGCTTTCATCAGAAGATTGCTTCTTGGTCATGCAACGCCCGAAATCGGGGTTTAATTTTCCGTTACATGTACACATGGAGTTTGAGTTGAACTATCTGGAGAATGCCGCTGGCGCTATCCGGATAGTTGGCGATTCGGTCGAGGAAATCGATGATCTGGATTTGGTGTTGATCGCAGGAGGAACGAAGCATGCTTACTCGAACCATAAGTGTCCGTGTAATGGGATCTTTGAGATAACGATACAATTTCATAAATCGTTATTTGATAGCTTAATCAATAGACGGCATTTCAAGACCATGAAGGATATGTTTGATAACGCTTCCAGTGGTCTTGTTTTCAGCCGGGAAATGATACTTGGCATTCAAGATAAATTAAGAATGTTGTCGAACGATAACAAGCCGGATTCTTTCAAGAACCTGTTGCGTTTGGTCGAGATTCTTAAGATTCTATCTTTGGATAAAGCAGCCCGTCGGTTGAATGCCGTGAACACGGTAAAGAACTATAATAATAACGATACCGATCGTTTAGATAGTATCATGTTATATTTACACGAAAATTATCAAAAACGTATCACCTTGTCGGAAGTGGCTAAGTTAACAAATATGAGCGATGCCTCATTGATGCGTTTCTTGAAGAAGTGGACGGGAAAGACATTTATCGATAACTTGAACGAGATCCGGGTAGCTGAGGCGGTATGCCGTTTGACCGATACAAGTGACAGTATTTCTGAAATATGTTACAGGTGCGGTTTTAATAATCTATCGAATTTCAACCGGGTATTCAAACGGCGTAGGGGGAGTACCCCTACAGAGTACAGGGAGAAATATTCCCGTTCGAGGTTTATAATTTAAAACATGATTTAAAGCATGTTTACATTGATTTGTGTCAAGTGTTGATGATATAGTATTATTTATTGCACATATAGTATTTGGTGGTCTTTGCTAAAGCCCTTACTTTTGTAAAGTTCAAGTGAAAGAGATTAGCACTTAGACAAAACAAACCTTAACTAAAACGCCAAAACCAATTATATCAAACACAAAAGGTATTTTTACATTGGTCTAAAGAATTGAGAATTAAAAACACAACTAGAAAACGACTGCCTGAGAAGGTAGTCGTTTTTGCATTTATAGTCTTCAACCCCTTTGTAACCCGGAATAAATATGTATATTTGTCTTCGCAATTTTTAATCACCATAAATTTAAAAGAAGAAAGTATGGAAAACAACAAACCTGCCAATAACGAGATTCAGATCGAGTTATCTGAAGAGATGGCACAAGGAACTTACGCCAATTTGGCTATTATATCTCATTCAAGCTCTGAATTTATCCTAGATTTTATCCGGGTGGTTCCGGGAGCTCCTAAGGCACAAGTCAAAAGTCGCGTAATCTTAACTCCGGATAACGCTCAACGTTTGTTATTCGCTTTGCAAGACAATATCAAGAAATTTGGGGAGCAACTTCAAGCAGGAAATAATAATAACAAAACAGCTAATTTTGAGGACTTCGCAGGTCCGACAGGAGAGGCTTAATAGATTTGTTTTTAGCTGAGAGAGAGTACTTTTCTACAGGAGTAGGAGAGTACTCTTTTTTATTGGGACGGCTCGTTGACATTGAAAAACCTTGATGCCTATTCTTAGATGCTTACAATGGGCATTCTAAGGTGTTAAGAATGCCTGTTATAAACACCTAAGAATGCCCATCGTAAAGAATACCCTATCTCTCTATCCTAAAGATTAGATAATCCCATCAATATTTTCTTCAATACGGTTTGTGCGGAGATCTCACGGTTTGCCGCCTCGGGGATTACGATACTTTGCGGGCTCTCTATTACATCATCGGTAACGATCATATTGCGGCGAACCGGCAAGCAATGCATGAAATAAGCGTTATTCGTAAGCGCCATTTTCTCTGTGTCTACGGTCCAGCTACGATCTGTGCTGATTACTTGTCCGTAATTCGGATCTTTATAAGCGGACCAGTTCTTTGCGTAAATGAAATCCGCTCCTTCAAAAGCCTTCTTCTGATCGTATTCCACTTTAGCGTTGCCTACGAATCTAGGATCAAGCTCATAACCTTCCGGATGAGTGATAACAAACTCATAATCTGTAGCGTTCATCCATTCGGCAAAGCTGTTTGGAACGGCTTGCGGCAATGATTTCGGATGAGGAGCCCAAGTCATGACTACCTTCGGACGAGCTGTTTTCTTATATTCCTCTATCGTGATCAAGTCGGCGAAACTTTGCAACGGATGGCGTGTCGCCGCTTCCATGCTAAATACCGGCCGGCCGGAATGCTCGATGAACTGACTCAATATCTTTTCGTTATAATCATCTTCTTTATTCTCAAAGCGTGCGAAAGAACGAACCCCGATCACATCGCAGTAACAGCCCATTACAGGAACAGCTTCCAGCAAATGCTCCGGTTTATCACCATCCATGATAACACCTCGCTCTGTTTCCAGCTTCCATGCCCCTTGGTTAACGTCCAAAACGATCGTGTTCATACCCAAGTTCATGGCAGCCTTTTGGGTGCTTAAGCGGGTACGTAGGCTTGAGTTGAAAAATATCATCAACAACGTCTTGTTTTTTCCCAGTTCACTAAACTGGAAACGATCTTTCTTGATCTCGAAAGCTTCATTAAGCGCTTGTTTCAAGCCACCTAAATCCTGTACGCAAGTGAAATGTCTCATATCTGTTACAATAATATTTTGTTAAAGGCAAAGATAATGACTACTTGTCAATTATCCTTTAGAAAGACCAAGGAATTGTTTAAGAGATCGTATCCGGAGGTGTTATGGGTAGTTTGAAACTGAAGGTAGAACCTTTCCCTTCCTCCGAGTTCACCCAGATGGTACCTCCCATGGCGGTGACCAGACCTTTACAGATCGAAAGCCCTAACCCGGTGCCCGACTGGAATTCGTTCAATTGCACGAATCGTTCGAAGATATGTCCCAGTTTGTCCTTCGGAATGCCGTTACCTGTATCGGACACGTAAAATTGCACGCTGACCGGATACAGCGATTGGTATCCGAAATGAATCTCTCCTTTCTCCGTATATCGGAGGGCGTTAGAAAGTAATTTTTTCAAGATAAGCATAAGCTTATGTTTATCCGTGTGAAGAGATACGTTTGGAGAATCATCCAAGATTAACCGTACGTTTTCGGATATGTGGGGAGAGACGTATTCGTATACATCGTGCATGATAGCGAGCGGATTTACATCCTCATATGACCAATTGATCGTATTGGACTCGATTCTGGACATCTCGAGCGTGTCATTGATTAATTCGAGCAAAGCCGTGTTATTTTCTTTAATCATGGAAATATACTGTTCACGCATTTCCGGATCATCTTCCAGTCCTAACATATCGGAGAAGCCGACGATGGCATTTAGCGGAGTCCGGATCTCGTGCGTCATATTTGCCAGAAACGTAGATTTCAATAGGGAAAGATCCTTGGATTTCTGATGATCCGCAATAGCTAGCTCGTCGTTTTCCTTTTCGATAATGCTACCTATAATGACATGTGGGGTGCCGCTTTCATCAATGTCCATGCTTTTGCCCGATATTTCATACATCTTATAAGTCCCGTCTTGATTCCTCAGGTGGAAGGTGACGTTGTGAGACGATAATTTCTCGTTCCGGATTTTATTGAACAGATAGAAGAAATCCAAACTATCCTCGGGCTTACGTACGGATGATAAAGCCCTACATATAAACCTGTTTTTATCTAATAGAGTATTGGTCGTGCCGTAGAATTGAAAACAGCGGTTACAATGCTTTTTGTCGCAAGTGGAGAAACGGTCGAAGCTGAATGAGTAAGCGGCTAATTTACCGTCTTCCAACGCTTGTCGCATCAATATCCGGCTCTCGTTCAATTGTCCCATCAATAGTTTATTTTCCCTGTCAGTTTCTTTTTCTCCCTGCTGCGTAAGCCAAAGCGTATACCCGCTAAGCCCCTGTTCATCGGTATAGATGGGTTCTACTTTAAACGTGACGGGCTCTTCGCATATAATTGCGTCACCTTTTCTTAAAGATGACTTCAAGGAATCGGTTAGTACGACGTTATTAAATAGATGTTCTATAATAAAGTCATGCTTATCCGCCAAGGAAAAATGAGCGAACATCGCCTTATTCAAGTCTATCAGATTTCCTTCCGTATCATAGATAGCCCCTCCTAAAGGACAGGAATAGAATGTATTTGAAACTAAAGTATTGAAAATATTTGAATCTATTACTGTTGACATTATTCGTTTAGATTTAAGTGTTGTTCTAGAAGAAAGAGACAGGCGAGTTCCTATATTCTCGTCTGCCCGTCTCCTTCTATGAGGTATTTATAAGTCGTTAATTCAGGAAGCGCCATCGGTCCCCGGGCATGTAGCTTTTGGGTGCTGATTCCGATCTCCGCCCCGAATCCGAATTGGGCCCCATCAGTAAAGGCGGTAGATACATTTGCGTATACGCAAGCGGCATCTACCAATTGCTGGAAGCGCCGGATAGTTTCCGGATCTTCGCTGATTATGCTTTCGCTATGTTTTGAACTGTAGCGGGCGATATGTGATAGAGCCTCGTCTAAAGAGGATACGGTACGGATACTCATTTTGTAATCGAGGAACTCGGTACCGAAACTGTTTTCGTTAGCGTGTTGTAAAAGCGTCTCCGGATAATGTTCGGATAGAGCGGCATAAGCCGGTTCGTCCGCATAAATGATTACGTTGCTGTCCGGAAGCTTTCCACAGATATACGGAAGATCAGATAGACGTTCTCGGTGGATGATTAAGCAATCCAAGGCATTACATACGCTGACCCTCCGTGTCTTCGCGTTATTTACGATCTCACGTCCCTTGCCTTTATCTCCGGAGCGATCAAAATAGGTATGACAGATACCAGCGCCAGTCTCGATCACCGGAACTTTCGCGTGTTCCCGGACGAAGTGAATCAAGGAACCGCTTCCACGAGGAATGATTAAGTCAACTAAGCCGACCGCTCCCAGTAATTCCGCCGTAGCCTCTCGATCCGGAGGTAGTAAAGTGCATACCGCCGGATTTATACCCTGACGCTCCAATACAGAATGGATGATACGTACCAAGGCCCGGTTGGAAAAATCCGCATCCGATCCACCCTTTAGCACGCAAACATTACCGCTTCGGAAACATAAGGAAAAAACATCGAAGGTAACATTCGGACGAGCCTCATAGATCACGCCGATCACCCCGAAAGGCACGGTTACTTTTCGGATAATCATTCCGTTCGGGCGGGTAGTCTCGCTCAAGACCTTATTTAATGGAGAAGGTAATGTCGATACATTCTCCATATCGGCGGCGATACCCTGTAACCGTTCCTCTGTCAATTTCAACCGATCGTATTTAGGGTTCGCCGTGTCCATACGTTCCAGATCTTGGCGATTAGCGGCGAGTACCTCCTCCGTATGAGTCCGTAGTGCCTGCGCTGTCTCTTTCAAGATCCCGGTAATCGTTTGATCCGATAGCGTTATCAATTGTTTAGCCGCGTCCGATGCCTGTCGCAGCATATCTTTTACATTCATACTTTTTAATCCAAATATAGATAATCATAATGTATAAGCGGTTTTAAATCCCGTTGCCCTATTTGCTTACGTGCTTCCTCGCTGTCATAGGCGGTACAGCCTACGCCGATTTGCACGCCTTCCTCATTCATTATCTTTACGATATCATCTTTTTCGAAATCCCCCTCGATGCGGGTTACGCCAACCAATAATACACTAGTCGCTTTCGGGCCGGTCAATGCCTCCTCGGCTCCTTTATTGATATGTATTTCCCCTTTGGCGAAACCCTCGGAGTGGGCGATCCATTTCTTTACGCTGCTGACGGGTTTCGAGGCCGGAATGAAACGGGTGCAGACCGTGTCGCTATCCACCGCCAATAACATCGGAAGGATATTATCCTTTTTGCCGTTGGCGATGATAACCGCAATACCTTCGTCTGCCACTTTTTGGGCGATATGACATTTCGTCAACATACCTCCCCGTCCAAAGGATGATTTGCTAGTCTGTACATATTCCGACAAATCTGTTTTCCCACATTCGATTTCCCGGATCACGGAACTATCCGGATCCGACGGATTTCCATTGTAAATCCCGTCTATATTACTGAGAATCACCAAGGCATCCATTCCCATCATCGTAGCGATCAAGCCAGATAACTCATCATTATCCGTGAACATCAGCTCGGTTACGGATATCGTATCATTCTCATTTACGATCGGGATCACCTTGTTTTCAAGCATTACCTCCATGCAATGTTTCTGGTTCAGGTAATGCGTACGACTCCCGAAATTCTCTTTTGTAGTAAGCACTTGCCCGCAAGTCATGCCATGCTCCCGGAATAACTCGTAATACCGGTTGATCAACTTGGCTTGTCCTACTGCCGAATACAGTTGCCGGGCTGATACGGGATCCAGCTTTTTGCCGGCCTTTATCTCGCTTCGCCCGGAAGCCACGGCACCGGAGGAGATCAAGACGATCTCCATACCTTGCCGATGCAAGCCTGCTACTTGGTCAACCAACGCGGACATGCGGGTGATATCTAGCGTCCCATCCTTGCGGGTCAGGACATTGCTTCCTATTTTTACAGCGATCCTTTTCAAGAAAGTTATTATTTATTATTTATTATCTTTATCCCGGATCTCTACCCGTCGGATCTTTCCGCTGATTGTTTTCGGCAGTTCGTCCACGAATTCGACAACACGGGGATATTTGTAAGGAGCGGTGACACGTTTCACGTGATTTTGCAATTCTTTGATCAAGGCATCACCCGCTTTATCCTTATAATCCTTCGCCAATACGATCGTGGCCTTTACTACCTGTCCGCGGATCTCGTCGGGGACACCGGTGATAGCACATTCCACTACCGCCGGGTGAGTCATCAAGGCACTTTCCACCTCGAACGGCCCGATACGATAGCCGGAACTCTTGATCACGTCGTCCGCGCGGCCAACGAACCATAAGTAACCATCCTCGTCACGCCAAGCCACGTCTCCCGTGTAATACAGGCCATCGTGCCAAGCTTCCCGGGTACGTTCCGCGTCCCGGTAATATTCCTTGAATAACCCGATAGGCTTACCGTTTGTTGTGTGGATCACGATCTGTCCTTGCTCGCCATCCTCCGCGCGGCTTCCGTCCGGACGCAACAGATCGACATCGTACTGCGGGTTGGGAACACCCATAGAACCCGGTTTCGGCTCCATCCACGGGAAAGTGGCGACTGTCAGCGTAGTCTCTGTCTGTCCGAAGCCTTCCATCAACTTAATGCCGGTCAACTTATAGAACGTGTCGAACACGGCGGGGTTCAGGGCCTCGCCGGCGATCGTACAATATTGTAAAGATGATAAATCGTATTTAGTCATATCCTCGCGGATCAAGAAACGGAAGATCGTAGGAGGAGCGCAAAGCGAGGTGATCCGGTAATCCTGTATCATCTGCAACATATCCGCGGGCGTGAATTTCTCGTGGTCGTAAACAAATACGGTCGCTCCGGCGATCCATTGCCCATATAGCTTACCCCAAACCGCCTTGCCCCAGCCTGTATCCGCGATCGTCAGGTGAAGGCTGTCTTTATGCAAGTTGTGCCAGAAACTACCGGTCACGATATGCCCCAGCGGATACGTAAAGTCGTGGGCCACCATTTTCGGGTTTCCAGTCGTACCGGAGGTGAAATACATCAAAGAGATATCGTCATTGCTATTCGGGTGAGACGGGCGGACGAAAGGAGCGGCGTTTTGGATACCTTGTTGGAAATCCTCGAAACCTTCCGGTATTTCCGGCCCTACGGATACGACACTTTTTACGGTCGGTGAGTCCGGCAAAGCCTCTATGATATGTTTCGTTATCACTTCCTCCCCGGCGCAAACGATCATCTTGATATCGGCGGCATTCGCACGATAAACGATATCTTTCTTAGTCAGTAAGTGCGTAGCCGGTATCACGACAGCCCCTAATTTATGCAATGCGATGATCGAGAACCAGAACTCATAACGGCGTTTGAGTATCAGCATCACCATATCGCCATGTCCGATCCCCAAGGATTGGAAATAAGAAGCCGTCTGGTCCGTATACCGTTTCAAGTCGGCAAACGTAAAATCAATATGTTCTCCATGATCGTTTGTCCAACATAACGCTTTCTTATCCGGTTCTTCCTCTGCCCAAGCGTCTACCACGTCATATCCGAAGTTGAAGTTCTCCGGAACCTTGATCTTGAAGTTTTTAATAAAATCCTCTTGCGACTCAAACGTCGTTTTATCTATAAATCTTTCTAACATGCTGTTGATCGTTTATAAAATGACGGCCAAGAAACTGACCTTTTCCCCATCCAGCGCTTTCATACCGTGAGGAAGCTCTGAGTTAAAATAAATACTATCACCTTCTTCTAAGATAAGATCTTTATTGTTGATCTGTAGTAACAGACGTCCTTTTAATACCATATTGTATTCTTGCCCCGGATGGGAATTGAGATACATCGGCTCATCCTCTGGTTTGGGATGTACGGTTACCAAGAAGGGGTCCGCTTTACGTCCGACGAAACCGGCGGCCAATGATTGGTACTTATAGGCTTTCGTACGCTCTACGGCAACACCTTTTCCGTTACGAGTAATAAAGTACGTACTCATTTTAGGCTCGTCGCCAAACATCAACGTGGTTAATTCTACGCCATAAGCCTGTGAGATCTGGTGCAATACGCTAACGGAAATATCAACCGTGCCGCTTTCCAGCAGCAAATATTGCTCAGTCGTGAGGTTGCAGACCTTTGCCATTTCTTCCGGCGTAATCTCCAGTGCGTCCCGTAATCCGGCCAGACGCTCTGCGATTTGTTGTATCTGTTCGTTCATTTTGCTGAAGTTATTGTATTATGTCGCTCCAAAGATAGGAATAAAAAGCAAAAAGAAGGTGAAAGCCCTTGTTTTCTTTTCTAATTAACAGGTATGGCTTGTTTTTAATACAAATGACGCAGATAATACGGATAAGAATAGTAAATCCGTGTCATCTGCGTCTGAAAAATAAGCATCTAATACTTATTCAGCATTTTTCTTTAGCCATTCTAACCGGCGCTGATCCGGGAGGTGTTTTACCTTGAAATGCTCGAATGTCACATTAAATCCTTTCCCGTCGGGACAAGCGGCCATAAACCCGACTTGTACGGGGATATTGTCTTGTAGCCAAGCGTTACGCATAAGGGTGTATTCCTTATCATCGAATGAGTAGAAGATCTCCACGGCGTCCAATCTCCGGACAGCTTTTATCCATACATAAGGGATCGCTTTGTCTAAGGTGATAACGCTCCAGTCGGAGGTCTTATGCGTAACGACCGCGCTTAGGTTGTATTTACCATCCACGAACTCTATACCGGCTTTTATATAATTTTCATGATTGATGCGAAGCATCAGGCCAGCTTGGTCAAAACGCTGCTTGTAATCGCCGGTTATCTTGACTTTCACTTCGAATTCACCCCCATAAGTCGCATAATAAAAAGGAGCGTCATCTACCGTAAACCCGTAATGGGAAATCCTCCAATAGTCACTTTGGGGAGTGACCTGCATGGAAAGTGACTTGTCTTTAATCTCCCATTGCTCCGGCTCGTTGAACCATTGCATCTTATCTAATGATTGCGCCCCGCAAAATTGCAAAGAGGCGACAATAACAAAACTCAGTAATACTAATTTTCTCATTTTACTTCTTATTTCTTATTTTGATTCTTTCTATTCCCGTAAGAAGTTAATGTTATTAACCTTACCTCCGCAAAGGTAACGTGTTATTATAGATCGCACAATGATTCTGTGATTTTATCTAGGAAGGAAAAGTAAGGGTTAATGTGTTTTCGTCTATTCGTATTTGATGACCTCGACCGGACAGCTTTCGGCAGCCTCTTTAATACCCGCCTCGAAATCATCGAAATTAACACCTTCGTTTACACGTGAACGATCTGTAACAGTGAATACTTCCGGGCAAATGCCCTCGCATGTACCGCAAGCGATGCAATCCTCCTCAATCCAAACTCTTTTAATTGCCATAATTTTATTCCTTTAAGATGATTAATATGTTAATGTAACAAACAACTTTCGCGGATTGTTTTCGGGAGAGGTCTTTTAGATCATTGTATAGACCGTGAAATGAGCTTATCTTTGGTTGATATATATTAACGTTTATACGCCACTGTTTTAAAATAAATTTGCTACGTTTACAGCAGAAAGTTTCATTGAATAACCATTTAAAAAATCTGAAGTATTATGGATAATGCTATTTTTAGATTTCCTAAACCCATTAATGAGCCGGTAAAAGCGTATGCTCCCGGATCAAGTGAAAAAGCATCCTTAAAGAAAGCGTTGGCGCAGATTAGTTCCGAGGAATGGGATATTCCTTTGGTAATTGGCGGAAAAGAGATCCGTACGGGTAATACCGGTAAGGTCGTTATGCCTCATGATCATCATCATGTATTGGCTACTTATCATAAGGCGGGCGAGAAAGAGGTGCAAATGGCTATCGACGCCGCCATGAAAGCGCATAAGGAGTGGTCTGAGCTGCCATGGGTGGAACGTGCGTCCATTATGCTTCGTGTGGCCGAGTTGCTGGCTACGAAATATCGTTATATACTGAACGCCTCGGTTATGTTGGGGCAGAGCAAGAATCCGTTCCAAGCGGAGATCGACGCTCCCTGCGAATTGATTGATTTCTTGCGTTTCAGTACCTTCTACGCGAGTCAAGTATATGCCGATCAGCCCTATTCCGAGACGGGTATATTGAATCGTATGGAATACCGTGCCTTGGAAGGTTTCGTGTTCTCGCTCACGCCGTTCAACTTTACGTCTATCGCTTCCAACTTGAATATGGCTCCGGCTATGATGGGTAACGTGGCGGTATGGAAACCGTCTACTACGGCGATCCATTCGAACTATTTCTTGATGAAGGTTTTCCAAGAGGCCGGTTTGCCCGATGGCGTGGTGAATTTCATCCCGGGACAGGGTAGCGTGATCGGTAAGGTGATTACGGGCAGCCGTGATTTGGCGGGATTCCATTTTACGGGCTCTACCTCTACGTTCAATACCTTGTGGCGTCAGATCGGAGAGAACTTGGGGCATTATAAATCTTATCCGAAGATCGTAGGCGAGACAGGTGGCAAGAACTTTATCTTCGCCCATCCTTCCGCTCCGGCGTTGGATGTGGCTACCGCTATCGTACGCGGCGCGTTCGAGTATCAAGGGCAGAAGTGCTCGGCAGGCTCCCGGGCCTATATCCCGGCTTCTCTCTGGAAAGAGGTGAAAGATTACGTGGGCGATATGCTGAAAGAGATCAAGATGGGTGACGTGCAGGATTTCACGAATTTCGTCAATGCCGTGATCGATGAGGCTTCGTTCGATAACATCATGAGTTATATCGATTATGCGAAACAGTCTCCGGACGCGGAGATCCTTTTTGGCGGCAATGGAGATAAGTCGGTAGGTTATTTCGTGGAACCAACGGTTATCCAGACCACGGACCCGATGTTCAAGAGTATGGTAGAGGAGATCTTCGGGCCGGTGATAACGATCTACGTATATGACGACGCTAAATATGAGGAGACGCTGGAACTTTGCGACCGTACTTCTCCGTACGGATTGACAGGCTCTATCTTCGCCCGCGACCGCTATGCGATCGATAAGGCATTCAATACCTTGCGTTATTCGGCCGGTAATTTCTATATCAATGATAAACCGACCGGCGCTGTGATCGCCCAGCAGCCGTTCGGCGGTTCGCGCGCATCCGGAACGAACGATAAGGCGGGTGGCCCGTTGAACTTGATTCGCTGGACGAATCCTCGTTGTATCAAGGAATGCTTGGTTCCTCCGACGAGCTACGGGTATCCGTTCTTGGGTGAGAAATAATTTCTTGATTTATAAATACCGACGGATTGTGGGGGGAGACGGGGCGTGCCCCGTCTCTACGCGATGACGTTACCTTTATCTATATACGTATGTTAGACTTTAATAATACCGAGATCGCTTTCTCGTCGAAGTCGCGGGGAGAACTACAAAATGCTTACTGGCTTTTTAATACGATAAAATATCCTTGGTTGGTAAAATGCGCTAAAGTAGCTACGAGTATAGCCTTGAAAATACATTTCCCGCTGGCTTGGGCGGTGAAGCCTACCTTATATAAACAGTTCGTTGGGGGAGAAACTTTACAAGACTGTTCCGCTGCCATCAACCACTTGATGAAATACAACGTGAAATCGACGCTCGATTATTCGGCGGAGAGCGAGCAAACCCCGGAGGGCATACAAGCGACTTTCGAGGAAACCTTGCGCTCGATCGATTTCGCGAAAGGAAATACGAATCTGGCCTATGCTGTATTCAAACCCTCCACGATCACGACCGATGAGCTTCTGGCCAAGGCTTCCGAGAAACGGGAAGAGCTTACGATAGATGATGTAAGGCATTTCCGCGAGTTCCGCGAGCGTTTTATGGCGCTTTGCCAACGGGCTTACGATAACGACGTACGTATTTTAGTGGATGCGGAGGATTATTGTTTCCAAGATGCCATCGATGCGCTTACCGATGAGGCGATGCGTAAGTTCAACAAGAAACGTGCGATCGTATTCGCCACCTTGCAAATGTATCGTCATGACCGGATGCCTTATCTGCGTCGTATCTACGATGACGCCGTGGCGAAAGGTTATATCGCGGGCGTGAAATTCGTGCGCGGGGCTTATATGGAAGCGGAGCGTGCCCGTGCGGCGGCGTTGGATTATCCCGATCCGATTTGTAAGGATAAGCAGGCGACGGATGAGAATTATGACGCGGCGGTTCGTTTCACCATGGATCATTTAGATCGTTTCGAGATGTTTATGGGAACGCATAACGAGGAGAGCAATTATAAGTTGGCGAAACTGATGGACGAGAAGGGGATCGCCCGCGATGATTCCCGTGTTTTCTTCGCGCAGCTATTGGGAATGAGCGATAATATCTCCTTCAATTTAGCCCATGCGGGATATAACGTAACCAAATACGTACCGTACGCCTCCGTGAGGGATGTACTGCCGTATTTGATCCGGCGTGCGGAAGAGAATACCTCTGTAGCCGGACAGACTGGCCGGGAACTCCGGATGTTGGAGATGGAGATGGCTAGGAGGAGGGATTTATGACTTTCCTAGGGCTGGCAAACTAGTTTGCTGGTAGTTCTTTTTCCGTTTTAGTGCCGGTAAACTAGTTTACCGGCTGTTTTTTTCCTGTTTTAGTGCCGACAAACTAGTTTGTCAGGTGTTTTTTCCCGTTTTAGTGCCGATAAACTAGTTTGTCGGGTGTTTTCTTTCTGTTTTAGTGCTGGTAAACTAGTTTGCCGATGCTTTTTTACTTACTGGCCTTCAACCCCCGGATCACGGAAGAGGTAAAACCGGAAAGTTCCATCTCATTCAATCCCTTGATGGTGATACCGCCCGGGGTCGTTACCTTATCGATCTCCATCTCCGGGTTGCTCTTGTTCTCCAACAATAAATCGACGGCACCTTTCACGGTATGCACCACGATTTCTTGTGCTTGTTTCGGATAGAAACCCAATTCCACGCCGCCTTCTATCGCCGCGCGGATATAACGCAAGGCGAAAGCGATGCCGCTGGAAGCCAATGCGGTTCCCGCGCTCATCAACCGTTCTTCTACCAACATGGCGTTGCCAAGCTCGTTGAAGATATGGATGATTAGATCCGTTTGCTCCTTGGAGGCGTTGCGGGCGGAAACGAAAGTCATGCTGCTCATCACCTCGATAGCCGTGTTGGGCATGATCCGGAAGATCGTGGGAGTAGCCAGACAATCGAAGTCCGTGTTCTTGGTCAAATAAGTATTTAACAGATCGAAAGTCACGCCAGCCGCTACGGATACGATCATTTGCTTCTCGAAGTCGAGCACCGACTTAATCTCGTCTATAATCATTTCTACACGCCAAGGTTTAACGGCGATTATAATGATATCAGCGTTTCGTGCCGCTTCCACGTTATCATGGGTCAAGATAAAGTCCGGATCAATCTTTCTCATCTTCTCCAAGGTCTCATCCGATTGGGCGGTACAAGTGATATCAGAGGCTTTGAACATGGTTCCTTTCGCTAAACCTCGGGCGATCGCTCCACCGATATTACCCGAACCGATAATAGATATTCTCATTTTGCAGATAATTAGTTATATATTATGTTTTCTGAGGAGGCAAACTTAGATAAAATATCTCAAATACGTACGACTTTGTTGGGTTAGCTACGGATAAAAAACTTACATTTGCGAGTGATATGGACTTAATACTAATATTAATATAAAATTTTACATGAAAAAGACTATTCTAGTTTCAAGCATGCTATTCGCTCTGACGCTGTCCGCTACGATCCAAGCGCAGGACACGGAGAAGAAAGAGAGCGAGGAGGGATTCGTGTTCACGACCGTGAAAGAGAACCCGATTACATCTGTTAAGAACCAAAATCGTGCGGGTACGTGCTGGTGCTACTCCTCGTACTCTTTCTTGGAGTCGGAGTTGCTTCGTATGGGAAAGGGCGAGTATGACTTATCCGAGATGTTTACGGTATATAACACCTATCTGGATCGTGCCGATGCTGCTGTGCGTACGCATGGGGATGTTTCGTTCTCGCAAGGTGGATCTTTCTATGACGCGCTTTATGGAATGGAAACATTCGGCTTGGTTCCGGAAGAGGAGATGCGCCCGGGCGTGATGTATGCCGATACGTTGAGTAACCATACCGAGCTTTCCGCCTTGACCGACGCTATGGTGGCCGCTATCGCCAAAGGAAAGTTACGCAAATTGCAGTCTGATGAGAATAACGCCATGTTATGGAAGAAGGCGGTCGCTGCCGTACATCAGATCTACTTGGGAGTTCCTCCTGAGAAATTCACGTATAAAGGGAAGGAATATACACCGAAATCTTTCTTCGAGTCTACAGGTTTGAAGGCTTCGGATTATGTCTCGCTGACTTCTTATACGCATCATCCGTTCTATACCCAGTTCTCTTTGGAGATCCAAGACAACTGGCGTCACGGTATGTCGTACAACTTGCCGTTGGATGAGTTTATGGAGGTATTCGACAATGCGATCAACACGGGTTATACGATCGCTTGGGGTTCCGACGTGAGCGAATCCGGTTTTACCCGTGACGGAGTGGCCGTTATGCCTGATGATGAGAAGGTACAGGAGTTGAGCGGTTCCGATATGGCTCATTGGTTGAAATTGAAACCGGAGGAAAAGGAGCTGAACACAAAACCGCAACCCCAGAAATGGTGTACGCAAGCGGAGCGCCAGTTGGCTTACGATAATTACGAGACGACCGACGATCATGGTATGCAGATCTACGGTATCGCCAAGGATCAAGAAGGTAACGAGTATTATATGGTGAAGAACTCTTGGGGAACCAACAGTAAATACAACGGTATTTGGTATGCCTCTAAAGCGTTTGTCCGTTATAAGACCATGAATATCGTAGTTCATAAAGATGCGCTACCTAAAGCGATCAAAGCCAAGTTAGGTATCAAATAATCGATCTGTTCAGGATGGTTTAAATAAAAACTAAACCCCGATAGCTTCCGGCGATCCGGTAAGACTATCGGGGTGATCTATATATACAAAGATGTGCTGCCTATATTATTGAACAAGTTTTAGTGTGTAGTTAAGGTCTGCCGCCGCTTTTTGCAAGGCATCGTTCATCAAGGTCAAGTTGTCCCCTTCTACTTGGAAATAGATGACGGGTTCGCCATCACTAGGAATCAACTCGTAGATTACCGCGCTAGCGTCATCGGGAGTTCCGTGCTTTACTTTTTGTTTACCGGTTGTAATGGCTTTCTGGGGCGCTTTCTTCGCCGCTCCGGCGCTTGAGGCTGCTGCTTCCGGTACGGTATAAAGGGCATCCAACTCGAATACGCCTTCCTCGTCTGCGTTATCTTGTTGATAATACAAGGTTAAGTCATAATCTACATTCACGCTATCCGGAGAAGTCAGGGTTCCCTTATACTTTTTTTGGATAACCGGTCCCTTTTTAGGATCAGCCTTCAAGGAATCTCTCATATTCACGGGTTTTGCCGGTTGAGTCGCCTTAACAGAATGGATCAGTGGCAGAGACGGAGCGTCCGGAGCCGCCGACATTATGGCGAATTCTTCTTCCTCTACTTCTACGGGTACATCCTTTTGGGCTTGTTTCCCGCTACATGCGGCCAAAAATGCCATAGCCGCTACTGCGATAAAATACTTTTTCATTACCATTATTTATTTTATTAGTGACGTTTGGACATATAACATAAAATCCCCCACGATTTGTTTCGTGAGGGATCATTTTTAACTATTTACCGTGAAATATTTATTTCTTTGAAGGCTCTACCCTGTCATCCGGATAGGGAGCGGTCGGGATCGTGGAAGCGCTTCCGTCTCGTCCGGCGAAATAGTGCGGTGACATGATTTCTACGCCAGCCTCATTGAATACGTCCTGTATGTTTTGATGCAGGTCGGAATAGATATCTCCGAGTTTATCAGCGTCCTTTATATAAGCGTTGATCTGGTAACAGGGGTAGTAATCGCTTAGTTCGGTCTCCAATACGAAAGGCTTCGGATCAGGCAATACCCCGGTGGTCTGACGGGCGGCATTGATTAATAATTGATGGACTTGTCGCCAAGGAACATCGTAACCGATCGTAACCGTGCTATGGATGATTAACCCGTATTGCCGTGCGGATACGCTATAATTCGTTGTATGGGAGGACATGATAAAAGAGTTCGGAATGGTCACGACCTCATTCTTTGGGGTACGTAAACGGGTGACAAACGGAGTCTTCTCGATCACGTTGCCAGTCGTCTCGTTTAGTTGGATACGGTCACCCAATTTAAAGGGCCTCATATAAGTAATGACCAGCCCTGCGATGATATTTCCGATCACCGTACTGGAACCCAACGATATGATCAAACCGACAAATACGGATATACCTTGAAATACCCCCGAGTCCGATCCCGGCAGATAAGGATAGATCATGGCGATCATAAAGGCGTATAGCAGGAAACGGATGATATTAAACGTAGGCTGGGCCCAGTCCGGATAGAACCCCGATATTTTCAGGTTCTCGCTCTCTATCTCGTTGGCTATGTATTGGATTCCTTTTACGATGTATTTGATACAGTAATAGATCACCAAGATGATAAACAAGTTCGGAATATAGGAGGCAACCGATTTAAAGATCATCTTTACCGGCTCCAACAAATAGGAGAATATCTTCAAGGCCAGATCTTCCGTTTGCGGGAAGATAGCGAAAAGGATCGGTACACTGATGGTTAATTGGATTAGTAACACGATCCATCGTATTACGTTGGTGAAAAACATCAATACACGTCCTTGGCGATGTGTATTGAGGAATTCATAATCCCGGATGGTAATAGATCTGAGTCGGTTCTGCTTTAACCAGATAATTTTCCTGCGTAGTTTCTTAAACAGATAGTTGGTCAGCTTAAACAGGAAATATTGGATGATAATTACGAGGATGAACAATAATACCCGTTTCGCTATCTGCAAGATACTATGTTGCTCCCTTAGCTCTTGTATCTTGTTTTGGATAATCGGTTGATATTGTTCCGCGAGGGCTATACGACTGAGATTTTGCCATAGGGCATCTTGATCGGTGATACTTAGGATAACCTTATCTCCGTACATGATATCCGTTACGTATTCGCTGTCATAGATATAGATGGAATCCTTCTTCAAGGAATGCGAGGTCCCGATCTTTACCATGATATTGAGGATGTCCTCAGCCCGGTCAACCGGGGTGCGGCCTCCGCGCTTGGCGTAAAGGTGAAATAAGGTATCCCCCTCTACGACTACAGGTACGCCGGGAGTCAGTGCCCGAAGGGAATCGATACGGTTTCGTTGCTCGGCCCTTTTTAGGGAGTCGGCGGTAGCGTTGCTGTTTTTCGTGCTTTCCAGCTCGTCTTTCAGTAAGATCTCGTTTAGTTTCATCTCTTGCAACTGGAGGGCTAGCTCCTGCATCTTGATGGAATCCTTCCGGTGCTGCTCATCGAGCGAAAGCGTATCGGTTGGGGTAACTGGTTCCTCCGGATCATTGCCTAATGTCGTAGACAATAGTTCTTCGGCCTTTTCCCTTAATTGGGCGTTGGACACCGTTGGCAGGAAACTGATTCCTGCCAAGATCACTAATCGCAATAAAAATTGTTTCATTGAATCGTGGATTAACTATTTACCACCGGCCGGAAGATACTCCAGCCAGTATTTAGCCATTGTCTTACGTAGGTGAAGAGTCGTTCCTTCCCTTTCGTTGATGCTATGGCTACGCATCGGGTAACTGATTTGCGTAAACATCTTTCCGTTCTTGATCAACTTGTTCACCAGCATCTCGCAATTTTGGTAATGCACGTTATCATCTCCCGTACCGTGGATAAGCAGCAGATTACCTTCCAGTCCCTCGGCATAGGTAATCGGGGAACCTTTTCGGTAGCCTTCCGGATTGTTCTGCGGGGTATTCATATAACGTTCTTGGTAGATCGTGTCGTATAAACGCTGGTCGGCTACAAAAGCGATCGCTATACCGGTATGGAATATTTTCGGATAACGGAACATACAGTTCAAGGTCTGACTGCCGCCGCCGCTCCATCCGGTAATGCCGATCCGGCTGGCATCGATAAACGGATATTGACGGGCCATATCTAAAATACCCCTGCTTTGATCCTCGGCGGAGAAAGTACCCACTTCCCCGTAAATACATTTACGCCATTCACGTCCACGGGGAGTATTCGCGCCCCGGTTCTCGATACTTACCACGATATAACCTTGGTTCGCCATATATTGTTGCCACAAATCTCCGTTACCCCATACGTCTTGTACGGTGGCGCTCGCCGGCTCGCCGTATACCTCTATGATAACCGGATATTTCTTGGATGCGTCGAAACCGACAGGCTTTATCATCCATGCGTCCAAGGTTAGATGGCCGGACTTGACCTTGATAAATTCTTTCGGGTTTAATCCTAAAGTGGCGTATTGTTCCTTGGCTTGGGCATTATCCTCAAGCATGCGTACGGATTGATGTTTCGGGAAAGAAACCATGTCGATAACGGATGGGGTAGAGGCGTTGCTATACGTATGTACGGCCCATTTGCCGGTGGGTGACATATTGTAGCGGTGCTGTCCGGATTGTTCCATGGGGCTTACACGCTCCACTTCCCCATTGCCGAATACTTTAGCCCGGTACAAGTAACGTTGGGTGAAATTGTCTGGGGAGGCGATGAAATAGACCCAGCCCTTTTGTAGATCGGTCCCGACCGGCGAGATATAATCAAAATCACCTTGGGTGATGGGTTGTATCTCTTTTCCGTCACGGCTTATCCGGTATAAGTGTCGCCAGCCGCTACGCTCGCTTTCCCATGTGAAATAGCGGTTGTCCTTTAACCATTGTATGTTATCATTCGTGTCCAGCCATGCGGCATCCGTATCGGTGAAGATATTATTCAGCGAGTTATCGGATATCTTGGCGATCCATACCTTATTGGTATTCTGCGGGCGGTTTAGTTGCTGTATGAACAATTCGTCGCTTCCGGGGATGAATTCCATACGGGGCAGGTAGTTGTTCCGGGGATCTCCGGGTATGGCGATCCAAGTGGTGTTCCCGCCGGTAGAGGCAACGTAGCCGACTTTTACGGCCGAATTGATGGTTCCTGCCTTGGGATATGGGAAATGGATTACCTTTGCGTAGATGGAGTCTACATTATTAATAATGTCGAACACTCCCGTTCCTTTCGTATCGCTTTGCCAATAGGCGATATGCTTTCCGTCCGGGCTCCAGCGGAAACCATCCCGGCAACTGAACTCCTCCTCATATACCCAATCGAAGGTTCCGTTGACAATCGTATCGCTTCCGTCTTTTGTTAGCTGGATGATTTTCCCGGAGTCTATATCTTCTACATATATATTATTATTGGAAACATAGGCCACACGTGTGCCATCCGGAGAGAATTTGGCGAACATCATGGAGGATTCCGGCATTCCTTTTCCCAATTGGCGTAAAGCGCCGTCCTTTAGGTTTAATACCCAATAGTCACCCCGTGTATCATAACGCCATACCCGTTGGGTCTTGTTATAAATCAAGACTTTCTCATTATCCGCGCTCCAAGAGATACTACGTACGGGAATAGGTTTTCCGGTAGATTTGTCCGTCAATAGGGATGAGGGGATAATGACTTCACGGGAGTTATCTTTCGCTCGATAGGCGACGATATCCGTGCCTCCGGTTTGCTTATTATTTTCCAAGCGGCTATAACGTTCACCGTCTTTTAGCCAAGTCATGCTTCCGATGCCTTTCGTTTGTATGACGTTACCGGCAACTATATCCTCAAAATTCAATGCTTTTTGTGCCATGCTTATACCTCCCGACAGAAGGCTGATCGTGGCGATCGCTATTAATTTATTTAGTTTCATGTTGTATTAGTTGGTTACTACTATATTTATGCAAAGAACGGAAAGTTAGTTGATATAACAAAATGGATTTGTATATTCGCGCCTCGGAAATCAAGAATAATCATAATTTAATTTTATATAGAAATCGGAATGAAAGCACTTTCAATGTATGTATGGTCACTTTTAGTGATCATGATGATGGGATTTACTTCTTGTGGGGATGATGATGAGCTTCAATTCTCGGAAGAGCAATTGGCTTATATCAACAAAAACAAGGAATACATCTGGGAGAAGAAAGCGGAGAAAGACGAGAACGGTGAATTGAAATATAAGCAAGTTGTTATAGGGGGTGATACCGCCTTATACCGGATCATTCAAAAAGAAAATGAGTGGACAACGACACCCACGATGACTTCCGTGGTCTATTTGCTAGGTCTGGAAGGGAAGTTTATAGATGGACAGGTCTTTCAAAACAAGTTGGAGGAATCTTATTTTCCTATGAACAATATTATCCCGGGCTTAAGTGGTATCTTATTGAATATCCATCTGGATGAGACTGTGGAGGCTATTATCCCGGCTTCGCTAGGTTATGGATATAGAGATGATAGAGGTATCCCCGGAGGTTCTACTTTAATCTTTACTTTTACCTTGGATAAGGTCGAATGAATATTATCAGACTAAAGGCACATTCGGTTTGATCTGATTTTTATCTTTATAAGATTTGGCACGGTTACTTAATTCCGCCAACGGGTTAATAGTATAAGCAGATGTGGTTTAATTGCTTTACTTTGAATATATATACGATTTATTCGTAAATATTCGATAGTTTCGTTGCCTATCTCCTTTTTTCTTTTTAATTTGGCGGATTATAAACATAATCTTGATATTATGAAGACTGCCATTGTTCCTTTCTTGTTGCTTCTGAATGTTCTTGTCGCTGTAAATGCACAGACTAAGGATTCTGTTATCTTGGTGAAAGATTGTATTACGGTAAAACTACCGGATGTCTATGTTACTTCCGAGCGTCCATTGGTTAAGGTTACGGACGATGCCTTGTCTTTCGACGTGCCTAACTTGATCAAGGCCAAACCGGTGAATACTGCATTTGATATTTTAGGAGAGATTCCCGGATTGGTGAAAGAGGGAGACAACGTTAGTATTATTGGCGTTCCTACTTCGAACATTATTATTAACGGCCGTAAAAGCTCAATGTCATTGTCCCAGATTGTAGAGCTTCTGAAATCTACCTCAGCCAGTAAGGTTAAGAGCATAGAACTTTTGTATAGTTCTCCTCCAAAATATGGCGTAAAGGGAGGTAGTATAAATATTATTATGGAAAAGAAAGTGAATGAGGATTTAAGTGCCGATATCTCTTTGACCGGAAAGCAAGCTTTCTACTTCTCGCCAACCGGATTAGTGAATTTATCTTACTCCAAAAAGAAATATAGTCTGGATCTATCTTATTCCGCCAATTATAACCATTCCCGTTCAACCGAGGATATGAACGCTTATCCTATCGTGAAGGATCGTCCTTATGAGATCCTGCAAGAAAATACGGCGGTAGGTCGTTCCATGAACCATACGATTGGGGCGAGTGCCAGTTGGTTTATGGATAAAGGGCGTGAGGTGGATATTTCTTATTATGCCAAGATAACGGATTCTAATTCCAAACGATATTCGAACACTCTATTTGTGGGTATTGAGAATGCGGAAAGTAACAATAAGTTATCGGGCCCGAAGAATCTTCAAAATGTACGGTTGAATTATGCACATTCCAAGAACTTGAACGCAGGGGTGGATTATACCTATTATAAGGATCGCAGGGATCAATATATGATCTCGGATTATCCGGATACGAAACAAGAGGTGGAGGCTACCTCCCGGCAAAATATCCATTTGGCGAATGTATTCGTTAACTACGAACGGGTATTTGGAAAAGGATGGAAAATTAACGCGGGCACGAATGTGCAGTTATCCTTTACGGATAATAGCTCCTTTACCTACCAAGATAAACAGGAGGATCTGTCAGCTACGTTTGCCCAAAAAGAAAAAGAGTATACGGCGGGATTGTATGCCGGTTTCTCTAAGCGTTTTGGCAAGAAACTGGTGTTGAGCGCTTCTCTTTCGGCGGAGTATAATAAGGCGGTGATTGATTCGGCGGGCCGGAAATGGACCTTATGGTCTGGGGTAAATCTCTATCCACAATTGAACTTGAGTTATACGATCGATCCATCGAATATGCTTCAAGTCAATTTCTCCAGCGATAAGAAGTATCCGGCGTATTGGGCCATGAGCTCGAATGTTTCTTATTTGAATGTGTATAGTCAGGTACGGGGAAATCCTTATTTGGAACCGGAACGTATTTATATGGCTAGGGCTAATTATATCTTGAAAAAGAAATATGTTTTTGGGCTATTCGCCAATCATCATGTGAATTATATTCGCCAATTGTATTATCAAGATACGAAAGCGTTGAGAGCCTATTACCAATCGGTTAATTTCGATAAGCATAATACTTTCGGGGCGATGGCAGTTATCCCGTTTCGGATCGGTGGGGCGGTTAGCTCACGGTTCGTGGCATCAGGCTTGTTGATTCAAGATGAGGGAGTATTTATCGACATTCCGTTTGATCGGAAAAAGCTGTTCGGGCAGTTGATGTTGTTCAATACGTTTACTTTATCAAAGAAGAAGAACTTATCGCTGGAAGTGAATGCTCGCTATAGTGCGCCTTCGATACAAGGTATCTATGATGTGGATGGTAATTATAATGTATCGGCAGGGCTTGTCTGGAACCCGATACCGAAAAAATTAAGCGTAATGCTACGAGGTGAGGACTTGTTAAAGGGCTTACGTGCGAAAACGCATATTGATTATCCCAGCCAGAAGAGTGATATGACGATCTATTCGGATACTCGTTCTGTATCGCTCACCTTAAAGTATACATTGGGCAAGATGAACCGGAAGAATAAGAAAGAGATCGATTCTTCACGGTTTGGCCAATAATGTTCTTATGGAATCCATTCGATAATGCCTGTGACTGGATGTTGTTTTTTCCAGTCCTCTAATTCCGCATACGTACGCACGCCGTCTTGAATGACTGCTTGGTAATATTCCACGCCCATGATTTTCGCTGTATCCGGTGTCTCATATTTCAGTTTTAAGATGGCTTGCCGGGTCTCGTCAGTCAGTACGGCGATTATACGTTCGGCCATTCTCTCGAAATAACCGTCATAACGGGAACCTTTTACGATATGGATCATATCGATTTGCCAGAGTTCGTTATCCGGGTCTTGGAACCATGCGTGCCACTCCACGCATTGTTCTTCCGTATCGAGCGAATTTCCGTATTCGATTCGTTTAATGAGAGGGTTCTCCGCTAGTCGGGCCATCGCTTGGAAGCTGTCGGATATACGGAAGGGAGAAGTGTAAATATGAAAGTCGATATCCTTATGTTTCATGAGTAGTCCCATATTCAAGGAGCCTACTAGGTTTATTTCCGCCCCGACGGATTTCCATATATTTATAATGTCGGTTTGCCGGATCACTTCCCAAGCTCTTTCTTGGTTTCTTTTCGCTAATTCTAATAGATGTTTCATGATTTAAATAATTTGGGATGCGAAGTTAAAAAAAGAAATGGAATAAGGAAATAGCTATTTATAGCTAGGTTGATATATTATATAGGTGTACTATTTTCAGTTGTAGAGACGGAGCGTGTCCCGTCTCTACAAGTTGTACAATATATATTTATCTTTTGGATAACCTGAATAACTCACCGATCCATAAAACTAGAGAGGAAGATCCGATAATAATCGCCCAATCTCTCAAGGACAAAGGTATTACGCTAAACATCTCGCCTCCAAAAGTGACGATCAGGTATTGACCGATCAAAATCAGTAATGCAACTAGCAAGAAACTTTTACTATCCTTTAAATTGGCGAAAGCGGAACGTCCTTCCATAAAAGCCTTCGCGTTAAACATATTCCAGAACTGTAGCATCACGAAGAAGCTGAAGAACCATGATAAGTCGTGTGGCGTTAAGCCGTCTTGCGCATGGAAATAGAACAACAAGCCCATCAAGATTACGACAAATGCGAATCCGACACCGAAAATATTGTAAGCCATCGGGCGAGTGATAATGAAATCTCCATCCTTACCGCTCCGGCGAGGTTTATCTTTCATCACTCGTTCATTCGGTGGGAGAGAGGCCAATGCTCCGGCTGCGAATGTATCCATGATCAAGTTTACCCATAACATCTGCGTGATGGTCAAAGGTGATTCCGTACCTAATAAGGAACCTAATAATACGATCAGACAAGCGGCAACATTGATGGTCAATTGGAATAACAGGAATTTCTGGATATTCCGGTACAAGGAACGTCCCCACATCACCGCACGGGTAATGCTACTGAACGAGTTATCGATAATCGTGATGTCGCTGGCTTCCTTGGCGACGGAAGTACCGTCTCCCATGGAGAGGCCGACTTGAGCAGCTTTCAAGGCTGGGGCATCGTTTGTCCCGTCGCCGGTAACCGCTACCACAGCGCCTTTTTGCTGTAATAATTGTACCAAACGCTGTTTGTCCGTAGGACGGGCACGACACATGATCTTCAAGTCTAAGACACGCTCCAAGGCCTCTTGGTCGCTAAGCGCCTCGAATGCGGGACCTGTTATAATGTTCCTGTCGCTATCATCCGTTTTCCACGTACCGATCTGCCGTCCGATTTCTTTGGCCGTACCCGGTGTATCTCCCGTAACGATCTTCACGTTGATACCTGCGTTCAAGCAACTTTGAACAGCGGGCGGCACGTCCGCACGTACCGGATCGGAGATCGCTACAATACCTAAATACGTTAAATCCGTATCATGCAAACGACCCTCCACGAAGAAAGTCTCATCCTTTCCATCCTCGATAATTTGGTAAGCGAAGCCAAGCGTACGCATCGCTTGGTTCTGGTAATCCAATAATTGTTTTTCGATGCCGGCTTTACATTCCGCCACCGGTTTGCAAGTTCCGTCTATCGCCACCCGGTTACTTTTGGCCAGTACGATTTCGGGAGCACCTTTCACGTAAAGTACCTTCTTGCCGAGTAACGGTGATTGTACGATTGTAGCCATATATTTCCGTTCCGTAGAGAAGGTCAATTGATCTAGGATCGTAGCGTTCTCTCTTAATTCCAGATAATTTTGGTGTTGTCCGTTCAACCAGAGTAAAAGGGCGGCCTCCGTCGGGTTTCCAAGGGTTTTTACCTTTTCTTCCGAGAAATCGAGGAATGCCGTGGAGTTCGTGGAGATACCTTCTTTGATCAGGTTACTTAACTCATCCTCCCCAAGCTTTTGGTCTTTCAGGTTGTAGAAATTCGTTTGGTAGACTTGCATTTGGTTCTGCGTCAACGTTCCGGTCTTGTCCGTACAAATTACGGTAGTCGCTCCCATGGTCTCACAGGCGTGCATTTTGCGGACAAGATTATTCGTCTTCAACATACGGTTCATGCTGAGGGCCAAACTTAACGTGACACTCATCGGTAATCCTTCCGGAACGGATACCACGATCAACGTAACCGCTACCATAAAGTAGTTGAGGATATGGGCGATGATGTCCATCGTCGGCATCCCGGGGAAGCTATCCGATAAAAGGAATTTTACGGTCAAGGCGATGAACGTCACTCCTGCGATCGTATATCCGGCTTTGCTGATCACTCCGGCCAAACCTTTCAATTGGATCTGTAAAGGAGTCTCTACATCACTCTCGATTTGCGAGCCTTCGTACACTTTGCCGTATCCGGTAGCGTCACCCACCTTTTCTACTTGCATGACACCATGTCCGTCTACGACCGTCGTTCCTCGCATGACCACATTGGACGGATAAGTCGCTTCCGTATCGAAATCCGCCTCGTTTGTTGTCTTGCTGATAATCGGTTCACCGGTTAGTGTGGATTCGTTGATCTGTAGGGAGATGGCTTCAAGCAAATGCCCATCCGCGGGAACTTCCTCACCGGTCTCCAAAACAACGATATCGCCTACGACGACCTCTTTTTTCGGTATCTGGCAGATATTCCCGTCACGGATTACCTTCACTAAAATATCATCATTGACTGTATTCAAGATATCAAATGCCTTGTTCGCTTTCACCTCGAAGAAAAAGCCCACGCAACTGGCAAGCATGATCGCGAAGAAAATGCCGATCGGCTCCAAGAAAGCCGTAAACCCTTTCGCCTCGGGCCCCCAGCAATGTACACCGGCGATAATCATGGACAAGAGCCATGCCACTAATAATATACGAATAATAGGATCTTCGAATTTCTCCAAGAATTGGCTCCATAATGAAGCTTTCTCGGGCGGGGTAAGTACATTCTCGCCGTGAAGGCGCCTGCTCTCTTCTACTTCTTGTTTGGTTAATCCTTGGTACTGATGTTTTTTCTCCATAAATTTATTAATCTGATTAAGAAAATAGGATAGCAAATTACGTAAAGTTATACGACATATACAAGGGTTTAACCTTTTTGCATATATTTGTGTTGTATAACGAATTAATTTTTAATTAAAAGATGAAGAAAGTACTATTCATGTTATTGGTTATGTTCGCTTTGAGCGCTTGCCAATCAAAGGATTCATATGTGAAGGAGTTTAGTGATTTTGTAGATAAGGTGGAAATGGAGGCCGCCGATTATACCGATAAGGACTGGAAGAAGGCGGATCAGAAATTCTCGGATCTATCCACGGATCTTTACGCCAAGTTCGAGGAAGAGCTAAATGCTGATGAGAAAGCGGAGATCGTTAAATTGCAAGCGACATACGCCGGATTGAAAATGAAAGCGGGCGTGAAGGACGCTGCCAAGAAAGTGGATAAGCTCTTGGATGGTTTGAAGGAAGGAACAAAATAACCTCTAATACAAAAATGAGATGAACAGAAATTGGGTGTATTCGCTATTTGCTTTATGGGTCCTCTGCTCATTCGCCTGTACGCAGCCTAAACCTGTGGCGAATGTGGAAGTTCAAAAAGAGAATTTCGTATTCTCTATAAAAGGGACAGATACATTATCCTTGGACAAGTATGAGTTGTCTTCTATATCGCCTGCCTCAAAAAAGCCTGTGATGATTTTCGCTTTTGGCGGAGGGTTTAAAGGAGGAGATAAGGCGGATAAAGGATATATTCCCTATTTCGAGTTCCTCGCCCGAAACGGATTTGTGGTCGTTTCTACGGATTATCGTACTACCTTAAAGACTCTGGATCCCTCTAAAGTCTCTTCTCCGATGGACTTTATCGCAGCTTTGCAGCATGCGATCGATACGGCGGTAGAGGATTTTTATGAGGCTACCAGTTTCGTGATTAACCAAAGCTCGGATTGGAACATCGATGTGGAGCAGATCGTAGCGAGCGGTTCGAGTGCAGGGGCGATTACGGTATTGCAGGCAGAGTATGATTTATGTAACGGACATGAGTTGGCGAAAAGGTTACCGGCCGGATTCAATTATGCCGGTGTGATCTCCTATGCCGGCGCTGTCTCTGATGTGCTCCCCCCTCATTGGGAAAAGATGCCTTGTCCAATTATGCTATTCCATGGCGATGCGGATAAAACCGTTCCTTTTGAACAAGCCGCTATGGAGAACCTCGGCGGTTTATGGGGATCATCCGCTGTAGCGAAAAGTCTGGAAAATCTTCAAGCCTCCTATTATTTTTATAAGGTAGAGAATGCGGGGCATGAGATCTCTGGGCTTCCTATGTCCCGGAACCAATATGATATCATGAGCTTCTTGAGCCGTCAAGTCTTAGGCAATGAGAATTTAGCGATCACGACAGACGAATGTGTGCCCGGTGATACGATCGTACGGAAAGATTTTACCGTACAGGATTATATCTTGGATAATTTGCGTTAATATGATAATGAAACATAAACAGCCTTAATTTGACCTTTTTAGATTAAACTATTCACCCGAAGGATTGTCTTTACTATATAGAGTGATTAATAGTGTGTTTAGTTTATTAAGGTTATGAGATTAACAAGGTTAGTTGGATTTTTAGGGATTGCCCTTCTTTGTGCGGGGCAATCCCTTTTTGCTCAAAGTAAGCAAGAGCGGAAGGAGCAAAAAGAGAAAGTAGTGAGGGAGATCGTGGATAGCGGTCGTATTAAGATCGATGTGGATCGTGCCGTACCGATGGCCGGGAGATCCGTCAATCTTACTTCCCCCTACTCATTGGAAATACATGGGGATTCGATACTCTCTTATCTTCCTTACTTCGGACGTGCTTACTCTGCTCCTTATGGTGGTGGAGAGGGCTTGACGTTTAAAGAAGTGGCGACAGAGAAGGAGCAAACCTCTAAAAAGAAAGGCGGTTCCGAGATCAAGTTTCGTGTAAAGACCAAAGAGGATGTATACGCGTTTCGGGTGGAAGTCTATCCGAATGGCTCGGCGACAATCAACGTGACACCTACGAATAAACAGGCCATTACCTTTTATGGGGATATCGCCTTAGACTTGAAATAGTCGTCCTTGCCGTGTATCTCTTTCCTCGATCCGCTTATTTACCTTAGCGGTAAATTCGAAATTCTTTAAACCCCAATCCGGTGCGATCAGTAGCTCTTTGGGGGATTGTGATACGAACCTCTCTACTACGATGGAGGGGTTCAGTCGTTCTATAAAATCAATCACTAATTCGATATATTCATCAGCCGTATATAAATGGAAATCAGAAGGATCTTCCTTGAACTCTTTCGCCATGCGGGTATTCTTGATTAGCTGCAATTGGTGCAGTTTAAGTGTCGTGATCGGGAGGCGTGATAAGACATCCGCATGGTGTAATATTTCATCCCTACTTTCTCCCGGTAGTCCGAGTATCAGGTGTGTCCCAGTGTAAATACCTTTTGCCGCCGTACGACGGATAGCGGATTCCGATTCTTCATGGGTATGCCCTCTGTTTATGCGGACTAAGGTCTTATCAAGCGTACTTTCCAATCCATATTCAATCATGACGAATTTTCGTTGGGAAAGCTCCGCGAAATAATCCAATAAACCTTCCGGCATACAGTCCGGACGAGTGCCGACAATCAATCCTTCCACTCCGGGATAGGCAAGCGCTTCCTCATATTTACGAATAAGAGAGTCTAATCGGTCGTATGTATTCGTGTAGGCTTGGAAGTAGGCCAGATACCGCATATCCGGATATTTGCGGGAAAAAAAACGTACGCCTTCCTCTAATTGCTCGGTAACGCTTTTCTCCGTATGACAGTATTCTGGACTGAATGTTTGGTTATTACAATAGGTGCAACCGCCCCATCCTTTAGACCCGTCTCGGTTCGGGCAGGTGAAGCCTGCGTTTATGGAAATCTTCTGAACCTTGAATTTGAATAGATCCCGTAGAAAATCCCCAAATTCATAATATCGTTTAGTTTTTTTCATAAGACAAAGATACGATATCTCGCAATTTGAATCACTTTTTTATGCTAACTTCGCGTTTCAATCTGAAATAAAGAGTATAAATGAAACGATTAGGTTTTGGTTTATTGCTTTCGTTGGCTGTGTTCGGGAGTGTGGCCGCACAAACCGGAAGCAAGCATGTTGACTTAAAAGAAATAACCGATGGGAAATTTCGTCAAGTGACGGCTATCGGAGAGATGCGATCCCTGCCGGATGGAGAACACTACACAGCCATGAACGCCGATAAGAGTATGATCATTAAATATTCCTATCGTACGGGAAATCCTGTGGATACATTGTTTAATGCCCGTAAAGCTCGTGAATGTACTTTTACGGATTTTGATGGATATACAATCAGCAGTACCGGGCATCATATCTTGGTTTGGAGGGATACGGAGTCTATTTATCGTCGCTCTACTAAGGCGGTGGTTTATGATTATGACGTGCGTCGTAATTATGTGAAGCCTATTTCCGATGCCAAGGGTAAGCAAATGATCCCGACTTTCTCGCCGGATGGTCGTATGTGCGCTTATGTACGGGATAATAATATTTGGATACGTAAGTTTGATTTTGACACGGAGGTACAAGTCACCAAGGACGGTGAGTTGAATAAGATATTGAATGGCATCACGGATTGGGTGTATGAGGAAGAATTTGCGGTGACAAATCTAATGGCGTGGTCTCCCGATAGCGAGTATCTGGCCTTTGTCCGTTTTGACGAGTCCGAGGTGCCCGAATATTCTATGCAGATGTATGGTGAGGGACTTTATCCGGGGTATTACGAATATAAATATCCGAAGGCCGGGCAGAAGAATTCAAAGGTTTCCGTACATTCTTATAGTGTGGTTACGAAAGATACGAAAGAAATGAAAGTCCCGGTAGAAGGCGACTTCTATATTCCCCGCATTACTTTCACGCAGAATCCGGATCAGTTGGCTATCATGACATTGAACCGCCAGCAGAATGTATTCAATATGTATTATGCAAATCCGAAGAGCGGTGTGTTCCGTTTGATCTTGCGTGAGGAAAATAAATGCTACGTGGATTCTGATTGGTTGACTTCCATCCAGTTCTTGAACAATGGGTTTACCTATGTGAGTGAACAAGATGGCTATTCCCATATTTATTTGTATTCCCCGACAGGTGTTATGCAACGTCAGGTAACTCAAGGGAACTGGGATGTCACGAAGTTCTTGGGCGTGGATGAGAATACGAAGACTTTTTATTACGAGTCTGCCGAGGAAAGCCCGATCCGCCGTTCTATCTATAAGATTGACGCTAAAGGCGTGAAGACAAAACTCTCTACGGAAGAGGGCATGAATAAGGCGGTCTTTAGTGACAATTTCGCTTATTTCGTGAATACCTATTCCAATGCGAATACCCCGGCGAAGATTACGGTGAATGAGACGAAGACCAAAAAGGAACTACGTGTTCTGCAAGATAACGCCGCGTTGAAGAGTAAGCTGAAGGAATATGTTTTTGCTAAGAAGGAATTTATGAAGGTACATACGGCTTCGGATTATGAGTTCAACGCTTGGATCGTAAAACCCGCTGATTTTGACCCGTCGAAGAAATATCCGGTGATGATGACGCAATATAGTGGTCCTAACTCCCAGCAAGTATTGGATCAATACGGTTTCGATTGGGAGCAATATCTGGCCTCAAATGGTATTATTGTGGTATGTGTGGATGGTCGTGGAACCGGTGCCCGTGGTGAGGCATTCCGTAAATGTACTTATTTGAGAATGGGCGAGCTGGAATCCAGAGACCAAGTGGAGGCTGCGCAAGCGTTGGGCAAGTTACCTTATATCGATAAGGATCGTATCGCGATCTGGGGTTGGAGTTTCGGAGGTTATAACACGTTGATGGCCTTGAGTACCGGAAACGGAACGTTTAAGGTGGGTATCGCTGTTGCTCCTCCGACAGACTGGAAATATTACGACTCCGTTTATACGGAGCGTTTCATGCGTACCCCGCAAGAGAATTTCGAGGGCTATGCGGCTACCTCTCCGTTACGCCGGGTGAAAGACTTACAAGGCAAGTTATTGCTGGTTCATGGAACCGCCGATGATAATGTTCATTTTATGCAAACAATGGAATATGCCGAGGCTTTAGTTCAAGCCAATAAGCAGTTCGATATGCATGTTTATAAAGATCGGAATCATAGCATATACGGTGGTAATACCCGTTACCATTTGTATACGAAGATGGCTAATTATTTATTCAATAATTTGTAAGACATGGCGCAGCATTTAAGAAAGCCGGATTGGTTGAAGATTCGGCTGGGTGGAAATGAGCAATTCACGAAGACAAAAAGTATTGTTGAATCTCATTGCCTTCACACAATATGCACAAGTGGTAAATGCCCGAATATGGGTGAATGTTGGAGCCGGGGAACAGCTACATTCATGATCGGTGGTGAGATCTGTACTCGCTCTTGTCGTTTTTGTAATACGCTAACGGGTAAACCTCTTCCGTTGGACCCGAAAGAACCTGCGAATGTAGCGGAGAGCATCCGTTTAATGAATCTCAAGCACGCGGTGATCACGTCCGTTGATCGTGATGACTTACCAGACTTAGGCGCTTCTCATTGGGTAAATACGATCCGTACGATCAAAGAGGTGAATCCTCAAACGACCGTGGAAGTCTTAATCCCGGATTTTCAAGGACGATTGGATCTGGTTGATCAGGTCGTGGATGCGGTGCCTGAGATTATCTCCCATAATATGGAGACTGTACGCCGTATCAGTCCGCAAGTGCGTAGCGCCGCTAAGTATGACGTGAGCTTATCCGTTTTGCGACGAATCGCTGAGCGGGGTGTGGTAGCCAAGACTGGTATCATGCTCGGACTGGGTGAGACCGAGGATGAGGTGCTTGAATTAATGGATGATGTTTTGCTGGCGGGTGTTTCTGTTTTAACAATCGGGCAGTATTTACAGCCCTCTCGCAAGAATATTCCCGTCTCTGAATATGTGACTCCTGAATGCTTTGAATATTATAGACAGCAAGCCATTGGCAAAGGTTTTAATAAAGTAGAGAGCGCTCCGCTGGTGCGCTCGTCGTACCATGCGGAAAAGCATATATGATTCATGAACTTTTGACAATCTTTGTTGTTATTAATATAAAAGTGGACTAAAGGGGGGGAAGGAATGAACAGAGTAAAGAAAGGTCTAGATAATCAGGCGATAGGTTTATTGCCGTTGTTGTTGTTCATGTTTTTGGACAACTATTTTTCTTATTTATTATCCTTTATAATTGGGGTTACTTTCTGTTTTGTTTGTATTTTTTTGTTTCAAGTGTTGAGCAAGGATAAGGTGTACCAATTTATGCTTCTGCCATCGGCGGGCACATTGGTCTTATATTCCGTATTTCTTTGTCTCAAGCTTGAACCTGTGTTGTTTATATACTCTCCTCTTATCACGGAAGTATTACTGGTCGTGGCGTTAGCGATCGTGGGGTTCACGAGGAGAACGGTCATACAACGTATACGCGATTCGAAGCGGCCCTCTTTTAAACGTACCTTGCTTCGTACCACTTTGAACGAATTTTATTTCCTCGCTCAATTGGTACAGAATCTGTACACATTACATCTTTTCATTATCTTGCTATATAGTATCTTGCCGGAAACGATGCAGAATATGCGTACCGAACGTTTCTTATACCGAGAGTTGGGATTGGTAATCGGTGTTTTGGTCATTGTTTATGAGCAAATACGTTTGTCCTTGATGCAAGGTAGCTTGAAAAAGGAAATGTGGGTTCCCGTATTGAATGACAATGGGAAGGTGATCGGTTGTATCGCACGTTCGGTCAGCCGCTCTTTACCGAAGAAATACTATCATCCGATCGTGCGTATCGCCGTTGTTTATAATGGTATGTTATATCTGGTGAGACGAAGTAAGGATGAGTTTGTCTCTCCGGATACGATGGATTATCCGTTCCATAATTACGTGCTCTTCCGACATAGTATAGATAGTACGGTCAAAGAGACTCTCGGAAGTTTGGCGCAAGATAAATCAATTGCTCCACGCTTCCTGATCCGTTATACATTTGAGAACGAGAAGGTGAAACATTTGGTATCTCTCTATGTTATTTGTTTACGCACGGAAGAGCAATTAAATCAATGTAAGCGCCGTAGTGGAAAGCTTTGGACAGCGAAACAAATCGAGGAGAACTTGAGCTCCGGGGTGTTTAGCGAATATTTTGAGAAAGAGTTCGCTTATTTGCAAAATACGATTCTTTTCGCCGAGAGTTTCTGTTGCGGTAACTAATCATCTTATAATGCCCGATTCCCTAGCTCTATAACTTCCAAATCTTTGATATCCTTTCCCTCAATAACGAAACGTAATAAGGTACGTACTTGATGAAAGCCACTTTTTCCAGCCGCTCCCGGATTCATATGCAGACATTTCAAGCTTCGATCGAATACTACTTTCAGGATATGCGAATGTCCGGAGATGAATAGATTTGGCCGTGTATCGTATAATTCTTTGCGGATCTCGGGATTGTAGCGACCCGGATAACCTCCGATATGAGTCATCATAACGTTCACGTCTTCTACCTTGAAATGAGCTACTTTAGGATATTGCAGGCGAATGGCTTGTCCGTCTATATTTCCGTATACGGCCCTAAAAGGTTTCAATGCCTCGAATTTCGCGGCCAAAAGATCGGAGCCTATATCGCCTGCATGCCAGATTTCATCGCAATCTTTAAAATATTCGGCGTACTTATCATCCCAGTACGCATGGGTGTCTGAAAGCAATCCAACTTTAATCATAACAATTTCTTTTATTGCTCGAAAGTATCTATATTTACACGCCTAAGATAAGAATATTATGGAGAATTCATATCAATATTTTAAACGGGACTTAAGCTGGTTGTCGTTTAACTACCGTGTCTTGCTGGAAGCGGAAGATGATACGCTGCCTATTTATGAGCGTATTAAGTTCCTTTCTATCTATTCCTCGAATCTGGAAGAATTTTATGAGATCCGGGTTGCGGAACACCGGGGGGTAATCATGAAAAAGAATTATTCGGAGGAGAGCGCAGCTGAGGCGGAAGAGACCTTGGCGGCTATCACCCGGGAGGTTAACCGCCAGCAACGGGACTATTACCGTATTTTCTCGGAGAAGATATTGCCGGAATTGAATCGCCAGAATGTTTACTTATACCAGAATGAGAAGCCGGAACCTTTCCATGAAGAGTTTGTCCATAATTTCTTTAATGAGGAGGTTTTCCCATTCCTGTCGCCGGTCATGATTCAAGCCGGTGATATACGTACGTTCATCCGGGATCGTCGGCTTTACCTTGTGATCCGTATGATTAAGCGGAGCAAGCGGATGAATGAGCCGGGCTTCGTACCCGAGTATCATTATGCGTTGATGAAGATTCCTTATGCGAAAGTTCCCCGTTTTATCGAGTTGCCTCAGCATGACGGGAAATATTATATCATGTTTATCGACGACATTATCCGTGCGAATTTACAGAATGTTTTTCCCGGTTATATTATTGATGGCTGTTACAGCATCAAGATTTCCCGGGATGCGGATATTTATTTGGATGATGAGAGCCGGGCGAATATCGTGGAGAATATCCGTAAGAAGGTGAAGAAGCGCAAGATCGGAGCCTTGAGCCGTTTTATGTATGATCAAGCGATGCCGGGTGATTTTCTGGCTTTTGTTTGCGATGCCTTTGGTATTACGTCGGAGGACTTGGTGTTAGGTGGACGATATAATAATTTGCAGGACTTGATGAAATTGCCGAATCCGGCAGGAAAGCATTTGGAGCAGCAGCCACCGGTGCCTATGCGTGTGCCTTTCCTTGATGAGATGGGGTCGGTATTCAAGGCCGTGAAGAAGCGGGATATCTTATTGCATTTCCCTTATGAGTCGTTTGATTATTTGATCCGCTTTTTGATGGAGGCGGCCTTTGATCCGAAGGTGGATGAGATCAAGATTACCCAGTATCGAGTGGCAGAGAATTCGGCCGTGATTAATACGCTGGTCAGCGCTGCCCAGAATGGTAAGAAAGTGACGGTATTTGTGGAATTGAAAGCCCGTTTCGACGAGGAGAATAATATGAGTACGGCAGAGCGTATGGAGCAGGCCGGTATTCGTATCATTTATAGTATTCCGGGCTTGAAAGTACATGCGAAGGTTGCGGTCATTCTTCGGAAGGATACGTCCGAGGGACTTAAACGGCGTGATTTCGCCTATTTGAGTACCGGTAATTTCAATGAGAAGACGGCTAAGATCTATTCGGATATGGCGCTGTTGACTTCGAATACGGAGATTATTACGGATATCAATAAAGTATTCGCTGTTTTGGAAGGGCGTATGAAAGAACCTACTTTCCGCCATTTGTTGGTGGCCCGTTTCAATATGGTCTCGGAATTGACTGGTAGGATTCGGCGGGAGATCGAGCATGTGCGGGAAGGCCGAAAAGGACGGATCATATTAAAGATGAACGGACTGCATGACCAACATATGATCGAGGAACTCTATCATGCGAGTGAGGCGGGGGTAGAGATCGATCTGATTGTTCGGGGGATTTGTTGCCTGGTACCGAACCAACCTTATAGCGCAAACATCCGGGTTACTCGTATCGTGGATATGTTTTTGGAGCATTCACGGGTTTGGTATTTTCTGAATGATGGTCAGGAGGATCTTTTCCTTACCTCGGCTGATTGGATGCGTCGGAATTTGAACCGACGGATCGAGACGGCTTTCCCGATCCTTGATCCGGATCTGAAGAGGGAGATAATCGATATCTTGAATATCCAGCTAAGTGACAACGTGAAAGCTTGTTATTTGGATGGCGAGTTACGTAATAATTTTAAGTGTGATGATAATCCAGTAAAAGTGCGTTCGCAATTGGCTATCTATGATTATCTGAGAAATAAATCCATGCGGTAATCGGGATGGGGGAGTTTTGGGGATTTGTTGATTGGGGGGCTGGTTGCTTAGCCTTGATCGTGGCGGTGGTATTTAGCTTTTTGTTGGGAGTACGTACGGGACGTATCCGGGAGAGAAATGAATCTGTCCGTTCTCGCATTCGGCAGAATAAAGCGAATATGTATCGCTATAAACAACAATTAGCCTCCTATCAAGAGCAAGTCGTACGCTTGGAGCGGGAACGGGATTCTCTGGTCATCCGCTCGGAGGCTTATGACCGGATCGAGACGGAGCTGACGGCCTATCGCCAGAAGATGGAGCAGTTGGAGAGAGAGATCCTTGTTCTTTCCGGCGATAATAACTTATTGGACAATGCTACCGGAAAAGTAGATGTGGATGTACCTAAGCTTTTATGTGCCCTTAAAGATGATCCTCTCCATGTGAATCCAAGTAAAGAGGAATGGTCTGAGATTATTGGTATGACCGATCTTCTGTTTAATAACTTCTTAACCGATCTGAGAAATAAATACAGTATTACCCGCCATGAGCAGGAAATATGTTGCTTGATCAAATGGAATTTCTCCCGAAAGGAGCAACTAGCCGTGTTTAATAATACTCCGGATGCGTTAACCAAATCGAAAGGCCGTTTAAAAAAACGTCTAGACTTGGATGAAAAGACGGATTTGGATGCTTATGTTCGTTTATTATAAAGCTTAAAGTTATTTTGTTTGTCGTGATTGTCCGGCAATATTATCCGTTTATCTCCCATTGCGTGGTTTATATGTGTGATTATTAGTTGTTTGATGTTCGCTTGTTTTGTCCGGTACCATTTCTTTCCTCTTTACGATCCTTCCTGTACTTTTGCGGTGTGTGATTTAATTTTTAAGAACGAATAATCAGGAATGCTATGAGAACACAAATTGTACTACTATGGATCAGCCTTAGCCTAATGGTGGGGTTTTCCGCTTGTGATTGGACTTCGTCCTCTCCGGTGGCCTCGCTACGGCGGGCTACCGGATGGCCTTTCGAGGTGGTGGTTGTAATGGATCGAGACGCATGGAATGGTGAGGTGGGGGAGTTGCTGCAAGAACAATTGCGAGCGCCGATTCCTGCTTTGCCTCAAGCGGAAGCATCTATGCGTGTCACCTATTCGGAGCCATCGGGCTTTTCCGGTTTATTACGATACGTACGAAATATCTTGATCGTATCCGTAGATCCGAATCGGTATACGAAAGCTGGAACAAGAGAGAGTCCCGATGAATGGGCCAGCGGTCAGAATGTTGTGACTCTGTATGCTCCGACTACCGCTGCTTTAACCGAGTTCCTTTTATTAAATGAAGGACGGTTGGTCAACCATTTCAATCGAGTGGAAAGGGAACGTTGGATAGTTGGACTTTCTAAGAACCATAGCAGTTGGATCAATGAGAAGTTGAAGTCCCGTTTCGGTATTTCGCTGTTCGTGCCGGAAGATATGTCGGCCTATAAGGAAGAGACCGATTTCTTTTGGGGCTCGAATAACGCAAATCGGGGACGGACTGATATCTTGGTATATAGTTTTCCCTATACGGCTCAAGAGGCATTTACCGAAGATTATCTGGTCGCTATGCGTGATTCTGTAGTGAGGCGGAACGTACCGGGCTCTTTCCCGAATTCTTATATGAAGACTGAGAAGCGCTTCGAGCTTTCTTACGAGCCGATCACCTACCGTGGCGAATACCGCGGCGTATTGCGTGGTCTTTGGCGTATGGAAGGAGATAAGATGGGCGGCCCGTTCGTCAGCCATGCCCTGCTCGACAAGAAAAAAGGGCGGGTTATCGTAGCGGAAAGTTTTGTCTATGCCCCGGAATCAAAAAAGGCGAACTTGATCCGCCGGATGGAGGCCGCCTTGTTTACGTTGCGATTCGTGGATTAGGATTGATTCTCTCACGTATATAGGCGTAACCTCATGCGTATATACGCATCGGCCTACACGTACGTAAGTGTGGTCTTATACGTATATACGTGTGGCTTTATGCCTATATAGTGGTCTTATCGTCCTAAAAATAGTTTGATTTCCTCCGGAATATATCCCGTCCGTATACGCCACTCTTGCGGATACAGGTTATTGGCCCGGTTGCCAAGGTTCTTTACAAAACCTAGCGGAAGTCCTTGGTAGCGTACCAACACATATCCCTTATCTGTACCGGAGGGTAAGACGAGCGCCTCTTTCTTTAAGAATTTAATAGCGTCTTCCCATTCCAGTTCTACGGATGGAAAGGCGTTGGGGGTTAAGGCAGTACTTAAAGCCAGCTCTTGAGATGGGATAAAGTCTTTCCCTTTCGCTTCTCCTAGGCAAATACCGGCGGAAAGTACCCGTAAAGGCTTGGCATTGATGAGTGAAAATAGATCCGAATGGGCTTTGGGATACGCTCGAAGGAAACTGTCGTTCCATTCGAGAGAAAATGAAGTTTCATCCGAAAGGAACAGACGGGCCTCCTGTGGGATGGACGGAGCGGCTTTTCCTCGCTCTTTTTTCCCTTTGGACTTGACACGAATTTCCTCGATCTCGCCTTCCGCTTTCCGGAGGGCGGCGAGGAAAAAGCCTTCGCCCCGTGTCTTATGCGGGAAGAAGCGGTAAACCGGATGTTCAAACCGGAGGGCGCCGGTGATCTGCCATTCCTCTTGGGTAGGGATAGGCAATGCCTCGGCTCCCAGCTCCTCTATTATATAATGTATGTTCTCCTCATCCTCTTCCGTATTATAGGTACATGTACTGTAGATCAAGATACCTCCGGGTTTCAAGGCGTTCCAGATATCATGGATGATGCGCCGCCCACGGGAGGCGCAAAGCCGTACGTTATCTACGCTCCATTCGCCTGTGCTATCCGTATCTTTCCGGAACATGCCCTCACCGGAACAAGGTACGTCGGTGACGATCACGTCGAACAGATGAGGCAATGCCTCGCCGATCTCCTCCGGGTCATTATTGATAACGATCGTGTCCGGGTGGCCCCATTTAGCGATATTCTCGGCCAATACATAACTCCGGCTGCGGATCACCTCATTGCTCACTAACAGGCTTCCATCCGGCAATAAGCTCGCCAGATGCGTGGACTTGCCACCCGGGGCGGCGCATAAATCCAGGCAACGTACCGGCTCTTTCACGTATGCCTTGATCGCTTGTTCCAGAAACATGGAAGACGCTTCCTGCACGTAATAGGCCCCCGCATGGAATAGAGGATCGAAGGTGAAAGACAACCGTTCCGGCAAATAAAAACCGCTCTCGCACCAAGCGACTGGAGCACCTGCTTTGGGAGCGGAAGTCCCTTTCATCGGGTTGATACGGATACTTACGGGAACATCAGCGCTTAACGCTGCCTCTAAACGATCGAACTCCTCGCCAAGTAAAGCCCGTGTACGGGTAATAAAATCAATAGGAAGTGCCATGATTATTCTGTTAGTTTGCGGCAAAAATACTACTTTCGCGGAAAACAAACAGTATGCGAGCATCTCTTTTCCTTATACCAGTTACCTTGGGCGATACGGAACATCGCCGTGTTTTACCAGAGTACAACCGTGACGTGATCTTATCCATCCGGCATTTTATCGTGGAAAACGTGCGTACGGCACGCCGTTTCTTGAAAAAGGTGGAGCCGGGGATCGTGATCGATGACTTGACATTTTATGAGCTGAATAAACATACCTCACCGGAACAAGTAGCTGGTTATCTGGCTCCTTTGGCGAAAGGCGAGAGCGTTGGCGTGATCTCGGAGGCGGGTTGTCCGGCGATCGCTGATCCGGGTGCTGACGTAGTGGCTATCGCCCAACGGAAGGATTATCCGGTGGTACCGTTGGTCGGGCCTTCGTCTATCTTGATGTCGGTGATGGGATCGGGCTTTAACGGACAGAGTTTCGCTTTTCACGGTTATCTGCCGATTGATGCTTCCGAGCGAACGAACACGATCAAGAAATTGGAGGGAAGAATTTATTCCGAGCATCAGACGCAATTGTTTATCGAGACTCCTTACCGGAATAATAAACTGGCCGAGGAGTTGATCCGTACGTGCCGTCCGTCTACGAAACTGTGTATTGCCTCGAATATAACGTGTGAGGATGAGTATATCCATACTCGCCCGGTCAAGGAATGGGCGGGTAAAGTTCCCGATCTGAGCAAGAAGCCCACTATTTTCCTAATCTATAAATAAAAGGATTGATATGAGTTATCAAGCGCACGAGACAGCGGTAATCGATGCCGGTTGTGAGATCGGGGAAGGAACCCATATCTGGCATTTTTCCCATATCATGACGGGATGCGTGATTGGCAGGACGTGTAATATCGGCCAGAATGTAGTCGTATCGCCGGGCGTGGTCTTAGGGAATAACGTGAAGGTACAGAACAATGTGTCTATTTATACGGGGGTGATTTGCGAGGATGATGTGTTCTTGGGGCCTAGTTGCGTGTTTACAAATGTAACCAATCCGCGTAGCGCTATCTCTCGGAAAGACCAGTATAAGGAGACGGTGATTGGCAAGGGGGCCTCGATCGGAGCTAACGCTACGATTATTTGTGGACATACAGTCGGGCGGTATGCCATGATCGGTGCCGGGGCGGTGGTAACGAAGGATGTTCCGGCTTATGCGCTGGTCGTAGGAAATCCATCCCGCCAGATCGGTTGGGTAAGCGAGTACGGCCATCGCCTTGTATTTGACTCCGAAGGATTCGCCACCTGTCCGGAAAGCGGCCAACGTTACCGCCTACACAATCACCAAGTTGATGAGACGGGGCACGCCCCGTCTCATCAATACAGACAATATTAATATTCTATACAAACATGAAAACATCTTTTTTCAAGAAAGGAATCTTAGCGATGGGGATAGCTTGCTGCATGCAGCTTTCCGCCGTAGAGAATCCTGTAGACTACGTGAATACGTTAGTCGGTACCCAATCCAAGTACGAATTATCTACCGGAAATACCTATCCGGCCACGGCCATGCCTTGGGGTATGAACTTCTGGACTCCCCAGACCGGCGAGATGGGCAACGGCTGGACCTATCGTTACGATGCGGATAAGATCCGGGGATTCAAGCAAACCCATCAACCGAGCCCGTGGATGAACGATTACGGGCAGTTCTCCATTATGCCTACTACCGAAGGCTTGGTCTTCGACGAGGAGAAACGGGCTAGCTGGTTCTCTCACAAAGGCGAAGTGGCTACACCTTATTATTATAAGGTCTATCTGGCCGATCATGACGTGACTACCGAGTTGGTTCCGACGGAACGTGCGGCTAAGTTCCGCTTTACATTCCCGGAAACCAAGAAAGCGTATATCGTCATCGACGCTTTCGATAAAGGCTCTTATATAAAGGTATTGCCTGCGGAACGTAAGATCATCGGTTATTCCACGAAGAACACGGGCGGTGTTCCCCGTAACTTCAAGAATTATTTCGTGATCCAATTCGATAAGCCATTCACGTTCTCCTCTACGGTTAAGAACGGGGCGATCCAGTTGGATGAGTCGGAGGTGAAGACAAACCATGCCGGCGCTATCATCGGTTTTGAGACAAAGGCCGGCGAGGTGGTGCATGCCAACGTGGCTTCTTCTTTCATCAGCACCGAGCAGGCCGAGTTAAACTTGCGTGAGGTGGGAGATACTGGTTTCGATCAGCTAGTGACCAAAGGGAAGGAAATCTGGAACCGGGAATTAGGTAAGATCGAGGTAGAGGATACGAACATCGATAACTTGCGTACTTTCTATTCTTGCTTGTATCGTTCCTTGCTTTTCCCTCGTAGCTTCTATGAGATCGATGCCAAGGGCCAAGTCGTACATTATAGCCCTTATAACGGTGAGGTCTTGCCGGGCTATATGTTTACCGATACCGGTTTCTGGGATACGTTCCGCTGTCTTTTCCCCTTCTTGAACCTGATGTATCCGGAGATGAACCAAAAGATGCAGGAAGGTTTGGTGAACGCTTATAAAGAGAGCGGTTTCTTGCCGGAATGGGCAAGTCCGGGCCACCGGGATTGCATGGTCGGCAATAACTCCGCTTCCGTGGTAGCCGACGCTTATATCAAAGGCTTGAGAGGATACGATATCGAGACGCTTTGGGAAGCCTTGAAGCATGACGCGAATAGCCAACTGCCGAGAACGGCTTCCGGTCGTGTCGCTTACGAGGAGTATAATAAACTGGGTTATGTACCGAATAATATCGGTATCGGACAAAACGTGGCTCGTACCTTGGAATATGCTTATAATGACTGGACGATTTATACCTTGGGCAAAAAACTTGGCAAGCCGGCAAGCGAGATCGATATCTTCAAGCAACGGGCTAACAACTATAAGAATGTGTACGACCCAAAATATAAGTTGATGGTCGGACGCTCTGATAAGGGCGAGTTCAATCCGACTTTTAAAGGTACGGACTGGAGCCGTGATTTCTGCGAGGGAAACAGCTGGCATTGGAGTTTCTGTGTTTTCCACGACCCGCAAGGCCTGATCGACTTAATGGGAGGAAAGAAGGAATTCAATCATATGATGGATTCCGTCTTCAAGATGCCTAGTCGTTTGGGTATGGATAGCCGCGGTATGATCCATGAGATGCGTGAGATGCAAGTAATGAACATGGGACAATACGCCCATGGCAACCAACCCATCCAGCATATGGTGTATCTATACAACTATTCCGGCGAGCCTTGGAAAGCCCAATACTGGGTGCGCGAGATCATGCATAAGCTCTATACCGCTGAGGCGGATGGTTATTGCGGCGATGAGGATAACGGACAGACTTCCGCATGGTATGTATTCTCTGCCTTAGGCTTCTATACCGTATGTCCGGGTACCGACCAATATGTATTAGGTACCCCTTTGTTCAAATCCGTAAAACTCCATCTGGATAACGGAAAGCAGGTGTTGATCCAAGCGGACAAGGCTGATCGGGAGAACCGTTACATCAAGGGTATGAAAGTAAACGGCAAGACATATACCCGCAATTTCTTGACACACGAGCAGTTGCTAGGTGGTGCGAAAATTCAATACCAAATGAGCGATACCCCTAATAAACAGCGAGGTACTCAGGATAGTGATCGCCCCTATTCTTTCTCGTTGGAATAAGAAAACCATGATGCCCATTGTAAGCCTGTTACAATAGGCATTCTAAGCACCTTACGATGCCCATTGTAAAGACCTTACGATGGGCATTGTTGTTTCTTGTAGACTACCGCTTAAAATAATAGCGGGCGGGAATTGTTTTTTATTAGTGATTGATTACCTTTGTAGCGACTTATCCGTCTTTCTTAAATCCTTTTATTTGTTAGATGTATGGCAAACTCAAAAGAGATGACGGGGGGAGCTGTATTCCCTCTTCTATTCAGTTTCACGATGCCGTTATTGCTAGGGAACTTACTTCAGCAGACTTATTCTCTGATCGATGCCGCTATCGTTGGTAAATTTCTAGGTATTAATTCGCTGGCTGCCGTAGGAGCCAGTACCTCGGTGATTTTCTTGATTCTGGGATTCTGTAACGGATGTTGCGCCGGTTTTGGCATCCCGGTAGCTCAGAAGTTCGGGGCGAGGGATTATGCGACGATGCGCCGTTACGTGGCGGTGGGGTTGCAATTGGCTACGGTGATGTCCGTGGTGATCGCCGCTGTCTCCGGTTTCTATTGCCGGGATATCTTGCGGGGGATGCAGACACCCGGGAATATCTTCGATGGGGCCTATGATTATTTGTTTGTTACTTTTATCGGTATTCCTTGTACATTCTTCTATAATTTGTTGGCAAGTATCATGCGGGCTTTGGGAGATAGCAAGACTCCATTCTGGTTCTTGCTGTTCTCTACGGTCTTGAATGTTTTCTTGGATTTATTTTGCATCTTGGTACTAGGATGGGGCGTGATGGGAGCGGCTATCGCTACGGTTTTCTCGCAAGGGCTTTCCGCCATTCTATGTTATTTATATATGCTTCGGAAATTCCCGATCTTACGGGCTACTTCCTCCGAGGACCGAAGGTTCCATGCCGGGCTGGCCCGTACCTTGTTGGCGATGGGGGTCCCGATGGGATTACAATTCTCTATTACCGCCATCGGCAGTATCATGTTGCAGAGCGCCAATAATGCGTTAGGTACGGCCTGTGTCGCCGCCTTTACTTCCGCCGCCCGTATCAAGATGTTCTTCATTTGTGCTTTTGAGAGTTTAGGTATCGCCATGGCTACGTATTGCGGACAGAATTATGGGGCGGGAAAGCCGGAGCGTATTTTGCGGGGAATTAAAGTAAGTGCGTTGATGATGCTTACGTATGCCGCCGCTACATGGATGATCTTGATGCTGGGATCTCGTTCGTTGGCTTTGTTGTTTGTAGCTCCATCCGAGGTCGAGATACTGGACTATACGGAGCAGTTTTTGCATATTTCTTGCTGGTTCTTCCCGGCTGTCGGGCTACTGTGCATCTTGCGTTACGCGATACAAGGGGTAGGTTTCAGCAACCTTGCGATGCTCTCGGGTGTTTCAGAGATGATCGCACGTATCTTGGTGAGCTTGTATGCGGTTCCCGCTTTTGGATTCTTAGGCGTTTGCTTCGGTGATCCGTTGGCTTGGGTCGCCGCTGACTTATTCTTGATACCGGCGTTTTTGTATGTTTATAAAAAGATAAAGAAAAGATTAGATGATGAGAAAGTATCGGTGTCCGCAGTGTGATATCCCTTCTATGTATGTAAAGAATGCGGACGGGGAACGTCTTTTAGTGTATGTTTACGAGAATGGGGAGGTCGTTCCCAAAGATCCTACTGCGGATCTGTCCGGATTTGACTTGACAGAGGTATTTTGCCTAGGATGCTCATGGCATGGAGCGCCTAGGAAATGCCGGTGATTTTAATGGGTGGCAAGTTCTTATAAGTCTTCTTTGGGTAACTCTCTGATCACTCTACATGGGTTACCGACGGCCACGCTATAGGTGGGAATGGATTTTGTCACTACACTGCCTGCCCCGATCACGCTGTTCCGCCCGATCGTGATGCCGGGTAAGACGATCGTTCCACCACCAATCCAAACATTGTCTTCAATGGTGATGGGGAGGGCTTTTGTCCTGAAAAATAAATCCCCCGATCGTTCGTCCCAATCATTCACGAAGCGTTCGTTCGCATTTATCGGGTGCATAGCCGTATATAATTGTACGTTGGGGGCGATGAGGACGTTATTTCCTATTTTGATAATATTATCGTCTAAAAACGTACAGTTCATATTGATAATGACCTTGTCACCAATAAAGATGTGCTTCCCGCATTCGCAATGGAAATTTATATCAATGCTGGAATACTTGCCAATGCTTCCTAGCATTTGGCGTAAGAGGGCATCTCTTGTAGCGCTGTCGGTTATATTGGTTGCGTTCAAACGAGCGAGTAGGTTTTTCGTCTGAACGATCATTTGCAGGACTTCTTGATCCAGATGGTTGCAATACTCGCCCGCCAAGAACTTTTGATAATTTGTTTCCATAATGATTACAGGGATTTGATACGGTTATTTACATATGTTGAAGTTGTATATAGAAGACGATGAAAAAGGCGATAGTCGCAATCAGGGCGATAGAAGAATATAGACGGAAAGGCTTATCTTGTTTATAGCCTCCATAGGCTAGTCCTATCAAGGCGCACAGTAGTATACCAGTAGGGATGCCGAAGAAGCCTAAAACAATGACGCTAATAAGCATTACCCATCCCATGGCTATTAATATTTTACTTCTGATAGTTCTCATCTTTAGTATCTGTTTAGTTATTGGATATAATAGACAGTTTTAGTGTTGAGAAAATGGAATCTTGGCACGTATCTCTATCCTTTCGGAAGTGATAGGATGCGTAAACGCTAAGTATTCAGCGTGCAGATAGAGCCGTTCCGCCTTTCGTCCGTAAAGCTCGTCGCCAAGGATGGGGCAATGAAGACCTAGGGGATGGGCGGCGTGTACCCGTAGCTGGTGGGTACGTCCGGTTTGGGGATAAAAGGCGATAAGGGTTTTTCCGGAAGTCCGTTCCAATACCCGGTAGCGCGTGAGGGCAGGTTTCCCAAATTCTTCGCTTACGATTTGCCGGGGTCTGTCCAAAGGATCGGGACATAGCGGGAGACGGATCTCACCCTCATCTTGGGGAACTTCACCCTCTAATAAGGCGATATACCTTTTCTGGATGGTTCGGTTCTTGAATTGGGCTTGTAGGTTCTGATGCGCTTCTTTGGTCTTGGCGGCGAGTAGCAAGCCGGATGTCGCCATATCCAAGCGATGTACGATAATTGGACCGGTGGCTTCCGGGTAAAGGATCGATAGCCTTTGATAGACAGAGTCCACATCTCCCTTGCCGGGGACGGAGAGCATACCTTCCGGTTTATTGATGACCAACAAATAGTCATCCTCATAAAGGATATCCAGCTTCGTCTCCCGGTGAGAGTCCGCCAATAACGGATTTTCATCTACCCGCAATCCCTGTAGCATATGATGGAGGATCGGCTCGCATTTTCCTTTGCAAGCCGGATAATAATATCCATGGTGCCGAATCTCCGTCTTGGGAGAATCGCCCCACCAGAACTCTGCCATGGCGATCGGTTCCAACTGATGCTGGTAGGCGTATTGTAAGAGTTTAGGGGCGGCGCACTCACCCGCTCCGGCAGGCGGCGTACCTTGTGAGGTAGGAGCGAACAGTTCGCATAAGTCCTTCACCTCGCCCCGGGCGTTCAGGATTCGGAATTGTTCGAACAACTTGCGTTGCAAGGCCGCCGACCGTCGCTTGCGTTCTTGCTTCAGTTGCTCGATCTCCTGCTCAAGCCGATCCACCTTAGCTTGATCCTCCTCCAGTATAGACCGCAATGATTTCTTGGTTAGCTTGTGAGCGGCTTTCATGTGTTGGCTCTCTTTAATAAGAAGTGCGGTCTCTTCTTCCGTGAGAGGGAATTGCCGAAGTCGGTCGCGCTCCTCTTTCCTCTTTTTCATCAAGTCTTTTGCGGCCTGTAATACGAAATCGCAGTATTCGATCGTGCTTTGTAACCTCGACCGTGCGTCTTCGAGAGCTGGAGAGGCTTGCTGGGTTCGGATACGGGCATTGATCTCATTGATCTGCTCCTCCTCTTGCCGGAAGAAACCATCCGGTTGTAATAGGTCATAGATCGGGGGGACGAAGAAAGGATGTACATTCTTCCCCGCTAGGTTACCGGAGAACGCAGCCAGATAGCCGACCTCTCCGGCGGGAGTACGAACCACCAATACGCCGAACATTTTTCCGGTTTGTAACTCTTCCCGCCATTCGGTTCGTTCTTTCAGGTATGCCTGCGTCTCCTCAGCCGCTATTACGCATAGAGGATGCGGTGTATAGTGAAAAGGATACGTGAATCGTTCCGGTAAGGGGATCGATTGTATCGGTTGGGCAAACGTGTGAAACTTAGATTCCATCATTCATTTTTTAATAGACAATAAGCGTAAACGGCCGGTGCCGTAGGATCTCCCTCTTGATACAATCCCGGACGGGAGATACGATCCCATTGGATCAACGACCGGGTCTCTTTCGCGGAGAGAGCTTCGCCGACGATCTCGTTCCATGCTTGTCCGTCCTTACTCCAGTAGAACGTGCTATGCGTACCGTCGGTCACTTTCATCTGTAGATATAAAGGCGAGGCGGGAAGAGGAAGATCGGCCAATTGATGTTCTTTCCCCTCTAAGATATATTTCAATATCAAACGGTCTCCTGCGCATCCGCAGGTGATTAGGTTATTTGCGTCTCCGTATATCGTGATTCCTTTCCAACTGTCATTCCGGTTTACGATCGCTGTTTCCAACGTGTAATTCGGGGAGGTTGGGCGTAAACAAAGTGCCGCTCCGGTCTTTACGCCGGGTTTCGGTGTTCCGGATAGAGATAGTTTACCGTTCTTGATCTCGGTCTTGACATCCGTGTAAGGATAGTTCCAACTCCATTCGGGACGCAAGGTCGCACCGGTGAAATCATCCGAGAAATCGAATACCGGCACTTGTGCGGACTCGGCAAATGGCATGGGTTGCGTGCGGCTCGCGTATTCCCCGGTTACGAAGTGAGGCCAATGATCCTCACCCATTCTCACCTCTTGCAGGTAAGGTTGGCGACCTTGGTAGAAGCCGCTTCCCGGCTGGTAAGCGTGGCATAGGTAATACATGCGTCCGTCCGGTGTAGTCGTAATCGTTCCGTGACCGATGGAGAGAACCTCCTTGCTTCCGTGCAAGATCGGGTTTCCTAGGTATTTCTCGTAAGGACCTTCCAGCTTCTTCGAGCGAGCCACGGATACGGCGTAATCGCTCTGCGGGCCGCAACAGCCTCTCACGGAGTAGATGATATAGTAATATCCGTCTTTCTTGAACCAATGCTGACCTTCCATACCTTGACGCTCATCGTCACGCAGCAGGCTGAAAGGCTTTCCGTCTAGGCGAAGCCCATCGTCCGTCAACTTACAGGCCAATAACTCTATGGGTTGGTTATCCAATCCATAAGCCTTCCAACTGATGTAAAGTTTGCCTTTATCCTCCAAGATAAATGCGTCTATCGCTTCCTTCCCGAACTCTACCACCGGGCCGTGATCCTTGAACTTGCCCGTAGGTGAATCCGCCACGGCAACACCGATGCACGAGATGTTATCCGATTGCTTCCGGGCCGTATAATAGACATATACCTTCCCTTTATGCTGATACCATTCCGGAGCCCAGAAAGAGGACTTAGTCCATTCCGGCTTCTCGTCGAATACATGTCCGGTTTGCTGCCAGTTCACCAGATCGGTAGAAGTGAAAACCGGATAATAGGGGGCCCATTCCGAGGAGGTGCCGGTGATATAGTAAGTCTGATCGATCCGAATAATGGAAGGATCAGCTACGTCACCGTGGATCACGGGATTGGTAAAATAGGATTCTTGTTGCGCTAGTCCTGTGGCCAAGGAGGCGGCACAGAAGAATAGTGTGAAAATCTTTCTCATGTTTTATCGTATTTTTTTTAAGATGTTCTTACGTACGGTTCGCAAAGAGATTTGTAGTAAATCGGGTTCCGCCAGATCGAGTAGTGTCTTATACTCCTGTAATAGCTCTGGAATGGGACGGCATAACTCATATCCCAGTTTCATGCAAAGCGTTTGCACACCGGGTAATTCCTTCGCTGAAAGCATCCGGTCTAGGCAGAAGTTCAGGAAATCCACCCGTGGGGGATTCGCTTGAGGCTGTCGTAAAAGCAAATTCAATAGAAGACGTCGTTTACCGGGATGCTTGCAGACCAGAATCTCGTTTATCAATTCATCTTGTTTATCGTATAGCCATTTATTCTCATCTGCGGAAAAATGGCTACAGGCCCATAACGCTTGATAACCGATGGTCTCGTCCGGATCGAAGATCAAACCGTATAGTTCCGATTTCCGTTTCTGGCTTCCTTGCACATATCGCAATATCTCATGGATATCCTCTATGTGGATGCGGTCAGATAATCTCTCTCTTAAATCCATTTACAACATTGAATCTTATATCTTTCGATCTTTTATGCCGTAAAGTTATAGTCTTTTTAGCAAACTTTCTCTAATTCTCTTACTTTTGTTCCCATTCGTTTCATCGGCGTATACTTCATCCCATGCGTCACTTGTTCCTCACAGACAGGCTCGAATCCGAGCTTTCTGTAGATGGGGATTGCGTAAGAAGAGGAGTTAACCGTCATTTCTGATACGGGCTGATTTAAGATCGCGGTCTTGAACAATTGTTTACCGATTCCTCTTCCATGATAAGACGGTTTGATAAAGAATAAGGAGATATGTTTTCCCTCGTTTTTTGTCGCGATTACGCCAATTAAAGACTCTCCATCGAAGGCTCCGTAGAAGGTTAATTCATTTACTAGTTGCTTATTATAAATGAAATTCTTGAAAGTTTCCAGCCCCTCTTCATCGAAATCCTTTCTTCCGCATTCGATGAAAACGTCCAGAGATAAGTCTAATGCCTTATCGTATTCATTTGCCGGTAATTGTCGAATTTCCATAGATATGTTATTCTTTTTGATTCTCTTCTAGTTTCTTATCTGCTACCAATTCAAAATGATGCGCATCAATGAATTGTCCGTTTTTGTAACAAGCCTTTCTGAAAATGCCGGTCTTCCTGAATCCAGCTTTTTCTAATACTCGCATGGAGGCCGGATTATATTCGTAGACCGTGGCGAATATACGAATAACCTCCGTATGCGCGAAATAATACTGGATGGCCTCGGTTAACGCATCCGAAACAATTCCTTGATTCCAGTATTTCTCACTAATCCAATAACCCACTTCCGCATTGAAACGCTCTACGTCCGTACCTCTCACAAAACCAATGTTACCAATAGCCTCGCCACCAACCGTAATACAAAAATCCGATATATCTGTTTTCTCCTGCGCTTGTTTGATGAAGAAGCGGGCATTCCCTTTTGTATAAGGATAAGGTAATCCATCCCGGCAGTTATCCCAGATTTTCTTATTGTTCAAATGGAAGGCTAGGGATTCGGTGTCTTGATCTTCCCAGCTCTTGAGCGTATATAAATCCTTTATTACTACAATCATAAGATGTTGTTTTTACGGGATAAGGACGGATTCTCAAGATAATAGCACAGGTGGTCATATATTTGCCCATTATACATTAACTCCGCTTGGTGAAGCAGCCCTTCGTATATAAATCCATTTTTCTGTAATACACGTTGTGAACGTTGATTATGAGGATAGCAATTGGCCGTGATCAAATGTAAACCCATTTGGGTGAATCCGTAATTCAATACGCTCTTCACTGCCTCGCTCATGAAGCCTTGTCCCCAGTATTTCTCATCCAGCCAATATCCCAGCATGCGGGCATGCGGATTCTCCCGCTTTGGATCGGGAATGATGCCAATGGAGCCAATGACTTGTTTTGTCTCTTTTGATACGATAGCCCAAACCCCTTCTTTCCCGATAAAAATGGCATTTAGAACATCGATTGTCTCCTCGATCGTTTCATGAGGTTTCCATCCGGCGTTATTGCCTAGGTTTGGATTCTTACAGCTCTCAAAAACATCAGGAGCATCGCTTTCGCTGAAAGGACGGAGCACAAGACGGTTGGTTTCTATGTTCGATGTTTGTGTCATATACGGATGTTTATTTAGTCGAGATAGATCATTTTCTTGGTCATCCCACCGTCAATCGTAATATTCTCGCCATTAATGAAATCGTTTTCCTCTTGACAGAGAAATAAGCACATACGGGCGATATCCTCCGGCTTTCCCACCCTTCCGGACGGATGTTGAGCATGATCCTCCGGACGAAGCTGGTCGTAATTGTTATTCTGTATCCAACCGGGAGCGATAGAGTTTACCGTGATATGCCATTCCGAGAGCGATAAGGCCAACGCATGTGTCAAAGAATAGATACCTCCTTTAGAGGCGGCATATCCCTCGCTACCGGGTTCACTCATCAAGTAACGGGTAGAGCAGATGTTGATAATCCTGCCGTATGGATTGGGGGTATCGAGAGATTGCCGATGGAGCGCTAATTGGCGGGAGGTGATAAACGCCGGGCGTAAGTTTATGGATAGTATCTTGTCGAAATCCTCTACGCTTGTTTCCGTGATGAGAGAGAACCGACTGACACCTGCGTTGTTGATAATGATATCAATATCTCCCCACTCCTCGATGATCTTTCGCAGGCAATCTTCCAGTGCGGTTTTATCACTAACGTCCACGAGATGGAATTGCGTCCCGGTTTGTAGGGCAGTCTCTTTTCCTAAGGTCTCGTTCTTGTCGCAGAAGGCCACACGATGTCCGGCTCCTCTGAAAGCCCTTACGATCGCTTTCCCGATCCCCTCAGCTCCACCGGTGATGAAGACTCTTCTTGTTTTATGAAGTGTCTTCGTTGTATGCCCCGTTCTAGTGCAGGAAGTCTTCCGGGCTTGGTATTCTGCGTACTTATTTTCCAGATAATTGTCTGCCATGATTCAGTCACTATTAAATGAGGACAAATATAGTTGTTTTCTGTCGAACCGATTTCTTTTAGTCGATATTCTGTTTGGGATACTAAAATAGGACCGGAAATTGCCATCTAAATTGCTAGTGGATTTGTTTTAATAGAAAAGTATTGATTATGAGAATAGCGATCAGCGGGGCAAGCGGATATATCGGTCAGCATCTTTCATCTTTTTTGGAGGGAAAAGGATATGATGTTATCCCTTTAGGGCGGGATTTGTTTAAGGAAGATTGTTTTGATGAATTATGCCGATGCGTGGAATCCTGTGAAGTCGTCATTAATTTGGCGGGCGCTTCCATTAATAAACGTTGGACGGAGGCTTACAAACAGGAGTTGTATGATAGCCGTATTTACGTGACCAGACAGTTGGTGCATGCCATAAACACGAGAAGGGTGAAACCTGAGTTGTTTATTTCGGCCTCCGCCGTAGGTTATTATCCGGCTTTCGGGGAATATGACGAGTATCATGATTATCGGGGAATGGATTTCTTGGCCCGGTTGTGTGGGGCGTGGGAGGAGGAAGCGTCCGCATGCTCATCGGACGTGAGGCTTGTCATTACCCGTTTGGGTGTCGTATTGTCTGAGGATGGAGGGGCCTTGAAAGAGATGCTTCGTTTGCAACGCCTCTCACGGGTAAGTGTCGTGGTCGGTAGCGGGCAACAGCGTTTTCCATGGATCAGCCTGTTTGATCTATGCCGCTCTTTTGGGTATATCATACGGAATAGGCAGATGAGGGGTGTGGTAAATTTGGTTTCTCCAGACCTTATCACCCAAAAGCAGTTGGCTCATACGTTAGCGAGAGCGGATAAGATCCGTTGGATCATCCCTTTGCCGGAGTTCTTTTTTCGGCTGAAGTTTGGCGAGGGAGCGTCGTTCGTGACAAAAGGGCAAACCGTTCATCCCACCAAATTACTGGAATCTGGGTTTACATACGTTTATCCAACAATAGAGAAACTTATGAATATAACAGATCATCATACCGTACCGGAACTGGATGTTAAACGGTATATGGGGCGATGGTATGAAATCGCCCGTTATGAGAATCATTTTGAGAGAGGCATGACGGATGTGACGGCCACGTATACGTTGCTTCCGGACGGAAAGATCCGTGTGGAGAACGAAGGATATAAAGGCGGCGTTCACAAGAAAGCCACCGGTCGTGCGAAACAACCGGACCCTAAAAATAATCCCGGAAAATTGAAAGTGGCTTTCTTCTTATGGTTCTATGCGGATTATTATATCTTAGAACTTGATGCGGATTATCAATATGCGGTGATAGGAAGCAGCACGGATAAATACCTCTGGATCTTGAGCCGTGAGAGGAACTTACCGGAGGCGGTTCGGGAAGATTTACTGGGGAAGATAACGGAACGTGGGTATGATATCTCTAAATTGATTTCATGAGCTGATGTATAAAGGGGTAAAGCCGTAGTGATTACGCCTTTGCCCCTTTTATTACTCATATTGGAAAACAATATTAACAGAGGCGATCTGAGAGAGTTCCTTTTGCTCACATGATAGGCTTTACGATTTCAATTTTAAGGCCAAGCGCATCAATAATACGGAAAAATAAACCAACTCCCGGTTCTATGATTCCTTTTTCAATTCTTGATATATAGGTCTTATTAGTTCCTACTTTTTCGGCCAACTCGGATTGTGTCATTTTCTCTTGCTTCCGTGCGTCACTAATAATTTGCCCCACACAATAAGAGTATGCTTCTTTGCGAAACTCCTCTCTTTCTGGTGAGCCAACCTTGCCGTATAATTTATCTAATACGGCGTCCATACTCCCGATCTTAGGATTTGCTTGCATAATATTCATTTTTTTTCCATAGTGCAAATATAAATTAAGTTTACATATATAACAACTTTAGATAGACTTTTCTTTTATGTTTTCAGTAGCTTTCCATCGGAAAAGGCATTTCCTACCTTTTCGCCCACTCTCAAATAGTCGTTGTTGAATGGATCAAAGATGATGGGAGCGGCTTTAGCTACATTCACCTTGCCGTTCTCATCAAGTACACGCTCGTCAACACTGACATTTACGATCTCGCCACGGAGTATGCAAGTATCCGGATCGTAATCTTTCAATTTACATTCGATAGCCACGGCCAATTCGTCGATCAACGGAGCATCTACGAAGTCCGATTTTGTAGCGTGAAATCCTGCTTTGGCAAACTTGTCGGTAACTTTATTGCCCGACACGATACCTACATAATCACAAGCTACGACATGATCGGCATCTGCCATGCTTACCGTGAAGGCTCTACGCTTCAGGATATTCTTAACTGTCTTGTGACCGGCGCTAAGACACATGCTGATCTCATTCATCTCACTGATACCGCCCCAAGCGGCGTTCATCGCATCGGGAGTTCCATCTTCTCCATACGTGGCGATAATAAATACGGGTTGCGGATAGCTCAAAGGCTTCGCACCAAAATTCTTTCTCATAATCATTTATTTTTTAGTCCAATTCTTGATATCTTCTTCTGTCGCTCCGTTCATCAACTTCCCTTTTTGCCAGTTCACATCCGGATAGGCTTTCCGCAATTCACTCTCTGCGTTCGAGATATTGCTGCTGCCTGATGTGGCGAATGGGATAACGGTTTTGCCCGAGAGATCGTATTTCTCCAAAAAGGTGTTGATGAGTCTTGGAGCTTGATTCCACCAGATGGGAAATCCTAGGTAAACGGTGTCATACTCCGCTAGGTTCTTCAAATCATCGATAAAGGCCGGTCGTGATGTCGGATCGTCCATCTCTACGCTGCTGCGTGAGGATTTATCCCGCCAGTTCAGATCGGCGGAGGTATAGCTTTTCTCAGGTTGGATCTTGTGAAGATCACCGCTGACAATAGACGCGACTTGTTGGGCCGCTTTTTCAGTATTTCCCGTTGCCGAGAAGTAAGCCACTAAAACTTTTGTCCCTTCGGCAGCCTTTTGCGCATAAGAGGCGATACATACCATTGAGACCATGACCATGAATAATACGATTCGTTTCATACTTCTTGAATTTTTGTTGTTTTTATATTCATTACGAGAATGCTATGTATTTATGGCGATAAAGATAGGAGAGAAAAATGAAACAGTTTGTACCCAAATTACTGATATATCTGATATTTTTGGCGATACGATCCTTATCTTTGTAAGGCGATTAACAAAAAGAAGGAAGTATCATGCTTGCGTACACTTATATTGAACAAGGGAAATTTGAATTGCGGGAGAAACCGATACCGGAAATAAAGGATTCACGGGACGCTATCGTACGAGTGACTTTGGGTAGCATTTGTTCTAGCGATCTTCATATTAAACACGGTAGCGTACCACGTGCGGTATCCGGAATAACCGTTGGGCATGAGATGGTTGGTGTGGTGGAAAAGGTGGGTGCCGATGTTACTGCAGTCAAGCCGGGTGACAGGGTGACCGTGAATGTCGAGACCTTTTGCGGAGAGTGTTTCTTCTGCCGGCGTGGATATGTCAATAATTGTACCGATCCCAATGGCGGTTGGGCGTTGGGCTGTCGTATCGATGGGGGGCAGGCGGAGTATGTCCGGGTTCCTTATGCGGATCGAGGCTTGAATCGTATCCCAGATACGGTCAGTGATGAGCAGGCTTTGCTGGTCGGTGATGTGTTAGCGACAGGTTTTTGGGCTGCCCGCATCTCGGAGGTTTCAGAGGAGGATACGGTTCTCATTATTGGCGCTGGTCCTACGGGGATCTGTACTTTGTTGTGCGTGTTGTTGAAGAAGCCACGACGTATTATTGTTTGCGAGAAGTCTCCGGAAAGGGCCCGGTTCGTTCGTCAGCGTTATCCAGAAGTCTTGGTGACAGATCCCAAAAACTGTAAGGAATTTGTTCTTCGTAACAGCGATCATGGCGGTGCGGATGTCGTATTGGAGGTCGCGGGGAGTGAGGATACCTTCCGCTTGGCATGGGATTGTGCCCGTCCGAACGCCATTGTCACCATCGTAGCCCTCTATGATAAACCTCAGCTTCTTCCTTTGCCAGACATGTATGGCAAGAACTTGACGTTCAAGACTGGTGGGGTGGATGGCTGCGATTGCGCCGAGATTCTTAACCTAATAGAAGAAGGTAAGATAGACACGACGCCTCTTATTACCCATAAGTTTCCATTGAACGAGATTGAGGAGGCTTACCGTATCTTCGAAAACAGGTTGGATGGGGTTATAAAGGTGGCGATTGAGGGGAATCTCATCAAACCTGTCTTTGTTTTGCCGCATACACTTTGATTCTCTCCTCGCAACATTGTCGTGTGATATCCCGGAGCAGTTCTACTTTGGGGATAAGCGCCTCGATATCTTCTTTAGTGACGCGGAAGTGTAAATTATAACGAGCCTGAACGTATGCGTCCTGCAGCAAATCGAAAAGTCGTTTTTCTTCTTCCGTATCCCGGGGAAAGGCTTCGGATGACTCTAGGGAATGCGTTTTGGCTCTGCCGGATAACGTTATTAGGCTATGCTCTTTGGGACTATACAATGTAAAAGTCAAGATTATGCTGTTGTAATAATTCTCACAAGCTTGATGCAAATGAAAAGAACATATTTTATATCTCTCGTCGTTTTTGTCATACATTGCATTTCGTAAAAAATCATTCGCACGTTCAAACCTGTCGTTGTAATACTCCTCCGCCAACTCTTTTATCTCCCGATAGTTCAGTTTACGACGGCGGGCCAACTTATAACGGCCGCTGTTGTAAAGCATGATACCTTCTCGCTTGATATCGGTATAGAAATATCGGTTTTTATCGATGGCTTTATTCAAGTCGTCGATGCTTTCGTCTATAAATTGTACGGTGGTGGATGCGTATCTGTTCTTCCCTTTGTAGTAATTATCGGTGGCCTTGCTCAAGATGTGATTGATAATATATCTTTGGAAACGGGTATTGGTAACTACCAAAATATCATAATCGCTCATAAAACAGGTGCGGATACCGTATTCGATGCGTTGGTCGTAGTCAACGTATGTATTCCGGGCATAACTTCCGTAGAGAATGATCATCTCGCAATCGGGAAGTACTTCCAGTACGCACTCTACAATTCTTCTGAGGTCATCCCGTTTTTGTTCGGGAAGGTAATTGATGGATGTTTTCATTCTTTGTTTATCTATGCAAATTGTTTGTAATCACTTTTTACTTTCAATGAACATTGTTCTGTCCCGATAGCCTTTACGATAGCTAAAAGCGGTGCGCTGAACTGTTCGGTTAGCTTGTTCGGTACTTGTTCGGTCGACTTGTTCGGTTGGCTGTTGTGGGGTCATGATTTTCTCCCATCATTAAGTTTCTGAAAAATGCGATCAAGAAACTCATATCCGGTTCAACGTCTTTTCGCACATTTCTATAATTCGCACGAACCAGCGCATTGCGAAAGTACCAAGAGTTGTCGGCAAACAGATCATTGTTCACGTCAAAACCGATGCTACGCAAATGCTTTATAGCTGTATCTTTTAAATAATCGGATGTTTGCAAGCCATCTACAGCTTGTAAACCAATGGCTGTTTTCCAAGCTGAAGCCTTTTCTTTTTTGTCGGGCTCACTACCACGGATGTATGATTCGAAATCTATGTCCATATGTATCCAATCATGATTATAAACAGGCAATAAAGATATAAAATATCCTGCTATGTGATAGTGAAAAGATGAAGAAGTTGTATTGGCTCGGTCTTTTACGTATTATGAGTTTCCTGTAACATTGAATTTATAAAAATATCTACAATATCTACCACTCTATTATATACTTTTTGTAAATGAGAGTATTATCTGTTGGTTGTAGATCTCCAAACATCTACAATTATTATTCAATATCTACCATTTATTATTGATTTTCATGCAATTTTCTTTTCGCATGAAGGAAAAAAGTGTTATATTTGAGGAATACTGAAAATCTAAAAGATATGATAGAAAAACTCGATTACGCTATGGTGCCGACAGGCTTTGTACATTGTTTTAATGGAAATTGTAAGAACGCCAACCGCTGCTTGCGGCATCAAATCATCCGTTTTATCCCCGATACGCTTTGGGCGGTGAGTGTCGTGAATCCCGCACGTACCAGTCCTACCGGAAAGTGTGCGGCTTTCATGGCGGATACTCCCGTGCAATACGCTGTCGGCATGGATCACCTATTAGACCAGATACCTTATCTGGAGGCGAAACGCATCAAGCAACGTCTGTTGATGACATACGGTAAGAATAAGTTTTATCAGTTTAAGCGCAAGGAAAGAACCTTCTCGCCTGAAGACCAACAGTATATCCGTCAGGTCTTTCGGATGTACGGAGTAAAGGATGAGCCAGTCTTTGATGCTTGGCTGAGTGGCTACCGATGGACGAAAGGATAAGAGCTGATAAGAGTTTCCCTTAGGAGAACAAAGAGTTTCTCTTAGGGAAAACAAAAGTTTCTCCTAGAGGAAACAAAAGTTTCTTTAGTAAGAAACTAAAGTTTTATTAGGGGAAAACTTTTGTTTTTCTATAGGAAAAACTGTAAGCATAAGTTATTCAACTTCTTAAATGATATATTAGACATGAAAATAACCAAGCAAACAGCCTATCGACATACCGTCGCGCAGCGGGCGATGCGTATGGAGGAGATCGTGGCATGGGTAAAGGATGAGCGGACGAGGGATAAGCTTGCGCTCTTTCGAGAGAAATTAAGGCGGGCTTATCCCGACAAACGGTATCCGTTTACCCGGAAATTACCTCAGTTGCTCTTTGCCGGAACTTTTCGAAAAGGCGAGTTGAAGGAGTATAATGGCTGGATTTTGCTGGAGATCAATCGATTGAAGAGCATAGAAGAGGCTTTGTCCTTGAAACAAAAAATAGTGGAATATCCGCAGACACTGTTCGCTATGATCGGCTCTAGCGGACGGAGCGTGAAGTTCGTGGTGGCTTATACCTATCCCGACGGGTCGCTTCCCCGTTCGCGTACGGATGCCGAGGTTTTTCATGCGCACGCTTACCGACATGCGCTCAAGACGTATGAGCCTCGCCTTTCTTATCCCATCGAGCTGAAACGTCCGGTGCTGGAGATGGGTTGTCGCCTCAGTTATGATGCCGATGTGTATTACAATCCGGACGCTCTTTCCATTCATCTGGAGCAGCCTGTGGCTATGCCCGACGAAAGCGCCTACCAGGAACGGTTCGAAAAACGGGTGCCGGTACCGGTAGAGAGTGCCGGGCAGACGCTTTATGACCAATACCGTTACGTTGCCATCCAATATGAATTCGCTTTGCAGCGGGCTTTGGAGGAACATGGAAGTTTGAGCATAAAGGTGGATTTCAAACCTTTGTTGGTCACTCTTGGAAGACTTTGTTTCGCGGCTGGGGTAGAAGAGGAGGATTGTGTGAAGTGGACGATGCTCTATCTGGGGAATCTGATCTCGGAAGTGGAGATCCGGGAGACCTTGAGGCAGTCGTATCGGTTAGCCTCCGATTCGGACTTTGGTTGTACGTCCCTTTACAAGCCGGAGCAACTACAGAGCTTGAAAATGGAGGAGTTTATGAACCGTCGTTACGATTTCTGGTACAATCTGATGTCCGGCGGACCGGAATATCGGGAGAAAAACACGTTCTGTTTTGACTATCGCCCCGTGACGGATCGTGTACTGAACAGTATCGCCTTGAATGCCCAGAAAGAAGGATTGCAGCTATGGGACAGGGATGTACGGCGTTTTGTCTTTTCAGATCGCATCCCGGACTATGCGCCTATCGAGGACTATTTGACCCGCTTGCCCGTGTGGGATGGCAAGGATCGCATCCGTCCGCTGGCCGCACGCATCCCTTGCGACAACGTACGGTGGGAACAGTTGTTTTACACTTGGTTCCTGTCGATGGTAGCGCACTGGCAGGGACGTGACAAACAGCATGGCAACAGCCTTTCCCCGCTCTTGGTGGGCGGGCAGGGGTGCGGAAAGTCCACGTTCTGCTTCAACCTGTTGCCACCGGACTTGAATAAGTATTACACGGACAGCATCGATTTCAGCAAGAAGCGGGATGCCGAGCTGTATCTTACCCGTTTCGGATTGATCAATATTGATGAGTTCGACCAAGTGAGTGCGAGGCATCAAGGCTTCTTGAAGCATCTGTTGCAGAAGCCGGTCGTAAATGTGCGCAAGCCTCATGCTACGCAGGTGGAATCGGTGAAACGTTACGCTTCCTTTATCGCTACGAGCAACCATACGGATTTGCTGGGCGATCCTTCCGGCAGCCGCCGTTTCATTTGTATCGAGGTGAAAGGGATGATAGACAATGCCCAGCCTATCGATTATCTCCAGCTCTATGCGCAAGCGGTTGCCGCCTTGAATAATAACGAGCGTTATTGGCTGACGCATGAGGAAGAGGTTTCGCAGATGCAAGCGAACGAGGCGTTTCAACAACGTCCTTTGTTCGAGGATCTGTTTTTTCAATATTATCGTCCCGCTTCGCATAAGGAGGAAGGTTTGAAGATCTCTGCCGGAGAGATCTACCTATCGCTGCAAAAAAAGAGCGGCGTAAAACTTCCGATGAGCAATGTCTCCGTCTTTGGTCGTTTCTTGAAAAAGATAGGGCTTAAGACGCAGTTAGCGAGTAGGGGACGGTTGTATTTAGTGGTCGAAAAGTAGTAAATGATGGTAGATGTAAGTTGTTGGTGGTAGATGTTTTTATTATCTACCACCATTAGATAAGTGATTTATCCCACTTCTGGATCTTCCCAAACACCTGTTTTGTTCATTCGATAGCTTCTCTCTATCTTTGGGGAAGAGTCTGCCTCCAGCGCATAGAGTATTTCACGACAGAACTCCAGAGTGGCAAATCCGTTGGCGGTAATAATGTTTCCGGCTCTGACAGCCGGTTCATTTATATAAAGGCTTTCACCTGTATAATTTGGCCCAGCGAATTGTTTGAGGTAATCCAATCCGTTACTGGTATGATTTACATGGTTCAAGAAACCGTGCCTGCCAAGAAAGACGGAGGCGTTACAAATTCCGGCTACCAGCCTCTTCTTCTCGATGGCCTCTTTTACCAGAGGAACAATGGCTTCGGCTTCCGGGGTGAACCAGCTCATGCCACCTATTAATACGATCCCTGCATAATCGGCCGGAATGTCATTGATTCCATAGCCGGGCAGCACCTTGAATCCTCCGATCGATACAACCGGCTCTTTCCTGACAGATACGGTTTTAACTATATATTTGCTTTCACTTCCGGGTTCAACACCTGCATTGAGGTTTGGAGCGATATAAGCCCCTTCCCAGTCGGCAAAGTCTTTTAACAAGACGAATAGAATTTCTTTTTTCATTATTTATTGTATTTATCAAAGTTATACTTCTTTCTAATCTCGTTTTGCTCGTCAGGCGAAAGAGATTTGAAATATCCTTTCCAACCTGGGCAGAAGTTTATGTGCCAACGCCAAAAGCGTCCCATTAATGACTGAGGGCTTTTATCGTATTTTTTCCTTAGAGGGCAGTTGTTGCAGTTACTTTTTTGCATGGATGTTACAGAATGCTTGTTGTTTACAAAGGTAGTGCTTTTATTGGAATTGCTTTATTTCAATCTTTGTTTATTATGATAATATACCCCATCTGATATAATTGCCAATATTTATCGTAATTTTGCATTATTCGTGAAGATGGTAGTTGTTATGAGCATCCTCATTGGTTTGAATTGGCAAAGGATAAATGGGCGCAGGTTTATAAAACTACGGGAACTCCATGTAGTTGTTGGATGTGTAGAGGGGAGGAGTACGACCGCAAAGGATATAAGCAAGAGATTTTGCGTATTACCAAAGAATCAGAATATTAGATGTTTAATGAAAAGAAAGAAAAGATGTTGAAAGGTAAAACAGTTCTTGATGGTTTGTAAGTGTTTAATAGAGCCGTACACTGTTATAGGCTCAAAAATCTTACAAACAATGAGTAGAAGTAGAAAGAAAACTCCTGCCAGTACCATTGCGTGCTGTAAATCACAAAAGAAAGACAAACAAATGTGCAATCGTCTTTTCCGTAGTAAGTCCAAGCAATATATTCGTGTAGGTAAGGAACCCCCTTGCAGGCTTCGTGAAGTGATGAATGTTTGGAACTTTGCCGGTGACGGTAAAGTTTACTGGGGATATGATTGGCAAGGAGTTGAGAAATTGATGAGAAAGTAATTAAACATCTTCCCCTTTGCGCTTTCGTACAGAGGGGAAGATTTGCTTAGAAAAGATAATATCTGGTTTACGGAAAAGAATACAGATGGATCAAGTGTACTTTATCCTCTGACAGATTTCAAAGGATTGAATAGAATCAGTTCTCTCCAAAAAGCATACAAGTTCGGTAAATTTGGTGCAGTTCCTAACCTATAATCAGTAACCTTATGAGAAAAGTTCGAAAGAATACAGCAACTAGACAGGTCATTCAAAAAGTTAGCGAATAGTTAATTGGTTCTCAAGAAAATTCAGTATTTTTGCACTCACAATTGAATAAAAACAATTAGCAAATTACAATGCTGCAGAATAGAGTGAACATATTAGTAAACACATTATGTCGAAGCACAGTATGCTTTGAGCGTATGCCGTATGTTCATACTTTAGGCATTGAGTCATTCGGTAAATTCAAAAACACTTTCCAGCGAACGTTTTATAGACAGGTAGGAGTACATTAGATGCAGGTATTCCTATTAAAAAGATAAATTGAAGCCGTTGAAAAGTCCTTACTAAATTTTTCAACGGCTTTGTTTTTGCCCATTGGTGACGTTCGCATTATGTGCTCTACTCCGTCATTTCCGTCCATGGGCATTGAAAACTTCAGTTTTATTAACCAGCGCAGTGATGTGCATAAAAAAAGAAGATTATGGATTACAAATTCAACGGAAGCGGGGTGTTCTTTACATCCGATACCCACTTCAATCATACCAATATCATCAGGTTCTGTAGCAGACCATTCAAGGATGTAGAACACATGAATGAAACACTTATTGCCAACTGGAACCGTGTGGTCGGTCCGGATAATATCGTATTTCATCTTGGCGACTTCTGTCTTGGTGGCTCTGCTGAATGGACAAAGATACTCAAAAGGTTGAATGGGAAAATCTATCTCATAGCCGGTAATCATGACATGAAGAACTTGAGGCAGAATTATACAAAATATTTCGAACTGATCACGATGCAGATGTACATCGAGGTGGATAAACAGAAGATTTATCTGAATCATTGCCCGTTCCTTTGCTATAGCGGCTCATACGATGATACTTGGCAGCTTTTCGGCCATGTGCATACAAGCAGGAATAACACCGGAAAAGATAAGCCTCGCCTTCAAATGCTTTTCTCTACACAGTATGATGTGGGAGTTGACAATAACGACTTCACTCCGGTTTCATTCGCACGGGTAAAGGCAATCATAGAGAAACAGGTTGAACTATCAAAGAAATGAGAATACAATACATGAGTGATCTGTACCTATGCCCACTTTTCAGGTAGTTGCACCTTGCCACAAAGATTTGGTGCTGAACAGTGCCTTTGCGAGTGACTATGGGGACTTGATAAGCAACAACCGGATTGATGCCTGGATATACGGTCATTCACATACGAATATTGATGCAGAGATTGGTGGAACCAAAGTATTATCCAATCAGATGGGATATGTTTTCCAGAACGAGCATCTTATGAATGGGTTTGATTCGGGAAAGTATGAAAATAAAGAAGATTTTTTTCGGGATTGGCATTCATTCAACCCGATGGAAACACGCTGGTTTCATGTCGCTTCTTCCATATACATGGAGGGAAGGGCAATCCGGTTTACAGACCGGAAATATACCCGTTTCGTTGTTTCAAATTATTCTTCGTATGTTTCGGATAATAATGAATACTATAACGATGAATGGCGCAGGGAAACTATTACCCGTATTTTTGCCTATCTGCGCAGACTGGTGGATGCCGTTATTGCCGATGCTGATGGCTTCAATGAATATGTAGCCGGCAATCTTCCATATCAGCAACGGACAGGAAAGATAGCACGGAAGGATTTTAACAGGATAGAGCCGCGATTCAGGATTGAGTCGAAAGACAGGGAAACTTCCATAAAAGCTTTGGAAGATTCCGTGAACGGACGTTCTGTGCCTCCATTAGAGACTATGACAATACGACAATATTGCAAATATTTCCGTATAGCGCACGAAGTGTATGAGTCGTTCTACAGAAATTTGCCTGTCAGTAAATACAACCAGACTGAACAGACTTATGGCCCTAATGAATTGCATGGCGTAGCTTATTATAATCGGATGAAGTTTGCAAAAATTGATGAGCAGTACGATATTGATAGTCCGGATGATTTCATCTGGTTTGCCAAGGATCATTATGGAGAACTGGGGCTTTCCCGCCTGAATATCTTTGCATCAGATACAGAACGGTCAGGATGGGTGATTGTCGTTTCCAACAGTTATTCTGCGAATGCCGGTCTCGCCATTGAAGTTGCCACAGCTCTGTATAAGTCCGGTGTTCCATTAATAATCCACGATGCCGACAAGCTTCTGAAGATTCTTGAGGAAGAAGATTATGTCAGGTTGGTTCCTTATTCATACCATAACTATATGGGCTATCAGGAGGAAGGCTCCGTTTATGAGCTACCGGGAATACGAATGTAGTGAAGATGGCGGATCATCTCTGACTGCTGAGCAATACAAAGAGATTGTCTCGTTTGCTGAATGGCAGGAAGAGGAGAGGGTGAAGGTAGACTAATGTCATATTTCATGTGTTAACGCACATCTGGCAATCCGTTTGGTTAGTCAGTAACATGCAAATTATCGGCACTGATTCGAAATAGTGCCGATAATTTGCATAATTCTGATATTTCAAATATGACTTAATCAAATTCTAACTAACAGGCATTGTTCGATGCAATAGAATTCCCTACGATAGATGAAAGAATAAGAAATCTTTCTAATATGATGGATTGGATGAGATATCTTCCATCAGTTTCATTAGGTGGAGATCAAGAATAGTATTCAACAACGAAATAATAAGTTATAGAGTAATGGTGTAAGATTCTATTAGCATATCGAGGATAATTTCAATAAACTTGGTGTTCGTTGATAACAACTTCTAGAGTTGCTGAAATAATTAACGAGAATATTTTTCTAACATTCTAAACGGAATATCATTTGTAGTAACTTTATCTATAGATATTTTGTTTGTATTTAGCTGTATATCATTATTATAACATTTGTATGTATTCACAAATAAGAGATCCAAACAGCTTTATGAAATGATAATTGTCTATGATTTTGCCTAATTTGATAGGAATAAGTCTTCAAATTGCATTGAGGGACATAAATTTGTCTCCCGTGTGCGACTTGAGGGGCAAATGGGGGACAAAAAACTGAAAAAATAATTATAACAAGAGAAAATACGAGTGAAAAAAGAAAATGGAGTAATGCTTTGAAGTGACTGATTTAACTCATTTTACGACTTTATATTTTCTCTTTTTATGATTTTGTTTTCATTTGGTTATTTGCCGATGCAGTATGTGTACGTCATTGATTATCAATAGTATAGCGCTCTAAAAGGTACAACCAGCAGGTTGGCAAGTATTTGAGAATGTGTAAGTTAGTGATTTTTAGCACCATTCTCGGCTTGTACCTCCATTTTGGAAAGTAAAAGTAAGTGTAATTTCTTGAATATCAAAATATGCGGTACAAAAACTTGTGAAAAATGGCGTTTTTTGATGAGAAAAGGTACAAAAATGGCTCTGAAACAAGAAGGGACATTATGATTACTTTGCGAAGTACTCTGTCTTCAACTAATAGGCATAAATCGGATTCTGAAACGAGATTTCACCAGCCTTATTATCCAAATATATCATTCTTGATAAGAGCAGCCTTTGAACGGGATATTTAGGTTGTTGAAGAGATTTGATAGCGATGCATCACTTCAGTCGGACTGATGGCCTTTTCTCCGGTTATAAGAGCCTTGAGGCAGTTCAAGTTGCTGTGTGGTCAGTTTGTCGGTGATTGTTATAAACAACAGACTTATGTGACAGCAGTCGCTATTTTTAAAAATAGCCTAAGTAGCAATATTCTGAACAGAAAAGGAAGTATTATTTCTTTTTCTGTTCAAATTATTGCTATCTTTCTATAAACGATATATTGTTTGTTATCTGTAAAATATCAGCCTTATGAATAATATAGTAGCATTTAATATCTCCAACAACGCCCAATAATGTGACCAAAGCAGATTTCAACAGGAATAAATTCAAAAATTATCTCTGTAACATATCATAAAATAAAGCAAAACTACTATATTTGCATATTATATGATATGTTGAGCTATGACGAAAAGTACGATGGGTACCAAGTTGCCAAGAAAGTTGGAGCAGAAGATGCAGATAGTAGGAGAACAGATCAGGCTGGCCAGATTACGCAGGAATCTTAGTATTGCCCAAGTCGCCGAACGTGCCACCTGTTCACCTCTGACAGTTTCACGCATAGAGAAAGGTGTACCAACGGTGGCAATAGGCATTTATCTTAGGGTGCTTTATGCGCTTCAGCTAGATGATGATCTTCTTCTGCTTGCAAAAGAAGATGCAATGGGAAAAGCATTACAGGATTTAAGTCTTAAACAAAGGGAAAGGGCATCAAAAAAAGAATAAGGTATGAAACGACTACTCTAATTTGCCGAATACCTAGTTATACTAAAATTATTAATGCTGTGCGAATGCAACCAAGATTGACGATTACGGAGAAGAAAAAAGAAACCAGCATTAGCGTAATTACTATTCAAAAGTTATCGGATCAGTTGACCTAGAAATAGTATGTGAAGGAGGAAGAGAAAGAAAAGTCTTTGATAGTGTTTTTAATCCGATGACATATCATTAATAAGTTATATGTAGTCATTGATTTCTAAATAATAAAGTGCAATAATGGTAAACTTGATTTCATACTTTACTAAAAACAGCATTTTGAGTGCGAGCGCGGGGCTTGAGATATATGATTTTACAGGTGATTCTATAGCTTTTGTACAGGATTGTGTACGGCGTTTTCGGGAAGCATATATCAGCGAAGAAAAACTTGAAAGAATTGTAGCTGAGTCCAAAACAGCTACAAGAAAAGATGCTATAGAACGACGACTGCCTCAAAAGGCATCAAATAAAGCAGGTGATTTTGGCGAGATTCTATCATATTATCTTTGGACAGAGACGTTTGCTAGTGATGCAAATATACGCCCAATGAAAATCAGGTGGAAAGAGCACCCTGACATGCCTAGTCATTTGGTAGATGTTATCCTCCTCAGGCGTGTAGATGAAGACAGTGCCTGCCCTGATGACAAGATGTACACGATTGAATCTAAAGTGTGGACCTCGCCAATGAAAGAAGGTCATAGTTCTTTGACGGATGCCTTAAGCGATGCTATTAAAGACAAAACAGAACGTGCCGCAAAAACAATACCTTATCTTGTGTCACAATATGAGCGAGATGATGAATACGCTTTGGCAGATCAAGTTCGACGGTTTGGTGATCCCGTAAACTATCCTTATATTAAAAAGCATTTTGCGATAGCAATAGTTGAGTCAACCCAAGCGAATGATCATATTGCAAACTTTAATAAGGTATTGCAGGCAGCAAACACTAATATCCCTGTGTATTTGCTTCCTATTGCTGATTTGAAGAACATATATAATCAACTTTACCTCAATATTCCGAATAACTGATGGCAGACATATTAGAAGAGTGGATTAATGATGCAAATGCGTACGAATTACTCAATATTTACAGGATTGAGCAACAAGTGTTATACCAATTTGTAAATAAAAGTGATGATTTCTATATCTCCTTATTGAATAGGATGTTCTTTACGATGCGGAATAGAGAACTAACATTGGAAGATAAGAAAGAACGTCTGTTGCGGATAGTAACAGGCTTATTGGTTTATTCTGAAAAAACAACAGCAGGAAATTTTGATGGTGTAAACCGTAATAACAACCTTCTTTATATTGCAGCTATTTACTATCTATGTGAATATAATGCATTGTCGCAACTATTTATTTGGAGGGCGAAGGGATATGAATTTGAAAATGAATCTGCGCAATTGCTCTACAGCATAATGGCCGGGTCTGAGAAGTATGCAAATAAAGAGAATGAACTTTGTTTGCTATTGAAAAAATATATGTTGACAGGGGATGAAGGTGCACTAAATGTTATAGATGATAGGTTACGAGAGAAAATAGAACACAATATTTATCTTGGCTTGGATGATTTTTTTGATACACAAGTAGTTGTATGGGTGATGAAACGCTTTCGTGAGAGTAATCTATGGAAGATATTAATTCCTCATGGCGGTAAAGAAATTTGGGGAGAATATATAGCATACTCTGTAAAAAATCATATTTATACGTTGTTGCCATCACAAGAAGATGCCATAAGTAAAGGCCTTTTAGACTATACACGCTCGTTTAGCCTCAAGATGCCGACAAGTGCAGGTAAGACTTTTCTTACTGAGTTATTGGTATTTCAAGAATTAAAAAATAATCCAGATGCAAAAATATTATACTTAGCTCCATTGCGGTCGTTAAGTCGTGAGTTAAAAGAACGCTATGGTAGGCTTTCGTATAAATTCAGCTTTGATTTTCGTGCAGCTTATGGTGGTTGTACTACATCTGCTGAAGAGGAGACAATTGAGAATGCCAAATTACTCATAGCTACCCCAGAAACTTTCACAACGTTGGAAGGTTCAATAGATGACCTCACGGAAGGATATACTTTGGTGGTATGTGATGAAGGACAACTGTTAGAAGATAGGAGCCGAGGTGTAAACTACGAGTTGTTATTGACTCGCTTGAAGAGAAATAAACATATTAGATTCCTTTTTATCTCTGCAATTATACCTAATATCTCTGATATAAATCAATGGCTTGGTGGAACAATTGGCGAAGTGGGAAACAGTACATATAGACCGTGTAAAATACGATTTGCATTGGCGACGGAAACAGATGGTCATATCATAGTTCAATACGCTAATGATGCAATAGACGACTGGTCGGTAAAAGTTAATGACTTTTTAAATGATAGGCAGGCAAAACTGGTTGGTACAACACAAAGGTCATTGAGTTGTGCTCTATCCCTAAAGGCAATGGAAGCGGGACCAGTAATGCTTTATTGTTCAATGAAGGATGGCCCTCGTGGTTGTATAAAACATGCGGAAGAACTCTTAAATATGCTTAGTGAGTCCGTATTCAAGAGGCCATTCTCTTTCGTTCAGGATATGAATTGGCTATCTAAAGTTGCTGAATACTGTACGTATCAATTTGGCGATGACCATCGTCTTACTCAATGTGTAAAAAAAGGATTTGCATATCACCATGGACAAATGCCTCAGGACATGAGGGAATTGATAGAAACTGCTATAGCAAAGAAGTCTCTACAACTTGTGGTCTGTACAAAGACACTTTCTGAGGGTATCAATATGCCCATTAAGACCGCGGTGCTTGCAAATATAACAAACCCTACTGACGGAACTTTCAAAAATACTCTTGAGTTGAGAGACTTGAAGAATATTGTAGGAAGAGTAGGTAGAGCCGGTAAAGAGTCATATGGTCTTATCCTGCTACCTATTAAGAGTAAAAACACAGAACCTATTGAAAGAGTAATTCAAGTAATTAAAAATGAGGTGAATGTGGAACGAACAAATGGGGCACTTTATTACATAGTACAACAAATACGTAATAGTGGATTAGTAACCGATGAAGAAATCAATACTTTTTTAGAATCAGAAGGCGTAGCAGAACAGATAGATACGTTGATCAACCTCAATAAGGATGATACGGAGCTTATTGATATTAATTTGGATAATATAATAGAAGATTCTCTTGCATATTATTTAGGTGATAAAGAGACAAAGAAAGAAGTTAAAAAGATCTTTACTATCCGCTATGAGCATTTACGAAAGACTCTGTCTAATAATGAATATGACAAGTATTTGCATATAGGGTTGCCTCTTGCTGACTATAAAATGTTAAAACGACTATTTGCTGATAAGACGACTGAAGATTTTGAAATACACAGCCCTGTGGATGATAGTTGGATTCACCTGATGATGGAAACAGTATATGCTTTGGAATCAGTAAAATTTGATTTGAAAAATGTTTCGAAGTCGAAACCATTGTTCAGAATACATAAAGATTTAACATTAGCAGAGAGAATTCTTACGTGTTGGATATGTGGAAAACAATATGTGGAGATTGCCGCTGAGTGCAGATGCTCGGCAGAACAAGCAGCACTCTATGTTGACTTTATTCAAAAAATTATAGCTGTGAAGGCGCAAGCTGTCGTGTCATACATCGAAGAAACCTATCAGATTGAATCAACTTTGATGCAACTTTGGCCTGATATGGTTAAACGAGGTGTTTCTGATAAAAAGGCTCTTTGGATAATTGATTCTGGCTTGGGTGATCGTGTTGTTGTTAATATGCTGGCATCTTACTTTGATGGTAATAACCTCTATGAGGATGATAAAGCCACGTTTTTACATGTTATTACTCATAATGCAGCTATAGACAAATATGTGATGGAAAGTCCTATTCCAGTACTGCTAAAAGAACGGTGGAAGCAGTATATGAGTGCTAACAGCTAGATGTAAAATTACTATGGCAGCTTTAGCTAAATTGTATGAATTCCTTGAAAAGAAACGAGATGAAGAACATATTGACAGTATGTTCTGTTTTCATATGATGCATTTTCACCTGAAGAAAGCCCCCTGTACGGCTTGGGATTCTTTCGTGGTGGGAAATAGAACGGCTTGTAGAGAATGAGAATTGCCTTATGGGTAAGTGGCTTATTTTGTGTATCTGGAAATACGAGACTCAAACTTGGTTCCCGTATTTCCATTACACAAAATATTTTTAGTGCCTAACTATCTTCTAATAGTAGATATAAGGCGGCTAAAATTATCATAAATGACACTTTCTCCCAAACCTATATTTGTTAAAGTATTACTGATTGAGCAAACTTTATTAAAAGGGGCATCTGTTTCTGTTAGAATAAGATTACGTGGTATGCGCTTAATTATTTCTATTCCACTATTAGTCTTTGTCATTTTTTCGTTGACAGAAAAATAATATCCATGTTCTACTATCTTAGGAATTAGAGAGAGAGGACCTGAATACCAATGGAATATTACATTCTTAATGCCATAGGTAATCAGCATTTCGAACAAGACTTTTTCAGCTCGTCTGGAATGGACACTTACTATTTTATTTTTTTTACTTAATAGCTGCAATACTTCCTCTAAAACGAAAACTTGATCATTTTTAGTTTTTAGTCCTTCGTTACTAAAATCTAGACCGATTTCACCGATATAGCTAGTTTTATCTAAACACTGGCTGAATAGCCGTAATTCACTTTTATTTTTGCTTGCATATAATGGATGAAATCCTAAAGCCAGACGTGAAAACTTATATTGTCTTACATGCTCATAGCCCAATAAAAAATGACTTGGTAGATTTGTCATTCCTATCGAGATATTCTTTTTTACCTCTTGTTGTTTGAGATACTGTTCAGGATTTGGCATCATGTCAAAATGACAATGGGTGTCTATAATCATATTCCTGCTCTTATTTGTATTTCTTTTGTAGCTTTTTTCTTAAGCCAATTTATAACTTGTCTGTATGAGTGTAAGGCTAATGATGTATATTCATCTAACTCTTGCTTTTCTATAATTCCATTAAAGAATAGTTCTTGGCGAATTGTACGTTCATTCATTCTATTTTTTAGGAAATACAGAAGAGCGTTAAAATCCCTATTCCTTTTTTGATGTTTATTGTCAAGATTAAATTTAATGCCATGAAGTACATCAGTGCCAAGCAATGCCTCATTATCTAGACCTATTGTATCTAGTGCGACTCTTCTATATAAGCATGGCAAACACATACCACAATGTTTGATTTTGGCATTGCGTATTTCTATTCCGCTTTTGTCCCAAAAAACATTGTGACCACGTTTTGCACAAGAGCATGATAAGTCAACTAATGATTCTAAAATTGCCTTTTTCGAAGTATCTTGACAGCACTCAAGAACCATGTCTGCTTTTGATTTTAATCGATATGGGTTGTATATTGAGTTTGATATACCTATAGCATATAAAGCCTCCTGTATGCGTTTGATAAAAGTAGGATGCGTAGTTCGAGTACTGCATGAACTCCTTCTTCCACTATCAAGAGGTATATTTATTGATATAGTTCCATTCTCTGGAACTATCAATTGACATTGTGGGGATATTTTGTTTGCAATATATATTCCTGCTGCAAAAAATAATAAGGAACGTGAGCGGAATGTACTCTCTGTTGGAGTTTTAATATTCCAAAAATGAGGTTTAAGCCCTGCGTTCAGCAACACTTGTTCGTATTTATTCGAAAAGATATTGTTTTCCCTGCAATATTCTAAAATGCTTTTTTGATCACTATGCTCTTTGCCGAGTTCCATATGTGAAACAAGTAGTATCTTTTTATCAACAGAGAGAGTGCTGGCCTCATCTATAAATCCAATCAATGAGTCTAAACCTCCTGAAAACAATGCAACCTTTTCAAAAAACTGAGGATCATATTCCTTTACTTTTTTAGTTGGATTATACGAGTATGAATCTGCCTGTATAAAGTGAATATCCCAATTGTCGCCCGTAAGAAAATTGATTGCTTTATTAAAAGCTTCACGACCTTTATTCATATCCTCAAGATTTATTACAGGAACATTCAATAATATCAAGTTTCGTTTCCATCCATCATCTGAATTAGACAAACGCAGTACAGCTCTGTCCACATTATATACAATCATGGATAAAACTAATAAATCAAAAGCAACAGATGATGTATCTCGTGAAAACTCCCATAACTGTTTGGGATTAAACTTTGTGTTGACAGAATGAATTTTTCCGTCACTTCCTTGAAATGAAAGAGTAAAAAGGCCAAAAACTTCGCTTGTTTTTGACGGAGTATAATTAATGTTTATTCTTGTTTCCATATATCCAATATTTCTGATGTTAAAGAATCCAGGTATTCTTTTCCTTCTCGGCTATTGAAGTCGATTTGAGTTAGTTCTTTGCTTAACTTCTCATCTAGTTCGTTATGAAGCCAACCTCTCATGTCCTTCTTTATTTCTTCGGGATTACTCCCTTTGTCAAATATGTGGCTTTGAAATAATTCTGCAGAATATTCCAGTATGTATTCAATTTCAAATGTTATAATCCATTCATGAAGATCGTCATCTGTTGCATTCTGAAGTTTATCTTCAATTTCTTGTCCGTCTTTACAATCTGACAAAATATCATTCAGCACTTTATCCATTGCATAAGTTGCTGCTGCATCATCCATTGTAGAATCATTGTCTCCAATGATCTCGTGCAAAAGCAATTCCTTGAAATCATGTGGCGTTTTCGGCTTTTGTGTATCAGGCAGTCTATCAATGCCTAAACTTGATACAAGTCCATATTGTTTAATATTGTTTAAAACAGTAGCCAACCCTCTGACTGCATGTCCACCAGCACGTCCAAACGAACTGCTGCCTCTCTTACCTCCATGTCCTCCAATTCTGCCACCCCTATACAAACCATTGCCGAGCGCTATTCCTAAATTACGGAAAAACTTCGGAATATCCGCCGAATTGCAGCAGATTAACGCAACAGGATTTGATAATTAGGGAGTTAGAGGAAAAACGCAGAAGTTGGGCAGACAGTTGAAAACCGTCTTAAAGCAGATTAAAGCAAAAGAACGGTTTCCTAATCATTACCCGATGAAAGTGCAGATTTAACAGTTCCTGTTTCATTTTGCGGCGTTCTGCGCAGTTTTGCTTATCAATAGGTAACTCGTTGATTTATAGTTTTGCAACCAAAAAGAAACGAGTATGGCAAGAAGCACATTCAAGGTGCTGTTCTACGTGAACGGCAGTAAGGAAAAGAACGGAATTGTCCCCATCATGGGACGAGTTACAATCAATGGTACGGTAGCACAGTTCAGCTGCAAGCGGACTATCCCGAAAGAGCTTTGGGATGCCAAAGGGAACAAGGCAAAGGGCAAGAGTATGGAAGCGAGGGAAACCAATCTTGCCCTTGACAACATCAAGGCTCAAATCATCAAGCATTACCAGCGTATATCCGACCGTGAAGCCTATGTAACGGCAGAAATGGTACGCAATGCCTATCAGGGATTGGGCGGTGAGTATGAAACGTTGCTCGGTGCTTTCGACAAGGAAAATGAAGTGTTCAAGAAGCGTGTCGGAAAAGACAGGGTCAGGGCTACCTATATGGCAAGGGTACGGGCAAGAAACCATGTGGCGGCATTCATCAGGTCACATTACAAGCGGAACGACATCTCCATGCCTGAACTTACGCCCGACTTCATCAAGGAGTTCGCCGTGTTCCTTTTCAATGAAGCCGGACTGCACAACGGTTCGATATGGGAAAACTGCATGTGGCTGAAAGGTGTGGTGATGCGGGCGCATTTCAACGGACATATACCGAGGAATCCGTTTGCCCAGTTCCATATAAGCCCGAACACGAAAGAGCGTGAATATCTGACGGAGAATGAGTTAAAAACATTGATGGAATTTCAGTTCAAAGACCCCAAGAACTCCTATCTCCGTGATATTTTTGTTTTCGCCAGTTTTACCGCCCTCTCATTCGTGGATATAAAGGAATTAAGCAACGACCAGATTGTGGAAGTGAACGGTGAGAAATGGATTATTTCCAAACGACACAAGACGGGTGTACCGTTTCAGGTGAAGCTGCTGGATATTCCCTTGCAGATAATCGAGCGTTACAAGGCTTTTCAGGAAAACAATCTTGTATTCCCCAATCTCAACTATTGGTCAATATGCAAGCGTATGGGAAAGATGATAAAGGAATGCGGCATCACCAAGAAAATCAGCTTTCATTGCTCAAGGCACGGATTTGCGACCCTGGCTCTCAGCAAAGGGATGCCAATCGAGAGTGTCAGCCGTATTTTGGGGCATACGAACATTGAGACTACGCAAATCTATGCGAGTGCGCCCAGAATGGTCGCTTAATAAATACTTCTTTAGCAAGAAGTTAGGATTGGGTTCGATATAGTCCTATCGTCAATCAGTTTATCCAAAAGGGAAACCCGATGGAGAGTGTAGCATACTGATTAAAGCTCCAAGTCCACTAATAGTCAGGTGGCGACTGAGGGGCAAGACGAAAAGACATACATAAGGATGAAGCCTTGATTGGTTGAATGATAGTTCAGTGGTACCAAATCTTGCAACAACGGAAGACTATTATACATACGTTGTTTCATAGTACTCTGCCTATTTTGTGCGTTAGTGCAGAGCATAAAGAACCGACTATGACACAGCCGCAATAAGCGGACAAGAACGAAAGTCGCATCCGACAGTATGTCGTGCTAATAGTTATTAAGAGAACTAACTGGGGATTACCTAAGTCGGAACGCTGGAACAAACAGCTATAAAGAAAGCTTTTGAATATCCGATATGGTAACGGAACTTCCGTAGTAGTCTGAGCAAGGGAAAGCCTTGTACATGGCGAAGGGAAGTAGTCTGTAACTTTAATACAAACAACGGAAAACGTGAGAGACGTATGAGAAATCCAGAGCAAGTATTAAACATTTTAGCTGGACACAGCAATGAGCCCGAGTATAAATACGAAAGGCTTTACCGTATTCTATTCAATGAACAGATGTTCTTTGTCGCCTACCAACGTATGTATGCAAAGCCGGGAAACATGACACCCGGCACTGATGGCAAAACAGAGGATGAAATGAGCATTGACAGGATAAACAAACTCATAGAGAGTATAAAGGATGAGACTTATAGTCCCAATCCTGCAAAGAGAACTTACATTCCGAAAAAGAATGGGAAGATGCGTCCGCTAGGAATACCGTCTTTTGAAGACAAATTGGTTCAAGAGGTAGTAAGAATGGTGCTTGAAGCCATATATGAGGGACACTTTGAGTGGACATCGCACGGTTTCAGACCAAACCGAAGCTGCCACACAGCACTGAAAAGTCTACAAAACAATTTCAACGGTGCAAAATGGTTCATTGAGGGAGATATAAAAGGCTTCTTTGACAACATAGACCATAATGTGCTGATAGAAATAATGAAAGGCAGAATAGCAGACGACAGATTTCTTCGTCTGATACGGAAATTCCTCAATGCAGGGTACATGGAAGAGTGGCAATTCAACAAGACTTATTCAGGGACACCGCAAGGTGGTATCATAAGCCCTATTTTGGCAAACATATACCTAGACAAGTTCGATAAGTACATGGATGAATATGCCAACAAATTCAATAAAGGGACAGCAAGAAGCCGCAACAAGGATATTTGCAAACTCAACAGCAGAGTACACGACCTAAAACGTAGGATAAATGAAGTTGAGGATGTAAACGTAAGAACAAGGATGGTAGAAGAACTGCACGAAAAGCAGAAGCTGATACTTACAATGCCAAGTGGCAATGATATGGATGTAAACTTTCGCAGGTTGAAATACGTGCGCTATGCCGATGATTTCCTTATCGGAGTTATCGGAACGAAAAACGAATGTGAGACAATCAAAGCTGACATCACTAAGTTTATGCAGGAAAAGTTAAGGCTGGAGATGTCACAGGAAAAGACTTTGATTACAAATGCACAAGACAGCGCAAAATTTTTGGGTTACGAAATATATGTCCGTAAAGACTATGCCACAAAGAGAAACAGTAACGGAACAGTGCGCAGATACTTCAACGGGAATGTGATACTACACGTTTCAAGAGAAGTAATCAAGAACAAGCTGCTCAGCCTCGAAGCCATGAAAGTTGTCACCAAACGCGGCAAGGAAACATGGGTGTCAAAAGGCAGGACTTATATGATTGACAATGAAGCGCACGAGATTGTATCTCAGTTTAATACCGAAATACGAGGGTTCTACAACTATTACTCAATAGCAAACAATGCATCGGCTTTGGGACGCTCTTTCGGCTGTATTATGAAGTTCTCCATGTACAAAACTCTTGCTCAAAAGCTGAATATGTCAGTGAGAAAAGTCATTGAAAGATACCGCAAGGACAATCTCTTTGCAGTGCCTTTTGTAAACAAGGGAGGAGAAACCAAGTACAGGGTATTCTATAATGAGGGATATGCCCGCAAAACGGATTGTGAAACAGCCCCAAGTGACAATCTGCCGTACATGTTCAAAACGCCATCGTTGAGTCTGATAGAAAGGCTTACAACAAAAACGTGCGAACTATGTGGCAAGCACGGAGAAGTGGTAATGCACCATGTCCGCACACTCAAAGAGTTAAAAGGTAAAAATGACTGGGAACGCAAAATGCTCTACATGCACAGAAAGACTTTGGTTGTATGTGCGGAGTGTAACGCAAAAATCCAGAGATGTGTCAAGTAAGATGATGTTACAGATGGAGAGCCGTATACATGGAGACGTGTAAGTACGGTTCGGGGGCAGGTAAGCGAAAACCTACCGCTGTAAAGCGGAAAGGCGTTGTTTGCCGAGCCTACAGATAACCGTGCAGAAATTGGATAATGACCTCACGATACTGGGCGACAAACTGAGCAAATCATTCGGAAACGTGAAAATAGCTGGGATATGAAACGGGAAATAATCACAACGGACAGCTATGGTAGAATTACCATACCATCCGATACAGGTAATATATGGATGAATGAAATGGAGCTGGTGGAGCTGTTCGGGGCAATCGCCCCGACGCTCCGTGCCGCCATTCGTGCCGTGTACAAGTGTGGAAATTTTAATCCTCTTGAAGCTGAAAAACGTATCAAGCTGCTCAACGGCTATTACGCGGACATGTATGCCTTGCCGATGGTGGTGGCACTCGCTTTTCGCATTGACACGTCAGGTGCCGCAACGGTTCGCAATGCACTGCTGGAAAGATTGTGCCGACGAAAAGAAAAACAAGTCCTGCTAGTGTCAATGAATAACAGAATGCCGTATGAATGTTAGGGTGAACTTTTTATGTTCAGCCACTACAATACCTATGCGGACATCAAGCGGCGGAAGAACGAGAGCCGGACGTATTTCTTTGACAGGGCGGCGGAACGGCTGAACCGCAGGATGATGCGGGACGAGGAGGCGGAACGGAAGAGGCGGTGAAGCAAGAAAATAAGCGATAAGTCCGCCTTGATTTATTACGAAAAAAATAAAAAAAGTTTCTACTATATTTGTATTATCAAATATAAATTGTACTTTTGCAATACAATATCGCCCTTAGGTGGAAAATACTAAGGCTCGCCACCCCTAAAAAGGTGGCTTATTTTTTATATATACAATTGGAATATGGAGCAAAAACAACGCGTTATAGTCTATATTGATGGATTCAATTTCTATTTCGGACTGAAGAGCAATGCTAAATGGAAGAAATATTATTGGCTTGATATAGTCAAGTTGTTCGAGATGTTCATGCGCCCGAATCAGGAGCTTGTTGCCGTCAAGTATTTTTCGGCAAAGCCTGATGATATAGACCAAAGTCTTCGCCAGAATGCCTTTTTTCAAGCCAATAGAGAAAATCCAAAATTCAAGTTGATATTGGGTAAGTATCTGAAAAAATCTATAACCTGTTTCAAATGCGGAAATGTTATTCATACCCATGAGGAAAAGGAAACTGATGTACGAATAGCCACACAGATTGTAGCAGATGCCTATCAGAAGAATTGTGATATATCCATTGTAGTATCAGCTGATAGTGACATGATACCTGCTATCGAACTTGCAACAGAAGCTTGTCAAAAGGTTTTTGTATATTTCCCTCCTTACCAGTACTCCAGTAATCTTGCTACTATGGGTATGGGTAAGCCTATCCATATGAAACAATATGAAACTCGTTTCAGGCAATGTCTTTTACCTGATGTGGTACATCTTGGAAAGGCAAACTTTGATTTACAGATACCTAAGAAATGGAAGGCTTTTCAGTCAATCTGAATCAGAAATACGCGTTATAAAAAAGGAAAATCCGTAATACAGTCTGGAATATCCAGTCGTATTACGGATTTTTCTTTTCGTCTATGATATTTCTATTTGTTCTGCAAGAGGTATTGCAGTTCGGGGTCGGACTGTATGCGCTGCAACTCGTCAGCGACAATCTGCCGGACCTCGGCACGGATACGGTTGTAGTTATCCTAGTTCATCTCCTTCATGCGGTCGTTGCCGCCGGCATCTGTAAAGTCCGTGATGACGGGTATAGACCGGTAAGCCTGTTCCTCACGCTTCACTTTCTCGGCATCGACCACAATTGGATGATTAACGGTTTAATCTGACGTAGTGACGACATGAAGTCATTAAATCCGTAAATCAGTGCGTCAGTCAATCTGTAATTATCTGCAACAACCAGTCCCCGAAGACGTGCATATTCCACGACTTCGGGCTTTTTTATCTCCTTTTACCTGAAAGAGTAACCCGTTTATACTGCATTTTCTTTTGGCATGACCTATTTTGCGCCGTTCCGCATAGATTTGCGTATCAAGATTTTACCGACACTTCCGTAGCTTTGCAACCATGTTTAACCCGTTGCCGACAGAATGTAGGCAGCACTAAAACCTGTATCAAGAACATGAAGAAAAAAAGAAATCATTTGCGTAGGTACAACTCTCTACAAGATTGTGAACCAGTCCCGCATTGACGGAGGCTATATGAAGAAGGTACTCTCACAGGCTTTAGGAAACAGAAAAGCCATAGCTCATTAGGGCATTTTCTTTACGCAGTGCAGGCACAGCTAAAAATGCCCCAATGAGCCAACGGGGTTACACCCCTCTGGACACCCCCGTTTGCCATGCGGCATGACCGCAGCGGACGGAAACCAACAAACCAAATTGTCAAACTTGAAAACGAAAAACAAGCATGGGATATATAAGCATTCAAATCAACAAAGCGAAAGGCTCGGCTGACACGGGCGCATCCGACCACATAGAACGTAAGACCATACCCAAGAACGCAGACCCTACACGTACACATCTCAACCGTGAACTGGTGGAGTTTCCTGATGGAGTGTCCGACCGTACCGAAGCGATAAGTCACCGTATCCGTACGGCAGGTATCAAACGTAAGATAACCCCCGACCAAGTGCGGGCAATTAGAATCGTGCTTTCGGGTACGCACGAGGATATGATGAAAATCCAGGACGAGGGCAGACTTGACGAATGGTGTGATGACAACCTGCAATGGCTGCACCATACCTTCGGCAAGGAAAATACAGTTTCAGCAGTCCTGCACATGGATGAGCACACACCGCACATTCATGCCACGGTCGTACCGATAGTAACAGGAAAGCGCAGGAAAGCCAATAAGGAACAGGAGGATGGTAAACGCTCGTACCGCAAGAAAGCCAATACCGTGCGTCTGTGTGCTGACGATGTATTGACACGTGAGAAGCTGGTAACATATCACGATAGTTATGCAAAAGCAATGGAGAAATATGGCTTGCAACGTGGTGTGCGTGGCTCGGAAGCACGGCATACGACAACCGCCCAATACTACCGTGATTTGAAACGACAGACGGGTGAACTTGAAGCCAATGTACAACAGTTACAGACTGAGCAGCAACAGGCAGAGCAACAGCTTGACGAGGTAAGGCAGGAAGTCAAGTCGGAGAAACTTGAAGCTGCCAAGACGGAAGCGAAAGCCGCATTCGTGGCAAAGGTCGGTTCTATTTTCGGTGGTGGTAAACTGAAAGAGTTTGAACACAGGAATGAAGATTTGCAAAACCGCATAAAGGAACTTGAAGAAGAAGCCGTACAACGAGAGGTACAACATGCCAAGCAGATACAGGAAATGAAAAATGCTTACGAACAGCAGCACCGAAAACTGTCGGAATTTACAGATTTTGTCAAACGCTACTTCCCTTATGTGGAAAAACTGATGCCTACTATCAAGTTTTTGCGTGAAACTCTGAATTTTAGCGATGGGCTAATCAAAAAGCTGTGTATGTTTAAGGATGTCACTATTAAAGGTAAACTCTATTCTTCTGAATTCCGACAGCTCTTTAAGACTGATGGTTCGGTTTGCTCGCTTAAAGAGACCTCGGATGGGAAATTTGATCTCAAAATAGACGGCATTTCACATGTTAACTGGTTCAGACACAAGAAAGACGAGTTTATGGAAGCATTGGGATTGCCAACGAAGAAACAAAATCGAAATATTAAGTTGTAAATCAAAATAAAGTCTGTGATAGTTGGTGACATATCACGGAGTTTTTGTACTTTTGTAGCTGGATTGAGATAACTCTTTCCAAGACATATTAGAAAAAGAAGAAGCGTTATGCTAATCGTGGTGTCGGAAACCTAGGAAATTTCCCAAACATACAAACGATGATTGCATAGTGGTTCTCACGCTATAGCGTGGGCTGCTATTGTTATATCTGTTTGTATAGGTTTCCTAGGACCTCCGACACAGGTGAACGATTTGTAGTTCACGCTTCGTGTTAAAAGGTATATGGTATGATTTTTAAATGGCTTAAAAAACTATTTGGATTATATGATAGTTCACCAACTGAAATCCCTGCAAATGGTGAACTCAAGCCATCTGCCCCTAAGTCGCTTTATGATGAACTTGACAAAAGGAAAGAACATGTAAAGCAAAATAGGGACAAACTCAAACAATCGCCAATTGATTGGTATTCTTTAAATACTCCTTCCCAAAAAGATGAATTACAAACTCGCGTCTTTTCTCCGCGTAAATTTGAGAATATACCTTCTCTTCAAACTTTAAAAGATGACAGATTAAGAAAAGAGGCACATGAATTAAAGGTGCAAGAAGAAAAGGTAAAGTTATTATTAGACAAACTTGAAACCTTTATTGCGCAACAAAAGCTTCAAGATGCAAATCAAATAATGGATGTAATTACGCATGAAATAGTGCGCACAAAAGAGCCGTCCATAAGAAGGAAATACACGTTTTTACAGAAATCCTTAGCTGAATTAGAAAGAAAATTAGAACATGAAAGACTTGTTAGGTTAGCCGAAGAACAAAAGCGCAAAGAGGAAGAAGAACGCAAAAAAAGAGAAAGAGAAGAAAAGGAAAGGATAGAGAATGAAAAAAGAATAGCAGAAGAACGAAGACGACGACAACAGGAAGCAGACAGGCTTGCCGAAGAAGCCAGAAAAAAAGAGCAAGCAGAATTAGCAGAAAGGAAACAATTAGAAGTCCTATCTACTGAGCGAAAAGAAAACTGGTTTGCTTTCAAACAAGTATTGGATAATAATGGTATTCAGTACCTATATCATTTTACAGATAGGCGAAATATTCCATCAATTAAATTGCATGGCGGTCTATTCTCATGGCATTATTGCAAGAAAAACAATATAACTATTCCGTGTCAAGGTGGTGATTATGATTCACAAGAGCTAGATAAAAAATATGGCTTAGAAGATTATGTTCGTTTGAGCTTTTGTAATGACCATCCTATGGCTTATCGTTTACAACAATCGGGGAGCGATATAGTCATTCTAAAAATTGAAGTAGATGTTGCCTTATTAAAAGGTACACTGTTTTCCGATATTAATGCAGCAGATAAACTTCATACTCACGGAGGAGAATTAGATGATTTGAAAAGAGTTAATTTTAACGCTACTAAAAGGAATTATGTCCGTAAAGATGATGATGATTTTAAGCCTCATCAGGCTGAAGTCATGGTAAAGACATTTGTTTCGAAGAAACATATTGTAAATCTTGATAATTTTTGAATTATGATTTATATAGAAAGTAAAAAAAGGAAATTAGAAAAAATAAAGGAAGAATATCCTAATGCTGTAATATTGGATATTACCTCTAATTCAGAGATGCGATATGCAAAAATATTAAGTCCGTTTTATCCACATAGAAATATACCTATTCCTTTTACAGACGGATTAAAGGCTACCTGTGTCGAAGCGGTGTGGCAAGGATTAAAAGTCTTTGAGAATGCAGGCGTGGATTTTGCGACATTCAAAAATGATACAATGCGAGATTTAAAACGGACTGTGCGAAAATATGGAATACCCAAAGGACACAGTAAAGGAGCTTATAGTAAAGAGTTATTAGGATACTTTGAAGCGAGGATGCTTATCTATCTTCCAACGTATAAATGGGTGCTGGATAATGTCCCCGAAGTTCATCGTGTAATAGAAAAAATTAAAGCACAAAGCAAAATTCAAGATATTGTATTATTAGATTATAATACAAATATAGACTTTCGAGATATTTCAAAGCCATTGTCACACGCAGGTTTGGTAAAATTATACATTGACGGTAAATACCCCAATGGCATAGAGGATTACCAACCAATGACACAGGAAGAAATGGATGCAAAGAAAGTTAGGGAGAAAGAACTAAAGAAAAAACTAAAACGTAAGGTAAAAGAACGCAAAAGCGCACAAAGTAAAAAACTGTTTGAAGAATAAATTGAACAATTAGAATTTGTAAAGATGGAAATGATACAAGAATACATCGGTTTAATTATTGCAGTCATCGTTGTAGCTGCTGTTATTATATTTCAAATTCGTAGTTTCCTTAAAACAAAAGGAAAAATTAAAGAACTTGACAGCTTGTTTGAAGATGTTGACACTCTGTCACTAAAAGAAACGTCTATTACACCAAGTGTACTAAGAAACAAAGAATCTCTACAGAAATTTTTGCAAAGCATTCCATCACGCCATAATGATGAAAACGGTGATGAAAGCAAAGATTATACAGACTTATCACTTATTGTTTTTCAAGGTGGGAATAAGTCGTCCAATAAGAAATTTAAAATGATTATTGATCGTACGAATGAGTACTTGTGCAAAAATACAGGGACAAGTGCTGATTTAGGGGTATTAGAAGACATATGTGACAGTCAAAAAGAAACATTAGAGGATGAAATACAAAATAGCCTTAATGTTCCTCTATATTTAGGGCTTGCAGGCACTTTTATAGGAATTATTACAGGATTATTGGGTGTTGATTTTGACCAAATTTTTGGTAACACGAATAACTTGAATGGATTACAGCATTTATTATACGGCATAGTTGCAGCTATGTGTGCAAGTTTATTAGGCTTAGGTTTTACCGTATATAATAGTGCTGTAACATATAAGACTGCTGTAAGCAAATGTGACGACGGTAAAGGAAATTATATGAATTTTCTAAGACGTGAATTGATGCCATTATTATCAAATAGTATGGCTTCAAACCTTAATTCATTAAAGGGAGTATTAGGACACTTTGTAGATAAATTTGGAAGGAATTTAGATGCTTATGCTGATTCTGCAGAACTGTTAAACGACAATTTGGAAAAACAACATTTGGTTCTAGCGGAAATAAACAAATTGAGCTTAACGCAAACTGCAAACAAGATTGCTGAAACCTTTATGCAATTAAAAGATTCAGCTGATTCATTAACTGTTTTTCGTACATATCAAGAGCAGCTAAATTCAACAATAGCTAATACGTCAGGAGTTATAAATCAAATACAAACCTTAATAGGCAAATTTGAAAATTTTTCCACTGGACTTTCTGTTGTGATAAGTAATCAGAATAAAACTACCGAGCTTCAGCGAGAGTTTCAAGAAGCAATAACAACCCATTTCCCGACAGGAGCAGAAGCAAGGGAGATTTGGAGAAAGGAATTTGATTTGCTTATGTCTGAGGGGAAGCACGTTTCAGAAAGTTTGTCAGCACAACTTACAGCATCAACGGAACACATTCAGAATTTTGTCACAAATAACAAAGAGTTCTTTGATACATTTGATAAGCTGAAAGAAGTACTTGATATAATGATACAATATACGCAAGTTCAAGCGGAATGTTATAAAGATATGAAGGGTGAAATCTTAAATCTGAGAACGGATTTTCATAACGCTCAACTTGAGGATATAGAGTTAAACAAATCGATTCTTAAGGCTATAGAAACAATGACAGAATCTATTAAGAACTTAAAAGAAGAAAAGTAATTATGTCAAAAAACAGAAGTAATACTTTCTGGTTAAGTTATTCAGACCTCATGACAAGCTTGTTTTTCATTATGCTTGTTCTATTTATAGTGTGTGTCGTTAAGATGAAAGGTATTAATACACAATTAGATAAGGAGGTAAACGCTAAAGAGGAACAGCTCAGAAAAATTGAAGAACTAAACAATTCTATTAAAGAGATAGATAATAAGTATTTCGAATACGATGAGCAATTCAAAAGACATACATTAAAAGACATTGAAGTCTCTTTTAATACCTATAGTTCTAACATCAATGATATAGGGCAAGAGCAGCTTGATAAATTACTAAAAGCTGGTCAAGCAATTGTCCGTTTTATGAATAGTGCAAAGAACAAAATCCCTGAAGCTCAATATATGCTTATAGTAGAAGGACAATCGTCAAAAGATTATTATACAAGGAATTATGAACTTAGCTATGAAAGGGCATTGGCTTTGATTAAATTTTGGTCAAATAATGGTATTGAATTTGATACACTTGGTAATTGTGAAGTTTTAATTTCAGGAAGCGGACAATCAAGTAAATTTAGAGTTCAACCTGATGTTAGAGGGAATAAAGATAACCAACGATTTGTTATACACATAATTCCGAAACCCGGCATCATAGAATAATTGGAAAGTGGCAATAGGGAATCTTTATTGTGTCTGCTGAAAATTATAAGAAATGATATTCCTGTTTTATTCATTAGTTCGGGCACTATAAAATATTTTATGTAAATGGAAAATACGGGGTTCAAGTTTGAGTCTCGTATTTTTTATTTTATAGATTTGCAAAATGAAGAAGATTATGAAAGAAAAGAATCAAGTAGTGCCTGATGAGGTGTTAAGCAAGGAGTTCCTTAGCCAGTTCAAGACAGAAGCGGATGTGAGCAAGTTTCTGAAACAGTTGCATGCCCAGGTGCTGGAGAAGATGCTTGAAGGCGAAATGGATGCCCATTTGGGCTATGAAAAGAATTCTGTGGCAGGAAATAACACCGGTAACTCCCGTAATGGAAGTTATCCGAAGAAAATCCAGACCGAACATGGAGAGTCTGTCATTTCCATTCCACGTGACCGTAACGGCCAGTTTGAGCCGATAGCAGTGCCCAAACATGAAAGCCGTGGACTTTCTATAGAAAAGCTCGTTATCTCTCTATACGCCAAAGGAATGAGCGTTTCTGATATAGAGGAAGAGATGCGTGAGATTTATGAAATAGAGCTCTCTACATCTGCCATTTCCATCATTACCAACAAGGTCAATCAGGCTGCCCAGGAATGGCAGAACCGTCCCCTTGATCCTGTTTACCTGATAGTCTGGATGGACGGTATTGTTTTCAAGGTACGGGATAACGGTAAAATCATAAATAAGACCGTTTATCTTTGTGTCGGACTGAAACAAAACGGTTTGAAAGAGGTTCTTGGCATGTGGGTCGGCAAATCGGAAAGTTCTTCTTTCTGGATGGGTGTCCTGACCGACTTAAAAGCCCGTGGAGTACAGGATATACTGATTACCTGTACCGACAATCTGAATGGATTTACGGATACTATCCGCAGTATATTCCCTCAGTCATCCACTCAAATCTGTGTGGTACATCAGATCAGAAACTCCTGTAAATATGTCGTTTATAAGGATAAGAAAGAGTTTACAACGGATATGAAGAATATCTATAATGCACCCAACAAAGAGGTTGCGGCCACGGAACTTGATAACCTGGAAAAGAAATGGGGAGGAAAGTATCCATACGCCATACTTTCATGGAGAAACAACTAGGATGATTTGACTGTTTTCTTCCAGTTCCCACTGGAAATCAGAAAAATAATCTACACAACCAATCTCATTGAGAATCTAAACGGAAAAATCAGAAAGTACACCAAATCAAAGCTTTCATTCCCTTCGGACGATGCCGTAAAAAAGACCGTTTATCTTTCGCTTATGGAGATTGAAAAGAAATGGACAATGCCTATTTCAAACTGGGGCTTGATTATGAATCAATTTATGCTTATGTTTGAAAACAGAATCCAGATATAAGAACAAACTTACAACTGAATCCTGTTTCCATTTACACAAAATTTTGGACAGTGTCTTAGTTCGATGCTTATAGATACACTTTAAATGAATGATATTTAAAATATTCTCTGTATTTTTGCATCTGTAAGAGTTACCCGAACAAGCAAAGCGAGGCAGACCGTAACAATTAGAACGGTTGCCAACTCATTACCCGAAAACGGGATATTTCTTCTAACTCTCTTGATTTTAAAAAGGTATATTCCTTATACAGATTTACGGAAAAACTTTGCATTTGAGGCAGGCTTATTGTCTGTTCCATTTGCTAGACTCGTCATGGCTCGTTTTGCTGCAGACCAATTAGGCGAAGATTTCAAATTATGTGATTGTGATGTACCCATATTTATTATTTTTGAATTTTTCGTTCGATAGCTTTTGTTAAAGGGTTCGCTTTTGGCAAACTATTTATATAGTTATGTATCTCATTGCTTAATGAAAGCATTCTAACAAAAAATATATCCGCTTTTGTATCTATATCTTCGGTCTTTATATTACTGAATAATAATTTTAATCTGTCTATTTTGTCACCAAATAATAAATTATTCTCATCGCAATTAAGTATTCTCCAACAATTTTCTGACTTTGGATCTTTTCTTAGGTTATCATTAATCAAGTGAATAATCATGTCTTTTTCTGAATCATCGCAAGCATTAATAATTCCAGGCAAATCTCGCTTCATCATACTGTTTGTTTGCAAGGTACATAATCTTCGGAATAACAGCATGACTTTGTTTGTAACCAACGAAGCTATTGGTTTTTCATTTTTCAAAGCATCTCGTGCTATCCAGAAGTAGTTTTGTAAATTTATATCTTTTAATGACGGATCTGAGCTTAACCATTGCCTCAAATAATCTGACGACCAGTTGTCTTTCCATTGTGGATTTTGAATACCATTTTCAGTTTTTGCTTCTTGCTCAACATCATCCAATGGCAAAACACCTCCATTTGCATTTTGAAGTTTATAAAGTTCTTCAAAACGAGAATTGTACAGTGTGTTGTACTCCAATACCATTAGTTTGGTTAATACTTCAGGGCATATATCTGTAAAACCTGCTACCTCAGCTAACTCTTGACGTACATATAAGGTATTTAGAAAACGTTTTAGTTGTCGTGGATTACCATTTAAAAAACGCTTAATAAGAGGTACAGTTGGTAAACGATATTCTACTGCATGAAAATCAATTTTTTTATCTTTGGAAATATTTGCTTTGATGTCATCTATATTATATTTGGAATGCTTGTCTGTTTTTCTGAACTCCAAATATTTCTGATGTATTTCATTAAAGTAGATATCATTTAAATGATTTTTGCATAGAAGAAGTGTGATATAAGTCTCTTGCTCGTTGTCAGACAAACGTGGCAGTTTGTATGGTAGCTGAATGAGTTTTTCCAAATAGTCTGAAAATGGACTGGATATATCTTCTTTCTTCATTTGAATAGGATAATGCTGACTAATAGCATATTCAATAATACGTTCATCTGCACCAATGATAAATGCGGTTTTCCTTACATTTACAAACAACTTGACGGCCTCCAGGCAACCAATAATTCTTTTGGGTTCACATCTATCCAAATCATCAATATAGACAACAACAGCCTTATATCCCATATCGTCAACCAATTCTTCAAAGAGTTCTCTGAATGTTGCGATAAATTTTGATGTATTACCTTTTGCTACATCTTTAAGTAGATTGTTGTATTTATCCTTGTTTGTTATCTTATCAAGGTCTTCCTTTGTTGGCAACCATTTCTTCAGCCAATCAGGAGTGAGATTTTCATAGGCTTTCTTCAAGATAAATACGCCTGCTTTCAAAAAGTTGATTCGCTCGAGCAAATCATCTACCCGTTCAAATACATCTTTTCGCTTATTAATATCTTTGTCAAGTGCTTCTAATATACTTTCTATCATTGTCAGTTTTGTTGAGTCATAGCTTTCAAACTGCCAACTATTAAAATACACTTGAAGTATAATCTTACAATCCTTTTCATGTTGAGATTTTTCCCATTCATGCAAGGACTTTTGAAGCAATAGCATCAAACTACTTTTTCCAGATCCCCAATTTCCAAATACCCCTATGGAAATGGGTAACATATCATCATTCAAAATTATTTTTTTGAGTAAATCTGCATGGACCTGATAGCCAAGCAAATCTTGCGTTGTTTCATTATCTGACCACATTTTATACTCTTAAATTAAATTGTTTATATCAAGTGTGTCACATTAATTTTCTTATACTTATTCCCCATGCCAAGGGCAAAAGCCATCTGGTCTTTTATAATCAGCTCACCCTTTTGAAGCCCGGCTATAGCAGTCCTGATTTCCTGGAGTTCCTGGCCACTCACGCCAAACAAGTCTTTAATGACCTTATCATCAATAGTCTGCTGTTTCATAATCAAAGGATACTGAGCATTGGCATAAAAATCAAAACCTTTTGATTTGAAGCTACTCATGTTCTGAGTGGCAAGGATAATACTCAGACCTTTATTTCGTCCTACAGCAATTAGATTACGCAGGGGGCGATTGTCAAAGTCAAGCATATAGTGAGCTTCATCAATAATAGAGAAATGACGTATTTGCACGACTTCGTCATTTACTGCTTGCTTATCCAGTAGCTCATAAATGTTGTTAAGTTTAGACATCAAGAAATACACAATAGCTTTGGCAATAGGGCCATCTTTGGGATATCCATCCATTTTAATAATGTAGCTGTCATCAATCAAGGAAACTTTATCTTCTGATTCAAAGATATGCGCATTAACCAATTGTTTCAGAACAGAAGAAATACTATCATCATTATTTGCATCTTTCATTCGTGATTGATAGCATTTCAGCATTAATTCAAATGAAATAGGGGCGCCATTTGTCGATTTGTAGGCTTCTACAATAGCTTCACTAAGACGGTTGTTCATGTTGGCACTCGCACTTACTCGGTCTATAGAACATAAAGCAGAAGACATTTCTGTAGAGTACAGATTAATTTCATTGATAGAGCGTCCAGTGAAATCCTTAAATGGAGTAAAAGGCAATGGCTGTGTCAATGGATCCAGAATACAAGAACGGTCCACATCGAAGAGAGATAACCAATGGTTATTCTGTATATCGCTGAACTCTCCTTTGTAATCAAACAAAAGAAAATTCACGGGATATTGTGATTCTGTGGATAACATTCTGAATTGCTGAATCAAGACTGCCAGCAAATTGGTCTTTCCGGAACCTGTGGCTCCCGCAATAATAATCTGTGAGTTGGTAATGGAACGACTGTTTATATCCAAAGTTGCTTCCATTTCTTCATCACCATAATTACCAATCAGAAGATTCAGAACTGGAATATCTTTTGCCATGGCTACTTTGTTGTTCATGGCGTATAAGAAGGAATCCAGATTGTTGTCAGCCATCAGATAGTCACGCCCACGAAGCATTTCTGCTGCGATAATTCGAGAAAGGGTGGCGTTTTGAGTCCAATCAATGTTCAAGTCTGCGTATCTTAGTTTTAACAATGCTGAATATAAGGTGCTTAAATCATGCATTGTGAAAAAACTGGGAGTAATTCTTATGGATGATACAGACAATTGTATGTCCTTGTAATCATCCATGGAACGCTTTGTAGGCAAACTTAGTCCTACGATGAAGCAGATACGCATTACCTTATTCTGATTCAAGTTTATACGTTTCTCCCGATCAGCCGTTCTCGAAAGATTGATTTTTGATTCAATCAGTTCCTTGATTGGATTGATTGCATCAAACAATCCTTCCATTTGGCGCGTATTTGAAAAATTTATGATGCTCATTTCTTTTACTGATTAAGAGTTAAACCAAAATAACCGTCTTCAACCGTAGTATTCTGTGCTTCTACATTGCGATGAAGTGTATAGGTTTTGGAAATAAACGGTTCCAGTTTGATGTAGTCGCTGTCTGTTCTGATTTCAGAGGTCGTACAAAGCAAAATAGTTTGTTCTGCCAATTGTGGAAAATATTCTTCCATCAAGGCATCACGACTTTCATTGTCAAGAACACCCATTACTGTATCAATCATTACAGGTGGATTATAATCTCCCAGGTTTCGCAATACTTTCAATAAAACTTGGATAAAGATTTGTTTGGATGCAGCATTAAGCTGATTCAATGAAATCTCATTTCCGGCAGTATGATAGAGTTTTATATTGAATTGTTCAATGCTGTCGGACAACTCAACTCTGGCTACATGACCTTTGTATGAAACAAGTAACTTGTTGAGCTGTTGCTGCATTTCACTTTCAATCTGGGCTTTTTTCTTCTTCAGCAAACTGTCTGCAATCTTTTCAAACAGAGGCTTGAGCTTGACCAAAGTGTCGAATTTAATATCAGGTTCTTGCTGAATTTGTACATCAAACTGATGAATCCGTTTCTCAAGACGTTGAATGTCTGCTTTCAGAGTCGCTTCCTGACCTTTCAGTTTCTCTATCTGTTTTTGAGCGGCTTCATAATTTTGAATTAGATATTCATTACCACCGGCCTGTGTTTGTTCCAAGGTCTGTTTTTGAGAACGTAAGTTATCCAACGTGGAAAGTTGAATTTCAAGTTCCTGGCGCTGGCGGTCAAGTGCAATGAACTGATTAGAGCCAGTTCGTTTTACCAAATTAGATAAAGCGGTTACTTCCGCTTCGTCAAGATAACCAAAAGGATCTTCTTTATTAGTGCTATTTTGGATAGCTACAATATGAGATACAACCTGTTCTTCATCCACCGATTCACTGCACAGTGACAAATCTTTTAAGTAAGTTATAATTTTGTTTGTCACATCTTTCAATGTTTCCAACGGATAGGCACCTGTATTCTCTTTCTGAAGTTGTTCCTTTATGTGCAGGATATTATTGATTTCTTGTGCCAGGTTCGAAGCGAATTTAGGTAAGAATAAATCAATTTCTATATTGTCAACAAATGCTTTCAAGTCCTCAGCATAAGTTGCTGCACGTTTTACAATATCGTCAATTTTACTGGCAAGCTCCTGTATCTTTTTGTTAAGGGCAGAAGCTTCTTGGGCACCGTCTTTTGCCCGTTTATATTCCACTTCTACCGACGCAAGATACTTATATTTTGTATCTTGTTCTGCTATACAAGTATTTAAGTCTGCGGTCAGCTTATCCTTTTGTGCGCACAGCTCATTATATTCCTGAGCTTCTTTTTCTGCTTCAAGACGTTGTCGAGCCCATTCCTGTTGTAGTTTTTCAGCGGCACGCTTTAACTGAAGGTATTTTTTGAAGCCCAATACATTCTCGAAATTATCACGAATGGTTTGGGCAAATACATTTTTCTTCAGCAGTTCACTCGATTGCATTGCATCAAACAGGAAATACTGACTCAGTTCCTGAGGCAGATTGGCTTTGATGATTTTATTGATTTCCTGTTCTGCCTTTACCCGGTCCTTGGGGGCAGTCATTGTACCATAAACATACATGTTACCGTTCATGTTCAGCGATACGCTTTCCAATGGCTTTCCTTGCGGATTTAACTGATAAACACGCTTTAATATGTACTTCTGTTGCTGACCGAGTACTTTCCCTACAAATGTTATCTGTAAGGAAATCTCAGGTTTGGCTGTGTTTAAGGCTCCCTGATTGAGCAATTCCATGAAATGCTCTTTGTTTTCAATTTTCAAACCATAAAGAGCTCCGCTTATGGCCTCGAATAAAGTAGTCTTACCGCCACCATTTGCACCGCCAATCAGAATAATAGGGCGATCATCATCGACTGTCAAATCCAAATCAAGTGACAAGTAAGTCTTATAATTGCTTATTTTAATTCTCTGTATCAGCATAATCGTATTTATTGACGTATTTTTTGGATTGCATTACGGATGATGTCTTCCGTTTCATTATCACTCATTTCTATCACGTCAACCTTCTTGGCATGATAGGCCTTCAGAATATCTTCACTTAACCAGTCAAAATCTATACCTTCCGCTTCACAGATTGCTTCTATCATAGCTAAATCATCTTTGCGGATGCCGTAGTGAACAAATTTTGGATCTATACCTTTAGCCATAATCTTTATGCGTTTTCAGGATAAAAAGCATCCCAGTTTAACAAATCAGTTGTATTCTCAATGGGTAGTTTGGAATATAGCCAGTTACTTCCATCTTGAATGATAACTCCTCCATAAAGAGGTGTATCTTTAGTTGAATATTCCTGGATATATTGCAACAAGGCATTATGTTTCTCAGGAGCAGTTACATCACTTCCGGCACTTTTCGTATCGAAAAGATATACATGTCCATTCTTCATACGGATAACGAAATCAACATAAAATAAAGATTTTCCGTATGCAATGGCGTAATGTTGTTTCCCTTTATCCCCATTCTTATACCACCAGTCAATCCATTGTGAATGTTCTTCCAAATATTTCACAAATTCCTTCTCCGGATTAGAAGCTTCGTTAAGTTGAACGAATGGCAACAAAGCATGATTTTTTGCAGTCTCAATATGATTGGTTTCACTGTCATAGACTCTTTCTTCCGGAACTTCCCAGTTATATTGTTTTAATTCTCTGGCTGCCGCAGATCTTTTCTTAGCCCGCTCTCTTTTACGGGCGTATGTTTCTAAGGCCGTGTCCAGTAAACGGTCAAATTTGGGTCTGTTATCATAATAAAGAACGACCTTCTTGGCATCTGTATCGAAAATTCCAAAATAGTCGGCGAGCATTTCAAGCAGATAGTTGACTATTTTATCGGCTCTACCTTTACTTTCAAATTGATGTCCCTTACCGCTTATATATGCCATAAATACGCGATCTATTTCAGATGCTTTACGGGCAAAGCGGACTTGATCTACCTTCAATATCTGTTCTTCATTTTGGAAGTGAACATCCTTTGGAATTTCCACATTTATTGTCTTGACATCCAAACGAATTGAATTCTTTACCCGTCTTCTGTTTTCATTTACTAAATCGTCATCACTTTCTGGCAACGGAGTAAATTCATCATTATCATTTCTTAAAGCGGCCAATTCAGCGATAGAAAACAATCCGGCACCTCTTTCCAGTTTCCAGAATTCATCAGCCACTTCATACAATGTTTTTTTGAAGTCGGGTCCTAAATAATTTCGTTCCACATTAGGGCGTTCCGAATAGTAAGCCGGTAGAGATACATTCTCAAGATTTTCACGTCTGCATGCCGTAATCGTATTTTTCAAGATATAGTCGGAATCGGCTGTGACAATCTGAATTTTATCTTTTGCAATATCGGTATAAACATAGCCGATATTAAGCTGTTCTTTCGGATAATGTTTCTGTTCCGGCATTCTCAGAATACGTCCTACAGTCTGTATCGTAAACTGATCGCTTTGCAATTTTCTGAAGATTAGCAGTACTGCTGCACGAGGGCAGTCCCAACCCAAAGCAATTGCTTCTTTGAATAGCAATACTTGTGTCATATTATCGGGACGTTCCAATCCGGCGAGATTCTCTTTTTCGTTGGCGAGCCATACGGCCAATAATCCGTTTTCTGCTGTTATTCCACAAATGGCTTCCAAATAAGTTTTTACCTGTTCTGTGATAGCTTGGTCTTCCGAAGTCATGGATTCCTTCGTATCGTTGGGCAGTTGGATAAGTAATAGTGGATTGATTTTGACACCTAATTCCTGATAAAGCTCTGCCAACTGATTACGTTTTGCCAATGCCGCTTTAATCAGATTTTCGTTCAGTGTGCGTTCTTCGCTGAAATCCAGTTCTATATCCGGATTCAGCACGACTTCTTTCTTAATCATTTCAGCAGCAATAACATCCTGTCGGTAAACTTTTACTTTTTCATCAGGATGAAGTGTTTTAGGTGTAGCCGAAATACGCAATTCTACAGCCGGATTGATACGTTCCAGCACCGCTGCCGATTTATCTGCAGTCTTTGACCAGAACATGTGTTCCTCATCTATGATGGCAACAATGGGCAAATCGTATTCCTCTTGTGTTCGTCGTGCAATTTCATACAAAGAAGCAAAGCTTTCGTTTTCGCGAACCATAACATTACTTTCTTTGTTTACACTTTCCCAATTGACAAACAATATTTCTCCGGGTTGTATGCCTTCACTTTGGTCAATCTCGTCAAACATTACAGGCCGAAGTTTGCGTGTTTCACCAAAAGCATTCTTTAAACTGGCATAACTTTGCAGATGAAGTTTACGAGGTGCAAACCAGATATATGCAACTTCCTGATAACGGCTGTCACCACGCTCCTTCAATTCATCGGTTATATATGCCAAAGCCTGACAAGTCATGACCGTTTTCCCCGCACCGGTTGGCGCTTCAAACACAATTTTATGTCGTTTGCCGCCGAGGTTTAACAGACGGATTGTTTTATCGGTCAGCTCATTGATAGCGTTCTGTTGGTATGTTATATTTTTCATTATTCCTTTTTTATTTTCAGTGTTTATTATGGAATTACCTTTTTCCAGAAGCAGTTATTCGAAATTTTCGAATAACTTAAACCACATATCATGTTTCTATCTGATATATCTATACTTCCTCATTGTATTCAAAATTCAACATTCCATTAAACTGCTCTTCCTTTTTTTCTGTAGTAGCCAAAACATCTTCTTCAGGGAAAACGACAGCATCCTTTTTCTTAGGCAATATTCTGCGGTAAGTATTATAGATGGCTTGTGGCAGAGCGCACAGTTCCACTTTGTCACTGACATCATCAAACGAACCTTCCCATGGGTCTTCACTGGGTGAGAACACATAAACCTTTATTGGTTGAGATATGTCCATATCATAGATAATATCAACCAGTTCATCGATAGCTTCTTCACGATAAATAATAAGCATCTGTTTTTTCCCATCATCGAAATAACGGAAGACACCTTTATAGGTTTTTTGCCCTCCAAAAGTATTCTGTTCCGTATAGAGGTTTTCCTTGATACAAAGCATATCTGTAGCAAGATTTACCAGTTTTCGCATATTCTGCATCGAGCGACTACGACCAACAAATCCGGTACGGTAGTAACGGAGATTATTCTTTGTTAAACCAGCTACTTCTTCACCTTTTGAGTTTGTATAACCTTGAATCACTCGTCTGTTTCGTTCGTATGTAACTTCTTCACATATATTGTTTTCATTATTAGTGACAAGAATACATTGACGATGGCCTCCATCTTCTACATTCAGTTGCATAGTGGCGTGAAGAGTTGTTCCGCTGCCTGCGAAGAAGTCAAGAATTGTAATAGAGTTCAAATGAGGTAAACTAATATTTAAAAGATATTTTATTAATGAAAGGGGCTTTGGATATCCAAAAGCCTTTTCACTAAAAATATTTGTAATATCTTTAGTCCCATCTTGAGTCATACCAACACTATCACCCATATATGAGCTTACACTTGTATATCCAAATCTATCTCCAGATTTAGCTATATCATCTTCTTTCCAATAACGAAGTACAGGTTTAGATATTTTAAGGAAATCGTAATCACCTGGGAATACAATACGATTCTCTTTGTAATATCTTTTAAATGTTTCTTCAGTTATAGCCCAAGTCCTATTAGGATTAGCTGGAAATTCTTCTTTGGTTATAGGATTAATTATAGTAAAAAAACTATTAGGTCTTTCTAATGCTGTTGTTTGTTTTGTTAAGTCATGTATTCTCCATGGTCTATTAGGAAAATCTGAACTTGTATAATATTTGCGCGTTTCTTTCTGAAGACCTGCTAAAAAATTTTTATTAGCAAAACATAATATCCATTCATAGTCTTGTGATAGATAATGTGGTACATCCGATTTCGCAGTTCTTTTACGCCAAGGTATTGTTGCAACAAAATCTATGTTATGTAAGATCTCATCACAAAGCATTTTTAGCTGAGCCTGTTCATTATCATCTATTGAAATAAAAATCACTCCACGGTCAGATAACAACTTCTTAGCTATTTTCAAACGGCGGCTCATAAACGACAACCATTTGGAGTGTCGATAAGAATCCTCCTTATCCACATAGCTATCATTATATATAAAATCCTTATTCCCTGTATTGTACGGAGGATCTATATAGATTATATCAATTTTACCCTCATGCGTATAAGCTAAGGTAGCAAGGGCTTCCAGATTATCTCCTTCAATCAGAATATGGTTTGGTGCATCTTTATCTTCACTGATAATGGCACGTTCCGGCACCTCTGTCAAGATAGGCAGTTCATCACGAAGACGTTCTTCTACGACTTCGGGCTTATCTTCCCATACCAAACCATAAGTTTTATTCTCTCGTAGCAAACCTAACAGGGCACTACGTTCCTTATCGGTCAGTCCTTCTAAAGTGTTGATACGTTTTATAAGATTGGCTCTATCATTACTGTTCATAACATTACTTGGCTTTACTGTTTTTGAATTCTGACTAACTGAACATCATCACGTGTAGAGTTCAGCAGTTCTTTAATATCTACATCCAGAACACGTGCTATCTCCAGCAGCGTTTCCAGTCCGGGTTGTGATGTGTTGGTACACCACTTCGATACTGTGGCAGGGTCCTTGCCCAATTGTTCGGCCAACCATTTGTTGGTCCGCTTCCTCTCCACAAGCACAACCTTGATGCGGTTTATGTCTTTTTCTTTTTCCATAAGGATTTTCTTTCGTTCTATGCAAAGATAAGAAAGCCTATCTATTTTTCATCATTCTAATAGGACTATTTGCAATATAAATTGCGAATTAGTTCAATATTATAAGTTATTTCTTGATAACATAATTTCTTTTTGGAATAGAAATCTGTATCTTTGTAGGTAACAATGTTTTGATATAGGCAATTGCTGATAGAAATATAAATATTAATTATATGGAACAAATAATAACAACAACAGTTGTAACATTAATATCAGGAGCTATCGGTGCCATAATTGGTACCTATGGCGGAGCGTTATTTGCTGCAAAAAGACAAGAAAAACATATAAAAGAACTTAGACAAGTCGCTATAAAAGCTTTAAAAATATTCCAAAAGTATGCTCGTAATAAACAAACTTACGATGTTGCAGCTTCTGAATTCAATAATGCATTAAGTATTGCTGAGAAAAGAGTTTTTATTGTTGCATTACATAAGTTGGGTATCCCTATTCTGGCGACTCCAGATTCTAAGTTTGACATACAAAATATTGTATTTGAAAAAAGAGAAATAGATAAAGACGAAATAGAAGCTATTATCAGTCAAATACAATTAGGACATTGTGATCAGTTATTTTACATTGAACCTGATAATTATTTTAGTGAAAACATTCGTTTAAAAACATTACGTTATATTGCCAAAAGATGGGTAAGAGAAGTTTTTGGTAAAAGCAAACTTGATCGTTCTCAGAATCCTATTGTTATAGTTTATCCTACTAATTGGTGGCTAGGTTATACATTAGGGGAAAGGTTAGGAATTGCGGTTTTAAGAGAACGTATATCTTTAGACGAATATTTTGATGAACAAGGCTTGCCTAAGGAAGATTCTATTGAGCGTTTAATAACAGACATAGATCGTGGTCTTTGGGATAGTAGCTTCTTTTGGGATATAGAAAATTATCGAAGTGTAACTGCTACAAATTCTCTTAATAATATGATCTCTCAATTATTAAACAATAATCAGAACAATACTATTCAGAAAAAAGAGAGATAAAAGACAAAAAGTTTGTAAAAAAAGCAACAGAGAGGATTTTCCTCTCTGTTACGAAAAAAGTTACACCTCTAACTCCTTCAACGGCAATCCATAATTATATTGTCTGAAAAGTCCTCTGTGGATAAGTTTCAGACCAAGGGTCTGATAATACTTGTAGTCGTCATCCTCGGTGCAGAGGTATTTGTAACCATAGCGCGGGGCGTACTCCTTGAAGAAGCGGGCAAGGTCTTTCAGGTTTTCCTGCTGGTTTCGTTTGAAGTTGCTGCGTACAATGATAATGCTCCAGTCGGGGATGCTGCCAACACCACAACTGTATTCCCAAAAGCGGATGTATAAATCCATTTCGCCTACATGAACAGAAACACAAATGCCGTTGGCGTTGTGCATAATGGAACAACAGTTTCTGTAACCGAATCTCTCACACAAATAGAGATTGAAATCGTAAATAAAATCGGAATAGTTCATAATAATTTGAATTTTGATGGTTAATAAAAATTTGATTATAGACTGAAACCTCGCTTGCGTTTCGGTTTCTTTTTCTTCTTTTTAAGCCGGTTGGCCTGTATCGCTTCCTCTGTATCATAATCCGTAGGAGAGGGTGTGAACAATCCCACACTGATGCCGGAATGATTCTCCTGCTGGTATTCATGCCGAGGTTCCTCGCGTATGGTTGCTGCCTGTACCTGACGCTGGTTCATGGTAGCGGAAAGAGCGTTATATCTCAGTTCCTGGTCGATGTTCAGGAAACTGAACTGACGATCAATCTTGGAACCGCTAAAAGTCAGTTGGTCACATGTGAACTTGACACCTTGCATCTCTCCGGTCGTGCGACTTAGCTTCCATTGCGTATCAATTCCGTACTTCCGTAAGGCCAGTCTCAGTTCACTCCAGCTTCGGGCGTTCGGAACTTCTCGTTTCAAGGCATGATAGATAAAATACTTTACCTTGTCATGACGACGTAACCGCATGAAATTGACATGCTCTTTTCCTTCGGCAAAATGCAAGCGGTAACGGGCTGTCAGCATCTTGCAAACCTTTTCATTTCGGTAGCGGTCGTTCTTGTCGCTGATGGTGTAGCCATCATTATCCACCCGGTTGTAAACGATGTGACAATGCGGATGGTCACGATCAGTATGCCGGGCGATGATGAACTGTGTGTTCTCGATTCCCATCAGCTTCATATAGTCGTGGGCGATTTTCAGCATCAGTCCATCATCGTCACGGATGCGGTCACCGTCCTCTGCGGAGAAGCTCAATGATATATGGCCGACCGTATTCTTGACCTTGTCGTTCAGTAAAGTCTGCAACTCGAATTGTTCCGCTATTTCTTCAGGTGAACCGTAGACACCAACCGCTTTCAGCAGGCGCGATTTATCCTCTTTCAGCACATAGTTTACGCACCCGGAAAACGATGTGCCTTTGACAATCTTACCTATCATCCTTGAGCTGTTTTATGAGTTGGGAAATCTCTTGGGCGACGGTCCGACACTCATCAGCCACACGATAAAAACCGTAAACGTTGGCTCGTTTGGCAAGCTGATTCAGGTTCGTGCTTTCGCCAATCAGTTTACGGATGATGTCAATATTTTCTCTTGTAATCCGTTCGCGTACTGTACCATGTTCGATGAGCGAACGCACTACTTCGCTTTGACTGCGTTTACTGCGTCGGCTGAGTGCTCTGAGCCAGCCGAACTGTTCGTCTGTAAGACGGATTGTAACTGTATTTTTCTTGTCCATACTATTTGCTTTTGAGATTAATAATTGTGACCATCGGGAGCTGTCTCACCGTCTTTTGAGGTGAGCAAGTGGCCGGGAAATGTAATACACCGGCATAAACTTGCTCCAGTGAAAAAGAAGTGAATCAGACATCAGAAAGTCATCGTTTGAAAATTCCTTTCTAGGAACGTTGAGCCATTGCTGAAAGAGGTGTTTTCTCCACATTGACAAGCTGTAAATCGAAAGTCTCGACCAGTGTTTTTAGGGCTGGATTCAATGTGATAAGACGATTAAAAATAGCCTCCTTAGTTTCTTCTCTCAGCAGAAAATCGGCAATGTCATAACCTGCATCACGTTCTTCTTTTGTTGCATTTCTTTCCATAAAATCGAAGAGAGAAACCTCTATTCCCAGGCTTCGGATCATCTCCATTTTACTGTTCCAATAGTCGGTCGCACCCAGATCGGGGAAGAGCAGGACACGTCGGTTTCTCAATACGCTCATGGCATCCCGATTGAACGCTCCGTTCTTTCCGCCCGAAGCAATCCATAGATATTGCGGCAGATAGAAACTGGATATCAAAGCGCTTTTTTCACTCTCCACAAGGGCAACCGGACGCTGCTGGTCGGAGGACAAAAGATGTTCACCAAACAGGCATTGCCGGAGGTTGAAATTTTCTTTCTTCAATAGGGAATGTACCCACGTGATGTAGTTGTGCGGCTCTTTAATCCGTCTTCCGTTTTCGGGATTGTAGAGCATCACTTTCCCGGTGCGTACCCGTCCGGAGATATCCACTTGCCAGAAGACAGTAGCTCCCGGCCAATGCTTTGAGGTTCCCACATGGTAGCGCAACATCAGCTCTTCGGTAACCTCCTGTCCGAAATGAAAACTCAGGAACTGAAACAGTTTGTTCGTGTGATACAACTTCAGGGACTGCCTCATGATTTCCGGCTCAATGAATGAAGGTTCAGTAGGCAGACTGATGCGTGGCCTTGACACCGGTACAAACTCTTCGCTCAATCGCTCCTTGGCCGTTGGGTTTTCGTCAAAGTACATTTTGGGCGTATAGTTGTAGCCGCACTTCTGTTCATGGTTGCATCGCCCTACATAATCAGGAAAGCTGATTTGCTTTTCCGTATCGATGTATTTGGCGAAACAACTTTTGCGGTGGCAGTTCGGGCATGTGTGCCGGGTGCTGACACCTTTGTATGGTTCTAATGTGAATCTGTAGCTCATTTTTCTTTCTGTTTGGATGTTACTATGCACATTTTCGCAACTTCACAAACCCCTCGGTTGCGAAAATGTGCATAGTAACAGGTTTATTTACTGTATTCTCCATGATTCTCTTTTCTGAATAATGTTCCGATGTGGCGTTTTAGAAACATCTTGAAAGCATGCTCCTTCATCCCGTAGCTTTCAGCAATGCCGATACCTTCTGCCGTCGTAAATCTCTGAGGCAGGTTCAGGTAGATGTTGCGGTGCAATTCGCTCAACTGTTCCTGACTGACGGCGGTCTGCACCTTTACGGCTGTAGTCCGAAAATATTCAGTCAGTAGGATGGCACGGTTCACGCTTTCAAGGTCAATCGTATGCTTGTCGCACTCTCCGCAAGTCCATCGGGCAAGCTGGATAATCAGACAAAACCGGATAATGTAGATTTCCAGTTTGCAGTAAATACCTACCAAAGCATCATTGGTTTCCATATCACATTGGCGGGCATTTTCATGCTGCCAGCCGTAAAGCCGCTGCTTGGCGTCTTCATCGAATGGCAGGCATTGAGGCTGCAATTCATTATTTTCGTCATACGGACAATCCTGTGCGATCAGCTTGTCTATAATCTGTTGCCACTGGATTTCAAGTTCTTCAGGAGTTTCCCGGTCGTTCCATCTGCTTTTCAAGACAGATTCAGGCATCACGAAAAGAATACGGTCAATGAAACCGTTACTCGAACGCTCGCCCTTGACCAGTTCGCCCAGAATCTTCTTTTGAATGGTACCGATAACGGAGATGTAAGGACGTCTGATAAAAATGGAACTTTGCGTACTCTTGCGGTCGGAAATCGTGGGCTTGGCATTGAACACCGAAAGCCAGAACTGTTCTTCCGAACCGTTATTATAGCGGTTGAAGTTTTTGAACCAGGCAGATAGCTCGTCCGACCAAAGGCAGAGTCCTCTGGGATTCTGAGCATGTATCAGGCTCAATCCTTCGGGAGTGATATCCGAAACAAGAAAGCGTTTGCGCACGGGAGCCTGCGGAAACTCATCCAAACCGGCTTCCATGCGTTCCTTTTTGCTCATGGACATAGTGCGTTCATACTCGGCAGACAATTTCTGATACTCCTGATTCTGACAATAGTCGTGCTCAATGAACGGCTGGAAAGCGAAGCTCAGCGGATGACTCTTATTGGCTCCGGGGCGTCCAATCAGTGCCATGTACAGAATGGGACTTTCCAGCCAGTTGCGCTTCACCTGCACCAGATGGGAGTTGCCAATCCCCACGGCAATGGCCGCAAGGATAGCCGCAGCAACATAATCCACGGGATAGCCCTGACAATCGTGCAAACTGCTGATGATACGCTGAATCCTGATAGGAAAGACCTCTATCGGAAACTCACTACCGGACATCTTGGCTCCAATACGCACAGCCTCGCCGATGATACCTTCTGCTGTTAATTTGGTAGTTTCCATAGCCGTGCAAATCAAAAGTTATAGCCTCCCTTTGGTTTGCGCTTCGCTCCATGTACTATCTCCGCTGCCTGTTCTTGGATCGACATGGCCTGCATCTGCTTGCGCCCGGACTCAATCCATTGCAGCAACTCATCTTCATAGAAGTAGAGTTTCTTACCTTTTTTATAGGCTGGAATCAGTCCTTTACGTGCAAGCGTGTAAATGGTAGGCTTCGCTTTTCGTGTGATTTTACAGGCTTCGTCAATTTCAACAAGACGATGCTTGTCTAAAGAAGTTTGTGGCTGTAGTGCCGCCACCATTTGTCGGATTTGTTCCATCTGTTCTGTGAGATAACCTACCGCCTGCGGCAGCTTATCAAAAGTGATTTGTTCGTTTGCCATACGTACTCGTTTTTAATTGTTCGCTGGCAAAGGAAATTGGTGTTTTGATGGTGGAAAACATCACCGGAATATAACTGTGAGATAACTTTTGATGATGATTGTTGACGGTAAATAATTAAATATCAATATAGAAAGCGATTGGATACACAGAGTTCGTGTATAAAAGAAATATATTATTAGAATATATGAGGAAAAAGCAGTAACTTTGTTTGTTATCAATTTAATTTAGTGAATACCAAAATGATACCGCAATTTGATCAAATTAGGATACAAGCGCTGAAAACACTAAAGTCGGGGGCCGTTATGAGAGCCAAAGATTTTAGAGTTCCTTTAGCAGAACATTTTCATTTGACAGATGAAGAGATGAATGCATGGTATCCATCAGGTAATGGAGAAATATTTTTAGATCGTATTTCCTGGGCTTTGTCTTATCTATTCATTGCTGGCTTAGTTGAAAAGCCTAAAAGAGGAGACTATAAAATTAGTGATAAAGGATTGTCTATGCTTGAATCATGTTCTGATGAACAGATAAGTGAGTATATTAAGACAACTGTCAACGCACGAACTCCGAAGAAAGAATCTAAAATTAAAGACACATTAGAAGAAGCATCAGAAACAACCGGAGAGAATGAACCGACTCCTCAAGAAAGTTTATATAATTCGTATGATAATATAAAACAATCCATTCAATCAGAAATTCTCACGACAATACTTAGTAAAAAGCCCCAAGAATTCGAACGATTAGTTGTGAGATTACTTCAAGCAATGGGATATGGAGGTGAAGTAAAGAACTCAGGATTTGTTACAAAATTTTCAAATGATGGAGGTATTGATGGCATTATAAAAGAAGATATTCTTGGCTTTAATCATATTTCTATTCAAGCTAAACGATATGCATTAGGTAATAATGTTGGACGTAATGAAGTTCAGAGTTTTGTGGGAGCTGTAGCAGGAACTCCATCTAAAAAGGGGGTTTTTATCACTACTTCAGATTTTACAAAAGGAGCTATGGATTATGTAGATAGCTTAAATGGTTCGCCTACTGTTATTTTGATTAATGGCCATCAATTAACAGAATATATATATGATTTTGGATTGGGGCTTCAGACAGAAATGACCTTTAAGGTGATGAAAATGGATAGTGATTATTGGGACTCAATGGAAGATGATAAATGACATATATTACTCTTTTAATTGTTGTAGTTTAATGTAACATTCAGATTCCGTATGTGACATTTTACGTTCAATCGTTGAGATCTCCAAGTCACGGAGGGTATGGGCAAAAACATTCTTGATGAATGTGGCTGTGTGAATGCGCTTTATACCAAAAGCCTTGCCAATGTTCCAACCAAAATGCATAATATCAATGCTTTTAAGTTGTGAATCCACCTTTACGGGCGTTATCTTTTGCAAGGTATCGCCTGAACTATATTCAGCAACGTATGTACATAGACGGTTGAGATCCTCTTCACTCATATAGGCAACCATTGTTTGCTTCGTATAGCTAATGACCTTTTCCAATTTAGTTTGAATAGCACGATTCTTTTTTGCGATAGAATTGGTTCGCATAACTTCATATTCTGAAGGTCCAGAGATTGTTTCTTCAGCGGTAGGAGCAGACTCAATGACATCAGGCGTAGCTTGGTTTGAATCTTTGATTGTAGGGGCTTCCGGAACAGAAACGGTATCATTGTGATTTTTCATCGTTTGAAAAGCAGAGAAACTCAATAGAAAAGCTTCTATGCGTGGCAGCAGAAACTGATTGAAAGTTGTCTGTAAACTAACATAGATCGCCATCAAGACAATTACTGTCGCAAAAAATGCAACACTACTACTGAAATCGTCAACGCCTTTGGATAAAACAAACTGCCGAGCTAAAACGCCAACGACAAGAGTACCTACCAATACAAGGGAATAGAGTGCTATATGTTCTATACTTTTCTGATTCATAGTGATATTTGCTAATTGTTTGTGCGCAAATATATGTTATTTCATAGATACCATATTATAAATCCAAGAAAGTGGCAGCATTTGTCCTCAATATGTAGCTTTTTTCCTTGTCAAGGTGTCATTGTTTGACAAAAACTCAAAGGGAAATATATGTAAATTCATATTGGGGAGATTATTTTACTTTCTCTATCTAAATGGCTGAATGAAAAATCCTATATTTGTATAAATATAAAGAAAAGACTATGTTACTTCCAACAATGACATACAAAGAAATGTATGATAATCTTAGTAAAGATCTTAAAAAAGTAAAGATTCGAGAAGATTATTTTCTTCCAAAAGCAATAAAAGAATTCAAAAAGGAAAGAAGATTCCCAGCTTGGAGGTGGTATGAATACACTGTACCTGCATCACAAAACAAGTATATTATATTTTTTTATGTTGAAAGTCGTGCTTTCATTGAAAAACCAGAAATTGGCAATTATTGTGTAGTTTTTGACAACAAGAATAATAGGTTTGTAATTAAATGGGGGGCTTGTGGATATAATCACACAAAAGATGGACCATTAATGCTTCTTAGGCAGATTCAAGTATATACAAGTCATTTTTTTGATAGATATAAAGAACGATGTTTAAAAGATTTATCACTTAATGCGAACGATGTTGTTTGTAGATATTTGTCAAGAAACAAAGAGGTAATGCCTATTGAAATGAATAATGAGATTAATAGACATTTAGATCAATACGGAGCTGGTGCAAAATATGGTTTTCGAGTTAGAGATGGCTTCTGCTTTGCATTGCTAGACTTACAGGTTATGCAAAGTAAAGATGGAGATTGTGAAAAAGATAAGCCACAAGCGATGTATGTAGTTTATAAAACATTTATGAATGAGGCTGATATGGCTGATACGCAATTATCTGCGATAGACAAATCTCATTATGATGCATGGTTAAGATATATACAAACTCTTCAAAAAGAGGCAACAGATGGAAAAATAACTCTTACACTTGATGCATAATTAATAAGAACAAACTATCTGCATTATTAAGGTATTGGTTGCAGATAGTTCGTTCTGTAAATTCTTTATTTCAACGAAATCTTATTCGCCGTCTCGCGTTTCTTAGAATTAACCAAATCAGCATATATCTGTGTGGTGGTGACATTCTTGTGCGTCAGCATCTTCGATACTGTGTAAATGTCTGTGCCTAAAGAGATTTGGATGACCGCATACGAGTGCCTGAAGCAGTGGAAGGTTATGTGTTTTCTGATTCCGGCTTCGGCAATCCATTGTTTCAAGGGGTGATGGGTCATGGAGCGGGTTAAGCCTTTGAAGACTTTTCCGGTGCCCCATTCGCCACACAACTCCAGTGCCTCCTGACTGATGGGAAGGGTGGCCTCGGTTTCTGTCTTCTCGGTACAGATACGAATGTAATAGCCTTGATCCGGACCGACTTCAAAGTCACGCCAGTCCAGTTTCAGAATATCACTGATACGGAGACCGGTCATGCAGGCAAACAGGGAGGCCTGTTTCAAAACTGGAATTTTGCAGGGTGTAGCGGCCAGTTTCTTGACTTCATCAAGTGTCAGATACTCTTTCTTGACCTCTTTCCATTCAATCTTTTCCAAAAAGTCGTTCAAGTTCTCACGTAGCATCTTCTCTTTATAAGCTATTTTCAACAGAGCTCGGAAAGTAGAATAATAGCCGGCTGCCGAATTGCGTGAGATGTAAGCATTGGGATGATTGATTTGTTTGCATTTGAGCAGGTAATCCCTGAACTTCTCACACAGTTCCACGGTGACATCGCCAAAGGTGCATTTGCCACCGACAAATTTCTCGAAGTGATTGTAAACACAATCCCATTTCTCATACTTTTCCCGTGCCTTTGTCCGGAAGTAGGCGAGGAAATCTACCTTTTGCTTGTTCTTGTCCAAGAACCCGAATTCTTCATTGATAAGCGACTGGACACGGATACAGCGGATTGCCTCTGCCTTGTTCAGCATATCCTGATTGAACATTCTTTGCTGCTCGTTCTTGGGCTTGGCATAGATGTAGATGCCGAGGAATTCCCGGCGACTCATCTTCATCGTGTAAGGATTGCGGATGGCCGGATAATAATCCAGATAAAGAGATATGCGGTCGTTACGCAATGGCTTTTGTCTCAAAGTTACGTTGGTACATGTAAGTGTCATAGCTATATTGTTTTTTGATGAATACTTGTTTTTGTTGCAAATAAAATAGGTGTTCTAATGGTGGTATTTATCACCGGAAAATAACTTTTGCCTCATTCTATCTTTGGAGGCTCAAAGAACTTGTCCAGCTCTGCCCGCAGGATCTTGGTATATTTACCGACCTTAATACGGGGAATATTATGGTATTTCACATAATGGTAGAGTTGGTCTCGTGTCAGATTAAATCGCTCCATCGCTTCGGCAATGGTGTAGTATTTGGGCTCTTCTGGAGCTATGAGACCTTTGGCAATGTCCACATGCTTTTTGGAGTAATACACCATAATGCCGACTTTCTTTTTGGGAATGGCATTCTTTGATACAAAAGAATAGATGGCCGTCAGCGTCATGCCGAACTTCTCTTGCATGTCTTGCGTGCTGTACCATTCCTTGATTTCAGGATCAGGAGCTTTTTTTGCAAAGTAGTCATCAATATGCTTTTTGCTCCAATAGGTTTTCCCACGGTTAAATGTCCGGGGTATATTATGCTCTTTAGCTATATGAAATATCCAGGAATCTTTGACACCGAATTTCTCTTTAATCTCATTGGTGGTATAGAAGTCTGTGATGGGGATTGTATCTTTGGGCATTCGATATTGATAAGGCTTATTTTGAAGCATAGCATCAATATCAGCCCTCCTGATAAATGAAAGCCTACTGCTAATTTTAGACGCTTTAAGGTGACCAGCCTTTACCATGGTATAGATAGCTTGGCGAGATAGACCTAACAGACGTCCTGTTTCTGAAAAGGAAAGATATTCCTTCTCCTTAATGTCTTCAATGATGCGTTCAGCTTTCTGAACTTGAGTTTGTGACTCTGTTGTCTGCACTCGTTTTGTGCGTATAGCCCGTTTATAGGCAAAATTTGCACACCTGTGTGAACAGAACCTCGTAGAAACTTTCTGAGCCTCGAATTCTTTACCGCACCATTCACAAATCTTTTTAATTCTAAAGTTACTAGTTGCCATTTTTACTTAATATTTAGGGGTTAATTCTCCTTCATTTCTCCTGTTTTTTGTCAACCATCGTAAACTATTGTCAACCATAGTCAACATTCTCCACGACCTTGCCAACGATAATCCTCGGATTTTCGTGGTGAGGTACACAGGAGGTACAAAAAATGGCGTAAAAAGGCTTAGCAACGATTATCAACGATACTTGAGCAACAAAAAAGGCACCCGTAAAGAGCGCCATATTAATCGATTATAATCAATTTAACTATTTGGTAATCAATAATTTACTTACCGATGCAAAAATGCCGAAATATATTCCCCAGTACCTGATCTGTCGTAACCTCTCCTACGATATCCGATAAATGGAATATACACTCTCGTAAATCTTGCGAGATGAAATCCCCGGAAAGGCTGGAGTTCAAACCTTCTTGTACCCTATGTATAGCTTCCAGCGCATGCGTAAGTGCCTCGAAGTGGCGGACATTCGTTACGATGATGTCGCTTTGGTGGAGGGTGGGAATGGAAGAGACTTCCGTGAGGAGTTGTTGTAGCTCTGCGATATGCAGCTTGCTCTTGGCGGAAATAGCGATTTGATGCCAGCCTTCGGTGGGGAAAGAGAAGGTTGGGAGAGAGGATGTGGGTAATACATCGCATTTGTTCATCGCTAAGATAACAGACTTATTTGTTAATCTCGGAGCTATTTCTTGATAGAAAGCCTCGAAATCCTTGAGGTCACGGGTTAAGTCGTACATGAGGATGACGATTTGCGCTTGGTCTAGAGCCTTGAAACTACGTTCAATACCGAGAGCTTCGATCGCATCGCTTGTTTCACGGATACCGGCGGTGTCGATGAAACGGAAGAGTTGGCCGTTGATATTGATCGTATCCTCGATAACGTCACGGGTCGTTCCGTGGATGTCGCTGACGATCGCTTTATCCTCGTTCAACAAGGCGTTTAGTAAAGTAGATTTGCCGGCGTTCGTCTCACCGATGATGGCGACGGGAATACCGTTTTTGATCGCGTTACCTACGCTGAAAGATTGGGCGAGTTTGGAGATGACCTGTTCGATATGATCCGCAAGCGTGCGAAGCTCGCTACGATCAGCGAACTCCAATTCCTCATGGTCACTGAAATCCAGTTCCAGCTCCATGAGAGAGGTGAAATGGAGCAGTTGGTTCCGAAGTTCGGCGAGTTCCCTACTGAAACCACCTCGCATCTGGCTTAGAGCCAAACGATGTTGGCCGGCCGAAGTGGAGGCGATTAAATCCGCAACGGCCTCCGCTTGGCTAAGGTCCATCTTGCCATTCATGAAAGCACGTTGCGTATATTCACCCGGTTGCGCTATACGGCATCCGCTGGAGATAAGGGATTGCAGGATTTGTTGTTGGATATACGTCGAGCCGTGGCAGGTGATTTCCACCGTATCTTCCCCCGTGAAAGAATGGGGGGCACGGAAAACAGCGGCGATCACCTCATCTATGGTTTCGTCATTGTTACCGACGATGGAACCATACGTTAAGGTATAAGCCTTTTGGGTAGATAAACTTTTACCTGCCTTCTTCGGCCGGAATATCCGATCACAAATCTTGAAAGTATCCGGTCCGGAGACACGAATCACTGCGATTCCTCCTACTCCCGGAGCTGTAGATATAGCGCAAATTGTACTCATTCCGTCTATTAAACCGTTATTAATTCATACGCTTGAGAACCCAGTCCGATTTCTTCCGCATAACGTAGGCCGGCTTGCCAGTTCGTATCCGGATGAATCAAATGGAATTTATCCTCTCCCTCAAGGTGTTCGTGAGGATGAGCCTCGGCTAATTTATTACCTCCGATGATAGGAGCGTTGATAACCATATCGGCGCAAGCCTTATCCAAGGCCACCGGATCGAAAGATGCGGCGATCCCCAAATCAGGGATGATGGCGGCATCGTTATGATTCCAGCAATCGCACTCCGGAGATACGTTCATGATAAAACTAACATGGAAATGGGGCTTGTCTGATAATACGGCTTTGGTGTACTCGTCGATCTTGTAATTCAATCGCTCGGAAGTATCACCTTCGCCCATTACGGCACCGTCGTATTGGCAAAGAGCCACACATTGCCCGCAACCTACACAACGCTCGTAATCAATTTCGGCCTTTCGGTTGTTATTCAAATGGATGGCATCGTGAGCACAGTGCTTTACACAGATGTTACAGCCTTTACAAGCCTCCGTATCGATACGGGGTTGTGAGGCGCAATGTAATTCCAGTTTACCGCCTACGCTGGCGCATCCCATCCCGAGGTTTTTCAGCGCACCGCCGAAACCGGCTTGCTCGTGACCTTTGAAATGGTTCATGGAAATGATGATATCGGCATCGGCGATAGCGGCACCTATTTTCGGGGCCTTGCAATATTGCCCGTCAATCTCGATTTCCCGGTAGTCCGTACCTTTCACGCCATCGGCGATGATAACGTTGCAACCGGCGGACATGGGATTGAACCCATTTTCCATGGCGCTTTGAAGATGATCGACAGCGTTGGAGCGGCGGCCCGAGTATAAGGTGTTACAATCGGTAAGGAACGGTTTCGCACCTAATTCACGTAACAGGCTTACCAAGCGAGCGGCGTAATTAGGACGAATGTATGCCAAATTCCCCGGTTCGCCAAAGTGGATCTTAATGGCTACAAATTGATTTTTGAAGTCGATATTGGCGATACCGGCACGTTTTACCAGACGTTCCATCTTATCCAGCAGGTTGCTGCTGGGGGTCGTGCGTAAATTAGTAAAGTAGACTTTGGATGTATTCATCTTTTTATTGGTTTAGTGTTGACAAAGGTACGAAAAACACGGAACATTTTTTATATTCGCGTAAAACAGATTTGTATATGGACTTGCTTCAGCGGAATCATCAGCTATTGTTGAAAGGAATAAATTGTACATTCCTGCGTTATTTGCATGCACGGATAGAGTGGGAGGATCGGTTAATCGGCATCTTCGGCTCTCGAGGGGTTGGTAAGACTACCTTGTTGTTACAGCATATTAAGTTGAAATTTGAAGATTCACGGGAAGCCCTGTATGTGAATCTGGATGATTTCTGGTTTGAGACACATTCATTGACCGATGCGGTTAAGGAGTTCCTGCAAGCCGGGGGGCATTATTTGTTTTTGGATGAGATCCATTTCTATTCGAGCTGGATGGAAGAGGTCTCAACTTTATTGGATGCCAACCCCGCCTTAAAGATTGTTTTCGCTACCACTTCTTTGTACTCGCAGACAGTGGTGCGGAACGGGTTAAGGCATGAGGCTGCTTTTTATACCATGCATCCGATGTCGTTCCGTGAATTCCTTTCTTACGAAAGCATTCTGGATAAAGATCCCATTCCGTTGGAAGATATCTTAGCGAACCATCATGATTTGGTAAAGGAGATCAATGCGGAGATGAATATTGTGCCGATTTACCGGAACTATCTGGAACATGGATGTTATCCTTTTTATTGGCAAGACCCGGATATGTATTATTTCCGTCTGCAAGAATTAGTGAGAAAAGAGATTTGCCGGGATTTGCCTTCGGTGGTTTCTATTTCGATGAGTAATCTGGAACGAGCTCAAAAATATTTTATGATGGTGGCTGAGTCGGCTCCTTTACGTCCGAAATCGATTGATGTAACCCGTAAGATAAATATGCTTCGTCAGCAAAGCGATAGCCTGTTGCGTTTCTTCCATGATATGAGGCTTATTTATTACTCGGCAGACCAACTGGGAACCACTCCGGCCAAGCAGAAAGTCTTTATGGGGGATACCAACTTGCTGATCTCTTTTTTCGGAGATAAGGAGAATCGGCAATTGATGTGTGAAACCTATTTCTTAAGCCAGATGCGTTCCGTGGCGAACGTGGAATTCATGGCGAACGGGGATTTCTTGATTGGCGGTAAATATATCTTCGCCGTAGGTGATCCCTTAAGGGGATATGATCGTCTCCGCTTCGTACCCGACGCTTATGCGGCTATCTACGGGTTACCGAAAAGCGTGTTTAACCGTATGCCGGCATGGATATTAGGATTTAGTTATTGAGAATTTAAAAATAGGATTGCTATGTTAGAATGCATGAAGAATAGAAGAAGTATCCGTAAATATACGGATCAGGATATCCCGGAGTCTTTGCTGAATGAATTATTGGAAGTGGCTACTCGTGCCTCGAATACAGGAAATATGCAATTGTATAGTGTCGTGGTTACCCGCGACCCTGCGAACAAGGAGAAACTGGCTCCGGCTCATTTTAACCAGCCGATGATTACGGGAGCGCCGGTGGTACTTACTTTTTGTGCGGATGCGAACCGTTTCGTGAAATGGGCGGAGTGCAGGAAAGCGGAGGCCGGATTCGATAATTTACAAACGTTTATCGCTTCGACGATAGATGCGATGTTGTTCGCCCAGAGTTTCTGTAATGCCGCTGAGGAAAAAGGCTTAGGCATTTGCTATCTGGGTACGACGGCTTATAATGCGGACCAGATCATTGAGGCGCTTTCTCTTCCCCGTCTGGTTGTCCCGATCGTTACGGTTACGGTGGGTTATCCGGCAGAGCCTATACCCGCTCAAGTAGAACGTTTACCATTGGCAGCTGTGGTACAAAACGAGACTTATACGGACTTTACTCCAGCTTCCATCGATGCCTTGTATGGCGAGAAAGAGGCATTAGAGGTGAATAAACAGTTTGTGAGGGAGAATAATAAGGAAACACTGGCGCAGGTCTTTACGGACGTACGCTATACGAAGAAGAATAGTGAATATTTCTCCGAGGTGCTTTTGAAGGTATTGAAACAACAAGGATTCATGAAGTAAGTCCCAGTACTTCTACCTTATAGTTGATAAAGAGTCCACTCTCGAGTACGCCTGTAATCGACTTGAGGGTGGATTCTGTATTTTCAGGGATGTAGTCCATCCATACGTCAAGGATCATATTGCCATTCTCGGTAATGATCGGTCCATCCTTACCTTGCCCCATACGAAGTTTTATCTCACGGGGATTCAAACGCTGGAGTTTGTCCTCTACATAGGTGAGAGCTTCCGGGAAAATCTCTATCGGGATCGGGAATTTAGCTCCCAGCCTCTCCACTTTCTTGGAAGGATCGACCAGTATATAGGTCTGCGGACTGGAACTGATTAACAGCTTTTCCTTAAACATGGCGCCTCCACGCCCTTTGATCAAGTTAAAGTGGGAATCTACTTCATCAGCCCCATCGAAGGTCCAGTCCGGCTTGTGGGAAAACAGGCTGGTAACCGGAATGCCTAGCTGGGCGCAAGTCATCCGGATTTCTAAAGAAGTGGGGATCGCCAAGATGGAAAGACGTTCCGTCCGGATACGTTCCGCTATGCGAATCAACGCTAGATAGGAGGTAGAACCGGAGCCAACACCTATGACTTGTCCGTTTTCGACTTTAGATGCAATAAGGTCCGCTATCTTTATTTTATCTTCCTTATGGGAGATCTGATTCCCCCATTCCAACGTATCGATTAGTGAATGATCCCACTTCATGGTCTTGATATTATTATATACGGTCTAATACAGTTTCAATCAGTTTTTCCAAAGAACCTTTATAATCCGTATTCATATGATTATCCACACGTCCGGCGATAATACAACATACGGTCATTGCCCGGTGTCCCATGAGAGCGGCCAGACCAGCTAAAGAGGAGCTCTCCATCTCGAAGTTCGTAATCTTTCGCCCGTTGTAATCGAAAGCCTCTATTTTCCGGTTCAATACCGGATCGGTCAAGGGCAATCGGAGCTCACGTCCTTGCGGCCCATAGAAGCCATTGGCCGCGATAGTCGTTCCCCGGATAATATCATTACGGGTGATTTGCTCGATCAACGATGGATCTGCCGATACGACATAAGGCCATATGCCGCTAAGCCGCCAATCAAGCTGTTTTATTAATTCAGACTCCAAGTCTGCGTCACGAACGGTATTACTATTTGCGTAGAAATAAATGACCCCGTCGAATCCGATCGATTTCTCCGCTGCCACATAAGTCCCGATCGGGACAAATGGCTGTAACCCTCCGGAAGTCCCGATACGAACCAGGGAAAGTTGCTTGAATTCCGGCTTGATCGTACGGGTTGAGAAGTCTATATTAGCGAGAGCGTCTAGCTCATTTAATACGATATCGATATTATCTGTGCCGATGCCATGGGATACAACCGTGATACGTTTTCCCTTGTACTGGCCCGTGATGGTATGAAACTCCCGGCTGGAAACCTCACATTCCTGAGAATCAAAATAGGAAGCGACGGTTGTAACCCGTGCGGGATCACCAACAAGTACCACACGATCCGCAAGTTGCTCCGGTTTTAAATGCAGATGGAAAACACTGCCATCTGAATGGATCACTAATTCTGAAGCGGGGATTGTTCTCATATTCAATCAGATAATTAAGTTTATATTATAATCATGAAAGGGCAAGGTATGAACCCTGCCCTTGGAGATAGTTCTATTTATATAACTATTTTAGTCCTTTAATGGTTTTGATGGAGCACCGGTCGGTTTAGCTATCGCTTCACGCATAGAAGTGTCCGCCTCGATGTTCTTCATCTTGTAATAGTCCATTACGCCTAGGTTTCCTGTGCGGAAAGCGTCTGCCATTGCCTTGGGAACTTCCGCTTCTGCCTCGATCACCTTGGCACGGGCTTCTTGAGCTTTCGCCTTCATCTCTTGCTCGAGGGCGACAGCCATCGCACGACGTTCCTCGGCTTTCGCCTGAGCGATATTCTTATCCGCTTGAGCTTGGTCCATTTGCAAGAAAGCGCCGATGTTCTTACCTATATCGATATCGGCGATATCGATGGAAAGGATTTCGAAAGCTGTTCCGGCGTCAAGCCCTTTGCGAAGCACTAATTTCGAGATGGAATCCGGATTTTCCAATACAGTCTTATGGCTTTCGGATGAACCAATGGAAGATACGATACCTTCACCTACACGGGCTAAGATCGTCTCTTCTCCTGCACCACCCACTAATTGCTTGATATTCGCACGAACGGTGACACGTGCCTTGGCGATTAACTGGATTCCGTCTTTCGCAACCGCTGTTACCGGAGGGGTATCGATCACTTTCGGATTTACCGACATTTGTACAGCCTCGAATACGTCACGTCCGGCCAAGTCGATAGCGGTAGCCATCTGGAAAGGAAGGTCGATATTCGCTTTCGACGCGGAAACCAGCGCATGCACTACTTTCTCGACATGTCCACCCGCTAAATAGTGCGCTTCCAGCTCGTCGCGTGTAAGCGTCTTTATTCCTGCCTTATGCGCTTCGATCATCGCACGAGTGATGATGTAGGGAGGAACTTTTCGGATACGCATCAAGAATAACTGGATCAAGGAGATATTGACTCCTGATACTTTGGCCGAGATCCATAACAGGAACGGCACATAATAGAAAAAGATTGCCAGCAGAAGTACTGCGGCCCCCAATAGGATAAGTGGCAAAAAGGTTATTTCCATATATAAAAAATTAAGCGTGAATATTTGTTTCTTCTTTAGGACGGACAATTACGTTGTAACTGTCTACCCTGATCACTACGATCGGCGTGTTCTCATCGATTAATTCGTCTTGAGATTTCGCTTCCACGTTAATACCTTTAATCCGGGCCTTGCCGATAGGGGCTAAGCGTGAGAGCGTGATCCCCTCGTCTCCGGGTTCTATTCCGAGATCCCTGCTGGATGTCAGCTTGGAATCGATATCTGTCTTTAAAGCGATCTTGTTAAAAGACCGGGAACGCAATAACCAAGCGAAGATTATTCCGAATGTAATGATTGATAAGGATAAAGTCAGATGCCCTACCCATATACCTACCGTATAAGCGAAAACGACTCCGCCGATAGCGAAAATAGCCCCGCCTATACCCGCAAGTGTTATTCCCGGAAGAAGGAATATCTCCGCCAGTATCAGTAGGATGGCCGCTACCATGAGGAAGACGATGATGGCTATGTCCAGTAGCATAGTTCTTCTTATTTATGGTTGTTTCTTAGGTATACGATCTCTGCGTTACGTGCCTTTTTCTCCCATTCGTCCGGTTGAGCGAGCAGGTTGTTTAACTTTTCTTCCGCATCAAGAATCGTAGGCTTCAGTTGTTCTCGCTTCGCCTTATTCCCTTTGATGTAGCTGGCTCGTAAACTCTCTAGTTTCTCATTTAGCTCCTTGATCTGTTTATGGATGGAAACTACTTTCTCGTAGTAGTTCTTCGCTTCCGGACTTTGGATATCGTCCAAGGTGTAATAAACGATATCATTGTGGATCGGGAACGTGAAATCTTTCTTTATCTCTATACGTCCGTAAGGAATCTCGGTATGGGCCAAATGAATAAGCTCTTCGTAATTCGATCCGGGTTTCCATGAATCCTTGATCGAGGCAATAGAGGCCCGGGCACGTTTTAGTTCGATATCCTCGCTATCTACTCGCTCGCGGTTGTCATTCGGGATGAATAGGTATACGCAGACTTTTCCTTCCGGTTGATAGCGATCGGAAACGAACCATCCCAATTGCTTGGCTTCGTCGATCACCATCATGTAATCGTTAAACGGGGAGTTATAGGGCATGCCCAATTGCTCCGGTGTAAGATAAGTATCGGAATTGATGTTGTAACGAGTGACGAATAAATCATATCCGCCCAGAGAGCCGTTCCCTTTGGATGCGTAATAAATCGTTACGCCATCGGATAGCACGAATGGATACCCATCGTCGGCGTCACTATTGATATTCATTGGTAACTGTTTCTCGTCTCCCCATTGATCCATGAGTTTGGATTGGGTAAAAAGACAATTGTGGTTACCGTCTGTCGAGTGGGCGTAATAAATCTTATCCCCCTTCTGGTTCATGTATACCGATGAGTTGCCCGGATCGTTTGTCTGGAAGAAATCTTGGTAAGTGGTCAACGTACCGCTTTCCTCGCTTAAGGTATAGGCTGATAAGAAATCATCTTTATCAACGACCAAGCTATCGATAATCTGGACATTCTCTACCTTATCAAGCATACGGCTTGCTTTGTTCGCCAAGTCCATACGGATCTGGTAAGGCTCCACATCTTGTTTCTTTTTTGTTAGGAGGGTGATGTATTCGTCGAACATCTCCTCGGCTTCGTTAAAACGATAGGTCTGGTAGTATACTTCTCCAAGGTATCGATAAGCGTCTTGTACCCTACGCTTTACGGCGACCTTAAGATGTTTCTCCGCTCCTGCTAAATCTCCGGTCTCGAAACAGCAAACACCATACCATTGATTATAAGAGGCATTGCTTGGCGCTTGTTTCACTAGTTTCTCGAACACAGGTTTGGCTTCTGCGTATTTCCCATCGTTATATAATTTTTTTGCCTGATCAAGACTTTGCGCATGTAGTTGCATTCCTCCGCATATGAGTGTAACTCCTAGCGTATAAAGCAGCTTTTTGGATAACCGTTTCATTTTGTCTATTCTAGATTATATATAGTTATGCAGTTTCAAAGATAAGAATATTTTTGTAGAGGCATACAAATCGAAAAGATAAATATATAATTTTGCGCCCGTAAAGGAAGTATATGGCAAAATTGACAGAGGACGAACGTTTGTTTCGCAAGATAGAGGATAAGATAAAGAGAGCGATTTTCGACTATGGCTTGATCAATGATGGCGACCGGATCTTGGTCGGGTTGTCCGGAGGAAAAGATTCCTTGGCCTTGGTGGATTTACTGGGGCGCAGGTCGAAAATCTATTGTCCTCGGTTTGAGGTCGTGGTAGCGCATATCGTGATGACGAATATCCCTTATTGTTCGGATCGGGAATATCTTAGAAGTTGCGCGGAGGAGCATGATTTGCCTTTCATTGTCCATGAGACAAGTTTCGATCCTTCTACGGACACTCGCAAATCCCCCTGCTTTTTATGCTCTTGGACTCGCCGGAAAGCTTTGTTTGAGATCGCTAAGGCTCATAAATGCAATAAGATTGCGCTAGGGCATCATCAAGATGATATCCTAGAGACACTGTTGATGAACCTGACCCACCAAGGGGCTTTCGGAACAATGCCTCCCCGGTTGAAAATGGATAAGTTTGATATGGAGATTATCCGTCCGATGTGTCTGGTGGAAGAGAGGGAGTTGATTCAGGTCGCCGCATGGAAAGGGTACCGGAAACAATTGAAGAACTGTCCTTATGAGTCGGGTTCCAGTCGTTCGGATATGAAAGAGCTGCTGAGAAGTCTGGAAGCGATCAATCCGGAGGCTCGTTACAGTCTTTGGGGGAGCATGACGAATATACAAGAAGATTATTTACCTCGAAAAATAAGATAATATGCAAAGTGTTTATACGATTTTATTGTTGATCGTGTCTAATATTTTTATGACATGCGCTTGGTATGGTCATTTGAAGATGAAGCAACAGTTTAGTTGGTTCGAGCATCTTCCTTTGTTTGGCGTAATCCTGTTTAGTTGGTTTCTCGCTTTTTTTGAGTATTGTTTCCAAGTACCGGCGAATCGCATCGGTTTCCGGGATAACGGGGGGCCGTTCAACTTGATTCAATTGAAAGTGATCCAAGAGGTGATTACGTTGGTGGTATTCGTGGCCTTCAGTACCATTGCTTTTAAGGGGGAGTCGTTTAAATGGAACCATGCGCTTGCTTTCGTATTCTTGGTAGCGGCGGTTTATCTGGTTTTCAAGAAATAAAGTCGTTGCGTTTGGCTTTGATAGTCAGCGGAAAACCTTGATGCCTATTGTAAGATGCTTACAATGCCTATTCAAGCATGTTTATAATGCCTATTGTAAACACCTTATAATGGGCATTGTTAAAACGCTATATGATCTGTTGGCTCAGATGTGTAAATATAGCTTCGGTCTCATCCGGATGGAACCATGTTATTTCTGGGTCCCGTTTAAACCAAGTCATTTGCTTCCGGGCGTAGACCCGGGAGTTTCGTTTGATTTTCTCCACGGCGAGGTCTAATGTCCATTCTCCGCTGAAGTAATTGAATAATTCTTTATAACCTACCGTGTTCAAGGAATTCAAATGACGGAAGGGATAAGCCCGGCGAGCCTCTTCCAATAATCCTTCGCTCATCATTAGATCTACACGTTGGTTGATGCGGTCGCATAATTCGTCGCGATCTCTATTAAGCCCTACTTTGATGATCCGGAACGGACGCTCTTTCTTAATGTTCGTGCGGAAGGAGGAGTAAGGCTTGCCTGTCATCCGGCAAATCTCTACGGCATGGATCACTCGTTTATAATTATTCCGGTCCACTTCCTCATAATGGACAGGGTCTGCTTCTTTTAATTCAGCGAGGATAGGGGCTAGTCCCTCGGTTTCAAATTGCATGTATAGGGCATCCCGGATCTCCGGTGTAACTGTCGGGATATCGTCAATACCTTTACATACGGCATCGATGTACATCATAGAGCCTCCGGTCATTACGACGGTCGGGATCGTTTTATGTAATTCGGATAGGAGGGAGACCACGTCTTCCTCGAAGTTGCTGGCGCTGTAATAATCGGTAAGCGAGAGAGTGCCTACCATATAATGCTTGACACGAGCCATTTGTTCCGGTGTTGGGGCAGCCGTGCCGATCGGAAGGTCTTTATAGAGCTGACGGGAGTCGGAAGAGATAATCGGAGAGCCGAAACGTTCCGCCACTTGGAGGCTTAACTCGGTCTTTCCGACTCCTGTCGGCCCAAGTAATATAACGAGGGAATTCATCAAAAGCGCTCGTCGTCGTAAGGATTATCCATCGGGCCTTCGCCTAAACCGTCGAAGCCGCTTTTGTCTAATTCGTCCATATCGTATTCGGAATCCCCGTAAAAATCTTCTCCTACGTCCGTACTGCCGTTCTTAGCCTCGAACTCATCGAAAGAAACTATTTGGGCGGGAGGCGTACCTACCGATTTGCTGCAAATAGGAGCATCCAAGTCTTTTCCCGGAACGATCTCACGAAGTTCCATGAAGAAGGCACGTTCGGTCATATAATCGAAAACGAAAAGTAGTTTTTGGTGCTCGTCTTCCAACAATTCTTCCAGTTGAGTATCGGCCATGACATAGCTGTCTTCCTCGGAAGAGGTATCCATCTCCACTAATGTGATCTCTGTCTTTTTACTCCAGTCATCGTCACATATGAAGAAAGAGGTCATTTGATCCTTTGTATAACCTACAGAGTCGAGAATGGCGTTTTGCAAATCCAAGAAAGTAGACTCGGAATCAATCTTGATCTCGCGCTTGAAGTCATCTGCTTCATCTGATAGGATTAGAAATCTAAATAGCATAGTCGTTTAGTTTTATTATCGCCTCAAAAGTAGTAAAAATATGGATATACCCAATATACGTCGCTATAAATAATGAAAGAGGGTGCGCGTCTGATCCCTGTATGGGATTTCTTCTGAACCTGAGGCGACCGTCGTAGCTTCGTCTTCAACCTTCGTCAAAGAGACGGAACCTGCGGCTGAGATATTAGTGGCAGTTGTCACCTTGAATAGGTAATTGTAATATGGGTAAATAATAAAAATCACAGTATCAGATATCAATCTTTTGCATTTCGCCCGAAAAGACATATCTTTACGGCACCGCCCGCTATTGGGCCGTAACTTAAAACCTATCAACTATGGATAAAAAAGAGGAGGATCAACGCATGAAAGAATTAAAAGACCGATACATACGTTTCGATTGGGCGATCAAGAGACTGCTCCGGCAAAAAGCCAACTTCGGTGTGCTGGAAGGTTTTCTCACGGTTTTTCTTGGAGAGAAGATTACCATCGTGGAGCTACTGGAGAGCGAGGGTAATCAACTGTCTGAGGATGACAAGTTCAACAGGGTGTACGCCAAGGCACTTAACGACAAGGGCGAGATCATCATCGTGAAAATATAAAATATTCGCAAGCTATATTATCTCGAACAGGTACTCTATGGCGTGGCGAAAACCATAACCGAGTACATATCACTGGGCGAGGACTACCACAAGGTTAAGAAAATATACTCAATCAACATATTCTACTTCGACATCGGACAGGGCGAGGACTACCTTTATCACGGGCAGAATCATTTCATCGGCGTACATACCAAGGATCAATTGGTAGTCAACACGAAAGAGAGGAGCGTAATTGTCTCCAAGCTATCCCCCGAGATTTTCCCCGAATATATACTCATACGGACCAATAAGTTCGATAAGATAGCCGTCACTCCCCTAGAAGAATGGATGGACTACCTTAAAAGAGGAACAATTCGTCCTGACACCATGACTCCGGGATTAGGCGAGGCTCGAGAAAAATTGAGATACTACTCCATGACCCCCGAGGATAGATACGCTTACGACGAACACCTGAATGCGGTCATGATACAAAATGACGTATTGGATTCGGCGAAGCTTGAAGGATACCTGGAAGGACTAGCGGAAAGTAGAGCGGAAAATAAGGAGAAAGGTAAGGCGAAAGGACTGGCAGAAGGCGAGGCAGAAGCGAACCTAGAAAACGCCAAGAAGATGAAAGCCATGGGGATCGATCTTGAAATGATCCGGCATATCACGGGAATTACCCTATAAATAACCTTTTGGCGACATAAATAGCGAATCGGCGCAAACCCCTCATCGTAAGATGCAGATTTGCGCCGATTTGTTTTTGGTTGTCCGGATGTCCGTGTCGCTTATTCGTCGATCGAACCTCTTACGATACCCCGGCTGGAAGACTTGATGAAATTGAGGATCAAATCCCGTTCCTCGCTAGGCTCGTACTCGGTCTCGATCGCTTTCAGCGCCTCCGTATTATTCAAGCCTCGGGTATACAGCGTGCGATAGATGTCTTGAATCAAGAATACCTGCTGATTCGTGAATCCCCGGCGACGTAAACCTACGATATTGATACCGCAATAAACGATCGGATCACGGCCGATCAAGGTATAAGGAGGGATATCTTTTCCGATACGAGAACCGCCTTGTACCATCACGTGCTTGGATATACGCGTGAACTGATGCACCAAGGAACCTCCGCTTACGATAGCGAAATCATCAATCTCTACCTCCCCGGCGATTTGCGAAGCGTTACCGATGATAATATGGTCTTTTAAGACGCAATCATGGGCCACGTGCGAATAAGCCATGATTAAGCAATTGCGACCTACCACGGTCTTACCTTTGGAAGCGGTACCCCGGTTGATCGTCACGCATTCGCGAAGCGTCGTGTTATCTCCGATTTCCGCCGTCGTGGTTTCCCCCGCGAATTTCATGTCTTGAGGGATACCGGCAACGACCGCTCCCGGGAAAATATTGCAATTTTTACCAATCCGTGCGCCATCCAAGATAACGGCGTGAGAATATATATGGCAATTATCACCGATTACGACATCTTTCTCAATCACGGCAAACGGATCGATAGTTACATTCTGGCCGATCTGGGCCTCTGGATGAACGACTGCTAGAGGAGATATATTCATTATCGTACTTTATCTTATTATTTGTTTTTTACAATCTGAGCCATGAACTCGGCTTCACTAACCAATTTATCACCAACGAATACATACCCTTTCATGGTAGAGATCCCGCGACGGATCGGTGCCAATAATTCCAGACGTAATATCAACGTATCGCCCGGAACGACTTTTTGGCGGAATTTCACGCCATCTATTTTCATGAAGTAGGTAGAATAGCGCTCTGGCTCATCTACGGAATTCAAGACTAGCAAACCACCTGTTTGTGCCATAGCCTCAACCTGCAGGACTCCCGGCATGACCGGTTCCTGAGGGAAATGCCCTTGGAAGAACGGTTCGTTGGTCGTGATGTTCTTTACGCCTACGATATAGTTCCCGCCAACCTCGATGATCTTGTCAACCAATAAGAACGGATAGCGGTGCGGCAATAATTCACGGATACGGTTGATATCCATCACCGGCTCACGGTTCGGATCGTATACCGGGGCTTGCACCTCGTTCATCTTGATATCCTTGCGGATCATACGAGCTAACTGGTTATTGATCTTATGTCCCGGACGGGTAGCGATCACACGTCCGCGGATCGGCTTACCGATCAAGGCGATATCTCCGATCACGTCGATCAATTTATGACGTGCCGGTTCGTTATCGAATACAAGCGGCTTGTTATTGATATAGCCTAATTCCTGCACGTTCTTGTGAGGGATGTTCAGCATATCCGCCAATTTGTCCAAAGATTCTTGCGGTATCTTCTGGTCGTAGATAACGATCGCATTGTCTAAATCGCCACCCTTGATCAAGTTGTGGTTGAGCAACATCTCCACTTCGCGTACGAATACGAACGTACGTGAAGCCGCCAATTCTGTCGGGAATTCGCTGAGATCGTTCAACGTGGCGAATTGGTTGGAAAGCACGGGCGAATCGAATGAGATCAATACGTTCACGCTGAACTTATCATCCGGAAGGATGATCAACGAAGAACCGGTTTCCTCATCTTTTACCTCGATCTTGTGCTTTACGATATAATAATCCTTCGGAGCGTTTTGCTCAACAACCCCTGTCTTTTGGATTTCCTCGGAGAAGAAGCGAGAACTTCCGTCTAGGATCGGAAACTCGGGTGCGTTTACCTCGATCAAGCAGTTATCGATCTCATAAGCGTATAAAGCCGCCATCGCGTGCTCGATCGTACTTACTTGAACGCCATTCTTGCTAAGCACCGTACCCCGTTGTGTATTAACCACGTTCTCGGCCAAGGCGTCAATCGTCGGTTGGCCTTCCATATCGACACGTTTGATCTTGTATCCATGGTTCTCGGGTGCGGGATTAAACGTAATCTCTATATCTAATCCGGTATGCAACCCTTTTCCTTTCAAGGAGAAACTTGCCGCAAGCGTTTTCTGTTTTTGCATAGGTCTTTATTGTTTATTAATTTCTTTCTTGAGTTGTTCGATCTCCCGTTGCATTTGCCCCAGCGAGCGGTATATATCCGGAAGACGGTTGAAGATCGCGCTGGAACGCATAAAGTTCTTAGCGTTGATCGCCGGCGCCCCGAGCAATGTCGTCGCTTCCTTCACGTCGCTGATAACGCCAGCCTGAGCTCCGAATACGACGTGGTCCGCCACATGGATATGTCCGGCCAAACCAACTTGTCCGCCAAACATACAATGCTTTCCTACTTTTACGGAACCGGCGATGCCGACTTGCGCCGCCATCACGGTATTCTCGCCTACCTCCACGTTATGAGCGATTTGTACGAGATTGTCCAGCTTAACGCCTCGGCGAATGATCGTAGAATCCATCACCGCACGGTCAATTGTCGTATTGGCTCCGATCTCTACATCATCCTCGATAATAACGTTGCCTAATTGCGGGATTTTCTTGTAAGTCTCACCTTCGGGAGCGAATCCGAAACCGTCAGCCCCGACTACGCTACCGGCATGAAGGATACAATTATTGCCGATTATACAATTCTCGTAAACGGTGGCATGCGGATAGAATACGCAGTTATCTCCTACCGTCACGTGATCACCGATATAAGCGTGCGGGTATACCATACAGTTCTTACCCATTTTTACGCCTTCTCCGATGTAGGCGAAGTTACCGACATAACAATCGTCGCTCACGGTCGCGGAAGCGGCGATAAAAGCGGTAGAATCAACCCCCTTCTTTTTGCTCTTCGATTGCTCTACCAAATTTAATAACATCGCGAGCGCCGCATAAGCGTTCTCTACTTTTACAAGTGTGGCTCTTATCGGTTGTTCCGGTTTGAAATCATTATTCACCAAAACAATGCTTGCCTCGGTATTATAAATATGATGCGCATATTTAAGATTCGCCAAAAAGGTCAATGTACCTGGCTTTCCTTCTTCTATTTTAGAGAAGTTGCTGACTTTAACGTTCGGATCTCCTTCAATCGTTCCGTTCAGGAAGCCGGCAATTTGTTGGGCTGAAAACTCCATTACTTATTCAATTATATATGTATCTTCGTTGACTGTCCGCTGTTTATAGACAGTTAGTTTGCAAAAATGGTGAAAATTCTTTATATAGCCTATGCTTTGCAGGGAATAATTCCCTTATCATGTAGATAACCGGCCATTTCTTTCTGTACGGCATGTGCCGCCTCACGGGCTACGTTGGCGAAAGCCTCCGTCTTATCCGCGTAAATAATCGCACGGGAAGAATTTACCAAAAGACCGCATTGGTCGTTCATCCCGTATTGAGCTACTTCCGCCAAGCTTCCACCTTGAGCGCCTACGCCCGGAACTAACAAGAAATGATTCGGGGCCTGTTTACGGATATCAAGGAACATCTTGCCTTGGGTAGCGCCCACTACATACATCATTTGCTCATCGTTAGCCCATTCTTGCGATTTCTTTAGTACTTTCTCGAAAAGACGTTCACCATTTGCGTCTTCCGTCATTTGAAAATCATGTGAGCCTTTATTGGAGGTCAAGGCCAATAAGATTACCCAAGCCTCCGGGTAGATCAAGAATGGTTTTACGCTATCCTCGCCCATATAGGGAGCGACCGTTACGGCATCTACCTTGATATGATCGAAGAAAGAACGGGCATACATCTCGGAGGTATTTCCGATATCACCACGTTTCGCGTCGGCGATGATAAATTGATCGGGATAATTCTCCCGTAAGTAAGCCACAGTCTTCTCAAAAGCCATCATACCCTTTGTGCCGAGGCTCTCGTAAAAAGCCAGATTCGGCTTGTAAGCGACACAATAATCGGCGGTAGCGTCGATGATCGCTTTATTGAATGCGAAAATAGGATCTTCTTCCGACAATAGATGTTGCGGGATCTTTTTTATATCTGTATCTAATCCGACACAAAGGAAGGATTGTTTCTTTTTAATATTCTCGAATAGCTGTTGTTTGTTCATTTTCTTATTCAGTATGAAATGATTGGATGTGTTTACAATTCAGACTCTTTCAGTCGCTCAGCGTTCTCCGCTACGATCAGGTGATCCAAGCAATCTTGAATTTCACCGTCCATAAAGGCTGAAAGATTATAGATCGTGTAATTGATACGGTGATCCGTGATACGCCCTTGCGGGTAATTGTACGTACGGATCTTCGCGGAGCGGTCACCGGTAGATACCATGGTCTTACGCTTGCTGGCGATATCGTCCAAGTATTTCTGGTGTTCCTTGTCATAAATGAACGAACGAAGACGGGTAAGCGCCCTTTCTTTGTTCTTCGGTTGGTCTCGTGTCTCCGTACATTCGATCAAGATTTCCTCACTCACACCTGTAATGGGGTTCTTCCAGACATAACGCAGACGGACACCTGATTCCACCTTGTTTACGTTCTGACCACCGGCCCCACCGGAGCGGAAGGTATCCCATTTAATCTCCCCTTCATTAATCTCAACATCAAATTCATCCGCCTCAGGCAATACGGCAACTGTAGCGGCGGAGGTATGTACACGTCCTTGCGTCTCCGTAGCCGGTACACGCTGTACACGGTGTACACCGGACTCATACTTCAACGTTCCGTATACTTTCTCGCCCGATACCGTGAAGATGATTTCCTTAAAACCGCCGGACGAGCCTTCGCTAAAGCTAGACACGCTTATTTTCCATCCCTTCAGTTCGCAATACTTCACGTACATACGATATAGATCACCGGCGAAAAGGGCGGCTTCGTCACCTCCCGTTCCTCCTCGTATCTCAACGATCGCGTTCTTGTCGTCTTGCGGATCAGCGGGAACGAGCAATAATTTTATCTCTTCTTCCAAAGCGGGAATACGTTCGTTGCAGGTATCCAGCTCCTCACGGGCCATTTCCCGCATTTCCGGATCTTGCTCGGACTCAAGCAAGGCTTTCGCTTCCTCGATCCCGTTCAATACTTTCACGTATTCCGAACGAGCTCCCACAATTTTCTCCAAATCACGGTACTCTTTGTTCAGTTTTACGAACCGTTTCATGTCGGCGATCACCGCCGGGTCGGTAATAAGGGTACCGACTTCCTCGAAACGGCTCACTAATCCGTCTAATTTACCAAGTAAACTATTTTCGGCCATTTATCTTTATTAATAGGTGAAGCGACCTTTCTCGCTTTCGATAATCAATTCATTTTTATCAGCTTCCTCTACGAAGCCCACGATTTGCGCATCAATACCAAAGCTTTTTGAGATGCCGATTACTTCTTCCGCATGCTCGGGAGCGATGTATATCTCCATCCGGTGTCCCATATTGAATACCTTGTACATCTCGCTCCAGTCCGTACCGCTCTGCTCCTGAATCGTGCGGAATAACGGTGGGATAGGGAAGAGATTGTCCTTAGTTACACGCTTGTTCTCTACGAAATGCATGACTTTTGTCTGGGCCCCTCCCGAACAATGTACCATACCATGGATTTGAGAGCGTAGTTTATCAAGCAATACCTTAATTACCGGCGCATAGGTACGTGTAGGCGAAAGCACCATCTTTCCGGCATCGATCCCTAATTCCTCGATCTTATCCGTAAGTTTCAATCCTCCGGAGTAAACCAATTCTTCGGGAACGGCGGCATCGTAGCTTTCCGGATATTTTTTCGCTAAATACTTAGAGAAAACATCATGGCGGGCAGAGGTCAAGCCGTTGCTACCCATACCTCCATTGTATTCTTTCTCGTAAGTGGCTTGTCCGGAAGATGCCAGACCTACGATCACGTCTCCTCCTTGGATATTCTTATTATCGATTACGTCCGAACGTTTCATGCGGCAAGTGACCGTACTATCTACGATGATGGTACGAACTAAGTCGCCAACGTCTGCGGTCTCGCCACCTGTCGCGTAGCAACCAACGCCCATCTCACGTAACTCTGCCAGCAACTCATCTGTTCCATTGATGATCGCCGAGATCACCTCGCCCGGAACCAACAGCTTGTTACGTCCAATTGTAGAAGAGACCAAGATATTGTCTACGGCACCTACGCAGAGCAGGTCGTCGATATTCATGATAAGAGCGTCTTGGGCGATACCTTTCCACACCGAAAGATCTCCGGTCTCTTTCCAGTACATATACGCCAAGGACGATTTGGTACCGGCGCCATCCGCGTGCATAATATTACAATATTCAGGATCACCGCCTAAGATATCGGGGATGATCTTACAGAACGCTTTCGGAAAAATTCCCTTATCGATGTTCTTTATCGCATTGTGAACATCTTCTTTTGAAGCGGAAACGCCTCGCAGGTTATAACGTTGATCACTCATTGTACTATATTATTTGAACCGCAAAGGTAATACTTTTTTATGTTACTTATCTAAGTTTTAAGACATCTCCTTCCTCCGGGATGTAATCTTTGTCTTTTTTATTCATTTTATACAGACTCTTGATCTGGATTCCGTACATCTGCGCAATACTGTGCATAGACTCTCCGACTTGTACCACATGGTCGTAATTCGGCTTGTCCGCTTTCTTCTTTTTCTTTTCCAGATATACGATATCGCCTGCCTGCAACGGGAAGTCCTCAGGCACCTCGTTGAATTTCATCAACTGCTTGGCCTTGAATCCCATGCTTCGGGCGATCTGGTCGAAACTGTCGTTATCCTTAGCGTATACATAGATCAAACCGTGGGTACGATAGACTTGATAATTGAACACCGGAAGATTTTGCTTCTTGGTAGAGGTCTTCTTTTTTCTCTTACCGGAGTCAAAGCGGTATAACTCATAATCTTCGATAACCTTGATTAATTTATTCGCGTAAGCACGATCGGTGGCGTAACCGCATTTTTGTAGTCCTTTGGCCCAGCCTTTGTAATCCTTGATGTTTAATTTGAACAGGCGTTCGTAGCGGGAGCGTTCGGCGAGGAAGCGGGAATGGTCATCATAAGAATCCTCTACTCGTTTGTATTTCCGGAAGCACTCTCCCCGCAGGTCGTCGTCGTGATAGACCCTGCCGCCTCGCCAGTCCGAATGGCATTTGATACCGAAGTGATTGTTGGAGCGTCTGGCCAAGTCGCTTTGCCCAGCTCCGGATTCCAGTAATCCTTGCGCTAAGGTGATACTTGCCGGAATGCGATATTTCTTTTGGTGTTGAATCGCCAAATCACTGTATTTACTGATGTATTTTTGATAGGAAGTCAGCTTCCGCTGGCTTTCCGCCCCTGCGCTTAAACAGACGAGGGACAATAATAATATACCTAAAAAATGAAGGGATAAACGCATAACTGTTCTTTTCGATCCGATTTTACCGGACAAATATATAAAAGAAAATACATATCTACCGGGAATTGATGGGTTAAAAATAGGAGATACGGGCTAGATAATCGTAATGCTCCCCATTTTCTATTTTTTCCGCTTTAAAGCCGGCTTGCCTTGCGTATAGATTCAGCGTGTTGAAATCTATATATAACCAATCAAATGAATCCCCTTTGATACTTTTATATTGCATGCGGAAATCGATCTCTCCGAAATAATCATCCTCGGGGGCGATATCCAGATTCCCGTCTTCATCTTCAAATAAATAACTTAAGTCGCTAGAGTCAAGTAAAAGCTGTCCGTCCCGGGCTAGAACCTCTTTTAAGCGGTGAAAGAAAGCCGGGAGATTTTCCAGTTTACCGATAATCCCGGAACCGTTCATTAAGAGAAGAATGGTATCGAATGGTCCGGTTAAGCTCCTGTCAAAAAAATTCTGTAAGCGGGCGTCTTTTACGCCCCGTTTGTTCATGGCCTCTACGGAAAGAGGGGATATGTCGATAGCGGTAACCTCTTTACCCATTTCCTGTAAAGCCAAGGTGTGGCATCCACTTCCGGCACCAACATCCAATATTTTGCCTGTACTGAGTTGAAGGGCTTTCTGTTCCAAGGAGGGCATTTCTTGGAAAGTCCGGAATAATTGATTCACGGGAATCTCATCTTCATCGAACATGGAGGAGAATACACGGAGTTTACTCGCTTTTCCATGTGCGAGATAATCGATGATAGCGGCGCCCATCGGGTCTTTATCGGATGTAAGAAGCATTGAATGCATATGTCTTTATTCTATATATAAGGTATATTCTATGATGTGGGTGCGAAATTAATATATTCTTTTTATATTTATAGCCTATAAGAATTATAGTTATGTTTCTTTCAAAACATTAAAACAATCAAGAAAATGAAAGAATTGAAATTAGAGACCCGGGTAGAGGTCTATGCGGTAGGAGAATTGGACAATATATATAGGCAATTGTACGAGGCCGCTTTTGAAGCCTCGAAAAAAGCTTATGCTCCTTATTCCAAGTTTCATGTGGGAGCGGCGGTTCTATTGGAGAATGGGGAGATACTTTCCGGAAATAATCAGGAAAACGCAGCCTATCCGTCTGGGCTTTGTGCGGAGCGGACCACCTTATTTTATGCGGGAGCACGTTATCCGGATGCGGCAGTTCAGATTTTGGCGATCGCGGCTATGAAGGATGGGGAACGTGTGGATCTTATCACGCCTTGTGGTGCCTGCCGGCAAGTGATGTTGGAAACCGAGCAACGTTATAACAAACCTATGAAAGTCCTTCTTTGTGGAAAAGAGGAAGCGTATCTCGTTCCGAGCGCAACGGCCTTGTTGCCGTTTTGTTTCAGTAAGTCTGATTTGATCTGATAGAATAAAAAGAGGCAAGAACGATTCTCGCCCTTGCCTCTATATGTAATAATTAAGTTCGATTAGATCCCTAAAGAAGCCTTGATCTGATTGATCTTTTCTTCTGCCGCTTTCTCTGCCTCCGGCAATTCATCGATACTCTTTACCTTGGAGTGAACCTCGCAATAGAATTTGATCTTCGGTTCTGTTCCGGAAGGACGGATAGATACTTTTGTATTATCTTCCGTGAAGTATTGAAGCACATTAGAGGTAGTAGGCATATCTAATGTAACGGTTTCGTTCTCTGCATAGTCCTTACCTTTCAATGTAGAGTAATCGTAGAAATAAGTTACCTTAGAGCCTGCGATCTCTGTCAACGGGTTCTCACGGAACTTTTTCATCATAGCCTCGATCTCCTCCGCTCCACTCTTGCCTTTCTTCACGACAGAGATACCTTTCTCCTTAGAGAAGCCGTATTCCACGTAAATCTTCTGAAGCAATTGATACAAACTCAAACCTTGATCTTTTGCCCAAGCTGCGATCTCGGCTAAGATAACGCAAGCGGAAACAGCGTCTTTATCGCGAACGAAGTCCTCGCAAAGGAATCCGTAGCTTTCCTCGCCACCACCGATATAGTTTTTCTTGCCTTCGTTCTCACGCATAACGTTAGCGATCCATTTGAAGCCTGTATAAACATCGTACATTTCTACGCCATTACGCTCGGCGATCGTCTTGATCGTCTCTGTCGTAACGATTGTCTTTACGATATATTCTTTACCATTGATCTTACCTAACTCTTTCCAGCGAATGATTAAATAGTAAACGAACATCAAAGCGGTTTGGTTACCATTCAAAAGTACCCATTCGCCTTCGTTATTCTTAACGGCGGCACCTACACGGTCTGCGTCCGGATCGGAAGCCATTACCAATTCAGCGTCAGTCTCTTTTGCTTTCTCTACAGCCATAGCTAAAGCAGCCGGCTCTTCCGGGTTCGGAGAGATAACCGTCGGGAAATCACCGCTAACAACATCTTGTTCCGGTACATGGATAATGTTCGTGAATCCGTAAGCTTTCAAAGCGGCAGGAACCAATTTAACACCTGTTCCGTGAATTGGAGTATACACGATCTTCATATCCTTATGGCGGGAAATAGCCTCCGGAGACAAAGAAATCGTTGTTAATTCCTTGATATATTCATCATCGATCGCTTGTCCGATGATCTCGATCAATTCTTTATTTCCTTTGAATTTAATCTCGCTAGCGTTACGGATCTTGTTAACCTCGGCGATCGTATTCTTATCGTGCGGGGCGATCATTTGTGCGCCATCATCCCAATAAGCCTTGTATCCGTTGTATTCTTTCGGATTGTGAGAAGCCGTCAAGATGATACCGCTCTGGCATCCCAGTTTACGGATAGCGAATGACATTTCCGGAGTCGGACGCAGGTCTTCGAATAAATAAACCTTGATGCCGTTAGCGGAGAAGATATCGGCTGATATTTCCGCGAACTTACGGCTGTTGTTACGGCAATCGTGGCCGATGACAACCTTTATCTGTTCTAAATCCGCAAATTCCTTTTTCAGATAGTTGGATAAACCTTGGGTAGCTGCGCCAACTGTATATATATTCATACGATTTGAACCTACCCCCATGATTCCGCGCAATCCACCTGTTCCGAATTCTAGGTCTTTATAAAAACACTCGATTAACTCAGTAGGATCTTCGTTGTCAAGTAACGCTTGAACTTGAGCACGAGTTTCCGCATCATAACTTTTCGTAAGCCATCCTTGTGCCTTACTTCTTACCATTTCTAATAAGTCGTTGTTTTCCATGTTTATAATATTATTGTGTTTATTGTTGAGCAATCTACTCAATACGATAAATATACAAGAAACAAATATACGAATTTCTTAAAGTAAAGCAATCAAAGGACTTATATTTTGCCTAAAAAATACGATAAATCGTCCTACCAAGTAAACGGATGTGTATAAATCGACTCATTTCCGCAAGCATCCGTTACGATTAATTTAAGTTCATGCTTGCCTCTTTGCAACCTCTCTTTATCGAAGCGATAGGTAATAACCGATTTATTATTCATCTCGAATAAGACAAACTGCCCGTCTATTTCTCCCCGGTAGGTTTGTACCCCGCTTAAGTTATCGGACAAACGGAATATGAAGTTCTGTTTGCTGACCCACGTCTGTTGGTTGATCGGCGTGATAACCGGAGCCTTTGTATCTTGTTGTATCTTATAACTGCCCAATTCCTTGATATTTGCGTCGATCCAGCCATTACGGTATGTACCGCCCATCCAAGAGGCACGTCCGTTTTGTAAGCGAACCACACCATATTGTTGTTTATTCTCAAGCGTATCGCTTTGCAAGAATAGTGATAACTGGGCCGTTCCATGCAAAGGGATTGGCTTATCGTGCAATATGTGGGTGGCTGATAATGAGGTACTATCTTCTTTCACCGAATAGCGGAAGTAGAGGTCATTATATAGATTACCTTTAGGCATGACGAGACGGATGCCTTTAGCGCCGAACCTATTCTCGCTACCCCAATGGAATAATTCTGTATGAGTCGTATCGATCTGGGGGATCTCTTGTTTCTTTCCCTCGATCCAGATGGATAAACGGGTGGCATTGCCGAAAGCGTCAGCAAGTGTATACGTCAAATGATAGGTACGAGGTTCATCTATACGCAAGATTCCCCGGTTTACGCTTTCAAGGAAGCGTAGACGGTTTCCCGGCTCGATGAAACTACGCATATAGAAAGAGCGATGATCTTTCCATTCTTCGTAATCTGTGAATGTGTTCAGATAACGGGTCTCGTCAAATGCGAACTTATCAAGATTACTATGGAAAATCACTTGGCTGTCTGCCGTGAGCGTGATTTCTCGTACGCCATAAATGTTAGTCGTATTATCCATATAATCATAGGCTTTTACAGCGAGCCCTATTTCTCCCCATGCCTCGATTTTTCCAGTGATTGTCTGTTTCCCGTTTTTCGCCGTGACGGGTTTTATCTCAAGCTTCTTGCTTTTGCCGTTTACTACGCCTTTTCCTTCGATGGGGACGATCTGTATTCCTTGGATTTTAGGAGGACGGGTATCGGTTATCCGATCCGAGAAATAATCCAAGGGGTCCATGACTTCCTCGGTCTCGGTGTCTCGTATCTCAAAATGGAGATGAGGTCCACCAGAGCTTCCGGTATTGCCGCTTAACGCTACGACTTCATTTTTCTCGACAGGAAGCAAATCCGGCGTAAGGAAGAGATTTACATTGAAACTTTCTTGTGCGTATTGTTGCTCTTTTACATAATTCGCTATTTTCTTCGAGAATTTTTGTAGATGGCCGTATACGGTGGTCGTTCCATCCGGGTGTGTGATGTAAAGCCCGTTACCGTAGCCCCATGGACTTACGGATATACGTGATACGTATCCTTCTTGTACCGTATGTACGGGTTTACCTTCTACCCCTTGTGTCTTGAAGTCTATTCCGGAATGGAAATGATTACTTCTTAACTCACCGAAGTTTCCGCTCAGTAAGATCGGGAAATCGAAAGGATTCCTAAGTTGCTGGGCGTTTGTGTTGATTATGTGGGAGCCGATGATTGCGAATAGACCGGCTAGATATATGGATCTAATATTCATAGGTATTACGTATTTTGACAGACAAAGATAATCGTTTTCGATGAATTATCTATCTCTTATCCTTTGGTATCGGACTTGTACCTGATTTCATGGGGCGAGCCTTTCTTTTTTCCAATGGCCGTCCGGTTGAAGGGTATATACTATGCGATCATGAAGTCGGTTGGGCCTACCTTGCCAGAACTCGATACGTTCGGGAATGACGGCATACCCGCCCCAGTGAGCCGGACGCTCCACTTCTTTTCCAATCCAACGAGCTGCCTCTCTAATGAAAGCTCGTATAAGTTGCACACGGTTGCCGATGGGTTGACTTTGTGGGGATATACGAGCTCCGATCCGGCTTTTATACGGGCGTTTTTTGAAATATTGATCCGATTCATCCGGGGGGACTTTTTCAGCCGTACCTTCGATATGTACCTGCCTTTCTAATTGATGCCATACAAACGAAAGAGAGATTGCCGGGTTTTGTGCCAGTTGCCTGCCTTTTCGGCTTTCGTAGTTGGAGTAGAAAATAAACTTATCATCATGCAGGTCCTTTAATAAGACGGTACGGGTGGAAGGTTTGCCTTCTGGAGATACGGTCCCTACTAGCATGGCCGTGGGTTCATCTACTTTGCTGTCTATAGCCTCTTGTAACCATTGACTGAAAAGCAAGAATGGGTTATCCGGAAGTTCGCTTTCCCTTAATCCTCCTTTTGTGTATTCTTGCCGGATTGAGGCGAGATTTATTTCCATATGTGTTCTGTTTGCTTGTTGACTACATAGCTTTTCTTCTTTAATAGGATAACAAGAGATCGAAAAAAAGGTTTCAAGGTTTTCTTTTCAGCGTTTGATCTGAGAACGTATTAGAAAATCGACTGTTAATGGTAAATGGTCACTAAAACCGCCCTCATATTTAAAGCCGTAATAGGTTCGAAAAGGACGTACCCCCCGCCATGTTTTATCTTTAGTCAATAAAAAATCAGGAGCGAATATGTGGATGCTTTCCGGAATGATATGCATGGAAGACTCTTGCGTGATGAGATCCCGGTTTACGATTATTTGATCGAGTTGGCTCCATTCGCCTTGGTATTTATGACTACCCGGGAATTGAGTTATATGGGGGCTTGCGAACAAATTATAATAGGTACAAGATGTGGAATCTGTGATCTGCGTATTTTCAGGAAAGGCTTGGGCAGCGAATATCTCGGAAATACTTCTGTCTTGAGGGGTATCATTGAAGTCTCCCATAATGAGTATCTGCGGCTTTTCTCGTATCAGTAACAGGGAATCGCTAGATCCCCGTAAAGTGCGGGCCGCGTCAAAACGATCCTTTTCACTTTCTTTTTCTCCTCCGTAGCGGGAGGGGAAATGACACACGAAAACATCTAAGGTATCGCCTGTTATGATCTTTCCATATACGTGTAGGATATCTCGGGTTAATTTGTGTTTGTTCCCGGAAAAACGAATTGGAATGGATTCATGTCGTAAATAAAAGAATTGATCTCGTTGATAAAGAAGAGCGACATTAATACCTCTGGGATCGGGGCTTTGAGTGATAATATATCGGTAATCCTGCCAGCGGAGCGGTGTGCGACGGGTAAGATGAGACAGGACGGAGTCGTTCTCGACTTCGCAAAGAGCTATTAAGGCCGGTGTGCTCCATTCCCCGGCAGCGCTTATTACTTTCGCTATTTGTTGTAGCTTATGATAGTAGCGGCTTTGTGTCCAGTACCGGTTGCCGGAAGGTAGAAATTCATCGTCATTCTTGGTTGGATTATCCCTTGTGTCGAAAAAGTTCTCCACATTATAGGTCATGACCTTGAACGTAGCTTGGGCAAATAACGGAGGGGAGGCAAAGAATAAAAGAAAAAACATAAAAATCTTCATAGTTAAAGCTTTGATTAATTGTTAATATGTAATGTATTCTTATTGGTTTGAATCTTCGGTCTCTTCCTGAACAAACTCGTAGGCTCCTATGGTCGGGCCGTTCGAACTGGTTAGCCGGTTGACACCGTAACGATCGATCGGATAATTCTTCGTTATCTCGGGATCTGCTTTTCCGACTCCGGTAGTCGATACGGAATCTGGCCGGAAATCATAGGTGTATTTATTTTGCTTGCCTCCTACTTTCCGATAGGAAGGAGTCTTTTTGATAAACAAGACCTCCTTGAAGTGATCGCTGGAGGATTCTTTGGCTTTAAGCGCACAGTGATTGAACCGATAATCGAAATCTGTACTGCCATCTGCTTTTAATTCGACATCGTAACTTCCATCGATAGTGCAATTGTCAAAATAAGCTTGCGTGATAGGATACGGGCCATTTCCGTCTACTGTTACGTTATTGAGCAAGTATAGGCATTTACTATCCAAAGGAACAGTCTCGCTGGCCATTTCCCTTTTGGTTAAACTCATGTAATTAGCCATTGTACAGTGAGCGAAGTAATATTTACCACCGACTAAAGTGAGTACACTTCCTCCGGCATTGCTGAATTCCGTATTTGTAGCGATAACATCACAATTGATGGCGAAGAATAGATCGCTCCCCATATTCGTGATCTGTGAGTTGTTTATCTTGATCTTTGGGCGGTCCGGGGTGGAAAGCTCGCAATATACACCGGAGGTACCATTACGTACGATTACATTATCCCAGACATTCCCGTAGCTATCCGCCTTAAAGGTAATGCCTCCCCATTGCCCGGGAGTCCGGTCATACGGTAATATATCATTTAGTATATAATCCAAACGATCGCCTCGGAAAGTGATAGGCTCATCCAAGGTGCCTAAAGCGTTCATGGAGCCGTGAACGATCAGGCTCGCTTTATCATGCATATAGAAAGTAGCCCCCTTCTCGATATTCAATGAAACCCCTTTAGCGATAACCAAACTATCGTAGATCAAGTAAGGACGATTGGCCGTGAGGATAGAATCTTTTGTAATCGTAACACCGCCTTTGTAAAGATTAACATCCTGCCCGTAGGCTTCCAATAATACGGATTGACGGATGCCATTCACGGTGAAAAGTACGGAATCCTGTATCAACAGAGGTTGATTGCCACCATTCGGATCGACCGTTACTTCCACGAATACATACATGCTGTCGTTGGCGAGTATCCCTACATTATTAAATGAGCTACCTTTGCGTCCATCCACATTCATGCGGAAGCCGGTAGCCTCTCCACTGGCCAGCATGATGGACTCAATGCTCAGAGGTTCACTATTTTTATTGTAGATCATAAATTGACGGGTGGTAGAACCGATCGTACTGAAGATCGTATCAAAAGCGAGCGTGTCTGTCGAGAAGCTTAGCCGGTAAGTCGGGTTGGTGGAATAATGATCATCCAAACCGTCGCATGCCGGAAGCATGTTCAACAGAAGCGTTGCGAGTATAAATAGCGTTATCGTTAATCTTTTCATTTTCGTAAATGTTAACTGTAAATATCTTGTGTTCTTGTTTTAATAGATAAACAAAATTATCATAAAAAAGTTGCAAGACATTAACATAAAAAAAGAGGATAGACACGGTTATCGTGTCTTTCCTCTTCTTATAACGCAAAAAACGTTGGTTTATTTTGCGGGGATGCTCTTTAATAATTCAAGAAGGTGGCTCCACCATAAACCGACCGTAGCGATCTCGATACGCTCGTTGGGTGAATGTACGTCACGCAAAGTAGGCCCGAAAGAGATCATATCCAGTTTCGGATATTTTTCCAAGAACAAACCGCACTCTAATCCGGCGTGGATGGCCATGATCTTGGCGTCTTTGTTGAATAGGCGTTTGTAAGTCTCCTGTGCGATCTTCAAGATCTTAGAGTCGGGGTTCGGGGCCCATCCCGGATAGCCATCGCCATGTTTTACATCTGCTCCAGCCAATAGGAACGTGGAGGCTACCGTATTGGCGATAGCGATCTTGCATGATTCGATAGAGCTACGCTGGCTGGTACCGATCAAGATCGTATTGCCTTCTTTCATCTTTATGGAAGCAAGGTTGGTAGAAGTCTCTACCAAGCCTTCTATATCGTGGCTCATACCGATTACGCCGTGCGGACAAGCGTGCAAGGCGTAGATTAATTTCTCGGCGGTGGCATTGTCGATATGATACTCCGGACGATCCGTGGACTCCATCGCTAACTGAACGCTCGGGTCTACATGTTTCAACTCATTTTCAACGTCGGCGGCGAAATGGTTCAGCAAGATACGTACATCCTCCTTATTTTCCGGATGCAAGCCGATCACGGCGTGTGCCTCGCGAGCGATTGCGTTACGTAAGTTTCCTCCATCGATAGAGCAAAGAACGAAATCATATTTCTTTTTCAATAAGAATAAGAAACGAACCAATATCTTGTTGGCATTGCCTAATCCTTTGTGGATCTCGCCACCGGAGTGACCGCCATTCAACCCTTTCACATCGATACGGAAATACTGCATCTTATCGGACGTAGGAACTGGCTCATAATGGAAAGTCGCTTGTGTGTCTTTACCTCCGGCGCAACCCATAAAGATCTCTCCCTCGTCCTCGCTATCGAGATTTAACAAGATATCTCCGGTCATGAAACCTTCTTTCAAGGCTTTCGCTCCGGTCAAACCTGTTTCTTCGTCTACTGTGAACAAACATTCGATCGGACCGTGTTGGATATCATCGGAGGCAAGCAAAGCCAACTCGGCCGCTACACCGATACCATTATCGGCTCCCAAAGTAGTGCCGTTGGCACGCAGCCATTCGCCGTCGACGATCGTCTCGATCGGATCATTGTCGAAATCGTGTTTCGTACCGTTATTTTTCTCGCAAACCATATCCATGTGAGACTGCAATACGACTACCGGACGATCCTCCATTCCCGGAGTGGCAGGCTTTGACATTAAAAGGTTGCCGGCTTCATCTTTCTTGATAGCTATTTTATACTCTTTCGCGAATGATTCTAGGAATTCAATCATTTTGCCTTCCTTTTTTGAGGGGCGAGGCACTTGGGTTACTTGATGGAAGAACTTCCATACGATAGTAGGCTTTAAATCAGTAATCTTCATAATGTTACAATGTATTATAGATGTTACTCTAAAGTTAATAAAACCGCAACTGAAAGAGCTTAGTTCGAAAAAAAGTAGAATAAAATGCCAAAAAGACACTTAGTAATCACTTAAACTCTTATATTTGCGTCCACAAATATAGAGAAAATGCTTACAACGTTATTATTTACGGTCATAATTCTTGTTATCAGTGTCGTGTTGCTATCGATAAAAGTGCTGTTGAAAAAGGGAGGAAGGTTCCCGAATACGCATATCGAAGGAAACAGGGCGTTGGGTAAGAAAGGTATATTTTGTGCGAAGACCATGGATCGTATGGCGGTGAAGCAAAAGGGACTCTATGACATCATGAACGAAATAAAAGAATAAAAAAATAAGATTTAAATTGCACTTTATGAAGAACATTAACTACGTTATTAACGGTGTGCTAGCGGTGGCTGTCGTAATCTTGTATATTATGCAATTTTCCGGCAAGAAAGAATCAAGCGTAACAAGAACATTCGCGTCAGCGGGAGACACAACGGCCTTACTTCCGATCGCTTATGTAAATGTGGATTCCCTGTTACTTAATTACAATTATTCCAAGGATCTGAACGAGATCATCTTGAAGAAACAAGAGAATTCCCGTGCTAACATCACCCAGAAAGCCCGTAGTTTACAAGGCGAGATGCAAGATTTCCAGCGTAAGGTAGAAAATAACGCTTTCCTTACCCGTGAGAGGGCGGAGCAAGAGCAACAACGTTTATTGAATAAGCAACAAGAGTTGCAGAACTTAGATAACCAATTGGCTCAAGAGTTGATGCAAGAGCAGCAGAAGTTGAACGAGCAATTACGCGATACGGTTGTTTCTCAATTGAAGGCTTTCAATCTGGGTAGAGGCTATCAAGTGGTATTCAGCAATACGGTAGGAGATAATATCCTTTTGGCTGGCGATTCCTATGATATCACAGGCGAATTGCTGGAATACTTGAATAAGAATTATTCCTCTCCGGCCAAGTAAGCTATTAATAGAATTTATAAAAGAAAGGGTGTATCAAAGGAACGTTTGATACACCCTTTTTTTAACGGTGCTTACCGGGGACTTTATAGAAGATATACTGTATCTGCAAAGTAATATATACTGCGTTGGCCTGGTCAGTATATATTCATCGGTCGGGTCAGTAGCACTGCGTTTTGCGGCCAATTACTCTTTAGGAGTAACGAAAGCGGTATATACCTGTAAGATAGCGGCTACGCTCAAGCAAAGGATCCACTCGGTACGGTTGTTGAACATAAAGCCGGAAGATACGATCATTAGAAGTCCGGCGAATACGTTGAAACGGTGGAGCCGGCGGCGACGAAAGTCCAAGTCCTTAACCGGAAGGGTCAGATAGCAAACGGCTATACCCGCCGCACCGACAGCGAATAAATAAGGGGCGACAGCCCAATGAGTAAGAAACAATATGGCACCGGCTAATACGAGTAATCCCGCTACGCCGAAAATAATCGATCTGATTTGTTGATTCATTTATTTGTCCTTGATAATAAAAACATCCTCGTTCGACCTTTTCATGAAATACTCTTCACGGGCGAAACGTTCCAGTCCCTCCTTGTCCGTATGAAGGTCGTTTAATTTCTTGCTGTTGATCTCGATCTCCTTTTGGTAATGTTTGATCTCTTTCTCCAAACCGCGTATTTTCTCGTCGTACGTATAGCGTTTATACAGGCTGCTATCGCCCACCGTAAAGGTGACGATAAGGAACACGATGGTAACCAACCAATAAGCGTTGATCCACGATAGATACTTTATGTAAAACTCTTTTATGCGTGACATCAGAACATCGTTTTCGCGAAGATAATGAATTATTTTGTTTATCTTTGTCTTATCAATAAAAAGCAGAGAATGGATAATTATATTGTATCGGCAAGAAAATATCGCCCGTCCACTTTCCGGAGTGTAGTAGGGCAGAAGTCTCTTACCACTACGCTGAAAAACGCGATACAAAGTAACAAATTAGCGCATGCTTACCTGTTTTGCGGTCCTCGTGGAGTAGGAAAGACCTCGTGTGCCCGTATCTTTGCGAAGACGATCAATTGCTTGAATCCGACGGCGGATGGCGAGGCTTGCAATGCGTGCGAGTCGTGCCGGGCTTTCAATGAGCAGCGTTCTTACAATATCCATGAACTGGATGCCGCCTCGAATAACTCGGTGGACGATATCCGTACCTTGATCGACCAAGTGCGTATCCCGCCTCCAATCGGTAAATACAAAGTCTTCATTATTGACGAGGTCCATATGTTGACAACCGCCGCTTTCAACGCATTCTTGAAGACATTGGAGGAACCTCCGCATCATGCTCTCTTTATCTTGGCTACGACCGAGAAGCACAAGGTGCTTCCCACGATCCTTTCCCGTTGTCAGATCTATGATTTCTCCCGTATATCCATCGCCGACATGGTGGAGCATTTGCAATATGTCTCTTCGCAAGAGGGGGTAACTGCGGAACCGGAAGCCTTGAACGTGATCGCTCAGAAGGCGGATGGAGGTATGCGCGACGCTTTGTCTATCTTTGACCAAGTGGTAAGTTTCACGAATGGCAATATCACGTATCAAGCGGTTATCGATAACTTGAACGTGCTGGATTATGAGTATTATTTTCGTCTGACAGATGCGATCTTATCCGGCAATGTGCGGGCTTCTTTATTGATCTTGAATGAGATATTAGGCAAAGGATTCGACGGGCAGAATATCATAACCGGTTTGGCTGGGCATTTCCGGGACTTATTGGTATGCCGGGATGAGTCCACCTTGGTGCTATTCGAGGTGGGAGCTTCTATACGGGAACGATATAAGGAGATGGCGAAACATTGTCCGGATCAACTTCTGTTCAAGGCGATAGAGCTAGCGAATACGTGCGATTTGAATTACCGTGCCAGCCGCAATAAGCGTCTTTTATTGGAATTGACGTTGATTCAGCTCTGTCAATTAACACAGGTGGCCGTCGACGATAAAAAAAAAGCGTTAATTGAGCCGATTGCTGGGACGAATCCGTCTTCTCAAGCGGTGAATAGCGGGCAGCCCCAACAGCCGCCTCAAGCTCCTTCAGTTACGGCAGCGGCCGGTGCTCCACAAGTTATGAGTACGCACATGCCGAGCTCGGTTCCTGCGCCACCTCCGTCTACAGCGCCTAATCCGGCTCGTAAAACGGCTCGTCCGATGGGGATCTCCATGAAGGAGATCGGAGTGGAGAAGCCTAAGCAACAAACCGTTCAACAAGCGACAACGAACGTAAAGGAGGTAGTAACTCCCTTTGACAATGATTCCTTGGTTCGTGAATGGGATAATTACGCCGCAACGATTGACAAGAAAGTGTATCTTAAGAATACGATGATCAATTGCAAGCCTACCTTGCAAGAGAATTATTATTTCGAGGTAGCTGTACATAACCCGGGGCAGCAAGAGGAATTGATCAATAATGCGATCCATATCCTGCCATTTCTCCGCCAGCATCTTAATAACAGCCGCATCCAGATGCGTGTCCGGATCGTAGAGGGAAATGAGAAGCACTTGGCTTATACATCCACGGAGAAGCTAGAGCTGCTGATGAAGATAAATCCTAACTTGGGTCGTTTGAGGGATGAGTTTAATTTGACGTTAGATTAAGTAGATATGCTAAAGATCCCAAGAAGGGATCTTTAGTCTTATTTTTTATTCCTTTGTCTCAAGATAAACCACTTGAGTTTGCAAATACTCCTCAAGTCCATGTTTTCCGTCCGCACCACCGATTCCGGATTTACGCCATCCCGCATGGAAGCCTTGCATAGCCTCAAAATTCTCACGGTTAATATAAGTCTCCCCGAATTTTAAGGAACGCATTACCTTGAATGCGTTATCCAAGTTTTGTGTATATACGGAAGATGTCAATCCATATTCGCAATCATTCGCCCATGCGATAGCGTCGTTGATGTCCGAATATTCGACAACCGGTAGCACGGGGCCAAAAGTCTCTTCTTGTATGATATCCATTTTCTGCGTAACACAATCCAAAACGGTCGGTTCGAAGAAATATCCTTTTGTACCGATCCTATGACCACCACACAGTAGCCTAGCACCTTGCTGGATCGCTCTTTCTACTTTTTTCTCCATAGACTTCAACGCACTGGCTTCGATAAGAGGTCCCATATCCAGATCCGCGATCTCATTGGGGTTTCCTACTTTTACCTGCTTCATGCCGGCGACTAGTTTTTCCATGAAGGTCTCTTTTATCGCTTTGTCTACATAAACCCGTTCGGCACAATTACATACCTGTCCGGTATTGATCACACGAGAGGCAATAATGGATTTAACGGCGAGATCGACATCTGCGTCCTTCATCACGATAGCCGGGGCTTTACCTCCTAACTCCAGAGAAACTTTCGTGATATTAGGAGCGGCGGCTGCCATGGTCTGTTGTCCGGCTCCCACGCTTCCTGTCAGACTTACCATGCCTACTTTCGGATTCGCCGAGAGTTCATGACCAATCACGCTACCCCGTCCATTTACTAGATTGAAAACGCCGGCAGGCAAACCTGCCTCCTCCACGATCTGCGCGAATACATATGCGTTCTCTGGCGTAAGCTGGCTAGGTTTTATTACGATCGTATTTCCGGTGATCAAGGCCGGCGCGGCTTTACGAGCGACTAGAAAGAATGGGAAATTCCAAGGTAGGATACCTGTCGTTACTCCAATCGGTCTCTTAAATAAGAAAATGTTTTCATGAGGGCGGTCACTGGGAATGATTTCCCCTTCGTACCGGCGGGCCCAGCCTGCCATGTAATCCATATAGTCCGCGGTAAAAAGGACTTCAACATTGGCGAGTCCTTGGGTTTTGCCTCCTTCACGGACGATGATGTCGGTCAGTTCCTTCTCTCTCTTACGGATGCCAGCCGCTATCTTTGTCAGATAAGCAGCCCTTTCTATGGAGGGCGTTCTTTCCCATTGATTCTGCGCTTTCTCTGCGGCATCGATCGCTTTTCTGGCATCTTCAACCGTCCCGTCGGGCATCAGTGAAATAACCTCTTCGGTAGAAGGATTCAATACCTTGATCCATTTCCCAGACTCATTATCAATGAATCTGCCATCTATAAACATTTTCAATTCTTTCATGATACTATTTTTAGGTTGAATAATTTGTTCTTAAAAGTACGGAAAGGAAGGAATGGCAATGTTTTAAAAATGATAATAGTTCTATCAGAAATGATAGTGAATCAAGATAATAGGGTAGATATAGGAAAAACAGCCTCAAGAAGTTGATCTTCTCAAGGCTGTTTTTTTATAGAATGATCGTTTTTCGTTTTAGCAGGCTTTGAAGCTCATGTCCAAGCTCTTCACGGAGTGAGTCAATGCCCCTACGGAGATGAAGTCTACGCCACATTCCGCATAATCACGTAATGTGTCGAACGTGATACCGCCGGAAGACTCTACCTCGAAACGTCCGTTGATGCGGCGAACCGCTTCTTTTGTATTCTCGATATTGAAATTATCCAACATGATACGATCGATACCGCCTACTTTCATGGCTTGTTCCAACTCGTCGAAGTTACGAACCTCGATCTCGATCTTTAGGCTCTTTCCTTTCTCTTTCAGATAGTTTTGCGCACGTGTGATCGCTTGCTCGATGCCGCCGGCGAAATCCACATGATTATCTTTCAATAAGATCATATCGAACAAACCGATGCGATGGTTCATGCCGCCACCGATACGTACGGCCTCTTTCTCGATCATACGCATACCGGGAGTTGTCTTGCGAGTATCTAGAACGTGTGTCTTGGTGCCTTCTAACGCCTTGGCGTATTTACGAGTCGTAGTAGCGATACCGCTCATGCGTTGCATAACGTTCAGCATCAACCGCTCGGTCTGCAATAAGGATTGGATCTTACCTTCCACCACGAACGCTATATCCCCTTTTTTCACTTCGGCTCCGTCTTGTATAAAGACCGTCATTTTCAGTTCCGGATCGAAGTCGTGGAAGATACGTTTAGCCATTTCCACGCCGGCCAATACGCCATCTTCCTTGATGATCAGCTGGCTTTTCCCCATCGCTGTCTCGGGGATGCAACATAAGGTGGTATGATCGCCATCGCCAATATCCTCGGCAAACGCTAATTTGATTAAGTCGTCAATAAGTTTGTCCATCTTTTATTCTATTCTGATTGATTGTATAATCGCTGTATTCCCTTCGGCACGGTACGTGATGTTTACACGGTACTCACCGGAAGACGTCGGAAGCTTTCCGACAAGGAAACCGCTTTCCTTTTTATCCGCATGATGTACGACCGAGAATCCGGAAGGCTTATTCGAACTGAAAAATGAGGACAACATAGAGACGGCCTCACTTCCGTTACATTTCTTAGAGGAACTGGGCAAGGCTACATCCACCACCTTATCCATAGCACCGGATAGAGAGGAGGCATTTCCTGCCTTGAAAGCATTTGATATACTGGTAATATCCGCCGCCTGCGCACATACGAATGCGAATATCAAGGCGAATGTAAGTAAGAGTCGTTTCATAAGCTTTCTTTATTTTATTGAGTAATTAGTTGCAAAGGTATGTATTTTTCTTGTAACTTAGCCTTTCTAAACATGTAAATGTAAGTAGATGAAGATTGGACTGATTGTGATTGGTAAGACGGATGCCGGTTATTTTGTGGAGGCTATCAATGAGTATAAAAATCGCTTGACACATTATATACCCTTTGAAATGGAAGTCATACCGGATATAAAGAACGTGAAGAATCTCTCTGAGGCGCAGCAAAAGGAGAAGGAGGGAGAATTGATTTTAAAGGCCTTGCAGCCCGGCGATTATTTGGTGTTGCTGGATGAGAAAGGGAAGGAGTTTACCTCCATGCAATTTTCTACTTATCTGGAAAAGAAAATGCATACGGTCCCGAAACGCTTGGTATTTGTGGTAGGCGGTCCTTACGGTTTTAGTGAAGCTGTGTATAAGGCGGCATCGGAAAAGATCTCGTTGAGCAAGATGACTTTTTCCCACCAGATGATCCGACTGATCTTTATCGAGCAGATTTACCGGGCAATGACGATCTTGAATAACGAGCCTTATCATCACGAGTAGTTGCGTCGGTTAACGGCAGTATAGGCGTAGCCCTATACCTATACTGCCGTAAGCTCACGCCTATACTGGCGTAGCCTTACGGCAATACTGGTGTTTTTTTACCCGGATTAATGGACTAATTTCAACCCGACGATCCCTATCAATATCAAAGATAAGAACAATAACCTGAATATATTTACGGAATCATGGAAAAACAAGATTCCAAGAAGAACAGTCCCTATAGCCCCGATCCCGGTCCAGATTACATAAGCCGTACCGATTGGGATGCTTTTCTGGGCGAGATATAAGAAATAACCGCTTAAGCCCATGGATAAGATCGATAAACCTATAAACCAAATAAAATATTTGGAATGCATACTTGCTAATTTAAAGCCCAGCGGCCAGCCGATCTCGAATAATCCGGCTATAATTAACAGAATCCAAGCCATATAGAATTAGTCTTAAAAGTTTTCCCGTGTCTTCTGGATCAATAAATAATCCAATAAAGTCATGGCGGTCATAGACTCGACGATAGGTACCGCACGAGGCAATACGCATGGATCATGACGTCCGCGTGCCTTTAATATCGTATCCTCTCCCTCCATGTTAACCGTTTCTTGTTCCATCAAGATCGTAGCGACCGATTTAAAGGCTACCCGGAAATAAATATCTTGTCCGTTGGATATCCCTCCTTGGATACCGCCGGAATTATTGGTACGAGTATTGATATGCCCGTTATCATTGAAAAAGCGATCGTTCCTTTCCGATCCGCGGAAGAAGGCGGCGTTGAATCCGTCTCCATACTCGAAGCCCTTCACGGCGTTGATCGTAAGCATCGCATGTCCTAACGCGGCATGTAACTTGCCGAACACAGGCTCTCCCAATCCGACGGGAACCCCTTTCGCCACACAGGTAATAACACCGCCGATCGTATCTCCTTTTGATTTGATCTCGGCGATCAAGGTTTCCATCTCTGAGGCGGTCTTCGGGTCCGGGCAACGTACGTCGCTCTCCTCCGTCAAGCTTAAATCATAATCTTGGTAACTACCCGCTAATTGGATCGGGCCGACCTGCGAGGTATAAGCTTGGATCTGTATGCCGTATTGTTTAAGGGCGAGTTTAGCGATAGCTCCAGCCACGCAACGAGCGATCGTTTCCCGAGCGGACGAACGTCCTCCTCCACGGGGATCACGGATTCCATATTTCGTTTGATAGGTATAATCGGCATGGGAAGGACGGTAAACCGTCTTCATATTGTCATAGTCCGAGGAATGTTGGTTTTTGTTCCAGATGATGAAACCTATCGGCGTACCGGTTGTCTTTCCCTCGTAGATACCGGAAAGAAATTGTACCTCATCATCCTCTTTACGGGGGGTCGTGATACGGGATTGTCCCGGTTTACGACGGTTCAGCTCTTGCTGGATGAATGCCGTATCTAATTCGATCCCGGCTGGGCATCCGTCGATCACGCCGCCGATACCGGGGCCGTGCGATTCGCCGAACGATGTTAATCTATAAATATTGCCAAAAGTATTCACCGCTTTGTCTAATTGAAAATTGAAAACTGAAAATTGAGAATCAAAAGCCGATGATTAGGCGTTTCTCCTAATTTTCAATTTTCAATTCTCAATTTCCCATTATTTAGTGGCATCCACCACAACCACAACCACCCTCGTGGTTATCGCCACAATCGCTACCGCAATCGTCGCAACCGCAACTGCATCCACCTGCGGGAGCGGAGAAGGCTGCGATCTCTTCCGCTGTCGGTTCGTGTACGTCGATTACCTCGCCGCTGAAATGCAAAGTCTCGCCAGCCAACGGATGGTTGAAGTCCATTACCACGATATCATCCTTCACTTCCAATACAGAGCCGTTCATACGGTTGCCATTAGAATCCATCATCGGTACGGTATTACCTTCCTTGATCATCTCGGCGTCGAATTTACCGTCTACCTCGAAGATATTCTTCGGAAGATCCAATACGTGCTCCTCGTTATATTCGCCATAAGCCTCGGCTGGCTCGATGGAGAAGTTGAACGTGCCACCTACTTCCAGCCCGTTCAAGGCTTTCTCGAATGCCGGAAGCATCATGCCTGTTCCGTAGATGAATTTCAAAGGAGCCTCGACCGTCGCTTTTTCCATTAACTCACGTTCTTCACCTTCGCCAACGTTCAGGTCGTATGTAACCGCAACGTATTTGTTTGCTGTAATTTTCATTTGTCTTGTATTTTAAATATGTATAGAAATGCTCGCAAAGATACGATTTTATTTCTTATCCACCGCCTTTTTAAGAGCGTTCATCGCTTTATCTAAAACAGAGCGGGGGCAGCCAATGTTCAAACGCATATGGCCTTCTCCCCCGGGGCCGAAGATACTTCCGTCGTTCAACGCTAGTCCGGCTTTGTCTTTGAACAGGTGTACGAGTTCCTCTTGACTTAATTTCAGTTCCCTGCAATCCAGCCAAACGAGGAAGGAGGCTTGGGGCTGGTAGACTTTTATCTTGGGGAGATGCTGTTTCATAAACTCTTCCACGAAACGTACATTCTCCATGATATACATTCGCATTTGTTGCAACCATTCGGCGCCATAGGTATAAGCGGCGGTCGTCGCTGTATAAGCGAAGATCGTGCCATCGCCAAACTCTCCGGCCTCAAGGAAAGAGTAAAATTCTTCCCGGATGCGATCATTGGGTACGATTGCGTAGGAAGTCACGATACCGGCGATATTGAACGTCTTGCTCGGTGCCATGAAAGTCACGCTGCAGGAAGCGGCGGTATCCGATACGGAGGCGAACGGGTAATGCGTGTACTGAGGATAGGCCATTTCCGCATGAATCTCATCGGAGATAACCAAAATATTGTGCTTGGCGCAAATATCGGCCAAGCGGACCAAGGTTTCCTTTTTCCAGACGATCCCACCCGGATTGTGAGGGTTGCAGAGGATCAATACCTTGCATTCATCATCTATAATAGATTCAAGATGATCAAAATCCATCTCATAGATGCCGTCTACCATCTTTAGCGGATTATAAACGACCTCGCGCTTCATTTTCTCCGGAACGATGCGGAACGGGTGATAAACAGGGGGCTGGATGATGACCTTATCTCCTTTTTGCGTAAAGCATTGGATAGCGAAAGCGATTCCCTTTACGATTCCCGGGATATAGCTGATCCATTCCCGTTGTATTTTCCAGTTATGTTTGTAGTGTACCCAATTGATGATACTCTCGTAATACTCGTCGGAGCCGAATGTATAGCCGAATATCTCGTGCTCACAACGTTTCTTCAGGGCCTCTACAATAAAGTCCGGTGTGCGGAAATCCATATCCGCCACCCATAGTGGTATCAGATTCTCGTCACCGAACATCTCTTTCAAACGGTCGAATTTCACGCAACTCGTCCCATGTCGTTCGATAACTTCGTCGAAGTTGTAGTGTTTCATATTTTTATTAACGATCAGTTTCTTAATTGTTTTAGGGGTCAAACTTACATAAAAAACTGCGATTTTAAAGCAAAATATGTATAAAGATGATGTTTTTGTATAGTAGGAAACTTTATAAAAGACTTTTCTCTCTAAAAATAAAATCAGTGAATTTGCTTCTTGAAAAATAAGAGAAACAAATTCACCGAATAGTATAAGACATATAGTTTACTTTTGGTCGAAGATACTCTTAGCAATCTTTAATGAAGCTTTATGTGCATTGGCCAACATGGTTAATTCCTGTACAATATCCGGATGTTCTTCTGCTATATTGTATAATTCTCCAGGGTCAGTACCTAAATCATATAAAACAGGTTTATCATATACGATTTTATCCGTTGCTCCATAAGCTGGTCTATAAGAGAAATGGGCTTTATATTTACCTTTTCGAATCGCATATAATTCACTGCCTCTGTAAAAGTAAAACACATCGCGTTTACAAGTAGACTTATCTTTTAATACATTTAGCAAGCTGATTCCATCATAATGCCGATCTGAAGGCAATGGAATTCCTGCTATCTCACAAAATGTAGGTAGTAAGTCTAATGTACTAGCCATATCCGTTATATATCCCGGTTTAACCATTGCTCCCCACATAATACATGGAACGCGGAACCCTCCTTCGAACATGGAAGCTTTGCCATCCTTTAACGGACCCGGTGATCCTCCTTCTTGTTTACATAAAAGCCATGGCCCATTATCGGATGTGAAAATAACCAATGTGTTTTTATCTAATCCTTCAGATTTTAATGTTTGCAAGATTTGTCCTACACTCCAATCCAGTTCCTCTACGGTGTCACCATATTTGCCTCTGGCTGATTTACCTTGAAAGTCAGTAGAGGCATATACTGGCATATGAGGCATAGGGTGTGCTAAATACAAGAAAAAAGGAGAATTCTCATTTGATTTAATGTAGCGGATAGCAGCTTCCGTCACTTGTTGCGTTAAATTATATTGTTGGGGCTCTCTTTCCAGTTCTTTTTCTTGTTCATAAATAATATATTCATAAGGATATTTTGTGTTGCCTAATTTAATTTGTTCCTTCCGGCTCATATCATTGGAATAAGGATAACCGTAAAAATAGTCAAAGCCGTGACGTAATGGCATGTATTCTGGTAAATGTCCTAAATGCCATTTACCTATGCAAGCCGTATGATATCCGGCTTGTTTCAGCAGTTCAGCGATCGTTAGTTCCTCAGAAGGCAATCCCCCTTTGGAATCAGGAAACAGGACTCTGCGTTGATCTCCATACATTCCGGTACGGACTCCTAGGCGGCCTGTTAATAATCCGGCACGGCTAGGAGAGGAGACTGATGCTGAAACGTAAAAACTACTCCATTTTTGTCCTTCTATAGCCATTCGGTCGATATTCGGGGTTTTTATCGTAGGACTTCCGAAACAAGATAAGTCTCCATATCCCATATCATCACAATTGATAACTATGATATTGGGCTTTGTCGGTTGACTATGCCCGTCATACGAGGCTAAAACTCCTGTAATGTACAGTATATATTTAATTTTATTCATGGATTAATTGTTTATTAAACGACATGGCATTCGTGTCTTGATATTGTTTTTGTAAACGTATAAGCTCCTTTTCCAGTTGATGAGTGATATTCTCATATCCTGTTTTTCCATACAAGTTGTTCATCTCCATAGGATCTTCTTGTAGATCAAATAATTCCCATTTATCGATATTGTTATAAAAATGAATTAATTTATAACGTTCTGTGCGTACGCCATAATGACGTTTAACAGAATGCTCCGCAGGGTACTCATAAAAGTGGTAATAGAGTGATTTACGCCAGTTCTCAACTTTTTCTCCACGTAACAAAGGCAAAAAGGAAATACCATGCATATCGGATGGGATTTGGATTCCTGCTAAATCTAGGATGGTCGGTCCGTAATCAATGTTTTGGACAAACTCATCGATATCTCCTTTCTTTCCTCCTGGCAAACGAATTAATAAAGGAGTCCGGAAAGATTCCTCATACATGAAACGTTTATCGAACCATCCGTGTTCTCCCATATAGAATCCTTGGTCGGAAGTGTAGACAATCATTGTGTTCTCTAATAATCCTGTCTTTTCTAAATAATTCAATAATACTCCAATATTTCTGTCTATGGAATGGATGACACGTAAATAGTCTCGCATATATTGTTGATATTTCCATTCAGATAGTTGCTTACCAGAAAGTTTGTCTTTCTTGAATTTCTGAATGATTGGATCATAATGAGCATCCCAAGCTGCTTTCTCTTCGGGTGTCATACTGTTATACATGCTGCGTCCGGCATTCTCTAACCCTGTAGTTGTATGGATTTCATTTTCTTTATCAGCCATTTTTAAATCATAGACTAAATCCATATCTTTTATGATACTCATCTTTTGCTCATGAGCGGCTTGACGACCGTTGTAGTCGTCATAAAAATTGGCTGGTAACTCGAATGTCGTATCGCTGAAAAGTTGTAAATCACAAGTATCGGGCATCCATGTACGATGAGGAGCTTTGTGATGGAGTAACAAGCAGAAAGGCTTATTTTTATCATGTATATTCTCCATCCAGTCGATTGCTTTTTCTGTGATGACGTTGGTAACATAGCCTTTTGATGGGACCTGTTTCCCGTTTTTGATAAATGGAGCGTTGTAATAAATGCCTTGGCCTATTAAAATTTCCGAATAATCAAATCCGGTAGGAGCGGAAGTTAGATGCCACTTTCCGATTATTGCTGTTTCATATCCGGCTTTTTGTAAAAGTTTGGGGTATGTTTGCTGGGAACCATCAAATGTGGAACTGTTATCGGTGAAACCATTAGCATGACTATGTTTACCGGTTAATATACAGGCTCGACTAGGTCCACTGATGGAATTGGCAACAAAGCTATTGGTGAAACGTACTCCCTCGTTTGCCAGTCGGTCTATATTGGGAGTTTGTATGAAGCGTTTATCATAAGCACTGATTGTCTGGTAAGAATGATCGTCAGACATGATATAGATGATATTCATCGGCTTTTTTCCTGCTATCTGCTCTGAATCTGTTTTTTTGATGTTGCAGGAAGTCGTAGCTATTAAAGCAGAGAATGTGAATAATAATTCTTTTTTCATTATTTAGACTTTTATTGTGTTCGTGATTAAGGAATTTGTTTGTTACAGGGTTTTAGCCTAAAATTTGTGAGGAAAGACTTTCTCTTTTATTAGGCTAAATCCTGTAATCAAGTAAATTACCAACCGGGGTTTTGGACCCATTGGTTACCTGTAAGCGATAGCATACGAGGTTGTATGGGTAATAAATAATCTCGTTCCGGATTGAATTGCCATCCGTTAGGATAATGCTTATTATTGAACGGTATGATATAGCGTTTGGAGTCGGAGGGCGTACCTGTTAAGAAAAGATTTTCACCTTCTTGCAGGCTTTCTCCATAAGCGGTTTCCAAAGAGCTCCCTTTGAATAATGCACCTGTTGGAGTTTTTCCAATAATGAGGATGTCTGCGGCGGCCCAGCGCAAGATATCTTGGAGCCGGCTTCCCTCTAAAGCTTTTTCTATGCGTCGTTCTCTTCGTACTGCTTGTATATATTTATCCAATTTATTAAACGGATAATCGGGATCGGTATTGAACTCTCTGTCGAAATCCATCTCGGGCATGCCCACACGCTCTCGAAGTGGCCTTAAGGCTTCTTTTATTTTGCTAGCGTTAGCCGCGCCATCTAATTCTGCCAGAGCCTCAGCGTAGTTTAATAAAATATCGGCGTAACGGAATTGTATAGCTGGCGCTTGGCTTTTGCCTTCCCCATCTATAGTAGGAATATAAGTCGTATTATATTCTACGTATTTTAGGATAGAATAACCTGTCGTATTTTGATTCCGGCTTTCCTCATTCAAAGGAGGAAGTTTGAATACGAATTCTCCATTTGGACGTAAATCTTGTCCTGGCATGCAAATGGTCTGGGATAATCGTGGGTCTCGTAAGTCCGGACTCAATTCGTCCCCGTACATTACCTTTGCTTTGTCTCGTTCGGAACCGACAAAAGGTTTTCCTTCTTTTGTTAAATAATCATCAACAAGAGAAGCGGATGCCCCACAAGTGCCACCTCCTTTATTTAAATAACGTGTTACGGAATGGCCGATGTTATTGGCGGCATCATATTTCTTCCACCATAAAACTTCTGGATTATGTGAGAGATCCAAAGTGATGAACAAGTCTCGATAAGCGGTATTGGGATCCCCTTTTGAGATGCTCCATACCCCTTCGTCTATTACATCTTTAGCGGCATCTGCGGCTTGCCGTAGATAAGAGCTGATTTTCTCATCAGTTACTTTTTTATCATAGAATGGCGTGTTTTTCGCACGATGGTATTTCTCCCAAGTACCTTCAAATAAAGCGACCTCACTCTTAAGCGCTCTTGCTACATCTTTGTGTACACGCATTGTCGAGCTATTGGTTTGAGTGTTTAGATGCTCGATCGCTATATCTAAATCCGCCAATATACTATCAGCGACCTCAAGCCTACTGTTTCGGGGACGTTCCATCTGTTCTTGAATCGGATCTAATACTTTCGTTAACCAAGTGACTTCTCCATAATTAACGAATAACCTATAATAATAGCAGGCTCTGAAGAAATAAGCTTCTCCGATGCATTGCTCCATTTCCGGACCGATCTCCTCGCAATTATCGAGGTTGTTGATTAAGAAGTTTAGACTTCTGATATGTTTATACTCTGTTAATTCGACAGCGGAACTTAATGTGGTTTCTCCCGCAAGACGTGTGTCTATTACATTACTCTGCATATTATCGCTATTCAAGTCTCCAAAGGCGATACCCGTTGGATTTCCAATGCTGTTAGATTGTTCCTTTATGGCAGAGTTTGCCACATCTTTGTCATTAATTTTAAGAGTTGATTCATAAAACTGATTCAGATACTTGGTGATTTCTGTTGTACTGGTGAAAGAATTGACAGAAGACAATTCTCCTTCCGGATATTTATCCATGTCGAAACAGCTACATAGCCCTAATAGACATAGGGAAACCATTGATAGATATATTCTTTTCATAAATAAATTACGCTTTATAGATTAACAATAACTCCGATAGATAACACTTTATTCATTGGATAATTCTTTCCGGCCTCACTGGTATAGTCATTACCTGTAAAAATAGCTTCCGGGTCAAACATGGAAGGAAGCTTGGTAAATGTTAGAAGATTCTCTCCAGAGAAAAACACTTGTGCTTTGCTCAACCCAATTTTCTGGCTCCATGAATTAGGCAGATCATAACTAATTGTCAGATTTTTCAAACGGCAATAAGCGGCACTTTGCATGTATCTGTCACTTTTTTGTGAGGTCTTATTTCGAAACTGATTGATACTTCCTGCTGCTCCTGTATAAGGATTGGGATAATAGGCGTCTGGATTCTCTGGAGTCCAATAATCTAGATGATCGTTGAATACCGTGACTTGTGCATAAGCTCCCGATCCCCAAAAGTAAACGGTTCCTAGATCTGGAGACCAATTTCGTTTTCCTATGCCTTGGAACATCATGCTAAGGGAAATTCCTTTCCATGAAATGGAACCATTAAGCGTATATTGATATCGAGGAGTCGTATTCCCGATAACACACATATCACCCATATCTTCCAATGTGTTATTTCCATTGTTGATCTTTTTGTCGTTATTTAAATCCATATATTTAACATCTCCCGGCATCCATTTTTGACCGGATAAGAAAGATAAATCGTATGTGTTATTATATGTGTCAGCTTCTTCTTGGGTCTGGAGTAGCCCAGAGGCTTTGTATCCCCAAATCTCACCGACTTTCTTCCCTACATACCAATTATCTTGAGGATTGGTCCCTGTCGGATTTTCATAAGCTGTAACTTCGGATGTCGCATCAGCTAAAGAGCCTCCTATTGAATAATGAATATCCTTCCCGATTTTTCCTCGGTATTGCAGGCTAAGTTCCCATCCCCGGTTTCTCATCCTTGCGTTATTCGTATTGGGAGCCTCTGCTCCAAAGAAATCTGCAAGGTCGGCACTTGGTCCTAACATATCTTTTGTATCCCGCTGGAATACATCGAAGGTGCCGGTCAGAGCGTTGTTAAAGAACCCGAAGTCAAGGCCAAGATTCTTACTTTCCACTTTTTCCCAAGTTGTAAAAGGATCAATAACTCCAGGGGCGTTTATGTACATATCTCTTCCATCTTGAAAATACCAATTACCTAACGGCTGGATTCCCATGATTGAGGTAAAAGTATAAAGTCCGGCTCCGCTTTGATTCCCTAATAGTCCCCAAGAGGCTCGTAACTTTAGATTAGATAATACCTCTAAAGATTTTTCCATGAAAGACTCACGTGTAATATTCCATCCTAAAGAGACCGAAGGGAAAAATCCCCATCTATGATCTGAGGCAAAACGAGAAGAACCATCGTAGCGTCCATTCACTTCTAATAAATAGCGTCCGTCATAATCATAGTTAATACGTCCGAAAAATCCTCGGGTAGCCCATCCGTTTCGAGTATCTGTCGTGGATTTTTCTCCTGTGCCAAGATTGAGGCCTGGATTATTGGTGGAGATCATGTCGGTTACAGACTCATATAAATAGCTATATGCGTAATTTTCTTCTTGGTAACCAGCCATAACGGTGAAATTATGTTTATCGGCCAAAGAGAACATATAGTTTGAGTATAGATTAATTGATTGATATTGGCTTAAGGCGGATGAACGGGTGAATTGCCCATTCTCCATCACGCCTAATTCTTGCCTTGTCCCTTTGTATAAGGTCTCGTTATCCGCTCCCGGGATCATCGGGGCTACGTTGAGCGCCTCATAATTCTCATTATTTTGCCGGTACGTATAGTCGAAGAATATTCTCCAGTTCTTGATTGGTTGTGCTTCGAGACCACCAGTCAGTGTCAGATTATTTTTCTGTGTATTTGTATACGTGCCACTTTGTAAATAGGGAATCATTGTAAGCTCCGTAAAATGACCATTAGGATCGATTGGGCTTATGGTAGGACGGAAGCGAGCTAATGAATGATAAAAGCCTTCAGATAAGGCCCCTTTACCAAAAGGTGTGTCATTATCCGAGTTCATGAATTTAGTATTAACTTTCAAATTTAGCCAGTCCGTAATTTGAGAGGCGATATTTGCATTGAAATTTAAGCGTTTATATTTTATGTCCGCATATCTTAAAATACCATCTTCCGTATACATTCCGGTAGAGATATAATATTGCGCTTTTTTGCCACCTCCACTGAGACTCAAATTATGGTTTTGTTTGAATGCGGAGTTCTTATAATGTAAATCAAAGTAATCCACATTGCCCAAACCCTTTGGTGTGTTTTCGAATGCTCCTACTAGATTATTTTCTCCATTAAGCTCTGCCCAAGGATTTACGCTAGCAGGATCTTTCATGTACTGCTGAAGTTGCTGTAATTTTTCCGGGTTATATTGCTTGATTACGTTAGCATTGGTACAAGCTTGATTGAAAAAAGTCGCATAGTCATAAGCATTAGCCATTTCCGGCATTACAGTAGGGGAACTCCATCCTACGGTACCTTGATAACTGATGCGCATCTTACCTTCTTCACCTTTTTTCGTCGTAACTAAAATTACGCCATAAGCGGCACGGGCGCCATAAATAGCTGCGGAAGCGGCATCTTTTAAGACGGAAATCGATTCAATATCATTGGGGTTTACATCTGCCAAATCCATCTCTACACCGTCAACTAATACATAAGGATTCGCTGTGTTCGCTAAATTTCCTTGTCCTCGTAAACTCAAGGCTCCACTAGCTCCCGGGCGACCTGAGTTGGAGTTGGATACGGTTAATCCGGGTACTAATCCTTGTAAACTTTGAGTTGCGTTAGCTACTGGGCGTTGGCTGAGTTCTTCGCCTTTTACGGCAGAAACAGATCCAGTAAGGTTTACCTTTTTCTGTACACCGTATCCAACAACTACTATCTCATCTAACTTCTGGGTGTCTTCCGTCATTGTAACCTGTAAGGAGGTTTCTTCCTTGACTGTTATTTGTTTGTCGGAAAAACCGATATAAGAGATATTTAAGATGGCATTTTCGGTAATTATTAATTCAAATTTTCCATCCAAATCCGTAATGGAACCGTTTGTTGTACCCTGCTCGATTACATTTGCTCCGATGATTGGTAAACCGTCAGGGTCTACAACTGTTCCTGTTATTTTTCTTGTCTTTCTCGGAGCTTGCGGTGAAGAAGATGATTTAACTGTTAATACAATCATATTATTGGCCTCTTTTTTATAGGATATTTCCGTATTGGCTAATAATAGGCTCATGACTTCATCAATGTTTTTATCCTGTACGGATATTGACGTTTTGTGATCTAGGTTACTTAGATCACTGTTATAGAAGAATTTGTATTCCCCCGCCTTTTCTATCTCTTTTAATATGTGACGGATGGATTGGTCTTGTACATCCAGTGAAATTTGGGCATAAAGTGAAGGAGCCAAGATTAAACTACTGAATAGTGCCAGACCGACTGTTTTGATTGACCGTATTTTTATGTATTGTGATACACGGACAAGTTTTTTTTTCATACTTTTGTATTCTATGGATATTAGTACTTGCGCTTGCTATTTGCGAGATACCTAAGCGCGGTTAACTGATTTCTTTTTCGGGGGGAAATGCCTAGCATTTCTACCCCGATTTTTTACGGGCTTTTCATGAAATTGCTATTTACTGTTTTAATACTCTGTTATATAACTCTTTTTTGTCGTTGTTCTCATACAAAATAACCACACTGTCTTTTATCTCGTAGGCTAATGGTGAGGTAAGAGACAATAAATGTAAGATGCTCGCTAGACTGGTATTCCCGGGCTTACCTGTAAAACGATAACTCTTTAAGGCCTCAGATTTAAATACGATCTGGGTATTGTAATAACGTTCCAGCGTATGAGCAATCTCGCTGAATGGTGTTGACTCAAAATTCAATGTATTGTACATCCAACTGGAGTAATCTAGACTATTGTCAACCTTGTTTTTCCCCAGTATGCTAGAGTGTTTATTGAAAATAGCTTGTTCATTAGGCAACAGGTCTACATGGTTATCGTTTGCGGTTACTTCTACTTTCCCGGTCATTAATACAACGGATATGTGCTCTTCCGTGTTATAGTTCTTTACGTTAAAACTGGTTCCTAAAGCTTTTACGGATACCTTTCCCGATTGAACGATAAAAGGACGTTTAGCATCGGGCTTGACTTCAAAATAAGCTTCGCCTTCTAGATTCAGAACCCGTTCATCTGCATTAAAACGGCTTCCATAAGATAACTTTGAATCTGAATTTATCCACCCTTTTGAACCATCAGGCAATGTTATATTCGCTTTTTGTCCTTTCTCGACAGCGACAATCATGTCCATCGGTTCTCGCTGTTTATCCATTGCATAATGATAGGTGACAATACTTGTTGTTATGAGCAATAGGATAATTGCTGTGATACGTAGCGCATAATGGAAAAGTGAAGGGAGAGAAAGACTCATGAATGTCCTTTTCCCTGTTTCTTTAAAAAAGATTTGTTTACGGAGTTCGTCCAGTAAATGTTGTTTTACTGAAGGATCCATTTCCATCGGGGATTGCATCCATATATCATCAGCCCATGTGTCAAAAGCTTTTCGTTCTTTTAGCCATTCTATCAATAGCTTTATTTCCGATGGAGTTGCCTTATTCTCTAGGAACTTGTTAAATATATGTATGTAATCGTTTCTTTCCATTTTCCTCTGTCTTTATTCAGTATACAAATGACAGGGAAGTTTCCGTTATCGCATCCTGCGGATTTAGTATTCGTTAACTATTGAGGAGGCAACTTAAAGCTAAAAGTCCTAGGTCGTATTGGTCTTTTAACCTTTTGCGTAGAAAGGAGATGGCTTTGGTCAGTTGGGATTCCACGGTATTCTCTGATATCTGCAATTGGTCTGCTATCTCCCGGTTGGATAGGTGGGATTGTCTGCTTAGTTTATAAATTCTTTGCCTTCCTTCGGGCATTTGTTGTATTAAAGAATCAACGAATTCTTCTAGGAGATGATATTCTACGACCTCGTCCGTACCTCTGGCATAAGGAGTTCCGGGGTGGTCTATTTGTTGTTCTATATAGAGAATCTCCATCATTTTATGTTGGTAATGGTTAGTTAATAAGTTTTTTGCTATCGTACATAAATAGGCTCCAAAAGACAGTTTTGGGTCTAATTGTTCTCGATTTTTCCATACTTTAAGAAATACAGTTTGTACCATTTCCTCTGCCAAGTAGGAATCCCCATGAGAAATTTTCATGACAAAATTATATAATTTGCCACTCCAAACCGTGTAAAGATATTCAAAAGATGAACGATTACCCTTTCTAAGGTTCTCAATATGCTTGTTCCTCTCTCCCATGGATTAATCCATCAACAACTTTATGAATAGTCGCAATATTAGCTAATTTTCTTGAGGAGGGCAAATTTTATTTAAGAACTAGCTTGGAACTATATAAATTTCCTGTTTCGCTATTGGGGCTTTTTTATGAAATTTGGTGGGGATAGACTTTTCTATGTGAACCTTGTTGACGAAATGTCAAAGTGCTATTATTGCTCTCTGTGGGTGATGAATTATGGGGCCGGGGGCTTGGTCGCACGGGAAAAACGCAAGCATTTGATGGTTGTGTAAATCAGAATGATGTTTGAATGCAGGTGCTGTTGGTCTTTTTTTATGATTGATGTTTGAAGAGCTGTCTATCGGTTGAGTATTTAAGGCTTTCTCTGTCTGAAAGTCATTTTGAAAATGTCTTTGCTTGAGCTGCTTCCAGCGTGGGTTATGCCGGATTTAGTCTTGATTTCAGGTGATTTTCATTCGAATGTTAACAAAATTTAGTCCGATACTAGATGAAATTTCTTCCTTATGTTCTTCGGAGAACTTCCTTATGTTTTTTCTAAAACATTATTATGAATTTTTTCAAGGCTATTTATAGTCTACAAGTGTTAATAAATATGTGATTTGGAGTTTATATGTATCTTTTTTGTCGCTAGAATGGGATTTTCTTATGAGATACGTGTTATCGTAAGTCGTATTATCTGATAAAAATGTTATCTGAAATTTATTCTAGATGACATTTTTCTTTTCGCTGTCCTTAGTAGGAAATCGAAGTTTTTTCTCTTCTATACCTTCCGATTCCTAAGTAATACACTCTTGCTCCTGTTAAAATGCAATCCTAAAATGATATTTGCTTGAGAATTGAAAGAAAAATAAAGAATTTTCTTTTAAATCCTTTGCGCATATCAATTATTGTTCTACATTTGCAGCGTCAAACAAACAAAGACAATAAGAAAAGATGATGAACAACGTATTGCATATTATTCTCGTGGTGGTCCTTCTAGTCATTAGTAGGTAAGGAGAAAGGTGTGTAAGAAGTTGTGAAGTCGTAGAGATATTTCTTAAGCCTTTCTCCATATAGGGAAAGGCTTTTTTTATTATAAATAATTCAAGGTAGAGGCGTGGATAAAGCGCTCTACGAACAAAAAATAGGAAAGAGATGAAGAATCCGTTAAGAAGCTCATTTAGCACCGAAGGTCGTAGGATGGCCGGAGCCCGTGCGCTATGGCGTGCCAACGGGATGAAAGAGGAACAGTTCGGCAAGCCTATTATCGCTATCGTAAATTCATTTACCCAGTTCGTGCCGGGGCATACGCATTTGCATGAGATCGGGCAACTGGTCAAGGCCGAGATCGAGAAACAAGGTTGTTTCGCCGCTGAATTTAATACGATCGCTATCGATGACGGTATCGCTATGGGGCACGATGGGATGCTTTACTCGCTTCCTTCACGCGACATTATCGCGGACAGCGTGGAATATATGGTAAATGCCCATAAGGCGGACGCTATGGTTTGCATCAGCAATTGCGATAAGATCACGCCGGGTATGCTTATGGCTTCCATGCGATTAAATATCCCGACGGTGTTCGTGTCCGGTGGCCCGATGGAGGCAGGTGAGCTGGATGGCCGCCATCTGGATTTGATCGACGCGATGATTGAGTCCGCCGATACATCGGTAAGCGATGAGCGTATCGAGCAGGTGGAACGCCATGCGTGTCCGGGTTGCGGTTGTTGTTCCGGTATGTTTACCGCTAACTCTATGAACTGCTTGAACGAGGCGATCGGTCTGGCGCTTCCGGGGAACGGGACGATCGTGGCTACCCATAAGAACCGTATCCAACTTTTCCGTGACGCGGCTAAGCAAATCGTTGAGAACGCTTACAAATACTATCGTGACGGGGATGATTCCGTGTTACCTCGCAACATCGCTACCCGTCAGGCTTTCTTGAACGCCATGTCGCTGGATATCGCCATGGGGGGGTCTACCAATACGGTGCTTCACTTATTGGCCGTGGCACAAGAAGCCGGCGCCGATTTTCATATGGAGGATATCGATATGTTATCCCGCAAGACACCTTGCCTGTGTAAGGTAGCCCCGAATACGCACACTTATCATGTACAAGACGTAAACCGTGCCGGTGGAATCCTCGGTATCATGAACGAGTTGATGAAAGCCGGGCTTGTGGATGGCAGCACGAGACGTGCGGACGGCCTGACCTTGGCCGAGGCTGTTGATAAATACGCCGTCACTTCCCCGAACGTAACGGAGGAGGCGATCCGTAAATACAAGAGCGCTCCCGCTCATCGGTTCAGTATCCAGATGGGTTCCCAAGAATCTTATTATAAGGAATTAGATACGGATCGTGCCGAAGGTTGTATCCGTGACGTGGAGCACGCTTATTCCAAGGATGGCGGCTTGGCTGTTTTGAGAGGGAATATCGCCTTGGACGGATGTGTCGTAAAAACCGCCGGCGTGGATGAGAGTATTTGGAAATTCTCCGGCCCGGCGAAAGTCTTCGATTCACAGGATGCCGCTTGCGAGGGCATTTTAGGAGGCAAGGTCGTTTCAGGCGATGTGGTCGTCATCACGTATGAGGGTCCGAAAGGAGGGCCGGGAATGCAAGAGATGTTATATCCTACCTCTTATATAAAGAGCCGTCACTTAGGTAAGGAGTGCGCCTTGATCACGGATGGTCGTTTCAGTGGCGGTACGTCCGGTCTTTCTATCGGGCATATCTCTCCTGAGGCCGCTTCCGGTGGCGCTATCGGACTGGTGAGAGACGGGGATATCATCGAGATCAATATCCCGGAACGTTCCATCAACGTGCGGCTGAGCGACGAGGAGTTGGCCGAGCGCCGTAAAGCGGAAGAGGCGCGTGGAAAGAAAGCCTTTACGCCGCCGACGCGTCAGCGTGAGGTCTCGAAAGCGTTGAGAGCGTACGGGAAGATGGTTAGCTCCGCCGATAAGGGAGGTGTAAGGATTGTTGAAGATTAAAGCCAATAATATACATTAAACACGTTATTTCTTATGGAGAAACAAAAGATAACCGGTTCGGAAGCTTTGCTGAAAGCGTTGATTGCTGAAGGAGTAGATACTATCTTCGGTTATCCCGGCGGACAGGCGATACCTATTTACGACAGTTTATATGATTATAGGGACCAGTTGAGGCATGTATTGGTGCGCCACGAGCAAGGCGCTACCCATGCGGCTCAAGGCTATGCTCGTGTATCCGGCAAGGTAGGAGTGACGTTGGTTACTTCCGGCCCGGGCGCTACGAATACCATCACGGGTATCGCTGACGCGCTGATGGATAGTACGCCAATGGTCGTAATCGCCGGTCAAGTACCCTCGCCGTTGTTGGGAACCGATGCTTTTCAGGAAGTCGACGTGATTGGCATCACGCAACCGATCACGAAATGGGCTTATCAAATCCGCAAGCCGGAGGAGATCGCATGGGCTGTTTCTCGTGCTTTTTATATCGCTTCTACAGGCCGTCCGGGTCCAGTTGTGCTGGATTTAGCGAAGGACGCGCAAGTAGGGCTGGTGGACTATGAATATAAGAAGGTAGATTACGTACGTAGTTATCAGCCGGAGCCGGATATCAAAAAGGATCGTATCAAGGCCGCCGCCGATTTAATCAATGAGGCGAAGAAACCCTTCTGTCTGGTCGGGCAGGGAGTATTGTTAGGCGGTGCGGAAGAGGAATTGAAAGCGTTTCTCCAAAAGAATGATATACCTGCCGGATCTACGGTATTGGGCTTATCTGCGTTGCCAACCGATTTCCCATTGAACAAGGGAATGCTCGGTATGCATGGAAACGTAGGGCCGAACCGGAAAACGAATGAGTGTGATGTATTGATCGCTATCGGTATGCGTTTCGACGACCGTGTGACTGGCGATTTAAAGACATACGCTAAGCAAGCCAAGATTATCCATCTGGATATCGACAACTCGGAAATCGGTAAGAACGTCCCCGTAGATGTAAAGGTGCTGGGGAATGCCAAGCACACGATACCGATGATCACGGCGTTGTTGGAAGAACGTAAACGTCCGGAATGGAATGCCGAGTTCGATCGGGACGAGAAAGAGGAATACGATAAGGTAATCGAGAAGGAATTGTATCCGACCGAGGGCCAACTGAAAATGGGCGAGGTAGTCCGTAAGGTTTCCGAGGCGACCGGTAACGACGCTGTATTGGTGACCGACGTTGGGCAGAACCAGATGATGGGTGTCCGCTATTTCAAATATAAACAAACCCGTAGCGTGGTGACTTCCGGTGGTTTAGGTACGATGGGATTTGGTCTGCCGGCCGCTATGGGCGCTAAGTTCGGGGCTCCAGACCGTACGGTCTGCTTCTTTACCGGTGATGGGGGTATGCAGATGACGATTCAGGAATTGGGTACCATCATGCAGGAGAAACTGAACGTGAAGATTATTATTCTTAATAATAACTTCTTAGGTATGGTACGTCAGTGGCAAGAATTGTTCTTCCACGAGCGTTATTCAAACACCATCATGGAGAATCCGGATTTCGTGGCGATCGCTAAAGCCTATGGTATCGCCAGCCGTGCCGTTGAAAAGCGGGAGGAATTGGACGACGCTATCGCCGAGATGCTAAACCACGACGGCGCTTACGTGTTGGTTGCTAACGTGGAGACTTGCGGAATGGTATATCCGATGGTTCCTGCTGGGGGAAGCGTGACAAACATGATTATGGGAGACGAGAAATAAGGAGGAGATGAAGCTATGAGAACAAAGAAATTATATACCGTTATTATCTTTTCAGAGAATATCGTAGGTCTTTTGAACCAGATAACGATTATCTTTACACGCCGACAGCTGAACATCGAGACTCTGTCCGTCTCTCCGTCCGCTATCAAGGGCATCCATAAGTTTACGATCACGACATTCGCCGATGAGGATATGATCGATAAGGTGGTGAAACAGATTGATAAACGTGTGGATATCTTGAAGGCTTATTATAATACGGATGAGGATCTGGTTTATCAAGAGATCGCTCTTTATAAGCTAAGTACCGAGCTTTTCATCAAGATGGGAACCGTGGAGGGATTGATCCGTAAATACAACGCCCGTATCTTGGAGATGAACGAGACCTGCGTGGTATTGGAGAAGAGTGGCCACTATGACGAGACACAAGCCTTGTTCAATGAGTTGAGTGAGACGATCGGTGTCCTGCAATTCATCCGCTCCGGACGTGTGGCTATCACGAAGAGCAAGGTGGAGCGCTTGAGCGATATGTTGGCCGATATGGAGCGAAAGTTACAGGAAAAGCAACAATAATAAGATATGGAGAAAGTAGGATTATTTCATTTCGTGGCGGAGCCATATTTGATGGATTTTAGGGGACGTGTAACGCTCCCTATGATTGGTAACTATTTGATTCACGCCGCTTCCAGCCATGCCGGAGAGCGTGGGTTCGGTTTCAATGATATGTCGGAGCGTCATACGGCTTGGGTGTTGTCCCGTCTGGCTATCGAGATGAAGGAATATCCTACCGCCTTTGATAAGATTAATTTATACACTTGGATCGATGAGGTCGGACGCCTCTTCACCAGTCGTTGTTTTGAGCTGGCGGATGAGAATGGGAAAACCTTTGGATTCGCCCGTTCTATTTGGGCGGCTATCGACGTGGAGACCCGCCGTCCTACCTTATTGGATATAGAGGCATTGGGCAAATATATCGACGAGCGTCCGTGCCCGATCGAGAAGCCGGGCAAGATCATGCCGGCGGAGAATAAGGCGGAGGGAATCCCGTATTCGATCAAATACAGCGACTTGGATATCAACGGTCACTTCAATAGCGTGAAGTATATCGAGCACCTGCTGGATTTGTTCGATATCGACCAGTTCAAGACCCGTGAGATCGGCCGTCTGGAGATCGCCTACCAATCCGAGGGCAAACAAGGTATGCCGCTTACGCTTCATAAGGCGGAGTCCGATCCCGATAAGCAAGACATGGCTATTTGCCATGAGGGAAAGGCGATCTGTCGTGCGGCGGTTACTTGGAGATAATAAAAGAGATACATAAATAGATTTTTAAACATTAATAGTTAAAAAGAAAATGGCACAAATGAATTTTGGCGGTGTTGTAGAGAATGTAATGACCCGCGAGGAATTTCCGTTGGAAAAGGCAAGAGAGATATTAAAAGATGAGACAATCGCTGTGATCGGCTATGGCGTACAGGGACCGGGACAGTCATTGAACCTTCGTGACAATGGCTTCAACGTAATCGTTGGCCAGCGCCAAGGTAAGACTTACGAGAAAGCGGTTGAGGACGGATGGGTTCCGGGTGAGACTCTGTTCGGTATCGAGGAGGCTTGCGACAAGGCCACGATCATCATGTGCTTATTGTCCGACGCTGCCGTAATGTCTGTATGGCCTACGATGAAGCCTTATTTGACAGCTGGCAAGGCCCTGTATTTCTCTCATGGTTTCGCGATCACTTGGAACGATCGTACGGGCGTTGTTCCTCCCGCGGATATTGACGTGATCATGGTCGCTCCGAAGGGATCTGGTACGTCTTTGCGTTCCATGTTCCTTGAGGGTCGTGGCTTGAACTCTTCTTTCGCTATCTATCAAGACGCTACTGGCAAGGCGATGGATCGTACGTTGGCGTTGGGTATCGGTATCGGTTCCGGCTACTTGTTCGAGACGACTTTCATCCGTGAGGCTACTTCCGATTTGACTGGTGAGCGTGGTTCTTTGATGGGCGCTATCCAAGGTTTGTTGTTGGCCCAGTATGAGGTATTGCGCGAGAATGGACACACTCCTTCTGAGGCTTTCAACGAGACGGTCGAGGAGTTGACTCAATCCTTGATGCCTTTATTCGCCAAGAATGGTATGGACTGGATGTACGCTAACTGCTCTACGACTGCCCAGCGTGGCGCTTTGGACTGGATGGGTCCGTTCCACGACGCAATCAAGCCGGTTGTCGAGAAATTGTATGCGAACGTAAAATGCGGTAACGAGGCTCAGATCTCTATCGACTCAAACTCTAAGCCGGATTATCGTGAGAAATTGGAGGCTGAATTGAAGGCATTGCGCGAGAGCGAGATGTGGCAGACAGCTGTTACTGTACGCAAGCTTCGTCCGGAGAACAACTAATCCAATCTTAATCCTTATATATCAGCAAAAAGAGGCGGGTCACTTACGGGTGGCTCGCCTTTCTTTGTGTTATTCGATGTGGATATTCTTTGTTTTCTTGATCTTTCGCATGCTGGATGCGGAATGGAAGATGTCCAGCACCTCGATCCGTTCCTCGGTGATGCGGTAGATGATAAGGAGTGAATCTAGGATGATGTTCCGGTACATGCGGCTTTTCGTAGCTAGGTGTCGGCATTCGGGATAATAAGGATAGTCGTTTTCCAGTTTCTCGACTGTATTCAATATATTTCCGGGCTTGGAATATGCCGAATCGTTCTATACCTTCCACGAAAATCCTCTCAAGGCTTTCCTCGTAAATGGGAGAACCGATTACTTTTTTCCTTGATAGTTGTCCATCCATGATCTTATTCTTTGATGTACTTCTTCAATAGGATAGAACGGCCCCTTCTCGATCTCATGGATATGTTCCCAGATTTCCTCTTGTGTGAATTGTACCGGCTTGGTGGGATCCCACTTGGGCTTTGCGGGTTCGGTCTTGGCCTTACGTGTTCTTGCGGTCTTGGCCGTGGTTTCCTTGGCGGGGATGTTGCTTAATTTTGTCATAGTTGTAACTGTTATTTATTAGTACAGTGGCAAATGTATGGAATAATTTCCATGTAATAAGATATTTGATAAGGAAAAAAGTAGGTCTATAGGATTAACTCATTACCCAGTTGTAGAGACGGGGCGTGCCCCGTCTCCATCCCCTCAAAATGGTATTCGAATTTATTTATGTCACATAACCGCTATTTTTAATCGCTTATCCGCTATATACGCACAATAAGCATGAATTTGGGAGGGTGGGGTGTGTAGGTCTTTATTACATATTTTTTTATTTCTTATATTTACTGCGTCTTATACATTAAAAGAGTATATGAAAATCATATGATGATGTGTGATAGATATATGATGTTAACCTTTTTTATCAGTATGCGCTTGGTGAATCGGAATAATTGTCTAGCAAGCAAGCAAGCAAGCAAGCAAGCAAGCAAGCAAGCAAGCAAGCAAGCAAGCAAGC